>Ga0307514_10006408_pt1 | contig 10261 bp, 10 predicted proteins | sample 16_EM_MG_FD_203088 | JGI IMG/M metagenome (GOLD analysis project Ga0307514, IMG submission 203088) | Populus trichocarpa ectomycorrhiza microbial communities from riparian zone in the Pacific Northwest, United States - 16_EM | ecosystem: Host-associated > Plants > Roots > Unclassified | place... | reverse complement strand
CTCTCTGTCCTCTTCCGCAACAATCACGCGAATTTTTGCTCCAGCCAGGAAAAGGAATGCAGGATTGATTGATTTCAAAGAGGTTGAAACATATGGCAATGGCGGAGGTTGCAGCAGCCAATCCTTCGCACACCTCGGCTGCCGGGTCTACGGTACCTGCAGTCGCAAACTCGACAAGCTCCAAAAGTCCGACAATCTTCAGCTTGTCACCGTCGTCTACACTACACGCGAATCCTCTGGATCAACAGGCATCTCATACTCAGGCACATCATCACCAGCAGCCGTCTCAGCCGTCTCAAGGACCACCCCAGCAGCAGCAACAGCACCAACACCAATCATCTCTACAAACTCCGCAATACACCACTTCCAGCCCATCCGGACCTGGCGATGCCAACACAACGGCAACATTCCCTCCACATTGGTCCCAGTCAGGGCAGATGCAGTTTTCGTCTCCAGATCGCAACGTCTCGAGGGGCCTTCCACCCATAATGTCACCCATGATGGGAATTTCACCTGGGAGTCACAGCAACCATGACATGAGGCAGCCAGTGTCGCCGCGCACCGTCCCTCTAGGCATGAATGATCCGGGGCAAGACTTGTCTGCATTCCCTGGCGATCTCACTGCGCCTAGAAAGCGCTCCAAGGTGTCACGAGCGTGCGACGAGTGTCGTCGCAAAAAGGTATTGCAATTTACAACAGACGCGCAATTGATTTTAGCGTGCATTTTCACTAACTGAAAAGCAGATCCGATGCGATGCGACGTCAGAATCTAGCAACGAGCAATGCTCCAGCTGCAAACGCGTTGGCTCGAAGTGTTCATTTAGCAGGGTACCAATGAAACGAGGTCCGAGCAAGGGGTATGGAAAATGTTATTGCATCAAAATTTCGTGGCTAATTGCACTTTTATTTTAGATACATCAAGGAGCTAGCAGACCGATTGAATACCCTCGAAAATTCCATTTCTACCGGTGATCTACATTCGTATGGACCAGGAGCACCTGGGGATGGGGAACATTCACCTGGTCCATCGGAATCAACCTCCCCACCTCCCACACAATCGGGCACGGTAAAACAGGGTCGTAAGCGTACACTGTCCAGCTCCAGCGGATTTCATAATGCGCTTCACCTACAACCTCTCACACAACAGCCGCTAACTCCGCGGCCGAGTGAGCGTCTTCCTTCAATCGACTCTTTCCATACAACTCATCAGCATCCACCACCCTCAAGACAACTGCCACCCCCGCCGCACCAACCACCACCACATCAGTCACCCCATCAAGGTGCACCCCAACACTCAAATATTCCAAGTTCAGCTAGCTCAGAGCCTACTTCATCATACAGGACTCATGCCTCGCCAAATGGGGTATTCTGGAAGGGCATATCGGACAGTAATAGAAGGGCCAGTGTCAGCTTTCCCTTTGACTCTACTGAGCGACAAGCTGCTTCTATGAACTCAACAGGCTCAGAACAGGTTGTCTTTGACTGGGATGATGAATTCGTTAACCAGTAAATTATCACCTTTCCTAGTTTTAATAATGAGGGCACTAATTTGTCGCTGTGGAATAGATATTATGAATTGATTCATCCCACTTTCCCTTTGTTACCAGAATCAAAGGCCAATCTCCAGTCTCGACTTGCAGAAACCCCAGCTTCAATGCGTGACGCTTTCCTAGAAGCTCTGTATTCAACCGTTCGATCAAGCCCTGCATCTAGGGCAAGAGGGGTGTCGACATCAAATGCAAGGAGGGCTTCTAATTTGATTATCTCGGCTCAATTTGAATGCTCCGCTACTAGATCGCCTAAGGATAACTTAATTTGTTTACAAACACTCATTCTTATGGGATTGGAAGCGGATAATCATGGGCCAGGTTCATCAGGGCCACCGAGGGCTGCGTGGTTAGGCGCAGCCGTGGGGCTCGTCTACAACATGAAATTGCATAGCAATCGATTACCTCGTGAAAAGCTACAGGCTGGAGATCCAGACTCTGATGAAAAGCTGGGTAGGCGAGCTTGGTGGGTATTAGTGGTTCTTGATCGATGGCATGCTATTAGCACCTCAAGCCCCCTATTCATTCCCGATTCCAGCGTAGCACTGCTTGTGGAGGACCAAAACGTGCTCGGCATTGCTCTCTATCATATTGCTCGTAAGTACATTGCCTCTTGTATCTCCTCGTACAATTTTCTTACTCGCGTTATATACGTACAGGTCTATCGTGTATTATGGGGCATCTTGCAGAAAGTCTCACCGCGGCAGATGGGGAGATATCTACTGCCTACACTTCTAGGCTATTGAGGGGTGAGCTCGAGCGATTTCGTGAGACCGTAGAACCACTCTGGGCCCAGCGAGGCTCCCTCGGTCTAGTTGAGCTTGCATATTATCATGTCAAGCTTCTGTCTTTAAGGCATGCATCAAGAACCGATCCAGTTCAGCTCCTTGGCCCAGCCATACGCATTGCAGATATAATGTCTTCCGCTCAAAATCCTACAACACCTCTCAGCCATCATTTTGCGGCATTGGCCTTAGGTACTTTGTTGGATCTCGCGGACTTTGAGGAGACCAAGAAGGAAGCATGTGCTGGTATTGAAACATTAATGGATGCTTTGGAGAAACGGCGGACGACACCGGCAAGAGACGAGGATGGATGGGACAAGGCAATCAAGGATTTGATAGAAAGGCGAAGGCAGCCCAGGTATGGGGCTGGGGGTGGGGATGGAAGCGGTCCAGACGCTCCACGAGGACATGGAAGCCTTCAACACCTCGCGGAATTGGCCGTTGGTGAGCGGAGCCCCACGGCTCCAACGCCAGGGGCGAATTACCCCACCTTACCCCACCTCGATATGGCCCGCCTTCAGCGCCATGGCTATCTTGGGTCCCTGGTTCTCTAACATCCATCCACCCTTATAACACCTCACCATGGCTAGGTTGGTGATGATCAGGGTCAGCCGTCTGGGGATTAGGCCCAAACGAAATACCCCTGGCGGAGTTTTATCGAGGGTTTGAAGATCTACCCAACTAAAGTAGAATATATATCAATTTTTTTCAAATGAGGCCAACCCCAAGTACCATCTCGCTGCTCACCTGCACTTACAGCATGGAATCAGTAGCACTGTCACGTGTGGTCTCCATAACACCTTTGTGGCGTTCCTCAGTCATTCTTTCCTGTTGTCCTCACCTCACACAATCATACAATCTTACGCTTGAAGCACGATACACCTATCATCCTGCTACAGATATATCCACGTTTCCCGTTCTTCTGTCTAAAATACAAATCCTGGGAGTTCTTGGGTCAAATGGGGGACAAGTAAATAGGTTTTGATTTTACATTTGACTTCAAATTCATGGTTAATCTTCTCTCTTTAGTTGCTTCTCTTCTGGAGATATTCATTGTATTCTACATTGGTTGGGTATTATGGTATCCAGCCTTTTTGTTTCTTGTTTGACCTTGCGTTGACCTTAAGTTATTATTTCTGGCCACATCTTGCTTTGTATGATAATTAATGTATCTTTCAGTTCGGTTAGGCACAGGAAAGATTGAACTTGGTTTGGGAAGGAGTTGAAGTAACCAGAGCTCGTGGGCAAGAGGTTGAAGATTTAGCTATTTGCTAGTTCTCAGTAGTTTGGGTTTGCGTTTGGGTTTGCTATGTGTATCATTTTATTTATTCTTTTATTGCAGAAGGGGAGCGGGATATGAGGATCTGGGGGGATGGGGGGATGGGGAACGGGGGTCATGGTCGGGTTATGGAAATAGGTGATCTTATTATTGATTCAAATACCAGTTTTTCCCATCAGTTCCTGGCTCTCTTGATACTACTTCTTTCTACTTCTATGAGGGTTGGTGCAACCAGACTACTACTCCTGGCAGATTGCGCCACAGTTCCCCTGTTCCCCTGATTTTCTTTGTGTCCATGTAGTAGTAACTCTTGCTACACTTATGATTGTGTAATAATAACTGAGTTATATTACTTTATGTGAACTTTCTTTGAACCTCCTGCGGCAAGCCCCCCGGCATATTTCCTAGTATAGCATATGTGTAGGTATATACTACAGGCCTATGTACTGTAGATGTTTCTTTGATCTATGACGCCATGCTACAGCGGGAGTGTGGCTATGGTCTGCTGCATGATGCTGAGTAAATAATTAGATTATAGAGTAAATATCTGCATGCTGCTTACCCACACGACGGGATCTAATTTGAATGTACTGCATACCTATATTGGTCAAAAGTTTTTGCAATTTGCACCTTTCAGCCAAAGTACCCCAATTACTTCTCATAATAGCCCCAAAAGGAGTTGGGACTAAAGTGGTAGTAGTTGCCTAGTCTTGGCACCGAATTTGGCTTCGGTTGTTGTGCCCAATTATAGAAGTTCTATGTAGCACTCAAGTACAGTACCTAAAAGAAAACCCATGTCATGTCTTGAGGAACCCCAAGGCTACCTGAAGGATTTTTTGGTGACATCGACGGTAAAGCGTATCACTTTGCTGATAAAAACCTCCAATACCATATATCAGTAAGTGCAGAAAAGATGCGGGGATGATGCATTTGTGCTTAGAAGGCAGTCAACAAGAGTGGCCGCATTACACCCAAGTGGAGGATATGTATGTAGTGCCTTGGAGTGGGCTCAATCCAGCTTCTTGTCTTGACTTGAGTTTAAGCTGCAGTCAATGTGGAGCGAATCTGAGTTGCAGTGAAATCCGAGTTCGAATTGGTAAACTCTGAATATATACTGTATATATACGTGGTGTCTCAGACCCCATCCTATTTTCACCACTACATTGCATACCAGATCTCATGCACAAGGTACTGTACTTAGAATAAGTTTCTCTGTGGGCAACCATGCCGTGGTGACTAGAGCTGGGATATATATAAAAATCTGTACCAATCAGCATCAACCTCAAGAACAGAGAGCCAAGAGTTTTGAGGGAGCAGGTATCCCCCGCCAGAGAACAAACCTCCACATACTTACCCCCTAAGTACATAGGTATGCGATGAGAGCACCAAGTCAACCGCATCCCCCCCCCAAACTAATCATCCCTCACGACCTGTGTCCCAGTACCCGAGGCAACAAGACACCAGCTTCGACCCAGCTCCCACCAATTCTCAGGCTCGGTACATATCTGTGGATACTTGCATTCTGGAAGGTCACCTTCAACATCGTGATTGTTGCGAATCAAGTTAGAGGCCGATCGGAAGATATACCCCTGGTCCCGGCTTTGAATCATCGGCAACTGTGGCACACCGACCTCCAATCTACATACAGGTCACTTGGGCTACACGAATAATACAATACTTATCTCTACTCATTAGCTAACAGCAGGTTTCAACCTACAAGTCGCCATTCAAACACTTTGGACTAGTATTCCATCTCAGCACAATACCTACCCAGAGAGATTCAGCACTAGTATTGTTTCGATTCAACGTGATTCTCCTGCAAATTGCCAGTCAAACCCACATACCTTCAACTCTGTCGGCCTTCATTGAGCATATATTGAAACCTATAAAAAGAGAAAAACCAGGCTACACACATAGCCCTCTATTTTATTGCAAATTAACGTTACTTCCCTTCCCGCCTAAAGTCCAAAGTTTGAGACATTGCAGATGAGCAAGGCCTATAAGACTTTGATCAGTTAAGCTCGGAGGCCGTGGTCAAGGCACTCAACGTTATACCGCTCGGTCGATGAAGGTATGTTTACTCATCTCTTGCATAGAATACAAAGCTAGGGGTGACTCCTGAGTTGGAACAGGTAAACTGACTTCGAGTGCGTTTGGTCCCCTTCTCCTAGACCGCCTCACGAACACGCGACAGAGGCTTACCCTCTGGGAATGAGGCTCGACACTACAATGAGGATAGCAGCCGTGCCACGGACGCCTTAGCAGACATGTATGGGCAACAAAATAGTGAAAAGTTGGGTTCTGGTACAACGTCCCGCAGCAACCGGCGTGATGACGGTAAGAGGGCTCCTAATGTCGACCATCATTCAATAAATAGTCCGAATTCAACCTCATCCTCAACTTCGGGCCGTAGTTCGAATACTAGCAGGGGTACTGCGAGGGGAGGATCATCAAATCGGGGTCAAGAACCACTGCATACAGCAATGCCTAGGCGGCCTGCATCCGGACCCTCATCTCCTTTGGAAACGGCAAATAAGCAATTCCCCCTCAACGACATTGACTACGAGTCTAACCCTGCTGCTGTACAGCAGGAACTGAGTAATTTACAGGCTCTTAGGCGAATGTCGATGGATGCTTCAACTGCATCTGATCCTGACTTACCAGGATTCAATCTCTCAACATTCACAGCACCAACTGGAGGGGACGATGACAATGATGCACGGAGACTATTTTGGGTACCTGCAAGGCTACATCCTGAGCTTGCTCCTGAAGGATGGAAGGCATTCGTTGAGGCAAAGGTCAAGGAGATTAGGTCACCAGGGGGACAGAGTAATTCGCTGTTATCAGTAGGGGGGGGGCAGGGTCCAGGTTTACGGAGGAAAAAGTCCATGCTGTCGAAACAGATTGACAACACAGGTGGAAAGGCAGCAGAAGGGTACGAAGACGGCGCTGAACGGCTGGAAAGAAGGCGGTCCCAGAATGGGATTCCTATGCTGAAGGTGTCCGACCTCGAAAATTTGGTGAATGATCCCTCGAGTCTGCTAAGGAAGTTAAGTGTCAGCCCGGCAGCAAGAGTGAATGTAAATGGGAAAATGGATGAGGATTTACCAATATTACCTCCTCTCGGTCACACCCTGCGACGCTCTACGCGGACGACGTACCGGAAGGAAAGAGGGGGAGGTGTCAGTGGGCTTGGTAGTGTGCGGCGTAGATTGCCTCGAGCGGGGGGCGAAACAGACACGGACGATTACTCTCCTGGAAATTCTCCTGGTTCGCCAAAAATTGATCACCCATTGAAGAGGGTACAGACAGAGCCGCTTCCGTCCGTCAACGCTGCGAATAGGATCCACAGTAGGTCACAGAACATCAATACAGCCGAAGCAAGCGAAGCCAATGAATCCCAGGGTTCAAACGTGCGAATAAAGCCACTTGTTAAGCCAACCGCTCCTTCCCCTGTGGCTCCCTCTACCACAGCAACCCCACCCCCTTCTGTGCCTTTTGAAGATATGCTTGCAAATCCTGCCTCAGTCCCTCTTATGTCTAGCGCGCCCCCTGTGAAACCGTCTGGTAGTAAGCCTAATAGGCGGTCGACTTCACCGACATCATACCCTTCGCATTCACGAAAAGAGTCACAGGACAAGCTAGCGTCGGTACCTCGGATAGTAGAGACGGCCCCAACGGATCAGGTCCAAATAAAGCACTCCGAGAGAACTCCCCCACACCACCCCCCGCAGACGGGTACATCTAAGAGCCCAAAACGGCCTCCACTCATGAGGCAATCGGGGTCAGAGAATTTAGCTGGTGAGGCGGGTTCTCGTCCGAGTTCGGCAGGGAAGGAGTCTCTTGCCCCGACTCCTTCTGAGGGTAAAGAGAAAAGGGCTAGTCGGTCGGATTCAGTTAGTTCATCCACGAGAAAATCCAGTTGGGGCTGGCTGGTTGGCGATAAAGAGCGAGAAAAGGAGAAAGAACCGAAGGAGAAGGCATCTGACAAGGACGGTGGGAGTGTAAAAGTAAAGAAATCAAAAGTGTCTAAAGCAGAGAAAGGGATAGATAAGGACCACGCTCGGCTGGACGTGATACAGAAGTCAATTGATGGGAAAGAACTGCAACCAGAGAAGGGTGACGGAGGAAGAGATAAGGATAAAGCCGAGGCGTCACGGAAATCAAATCTCCAGGAAACAGCCAGCTCCAAGAAAGAAAAGGAATCTAGCCTTTTCTCATCATTCTTTGGGGGCTCGCGGAAGAAGTCCGGCTCAGAATCACATAAGGGGAAATCTGCCCGGAATGCGTCCCCAGAGCGACCACATGTACAGCAGAACTTTTACTATACCCGTTTTCCTATACATATCGAGCGTGCAATTTACAGGCTCTCACATTTGAAATTAGCAAACCCCCGACGACCATTACTTCAGCAGGTTTTGTTGAGTAATTTCATGTATTCATATTTAGCGAAGGTCCAAATGCATCAGCCAACCCTGCTACAGCAGCAGCAGCAGCAGCAGCAACTGGAACAGCAGCAACGGGAGTACGAACAGCAACAGCTATATCAGCAGCAGCAAGCCCAGTATGAACAGCACCACTCACAATACGAGCAACAAGCCGAACAGTACTATCAATATGATGATGTGAGTTTATGAGAATGCCTTTTTACCTAGCCTTAACCTGTCAAGCGGGAATTCTAACTTGAATCCACACAGGATTCAAATGGGCAAATTGACTATGCCGAGGATTCACAGAATTACGAATATGAAGATGATGATCAACTTCAACACCAATCACACCTACAGTACCAGCACCCTCCGCGAAGTCACTCACAAAATGCGCAGTTTTCACCGGGCCATAAACATGGGGATGAGGCTAGCGGTGGAGAATATGAACAACAACAACAGTACCAACAGTACTATGCGCCATCGCAGCAATATCACCAGCAACAGCATGCGGGTGCAGGTCATAAAGATGACGATATGTGGTGATAATGAAGTGGAGTTGTGGGTTGTGTTCCCCTTGCTTTCATTGGAAATTTTGCACTTTTCGCTGGCTTGGTCGGTTTGGCGAGTTTGGATTGCCTTCCCTTTTTTTCTTGCAGAAACTTTTGCTAGGATTGACGTAGTGAGTTGCAGACTGTGATGTGTTTGCTTGAGTCCCTGATGGGATGAGTACTGGTGATTATTATGCTGTGGAATTCATAAATACTGTCTTGTCTGACTTTGCAAACCACTTTGGGAACGCAAAGGGAGCAAGAAGTGCAGTCGAGGTGTGGTGGTTGGGCTTGAAGGCAAGTGATGGGTTTACTGTTTAAGCGGTATAATAAATAATGGCTTTGTGTTTTGATGACACATACCTGGAATACACTGGGACCCTCCGTGTCCACCCCTCTTGGCCATGTATACCAACAAATTTCAGTTGTCATGTCAGTCCTGTATATGGGCATTTTTCTCGTTTGGGTCGTTTTTTGTGAATATATACCAACTTGAGCTCTGAAACTATATAGCCACCAGCCATGTGTAGAGTTGACTGACGTCTAGATACTGCTACGGCTGCACGTGTGATCAGGTCTCACACATGTGGGCTTGGGAGTTTTTTAAAAAGAGAAAAAGAGTCCAGTGTATGTTTCGTTGTCTTTATGGCTGTGGCACATTACATACCGTGTGTAGGTTAGGTTTGATATTTTCTGCATGATATATACAGTATATCTGTATGTACTAGTACATGTATATAGTACAATGCCGGTATTGGACATACGGTATATGTATCTAGCCACATCACATTCCACCAATTGTGTTTAAGTACATACACTTTGGGTGGAATTCCAGATGCCACTCTTAGTATATTGCGCTTACTAATGATAGCCTGAGCCAATGCAATGAGTACTACGGTACGTAGGTACAGTATATCATGGTTACATAATCAGCTTCAGGTATAACCTCCAGAGTACCGAATACCAAGAGTCTTAAGGTATGTACATAGTGTACCTCGTTGGTAATCCAGCGATAGAACAATACTGGAAATACTGGGTAGCTATTTACGACGAATTGTGGCTCAATACCCTTTCCTTTTTTCACAGCAGAATGTCCCTCACTTATACGTATCAACTCCTGGATATGGGAGGGAATAGGTACGTTAAACCCAGTGCTGAATCCTCCATATTGTTCACATGCCAAGCTTGACAAGTTTCTTTCTCATGACCGCATCTACTACAGCCTCCTCCTCCACCACCTTGGTGATCTCTTGTTCCAGGGTTAGGGGCTCCCACTCCACCTTTTGTGTAGAGATTCCAAATGTGCCTTTGGGCAATTCAAGTTTGCTGCTGAAGAGCTAAATCGCAAAATCACAGAGTTGTAATGTCAAACATCCTTGAAAGATATCTAGACTAGCTCGCTCCTAATGTATGTATGATAGATATATCAGAGCAATACTGAGTTAGAAAGAGTAAGCTCAAGACTAGCTAGACATATTACAACTTCCAAAATAGTAATCACCAACAAAGCATGATATAAGCACTAATACCGTATAGATGTCCCCGCCTCATATGGAAAAGTGTATAGGCTCAAAAAAAAAAAATGTATAGATAGGTACAACATATATTACATGTTGGTGTACAGTATACCATCGGAACCTGGCACCCAGTGATCACGTTTTGTCCTAGCGGT
>Ga0307514_10006406_pt1 | contig 10267 bp, 10 predicted proteins | sample 16_EM_MG_FD_203088 | JGI IMG/M metagenome (GOLD analysis project Ga0307514, IMG submission 203088) | Populus trichocarpa ectomycorrhiza microbial communities from riparian zone in the Pacific Northwest, United States - 16_EM | ecosystem: Host-associated > Plants > Roots > Unclassified | place... | reverse complement strand
GTTGGGGGTGTGGGGGCCGGGGGGCTTTGGGGGGTGGTGGGTGGGGGGTTTGTTGGGGGGGGGGGTGGGGGGTTTTTTTTTTTTTTTTTGGGGGGGGGTTGGGGGGGGGGGGGGGTGGGCGAGGTCGGAGAGGTGGTGTTTGGGGTCAGGGGAATGGGAGGGGTTGCTATCGGAATAAATCAGTGAACACAATAAGCCCATAAGGGTGAACCGGGGCCTTACAGATGTGAATCTTCAAATATCGGTGTAACCTCTGCCATCGCTTGGCCTTGAGAGAGATATTTTATAGTTTAGGACTCCTCTGGTGCTGTCGTCTATTGGCGCTGCAGAAGTACTAGAGTCTGGGCACGAGGGCACTTCGCACACTCCCACTTTGGTTTACTAACGACCCATATTATAGAAAGCACCTATTTACAGTTTCTAGTTTAAATCCTAAATCTTATTGTGGGACTGACTTCAGGTATAGAAAAGCTGTATAATCAATTTATATTTTAGTTTAAAATACTCTCTTGTGATTGACTTTCAATGTATCTGCGGCCAGCCAATTAAGTTCCCCCTACTACTAACTCCGTTTGAGAAGTGTATTCTGAGATAGTACGACCAGCAAGAATGGCAGTTGTACCGTCCACCTAGGGGCAAAATGGAAAGCTTAATAGAGATTATCGAATTAATCCTGCCCTTACATAGAACGAGCTTGTAAACAGTAACACCTAGACCCCTTATTTCCTAACTGCTCATACACTTTCCAACCTCAAGAGGCCGTAACAATATCCTGTCTCCTTTCATCAATTCCCGTCAATAGCCACCACAAAATACACAAATGGAGAAAATCTGCACGTGGGTGAGAAAGATCAGATATAAGACGCTAATCGAGATAATAGAATTGTCCTAAATGAAGAAGGACTTAGAGGAGAAGGGTTTCCGGTATAAACCAGCTGCTATAAGGAAAAATGCATGTGTATATCAAGCGCAGAAGTAAATAAAAGAGTGATGGATATATATGAAAGTATCAGCACGAGTCATTAGCGCGTGCTGGCTGCTGCCTGGAGCTTTCGCATTGCTTCCCTGTGGGCATTTAGCATAGCTGGGGACCTCATTCTCTCTTCAACCAATGCAGTTCGGTGCACCTTCTCAGCTTCCTTTTCTTTCTTGAAGATCACCGCTTGTTGCTTTTCATTCAGAACTTCCAGTGCTTGTCTCTCACCCCGTAGGGCTTTGGACTGCTGTGAGATCTGGACATCCTGCTTCAAACTTTCTCTCCAGGTGTGTAAAAGTTGGGTCTGCTTTGCTACTGTCCCCGTTGTAGGCGATGGGGGGTTAGCACCAAAACTGTTTCGTGGGCTGAGCTGGGGAATTGGGGTCTGAGAACGGCTCTGTGGCTGTTGACTAAGGAGGTAGTCACGACGTTGACTAAGCGTCATATCTTCCATATTTATAGGAGTCAACCTATTGGTATTCATGTTAAATACTGACGCCGTATCGCCCATGTTCAGTGGAGTTTGATAGCCACTAGGAGAGGCAGCTCTGATCATCTGCTCCTGGACAAGCAAGCTCGGCCTCATCTTGAGCATGCTTTCCCGTCTACCGATTAGTGTGTTCTCATATGGGATTGCAGGAGCAGGTGACATTGCCCGTGAGGGGGGAGGGGGTGATGCTAGATTCTGAATGGCGGGCTTCTCGGCGGCAGATACCTCACCCTCTGGCATGGTAGATATCGGGCTTGACTTCAGTATAGGCTTGGGGAGTGTGACTACTGCAGTCGAAGGTGGGGGTGTTGCTGCAGGTGTTGGGAGAGGCTCTGGTACTGGTACGACATGCAGGATTGGGGCAGTGACCGCAAAACTCAAGGGTGTCTGGGCTCTTGAAGAATGCTCCTGGGATGCTCTTCGTGGCTTTGATAAGTTGGGTCTTCTTTCAGGAATCGCAGTCTCTTGAAGCTGAGTAACAAGCACAGGGACTGGTGCTTCCTCTGGCACACCCTCTTCCATGTATGGAGTCAGGTCGTCCAGTTCAACCACTTCGGCATCTGCAAGATGTTTTGCCCACTCATTCGTCCTATATGTTTTGTGAATACGAGAGCAGTGGTTTTGAAGGGTCTCTAGGTCTGCGAAAGAAGCAGGCGCAGAGCTTATTTTATCCCCTGAAATTACCGACGATATTTTCCGTTCCTCTGATACCGTAGAAACAATCCTTCGTCCCTCGGATGTTATGGATGACACTGTACACCCCTCGGCTGACTGGAGCTGTGCGGGAGCATTTCCCGCCTCTTGGGCTTCGCCACCCATCTCAATTCCGCTCTCCGGCTCAGTAACTATAATAATTGTCTCTCCCCCGTTTTCTCCTCCGGGATTTGAGGCTTTCAACACCTTGTTATCGTCAACAATGCCTTCTGAGTTAGAATTCTTTTCTGCAATTCGCTCCCCTTCCGCTATAGTCTCCTGCGCGGGTAGAATTTCGGTTGAATCAGGGGGGACTTCAACATTCTCAGTATGTACCTCTTCATCTTTCGAAAGGCCCTCCAAATGAGCTGTGTGGGTGATAGTGTCCGCATAGGTTGCCAAAGACATGGCATCATCTGGACAATCCTCTTCATCTGGGATATACGGAATGTGCTGTCTAATGAGAACCGGCGGCGGAGGAGGAATGGCTTCCAATGAGGGAACCACCCCCTGTTCTTCTTCCACCTGCTCATCTATTACTTCAAGAGCTTCTCCTTCGATAGTAGGCTGATTTTCAATAGTAGGCTGCGTCGACAACCGTTGCTCTTCTGGTGCGGAGGTAGCAGCCAGTCCAGTATCAGTGGCCATTTCTTCAGCCTCCACAGCAGTTTCCACCATAATCTCTCCTTCTATCCGTTGCCTTGCCAACTGAACATGTTGGTCATTTTCCCCCTCCATGTGCCCTACCTCAGCAGAGCCACTCACTCCCTTGATCCCATCCTCTTCTGATGTGGCCCTAGAGTCTGTTCGTGACGGAGCGATACCACTATCGCGTCGGGCTCCTTTCTCATGACCATCTGCATTACCATATATTTTCTCCCATTCGGCCCTTTCCCGTCGGTCCTCCTCTTCAACCCGTCTTCCAACATCTTCATTCAGCCTTTCAACATCCTCCTGTTCCTTTAGTCTCTCTATTCGTTTCTGATCCCGACGCTCCTTCAGGATCTTCCACAATTTCATCTGAGACATGATACCGAAGACTGTGATGAGGAGAATAATGGCAATTTCGACCCGCATGCCACGTGTATGAGGGTAAGTATTGGTATTGAGCGGAAACATGGATGAGTTGAGATCTGGTACAGTGTTAGCCAAGGTATGTCGCCTAGATACACTGGAAGGACAAACCCCAGATATATAACCAGAATTCCTTCAGACCGGCTCTCGAGAAGCAGTCGATACCGAGTACTATGCTTGTAGCGCCGGAGAATGCACATGCGCTTATCAATGCATACGGTTTTGTAACCCGATGGAACGCAAGTCCGAAGACTACTAAGCTAAACGCGGCTATCATGATAAGCTTCCCATATGTATTATTTATGAGGCCACCAGGCTTCAAAACGAGAACTGTCCAAAAGGGTCAGCATAAGAAGCAATTGGAAAGTAGTCTGGCTGGATTAGAAAGAACAATTAATCTTACACCACATAGACAAGCAAAAGCCCCCAAGTAAGCACCCCAATTTCTCCGTGACTTCTGGGAATATAACGGCTATGGCGCCAAAAAAAACCCCAGTAATCGTCGCCGCTACAACGTATGCCCCCTGTATTGCGTCCTTGACTGGAGGATTCATGACGTAGACAATTAAGACCTGCAAGAACTTAGCATTCTGGCCCTGCACCAGTGAGAAAGTTTCCTACGCACCGTCACTCCCAAGCTGCACAAGTAGGTCACAGATAGGAAGATTTGGACCCTGTACTCACCACCGTCAGTCTCAGGCTCAATTAACACAAGGTAAAGTATACCCACTTCGTCTTCTTGATTCCAATCAAGCAAAGTGGAAGCCCTGCCAACATCAAGAGCACACCTGCAACAGCAATTCCGGGGGTAACTGCGGGCATTATCGGTAGGCCAATACCGCTATATACTGGGATTGTATTCGCATCTTGTGGGTGAACAAAGTCAGTCCGTGCCAGGAGCAACCACTTCCCGTTATACCCCACTCCTATCTGCTTGAAAATTCCAAACACACACACACACTCCATCCCTCGGGATCTTTTCCCGGCCTTCGAGATTTCGCCATCGTTGGCCATCTAGATAGAAAAAGTCACATACCTAACTCATTGTGCCCTTCATCCTGGATCAAGGTGGGAACCGGTTCCCGAGTCGAGGAGGAATATGTCTGGGATCTCACTGAAGTCTGGGTGCCTGACTCTTTTGGAGCTGGTGTGGTGGACGGCAGAATGGTAGAATGCCCCGAAAGGGTAGTAGACGTTCTCACCGCTGTTCCAACCACCGACCCATCCTGTCGTTCCCGAAGGACAGCTCCACCCGAAACCAAGTCGCAGCAAATGGATGTTAGAAGAAGGAGAGCCAACAGACGAGAGGAAAGCGATTGTGACCTGCTCATGAAAGAGAAGGCCGTGAGATACATTGTGGTCGAGATTCGCAGCTCCACACCTGCCCGAAACACCCCTTCTTGATCTGTAAGGAAGAAGAGCGAAAGACGCAGAGGACCCCTCGGCTGGGTACTTTAAACGAGTGAGTTAATTCTTTGTTAAGCGAGTGTGTTTTTCTATCATATGATTCTGGCTGAGCTTCTTATGCAGTCATTTGGACCGGAGCAGACACGATACCAAAGCCGATTGACCTATGCACTGCACTGCGGAGTCTTCGTATTCACGCCCAATGATTTCAACTATCCCGCCGGGTAGGCTTCAGTCAGCTCAAGCGGTCTTAAGGCTGATGGAATAAACAGGGGCTGACGGTCAGCAGGAGTCCAGCAAGCCTGCTCAGTGATAACTAACCAATGATCCGCTTAAGCTGTAGACACTTTGCAGGCGGCAGCCCTAAAGATGCCGAGATATGATGCTAATTTTACTGCACAAAAGACAGAAAACAGAGAGAGAGGGACTCAGTTCATCGAGTGAACAGTGAAGAAGAAAAATAGATGAAGTGGTCTGTCTAAAAGGAAAGGGTTTCGGAGATGATCAACTGGTATGATTACGCAAATAGAGTCCGCTCCCGACCAGTGACTGGCTGTTCACAAAATTGATATCACCCAATGCACCCCTGCTAGCACGCCCGAATACGAAGGTGACATTGGTTATTGCAGACGGACAAATCGACTTCCTTGCTCTCCAGACTCGGTACTCCACCGAATTGGGTTCATTCCCCTCAGGCTGCTGGCCTCTGCATCAGGCTTCTGTGTATGGCTCGGCGTCAAGCTACCTCCTACCAGCACGTGCACACGTCAAGACTGTCACTCAAAATCTCCTTGCATTCCCAGTTATCACGCGCCGCAGACCCGCCCTCTCCACCAATTTTCATCTCACTCAGGGGCTCGAATTGAACGGCACAAGTGGTGTCTGCTGAGCCCCATATTTTGAGCCTCGCGTGTTTTTGATTCAGAACCAACCAGAGTGATACAACGTTTTCACTGTAGACTGCCCTAAACGGTAAGACAGGGACTGCTTCCAAAAGCGGTATCCATGCTAGCTGCATTGAGTCGTGAAATTGTGGTTTCCACTACCGCGGGATGAGATCGCTCAGACCACCCCATCAGGGCCTGAGCACATGCAAACATGCAAGCCCAGCAGGTAGGTACATGTACCTAGGTATATAGTGGCTGCAATTTTTTTCTTCTTCTTCTTTTCTTTTTTTCGAGTCTATACTTCTGTGGAGTACGGAGTAGTGGCTGCACTGCTTAAGCGTTGGGCCAGCATTTTTATGCAATGCGAGGACTTGTCTCGGGAAAGAAGCGATTGAGGGTAAGTAAATGCAAAAGGATGTGCTAGTACGGGGTAATACGTATTGCTTGAGGACGTTAAGAGGCAATTGGATGCTACTTAGCCACGACTTACTACTGTTTGTGAGAGTAGAGGCCCAGGTTTGGCACGTATACAAAAGTCGCATTCAGTGGATCTCCATTCGCAGTTTCTTCGGTGCTTGTGTGCACAATACAGATGCGGCCTGCTGGCTGGGCTGAGGGGAGGTTGTTTGGGACAACTAAGGGCTGCAATGATTAATTTCCACCTCCGTCCAACACACCTCAGGTAACACCAACGCTTGTTGTGGGTCTCTCTCCAGCTATTCCTTTTCTGTGAATTGGGAGATTGCGGTTTTACCAGGGTGATGCAGATTTGGTGCATGGGAGGATGTGGCCACACAGACGCGAGCTATTGGTGCCCTGAGGGTGAATATCGCGAGCGACTAATGCGCTGTCACGTCACAGCCGTTCAGCTGGTCATTACTTCATTGATTTTGGAGTTCTAAGATAGCAAGAAGCCGTGGAGTACGTACGCCTGCAAGCTATCGATCATCAGATTGATGTGATAGAAGGAAGAATATCTAATAATAACTAGAACCGTACTCCGTACTTTGGATGCAACATGTGCCGGTTGGAACCCGTGCGCAATTGGTGCGGGGATTGGGTTTGGCTACCACGTTGCCCACCATACACCAGCCCCACGAATTTCGGATGGTAAATAAGTGGCACTCCTAGTGTACAATAGCAACTGCGTGTAGCACTCACAGAGGTCAGGTTGATAAAAACTCACTCAGTGATTGTTTTGGGTTCGGATAATAACTTAGGAGCGCCACTGTCCCGAATTTAAATTAGGTGATCTAGGTAGATGCACATTGCACAAGTTACATGCGTACAAGCTGCCGAAGCTGCCGCTACCTGTAGGTAGGGAGTACCGAGACATTCCACCATCCGTTTTGGGAATAGGGCTTGGCAGCATATGCGTGTGTATGCAGCACTCGCTTATGCAGTGCAAATCTAAACCAACATAATGTGGAATGTCCCCTTACCAGGCATGCGCAACGGCGATGGTACAGTTGGCCACTGTGTGAACAGTTTTTTTTTTTTTTTTGAGTCTATACGTATGCCTTTCCCCCGAAGGGAGCCGTAGACAAGTGTGAGCAAACAGTGTTGTCATCCCTCAGTGTGGATATGCCAGGGCTGCATGCTGCGCATTGGTACTGCATATGCCAGGTATATGCCCGCATATACTTACCACTAATCCCGAAGCGGAGGGTGAAAATTTTGTTTTTGTTTTTTTCAGTGTCACGTGATTATAGGAATTCAAGGAAAACCCTAAGAAAACCCCCACACACCCAGGTAGTTTGGTTCCTGGCTCCCACCCACGGTTAGTAATATCTACTACTAAGGCGTAGGTAAATCAAATTTTCACATTACCCAACAACACCTTATCACAACCCTCCAATTACAAGAATCATGTTCCGTCCTGCTGCCTGCACCCTCTTCAACACTGCTTCCCGCCGAACGTTCTCTTCCACCTCAAGGGCCCAGGATGTTGCCAAGCTCACCCTCTGCGGGCATGTTGCTACACCGCCGGAAACTGTCGATACGCCAGCTGGTGGATCGTTCTTGAAGTATACGGTTGCAACCGGGTTTGGGAGCCGAGAGATGAGGAGGACGAGTTTCTGGCGCGTGGCGGTATTCGACGAGAGGCAGAAGGAGATTGTCTCCAGCCTTTCGAAGGGGTGAGTTGCTGCATTTGTTTCTGGTTTGGTGGGGTAGGTAAAGAGTGCATAATGGGACTGGATAAGAGAATATAGGGGAATTGCGCTTTGAGCAAGGAAGGTTTTGAATGCGGCTAATACAATACAATCAATGCAACGGGGAATGTAGTTCCCTCGTCCACGTTGACGCCGACATCGAACTCAAGTTAATCCCCGATGAGTCTGGGAAGAACCACAGCTACATCAACTTGTATCAGAGTGAGTTCCGCCATCACGGCCTATCATTGGAGATGTCATATATTGAAGGGGGTTTCATTGATCTGACTACTTCTTAGGGAGCATCAATGTCCTAATCAGAAAGGGCGCTGGCGCCCCTTCAGAGGATGGTATGGAGGAGGCAGCTGAGGCTTAAGTTTGTGCCCTGTGTAACTTTATATGGAAGGAAATGGGCCAGGCTTGTATGAATGTGATTCGAGTTTGCTGAGTGGCGCGTTTGGGATGGAAGCTAAAGGCCTCTACCATGAATAGGAAAACTAGCATGAAGGTATCTCTACCTTTTTTTTCTGATATGATATGCCTGTGTATGTGGATTTGATTTCTTTTCAAGTATTAAAAATGGAACCTGGGCAAATTTCATTCACCTTTCAGAGGTTTGTGATGGTGCCTCAATTCTTCTCATTTCTATTGGCCGAATATGGCAAAGGATACTTAGGAATGATGGTGCCTAGGCTTCTCTATCTCTAGATCTGTCTACTTTACAGTTTCCAAACTGGAATTTGAGAGTAGCAAGGGGTTTTCAGCTGGCCGTCAGCGCATTTCTTCTTGCACCTGAGGTTTGTGTGTGCTGGCTGGGGAAAGAGGTCCTGCTAGATGATGTGGTCATAGGAGCCTGGCCCGGCGCCTCACTGCGCCTCCTTTCCCGCCGCTGCACTAGCGGTGGAAGAGTGGTGGGGAATGGCTGTAAGATCACTCATGGTGTCGTAGGTGTGAGATGATGGATTTACCCTTTCCAGTTGACCTTCAAATTCCCCATTCATTATCATCTTTTACAAGGTACCCTCATCACTACCATCTTCACATTCATCATTATGATCTTCTCCACCACTTCCTCTTCTGTTGCTGCAGCAACCTGCCACGACGACTTGCCCCTCATATGTACCTCCTTGGGACCTGAGTCCACCCTGCGGACACTCTGTCGGCAATTCCATGGGAAGAGCTCCGAAGGGTTAAGGCGGCGCGGTTCATACAATTGATCCATTGCATGGCTGACTGTGCAGGAGCCAAAGATTAACTGACAAAGCGGACTACTTCATCGAATCGAACGGATCCTAACAGCCAAGGGGCACGTGCTAGATACTAGTCAGTGAAGTCATTACTGAGACTAGTCTCAAATGGCCTTGGTAGTGGAGGTAAAGGTAAAGGAGGTGTCCGGGGAGCTGCTGTCATTCTCCGACGGAACAAATAAAGAAAACCTTCGTACTGGCAGGTGTTACCCTGAACCGAATTCCCATTCTACAGATTTAGGATCATTTTATAAACGTACTAAAAAAAGGGTATGTTTCCCACACAGGATTGCGCATTCATGCCAGAGGAGTGGGTGGGCAATCAACAGTGACTGTTCAGGGTAATGTCACCCAGGCTACGAGTATTCTTATGTCATTCTCCGATGTATGCATCCATCGTAGCGGAACAAATAAAGAAAACCTTTCGTCCTGGCAGGTGTTACCCTGAACCGAATTCCCATTCTACAGATTTAGGATAATTTTATAAACGTACGCATACCACAAATACCTACGTACTAAAAAAAGGATATGTTTCCCACACAGGATTGTGCATTCAATTCATGCCAGATGAGTGGGCGGGCAATCAGCAGTGACTGTTTCAGGGTAATGTCACCTAGGCTACGAGTATTTTTCTGGTGGGTAAGCTCTGGTAATGTAGTTGGGATTTGCGGAAATGTAGTCTGGTTGCATGAATCCTCGTGTGGATGATTCTGTAGGGGAGCCAGATCTGATCTACTTAGTACTACAGGTATTTACAGCTGCTTACCGTACGACTAGGAGATGTCGAAACCCACCTAGTAGTTCGATTTGCCTCAGCGTCAGCCTCCTTACCTGCCCGCCTTCTCCAACCCGCAACTGTCGCACTTCTTCCTATAATTACCTCCAGCAATGCCACTACAGAAACTGCTTAAGTAACTATACTCTGGCATGCTCCAAGCTAAATTGATCCTGTTGTATGCCCTGACACGTACAGTCACTGCTAGGGCATTCTAATATAGACTATGCGCGACCCCAGAGTAAAATAGGGCCTCTAATCGTATAGCTGCCAGTTTTTCAGCTACAGTATTGCATTTGGGATAATCGGGATACATACATACATACATCTGACCCCCCTGTTCAGGGTAATAGTGCCAGACTGGGAGTCGAAGTCTGATTGTCATATCCATCGCATTATATTCCTTATTTTACTCAAAACTGTGGCGATTAGGTCCCATTAGATAGATGTATTCTCGCCGTCAACACTAAGCGTTCATGTGGTGCTTGACAGAGACCAGACAATCCTGCCCGCTACAGTTGACATAAATACGCATGATATATGAACCACCCAATATCCGCTGCTA
>Ga0307514_10006405_pt1 | contig 10267 bp, 5 predicted proteins | sample 16_EM_MG_FD_203088 | JGI IMG/M metagenome (GOLD analysis project Ga0307514, IMG submission 203088) | Populus trichocarpa ectomycorrhiza microbial communities from riparian zone in the Pacific Northwest, United States - 16_EM | ecosystem: Host-associated > Plants > Roots > Unclassified | place... | reverse complement strand
CGTGGATTCAATATGAAGATTCCAATAGCAATCCAGCATCATACCTCCCAGACATAAAAACAGCATCATATTGTCCACGGCCAGCTGCAGCTATACGCTGTTTCAATCTTTTGAGAGAGGGGAGAACTTCAAAAGCAGGGGGCTCTACAAAAGAACTCATCCAAGAATATATAAAAAAATGAATATTCTTTCACCATAAAGCAAGCAGAAAACAAAATGTATGATTGGACCAGGAAGGCACCCTAGCTATCCAAGAACTGCCATGAGCCTAGAGGGAGTTGTGACTACGAATGACAAGGGAGTCTCTAACCTGCAACACCACTCTATATGTCCCAAAAAAGAGTGGTTAAATGGGTGAAAGGATGGGTTTTGTTATTGCTGTGAGAACCTGAGACAAGCATGCGTTAGGGGTAGATTTAGGGCCACCCAACCCAACCCAATTGTGCATGCATGAAAGCATCAACCATTATTTCTGTCTTTTGTTCTGCAATTTACCTTATTCTTATCCCATTCATAAATAGCATGTTTCAATCTGTGTCACACTTTTACCTTGAGGAGCATTGTCAGTATGGTAGGAAAAGTGCCATGAGTGCTTACCATCAGCAATCAATATTTAATCTCAAGAGCTGCTGGTCAAGACTTTGCACATAGGACAGGCAAAGAGTGGTGGTGATGGTGGCGGCACAAAGAGAGAGGCAGTGATCCAGATTAGGCCCCAGTGCTTCTTCTCCATATTGAACTGGAGAGAGTGTTATTGCTTTGACCTTGAAAGCATTTGATTGAGAAAATTGGAGGTTTTTTACAGTATGGAGTGGGATTTCAAGCTTTAATGAATATATGCTTCAGTTTTAATTTGAGAATCGGCTTAAGGAGATGTTTGTCTGTCTTTCTAGTGTGTGTGTGTTGGGTAGGGAGACAGGTATGGAGTTCTATCTCATAGGCACAGAAGTGATGGAAGTGAAATCTTTTCCCTGACTTGCGAGGCAGGGCAGGAATAGGGGAAGATTTTCTTGCAGCAATGCCTCATCAGGGAGGAGACATCCATCCCCAACCCACCCTGCTGTCATTCATAATTCACCAATCCCAACTGATTTTACAATACTTTCATCAATAGATTATGATACTATGCCAATTAGAACCAGCTTGTGTCATATCCAATAAATTGGGATCTACCAGAAAGATCTTTTTGATGCATTATGCATGATGCATGGGACAGCAACGTGCAGCTGTGATAGTGTGTTTCATATATTCTACAACAAAACTTGTGTTTTCCAGTTACTTCATAAATAATTTATTAGGCTAAGAACAAAAACCAAATTGGTTATCCAGAAATCAAAAACAACCAAAGGTTTTCGCAGGATTAACTAATCTGAAAGCAGGAAACCATAGAAAGAACAGAAGAAAAAAAAGGTATTTTGAAAAGGAGGAAAAGAAAGCAAGCTCATGTATCTCTGTAGATTCATACCTAAATCATTGATACAAACATCTTGAGATATTCCATTCCTTGAGATCTTCTCTAGCAATGTTAAAGGATCAGCTTGACTGGTTTTATCCAATTGAAAGCGCTGAAAAATCAAGAGACTTCTCTTGTCAAGTAAATGAGCTGATGTTAAAGAAGTGCAGACAGTGTTCTAATCCATAATATCAAAACTGAAATACCTTGTAAACTTCTGCAGTTGAACATGCCTGTGGGGGCTTTATGAGAACCATTGGCTTATCCAAAGGTACTAGTGAAGGAATATCTTGAACAATCTGAACAACAAGAGCAAAACTTCAGCAAGATCAGAAACTACACAGAAGAATTGCATTTCTAGATGTGCAAGCACATTAGGAGTATGCATATATAACTGCAGAAGGGTGTGCACATCCTTCTAACTGTAACTAAGAGAAATTATTTTAAGCGATTCATATTGTTTTGTCAGGAAAAGGCTAGCAAGTTCCCCCAATGGCAAACCGACTTTGAAATAATTTCCTCCAGGCAAGATCTTTATTACTAATCCAAACATTTGTGTAATCCTGTATGCATGATACTCACCTCAACTAAGCTTTAACTTCACAATAGGTGAGGTTGGCCACATGAATTTTTTCCCCATCATTCTGCCTTGTGTAGGAGAAAATCTTCCATGAGACGCTCAGAAGCCTAAAACTAGTTTTGTTGGTAGTTGGTACCTAACTAGGGCCATAACTTCAAAGATGTTATTGCCATAACACCTATGCATGATATAACATTACAACAAAAGGATACCAATCAGAAAATGCCACCTAAACAGCAAAAATGCCTCCCCTGGTCTTCCAGACTAAACCAAACCAGCCCTCAGTCCTCCAGGGAGGGGAGAGTTTGCAACCATACTCATGAATCATAGCAAAAGCAATATATAAAAAGAGGAATTTAGCTCTCTCAAAAGAGTGAGGGAAATCTCAATCACGTCCATAATTGAATTATTGCCCTACGTCTGGAATTGAGAGCATGATAGAAACATGAAGCGGAATAAGGAATATTGTCTTTGACTTACTTGACAAAGCAAAATTCATACATACCTCACCACGACCAGTACAGTAGGCTGCTCCATGAGAAAAAAAGAAGGGGATATCTGAACCAATCTCACTTGACCATTCTTGGAGTTCCTTCTCAGTAGCAAGACAACCACTAAATTGATTTGCGGCCCACAGGGCAGTTGCAGCATTGCTGCTCCCACCACCAAGCCCTGCCCCAGTGGGCACATTTTTGTCTAAATGAATCTTCCAACAAAATTCAAAATAAGAAAATTTACTATTGCTATTCAATTACTAAGTTTTATCAAGAAACAGATCTTCAACACTAACCAATAGCACTTCTTACCCAAAAGAAGTTGTCAGTGCCGGTCTTTTTCCTGTAAAGATTAAGGGCTTTAATGATCTGTATGAAGAAAATCATGAGAAAATAAGTTCACAAGCATATCAGAAATCAATAAAACATCAAAAACACTATTATTTATGCCTTACCAAATTATCTTCAGTAAGGGGCACACCAGACACATTGGTTGATAATCGATCAATACTTTTTGATGGCGACAGAGAGAATTTGATCACATCTCCTAGACTAATCACCTGAAGGAGCAAAAGGGGCCAAATTATGAATTTTTGAAGATTCAAATGATATATCAAACTAAAACTAAAGTTAGCAATAAAAAAAAGCCAAATCAATATGGATCCTTTTTACCATTAACTTGTATACACTGGTGTCCATAGCTCTAAAAAGAAGGCTAAAGGCAAACACTGCTTAAATTTGGACAAACTTACATGAAATAGAGAAGCCAAATCATGATACCCATCTTCTCTCTTACTGGTTATTCTCAAGAAAACATTAACCTACACCAAATAGCAATACCACAATGCACATAAATAAATTAAGAAAACAAAACAAACCCAATTATCATAAAAGTCAAGCACAAGCAAAGCATGAGAATACTAAAAAAACAAACCTTGCAAGGTGAGAAAAGAGTGAGCCTTGAGAGAGGAGCCTGTTTATCCACCTCATCAGCCAAGTTGTTTATCCTTCCATCAGGATCATACACTAGCTAAATTGCCCCCACCAACCAAGAAAATCAAAATAAAAAACCCAAAAAGTTCAAAACTTGAACTCAAAGCATAAACAACAAACTACGGTAAAATGAACAAAAACAAATAAAACAACCTCAAAAAACCCAAAAAAGAGTTCAAAACTTTGAACCCAAAACACAAACAACAAAGAATTTTAAGCCTAAAGCACACACCTCTACTTTCTTTCCTGTGGCTTTAACAACTGGGGTCTTTGGAAATTGAAGTTGTTGACAAAAAGAAAAAGGCCCACGGGGCTTAAACGAAGAGATATTGCTTTTACTTGATAGATTGCAAGATGATTGGAAATGAAAAGTATTGCAAAGAAGATGAGAAGAAGCCATGGATGCTTGTGTTTGCTCTAGCTGCTGCTATCACAGGCGCATGGAGTCAGTGTTAAAACAGTGAAATTCAAGCTCCAATTTAATAGTGTTTGGTATGACTGCTGAGCCTAATACCGAGGTGTGTTTCTTGCATAAAATGTTTATACTTTGGTTGGCGTCTTGTGTGGAATTTTTCTATTGTTGGGACAAGGAGGGAGACATCAGTCGTGAAACATGAGTGGAGTTATGGTTCTGTTCGTTGGAGGACGATGATTGATTGACGCAAAAACTGTGTTTAATTCCTTTCAAACTAAATTTATTTATAATTTACTTTTTTTCTTAAATTTTTTAATTTAATATTTCTAAAAATAAAATTAAGAAAACTAGACTTTTATCTCACATGGGTAAGATGAGGAAATTTGGTTGTGAAAAAAAAATATTTTTGAAAGAAAAAACTAATAATTCATGATGGTCAAGACCAATTAAGAGATTATTTACATGAGAAATTAATTATTTGATTCTAATAAAGTACAAATTATAATTAACTTCGTTTCTTTTTCATGGATTTTTAGTCTTTTAGATAGGTTAATCCATATTTAAAGTAGGAATAGATTATAATTTAATCTCTATATTTTATTTTACTTTTTATTTTGTGTACTTTTGGTTTTAATAATCAAAAGTTACTTCCTTTATAAAAGTTGATGATAGTTAAATTTTTTTTAAAAAATACATGAATTATCCTTTTAAATCCATTTTGTTTGGAGTAAGTGAGATTATAAATTTTGATTTGAAATGAATAACGTTTTAAGATTGTGAAAAAGCAACATAATAATTAAGTGGCAAACAAATATGAAAATTATAGGGATTCAATTAGAGCTGATTATTTTCAGCTTAATTCGGTTTTTATTTAAAAAAGTAATTAAATTAAATTTTTTTTTAAAAAAAAAACCAAAACCGAACTGAAACCAGTTCAAACCAACCGGTTTCGATTCAGTTTTTTTGGACAAAAATCAGTTTTTTTGGTTTTGCTTGGTTTGGATTCGGTTCTGCTCGGTTTTTTCGGTTTTGCTATGTTTGGATTCGGTTCGGTTCGGTTTTTTCGGTTTCAGGCTTATAAAACCGAAACCGAACCGAATCGGTCAGTTTTTTCAAAATTTTAAATTTTTAATCGGTTTTTTTCATGGTTCGGTTTTTTCGGTTATTTTTTTCTGGTTTTTTGATTTTTTTTCTCACCCCTATATTCAATATTAGTTTTTTTTAATCAAAAGAATTAACTTCACTAAAAATTCAGTGATTGAATAATAATTTACTATCAAATCAGCATGTTACAAAAATATATAAATAAATAGATTTTTTAAGGACTTGCTTTAAATTCAAACACACTGAAAGCAAGCCAAGAAATGATTGAAACAAAAACTAGGAATTATATTCACCTCCTAATGCAAAATAAGTACCTGTCTTTTTTTTTTTATTGTTTCTATTTTATGTGCATGTTTTAAAATCTTTCCAATGAAGCCCCTGTTGGTATTGCATTTCAAACAGGGACTAGACAAAATTTTAAAAAAATATTTTGTTTAATACTACTTTTTTTATATTTTTTTAATTATTTTGATGTTGTTGATATTAAAAATAATTTTTTTTAAAAAAAGTATATTATTCTAATATATTTCTAAATAAAAACTATTTTAAAAAGTAGATTATACTATATTTTCAAACACTGAAAATATTCGTGTACTTCCATTGAGTACTTCTACCATAAATTTGACAATGCGTTGTATATTTAATAAATATACAATAAATGATTGTATACAATAAAATAAAATAAAATAAAAATACAATAAATGATTGCACATGTATAACATGATGCATAAAGCTAGTTGGCATGCATAAACCTATCTCCCCAACTAGCTTTGAGCTCCTAATTTTTAAATTAGACTGGCAAACCAAATATAAAAAGTTTTTATTTTAGAAACCCTAATTCCTTCTCACCCCCTGCAACTAGTCAGCCACCCTAAACCATATTGTCTCCTTTCTCGTAATCTTTCCCCTCCAGTCTTTCCTCTTCTCTCATGCAAGTCGCGACCTCCCCCTCCATCCTTTTCTTTTATCTCTTCTTTACGTCTCTAGTTTCTCAAAGTCAATGCACCTCATGGTTATTAAACTCGGATCAACCCAACAGGTTAATCTGATGGCTAGACCGGTTTGAGTAAGATAAAAGACCATAATAAAAAAAAACTTGGGCAAAACCAGGTTGACTCATTACCCAAGCGACCTCATGACAAAACCTGGTTGAAATCCAGTTTTTTTTTCAAATGTGTTTTTTTTCTAGCCGGAAACCCCTCTTTTTTAATATTTTTAGTTGGTTATTAACCCTTTTCAAAGTTCACTATATAAATGCTAGAAGAATATTTTATTTTTTCAATGTGAGATTTGAAGCCTTTTAGTATATATACTCTATATTCACAAGAAAAAAATTATGTTTTTTTAATGTGGGATAAAAAACTTTTTTGGTTTATATACTTCAACTTAAAAGAATAACATATTAACATAGTATCATTTCAATGTGAGATAAAAAAACATTTTGAAATAATCTTTTAAACTTTATTATTTATAACATCTATAGTATATATTTATATGGATTGTTTCTTACTCTTTTTTTTCACATTAAATATTACAACTTCAAATAGTTTTTTTAAAAATTTTCCTGGTTGATTCGGGTTGACCCGGGTCAACCCAAAACTTGGCTTCTTGACCGGGTCAATCCCTGAGTCGGGTCTGATAATTATGATGCACCCCCTCTCTTCTTTTGAAGTTTCCTAACCTTGAATTCTTGATCTTTTTGAACCAAAAATTACATGTAATATTAAATATGTTGCGATTAAGGTTGTTAACTAAGGGAAAACTCAAATTATTTTGACATGTTTGTGTTTAAGAGCTAATTAATGTAAGATTGTGATTTGGTAGAATTTCAACTGTGGTGTGGGAATAGATTTAACCTTTTGTTTTTGTTCAATTTTAACATCTATTCATCCTTTTCTAAAGTTTTGCAAATAGTAGATCTAGCTAGATAGTGGGTAAAAATAAATAAGGTTCTTGGATATTATAAATAAATTTAAAAATTAATTTCGGATTCCGATAACTACATTTCTCATCAACATGTAAATTAGAATAACAAAAATTCATAACTTGATTTTTGTTTCCATTGTGTGCATAATGCTTTTGTGTGAGGATTTTTTTTCATCACCAACTTGATTTTGAGTATTGAAACTTATATTTTATCAATAATAATTATGAAATAGAAATATCACAACTTGTAAATTTAAATTTGTTGGATTATACTACTATCAAATTATAAATTTTATTGAATTAGAATTTGTTGGATTATACTATTATCAAATCATAACTATTATTGAATTAGAATATGTAATTTCTCCTTTTCTATATTGTCATGTTATTGCTCAACTCAGACACCTTCAAATATGAGAAATTGATAAGTTGAGAAGAAATATATATTTTTCACTCATTCTCTTCATGTTTACACTTTTCTTATATTTCACTCAAGGATTCATGGCAATTCGTAAGGTAATTTATGACAAGACAAAGACACAATAGAGTTAATTAACAACATGAAAAACTAAAATTAATACAAAAATAACCTTTAAATTATAGAAATAATCTGACCGAGGCTAGAAACAAGTAGGAAAAACTCATACTACCTAAACTTATTTAAACCGAACTGAATGAACCATTTTTACCTAAATTGATATATATATATCCTGATGCAACAATAAAAATTTTCTGGACAATAAGTGTTTGTTGTTTTTATAACCCTAATTATCGCAAATCATAGTGCTAGATGCAAAGAAAATCACAACGAAAACAAAGACTCAAATTGAAAAACCGAAACAAAAACAAGGAAAATAAAGGAATATAATGTGATTTCAGAGTCTAACTCTGGACGAAGTCAAACAATCCTTAACGAATTTAAAACACAACCTGTAAAGCCAAAACCTAAGTTTGATAGAACCTCAGGCCGGTTTCTCCTTTTCCTTTCTCTTTAAAAAATGTTTCTCTTCCATGTTAGCTGATTTATTTTGCTCCACATATATATTCTCACTAGGAAATATTAAGTCCACGCTTCAGTAACTCATACTTGCCCTTTTTTTTGCAGCAGATCTTATAAGGAGGTGCCTGACAGCTTGGTCAAAGGGGAAAATAACTTTGTCGACTTGGGCCATTTCACTCATGTACGTTACATGCTAATCATTGACAACTTCGTTTATATCAGCATTTACCATTTTAGTCTTGCTTGGTTGCATTACTGTGATTTTTAAAGAGATGTCTTCAAGCTGCTGCCTTTTCTTTTCTTACGTTGTTTGCCTTGAGTTGGTTCCTCTATGTCTAAAAGTTTAGACATGCCGTATTATGCCTGCAGTGCTGTTTCTGTCACTTTCCATTTCCAGTTCTTCCGCTTTCTGTTTGACTATGCTGCCCGCAAAGATTTTATTCTATGGCTATGAATACAAATGCATGAAACTAAACAAGTTATGGTTGATGGTGTTGCTGCCATTCCATAATGTTTTTGTTTCCCTTGGCCTTTACTCGATCTGCTACTGTTATATATTTGGTTTTCTATTACTGCATAACACTCCTGTGAATTTGGCAAAGATGAGTTCCTGTTTCACACACTTTGACTAAACTTTTAGAATTGCAAAGATATGTAGATGAAAAAAATCACTGACAATCGTTTTTTTTACTCCCCATATAAGCCTACTTCTGTTCTTGCCATTCTTATACATCATGTCTCCTCAAAGGCCTATAATTTGAACCTAGATAGGAGGATGCCTGCAATGCTTTTGCCCAACCCTCACAAAACAGTTTTGCCAAAGCTTGGATTTTTTCAAGCTATAATTCTGATGAAAAGCTTAGGAAACCAGGTAGTACTTGCCTTCGGTTTCCTCGCAGACTTACTGAACTCTTATGGTATGATCACCAAATCAGTGTTGTTCTTACAATACGATGGAATCCCTGGAAAGAAAATTGTTGTGTGAATCCATTCCTCTGCTTCTGTTACTTTTCTACAGAATCACAGCACACCCCACCACTCCATTGCAGGATGACTAACTCTCGACCTTTCACTCCATATACACTTCTGCGATGGAACCACCAGGCAGTCACAGCAAATGCTCCATCTCTTAAACCCATCGACACTTTCTTCTTTTGTTTGCCCCAGGCTTCTGCCCCTGTATTAGCTTTGCATTTCGCGTTTAACTTCGCTGATTTTTTTTTCTTTAAATAAATCGGTATAGAAAATGCTCCATCATATAATACCTCGATAGATAAACGTGTGGGATATTTAGAAAATGGTAAAAGCCATCCAGTTCACGAGGCTACACCAACAGCTAGATGACCCATTCCATAATTGCTTCCAATTATCTTCCCCATTTTTAACTTTTTTCCCTTTTATCTTTAATTTAAATTAAAATTAGTTCAAGTCTATTAATTTTTTTTTGATTCACAAGTGTGTCTGGATCAGCTTGTACGCAACTTGACTAATCTCCACAAACCCTGAAATTAATGATTAAATAAACCTTTAATATCATCAATATTAACAATCACAAAACTCAAATATAAAATTATAAAAAAAACAAACTTTTAACCCCAACGTACTATATGAAAATTCAAGTCTATTAATTGAATGCATGCGTGCATGCGTGGGGTGTCTGGGAAGGTACGACTTTAATTGACATTGATTAAAATAAATAAATTAAATAATTTTTTGTAATTTTTTTATATTAAATCTCACTTGATTTGAAGAAAAGATTGACTTTTTTTCTTTTTAATATTATTAGGTATTTGTTTTTTTGTGAAACCCTAAATAATATTTTTTTTTTAAATTTGATTGAATCACTCCCGCGCCGTGTTTATTTTTATTATTATTTGATTAAATAAAAAAATTATTTTCTTAAAATTTTTTATTAAACATAACTAAATTCATAACTTATGTTTTCAGGTAAAATATTTTAATCTAAATATATCTCTTAATTTTATAGTTTAACTATTGGTTATCATTAGAATTATTTTTTTTGTATTTATTAACACAAATAATTTTTAATTTATTTAACTAAATGCATGTATTAATTAATATAATTTTTTCTTGATTTAAAAAAAGGACATGAAAAATAATTGTGCATCCATGTTTCTATGTTAAATTGTTTTTATCTAAACTATAAAATACTACCATGTTATGAAAGAATAATGTTTCTTTTCTTTTATATAAAATAAAAGGGTATTTGGAAGTGTAGCGTTATTTTTTAAAGTATTTTTTATTTAAAAATATATTAAAATAATATATTTTTATTTTTAAA
>Ga0307514_10006404_pt1 | contig 10267 bp, 10 predicted proteins | sample 16_EM_MG_FD_203088 | JGI IMG/M metagenome (GOLD analysis project Ga0307514, IMG submission 203088) | Populus trichocarpa ectomycorrhiza microbial communities from riparian zone in the Pacific Northwest, United States - 16_EM | ecosystem: Host-associated > Plants > Roots > Unclassified | place... | reverse complement strand
CTCCGTCACTGATGCATCGGTGGATTGCATATCCTTGGTGGGGGGCTATGAACAGAAGGATCTTGGGAGTCTCGGGGCGCTTCACTTGAGCGTAGGTTTCGTCGTAGTTGACTCCTGCCTCTCGAGTTACTCCAGCTATCACGAGACCCATCTGACTATGACTCAGCACGGCTTTGCAGTGCTGCTATTCTGTTTGTGGATTGTATTCCACTTCCAGTAACTCGAACCCGACCCTTTGACTATATTTACTACCCTGAACTTTGGTATTAATATATGGCTAATGGTTAGGTACTGTAACAACTAAAAGTACTGTAACAGCTAAAAGAAACAACACTTATTGGAAACAAATTTTTTACTTTATAAAAAAAAATAACACGCAGAAACATGCTAAACGGCAGAAAGCAATAGAGGCAACACAGTGGTTCAAATTCGCTATGCTACGTAGGATTTGACAAAAGAAGATTCGTAACAATATGATGCCCCAGCCAAGATGAAGATTCATAGAAAGCAGAACTGACACACAAAAAATAACTGGAGCATAGATCTCACACAAACAAGCAATTGATCGTGGTCAGGAGAGAGCCACATTGATCTATCCCCCAAACCAATATCTCGCTGCAGGAATCCGTTCGGAGGACCCCAAGCTTCGTGAGAACCTTGACTTGAATGATATGATCTTCTCCACCCTCATCCCGCTGATATACTTTACGCTTTCGAAGCTCTTTGCATACTACCCAGTTGACGGATTGCTCTAACCTTAGTGTGATGAGAGTATATTGCTCACTCACTGTGTTAATCTGCTGTTGAGACAGGTAGGGGTAATAGAAAGGGAACGATTTGTTCCCACTCTGGACATTATATTCACCTGGGTCGTTTAATGCATCAATGAGAACATGGGATAGTGCCAACACGGGGGAAATATAAAACCCCCCTTCCTCCTGGATTCCTAGTGGAATCGGCTCCAGGCTTGCGGAGTGTTGCGACCGCGAAGTCCACGGTGCCACGGAGTGCTCGTAATCGGGGTCACGTTCCGGCCACGCCATAATTTGTTCCCAGGCTGGGACTAATTGTCCTGTTCCCGGATATGGAAAGTCAAAGAGGATCTCAATCTGTTGCTTTAATGGAAGAATCTGAAAACATTGTTGCCAGGCAATTTCAGCGCTTGTTTCTGCATTGTAGGCCGGTAATTTAGCTGGGTGCAGGAGGTAGAGTAGTGCGGCAACTTTGTCTGTAGGTTGTGTTGCATGACGCCGTGCCATTTCCCTTACGAGTTGGTACATACTGCAACCACTAGGGCTGTGTAGCTCTGCGGTGAGATTCAGGACCGGGAGCAGGGCGCGCCGCAGTGTAGTTACTTTCCCGCCGACCGTACTTCTGGTGTTTAGGAGGACACCCTGTGCATTTTGTGACATTCCTCCACTAAATGTCATATTCTCCGCATGTATCTCCTGAAGTGTCCAGGCCCGCTGTAGCCAGTGGCGAGGATCGTCCCAGTTCTCCTTACTGAAAGGTCTTCCAAGCCCATTAAAATAACGCACAAGCCTTCCCGCAGCCCTGTATATATTACCAATTGTAGGAACATCGATCTTCCATTCATCTTGCCGAATCTTTTCGAGGACGGGATTGTTGGATTCCTGTCGGAGACAGAGGACATCAATCCATATGTACTCTGCACCGAAACTGAGCAATTCTGCGCGTATACTCTGCAAGTCGGCTCCGTTAGGAAGTGGCTTCAGCTCGGCTACGCTGGGAAGTGGCTTCAGCTCGGCTGGAAGCGGTACGGGCCACTGGTACTGATTGATGGATGTATGGACTGCCTCCATACAAGCTGTCCAACTATGCGTCACAGCCCAGAACGTAGGGTGTTGTTGATCTGAGGGGGTTACTGCATGCAACATCCGGTACGCAACTACGCGATTACTCCTGAGATCCCAGATGCGCCGTGGCATGACTGAATATGGTGACTCGATGAGTTCCTGTTTCTTATCATCTGTGTATATCGCCCGACTACGCGCTTCATCAATCTCCTTTGCACGGCCTAGCCACCGTGCCCTTTGCCTTGAGATCTCAGGTTCGGCAATGACCGGCGCCAGTTGATTGAAATGTTTCCATCCGATTCGAGCTGCGGCATATGCCATACCAAAGTCGAAACCCTGCGACACGAAGTATCGTATATCATTTTGGATCCATCCTTGGAGACGCTCAGCTACCTCAGTGTGGATGCCAGTCAGGGCAAGAAGGGAGTGAGTGAGTATGTCCGTATTGAGCTCCGTAGACAGAATGTCGGCCTGCTCTGGGGTAATGCTGTTCCCCACGTGCACGCGGAACTCCAGTAGATGCGGGTCAGGAGAGGTGCGAGGTGAGGAGCCGGCACCAACTTGTAACTGGCGCTGATACTGATATGTAAGAGACTCCACTTGAGTCGAGGTGTGTGGTATCGGAAATGGGGGTCGATGTTCCACACCCGCAGCTTCACCCATGGCCTTCAACTCGTTTTTCAAGGCACCCTCCACAAGGGCAATCAGATCTCGCGTAGCACGCCCAGACTGAGCTGCGTGCAAGGCAGTTGGATACTCACCATCCACCGTTTCATAGTAGCCACCGGCAAAGGTGGCATTTGCGCCCCTATCCAACAGCAGCGATACAATACCCTCATGCCCTTTGTATGCAGCCACACCTAATGCAGTCCCGTACTTGCCACCCACAATGTTGATATCTGCTCCTCGATCCAGTAGCAATGAAATAATCTCTTCCTTCCCGTGAAATGCAGCTACTCCTAATGCAGTCCCGTACTTCCCACCCACAGCGTTGATATCTGCTCCTCGATCTAACAGCAATGAAACAATCTTCTCCTCCCCGGTAACTGCAGCTGCTCCTAATGCTGTCCCGTAGTTGCCACCAACAGCGTTGATATCCGCTCCTCGATCTAACAGCAATGAAATAATTTCCCTTTTCCCCCTTGATGCAGCTACTCCTAATGTTGTCCCGTAATCGCCACCAACAGCGTTGATATCTGCTCCTCGATCCAACAGCAATGAAACAATTTCCCTGTTTTCCCTTGATGCCGCTATTCCTAATGCTGTCCCGTAATAGCCACCAACAGCGTTGATATCTGCCCCTCGATCTAACAGCAATGAAATAATTTCCTTGTTCTCTCTTGATGCAGCTGCTCCTAATGCTGTCCCGTAAATGCTATCAACAGCGCTGATATCTGCTCCTCGATCTAACAGCAATGAAACAATTTCCTTGTTCTCCCTTGATGCAGCTGCTCCTAATGCTGTCCCGTAATCACCACCAACAGCGTTGATATCTGCTCCTCGATCTAACAGCAATGAAACAATCTGCTCTTTCCCGGCAAATGCAGCTGCTCCCAATGCTGTTCCGTAACTGCCACCAACAGCGTTGATATCTGCTCCTCGATCCAGCAGCAATGAAACAATTTCCTTGTTCCCCCAGAATGCAGCTACTCCTAATGCTGTCCCGTAATCGCCACCAACCGCGTTGATATCTGCTCCTCGATCTAACAGCAATGAAACAATTTCCTTGTTCTCCCATGATGCAGCTGCTCCTAATGCTGTCCCGTAAATGCCATCAACAGCGCTGATATCCGCCCCTCGATCTAGCAGGAGGGATATAATTTCCACAGATGAATACTCCGCAGCCCGCAACAATGCGTTCTTGAAAACATCTTGAATATTGATATTGCCTTTCCGCTCTGCAACCTCTAGCAGCTTCTGCACCTTGCACTTATCCCGCAAATGTACCGCCATTTCTACCTTCCGCATGATTCCGCCGGTCCCTGATCGTGGGTATCTTGGGGCCATGGCCACTTCCGCCTTGGTGGTTTTAAATCTTGCGTAATTTGCGGTGCTTGCGGAGTCGGACTTTGCTACGTCTGCTTGATTATGGCTGCGCTTCACCCCGTGCTACCCCCCGGGGGGTTTGGTAATTAAGTAGAGAAGCCAAAAGAGTGCGGCTCCCTCTTGCTTGCACTAACCACGTACCACTATAGGTACTGACTGTATGTACTTCGTGCACTTGCGCAGCAGGCGCAAATCAAATCACACATATCGATATGCGGCTGATACAACACCCACCACTGTATTTTTTTTTTTTAAGGAATCATTAACCACTAATCGTATTCGGACTGCAGTTCCTGGGTTTCCCCCGGGTGGCTTCCCTCTTCACCCATTATCTACATGTAATCACAAAAGAAATCCTGTCACGCTCTCACTCTCAACACCACTTCTCATCTTCCAATGCCTGTTCCATCGTCCTCCCCCTCCTGTCCCCTACCCATGGGCACATATGGGGGTTACCCAGCTGACTGACACGTGTGAAGAGGACTTTTTATTGAGAGAAGATTGATAGCTAAGAATACTCGAAAGACTTGACTTGCTAACTCTGGATGCTCTATCCAAACAGCGAAAACATACGGTGCGATCCAGTCGCTTTTATGTATATTGGGATACCAGGTTTTGACCCTTTTAGGCTTTTAGCCTCTTTCCAATCTTTTATTCCCTGCATCTGGGCGTCAAGGGTAATTCCATCACCCTCCCTTGCCCTGACGCCTCCTAGTCCCACCTCGCGAGCTCTTGTTCGAGAATTGGATTTTCCCTGAGGTAGCCACTATCACCCGACCTTATTGTGTTTCCGTCATTTCTTTCGTCGTCGGGATCGAAGGTGGTAATCAGCTCTCGGAGCCACTGATCCATTTGCTCCTCTTCCAAGTGGTGATAGTATTTATAGGGAGGAGTTTCAAGATATCCGCCAAGTTGTCTTTCCCTGTGACAAATGGTATTGTTAGGTACTTCTGTTGTACCTGTTGCCTGAGGTAATGGGCCGATGTTTATGTGGCGGCTCCTCCTCAGGAATCGGTTGGTTTGGGACAGATTTAGCTCCCCTTCCGAGTCCGTCCATAATCTTGGGACGGTGTCTGAGTGCTGGACAATTGCCTCCCCCAGGCTAGGTCTTTGGCTGCTTCACAGCAGGCGATGTATTCGGCCTCTGTTATGCTGAGGCTTACGATATCCTGCCGTTTTTTGCCTCCCCTTCGTGGTGGGCGCTGCTGGCAATTGCGGTGTTTTGCCTGGTGGTCTCAGTGATGTTTCGGGAGTCATCGGTGGCCACCGAGCTTTCTGTCTAGGTGGGGTTCGCTGCTCCGGGGGTCTTCTGCATCTCGAAAAAAGTCAAAAAGTGATTATTGGGAATCGGGTTAATCCTGGGGTAAATCCAGAGCGTACCTCGCGGCGTCCGCGTATTTTGAAAATTGGCCCCAGGAGGAAAACTGCTAGCCCCGATGACCCCAGGAGACACTGGGAGACACCAGGAGACACCAGGGAGACACCAGGGAGACACCGATGCCAGGATGCCACACGATGCCCACGATGACGCACCAATACTTTTTGCTGATGTGTGCTCCACCCCGGACGTCCCTGGTGATGCCGGTGGCTGTCGAGCTCTCTTTCTTCTTCCCTCCCTGCTCCTGCTTTCGCTTTGGTGGAGCCGCTTGGACCGCGACCTCCGCGTGGGTCTTCCGAACTTTTCTTGCTTGGGTGGCAGCCTCCGCGTAGGTACGAGCCGGAGGTGTTGGGGGTGAGTCGGTGGCGGCGTCGGAGGTATCTGGTAGTTGTGCCGTCTGGGTTGTCGCACCTCTCGCCTCTGGCTTCGCAGGTGGGGCTGTCAATTTCAACAAATACTTCTGATCCGCGGTCCTCAGCTCTCCCTCAAACGCTCTGTCTGCTATGCCCGTACCCTTCCCACCCGTCAGTTATTCCCAAACGAGCCTGGCTATGCCGTACAAGTAGAAGCCTCACTCGTCGTGACCCGGCTCGTGTTTCTTGAGTACCATCTCCGTCAACAGCCTCAACGCACTCACTGCCCTCCCCGATCTCGAGTCCTCGTCCGAATCCTCTCCAATCAGATCCATTTCCGACCCAGGTAAGGAGCCGTCATCCCTACCTAAGGCCTTCCGAGCGTACTCCTCCCGTCTTCGCTCGCTCTCGCTCTCTCTCTCGCAAGCCCGACATTCCCCGGCTCTCTCCACTCTATGTCCTTTCGGGCACTCTATCCACATCATGGGTACCGATCGGTGCCAGCAGTATGCGGCGACATGTCCTGGCTTCCCGCAAACGGTACAGCGTACCATTTCAATATCCGATTGGCCGTGTGTTCGCAAGGTGGTATGATTGGCTGGCCCTCGGTGTGGGAGTTGTCAATTCTCTGGTTGGGTGGCGATGTCGTGCTATCTCTGTGTTGGCACCAGACTCTCCCGGGAAGAGTCGCAGGTCTCGTTCCTCAAAATGTCGAAAAAGGGACCTTCGATGTCCGATATCTTTTCCGAAAAATCGATATTCTTTTCGTCTTCGCTGTGATCTTTCTTCTCGTGTTGTCCTCTAGTCGATCCGTATTCTGGTTATTGAGCTATGTGCGTACTTCCAAAAATTCGCTGTGCTGGTGGTGTTGTTCGTTCCTTCCTTCTCCCCGATACATTGGTCCAACTTTGCTTCCTTCAAGATGCCTTGTAAAGTTTTGAACCATTCATGGACAGCCTGTTTTAGCCCATATAGTGTTTTGCTGGAGTATCCAGTATTCGGTTTCTCCATTCTCGTTGACATCGCTGACGTAAACTTCATGGTGTAGTGCCTGTAGGTATGCGGCCACTACGTCTAGCTGCCGGATTGTCTACTTGCGGTAAAGGGCTATAACCAAGAGCATTTTGAATGTCTCGGACCGCATCATTTGGGCGAAGGTCTGGTCAGAGTCATAGGATTTTCCAGCTGCCTGGGAGAAACCCTCCCTACTTTTCGGGCTTTGGATTTGAGTATACTCCCATTGGGGTTTTTCTTATCGTGCAGTCCCATTTGGTGTCGACGATTCCGGGATATTGGAGATATTAGATCTTTGATCTTAGTAAATACTCCATATTTCACTAGTTCCTTTTCACTGGCACTTGGGAGCTTCTGGCAAGTTGTATGCTTAGTCATCCGTAGTATGGTTCGGGTCGGATCCCACAGCCAATATCCTGGGCTTCCGCTCCCTAGTAGATTTCTCCCTTTTTCCAAGGGTTTTGTCCCAGTATGCCGCATCCTTCTTCTTCCTTGTTCTTGTAACGGGAGTGTCTAACTCCTGTTCCTCAGATACTGATCTAGTATCGGAGTTTCGGGAATTGGTACTTGTGTCGACATGTTATGGTCGAGTAAGAATTCTTCCCTTTGTACGGTAGTCAATTTTTGACGTATACTGCCCATACGCTGACTTTGTCCCAGTACCCTTTTGGTAATTCCACAGCTATGAGTGCTGTCCTACTCATGCTCAAAATGGTGCAGTTTGCCCTTTCGGCTACTGCGTTGGTTTCGCTGTGCTGGGGTACTGTTTCTTTAAGTTGAATCCCTCCTTGCCGTAATTCGGTCTGAAGGTTCTTGTTGCGGAATTCGCCTCCCCAATCTGCCTGTATGAATTTGACATTGTACTGGGAATTGGTGGCCTTTTCCAATGCTGATGATTTCTACCAGAGCATTAGCTGTTTCGTCTTTAGTCCTTAGTGGTTTTATTGACATATACCTTGTGTAGTCGTCGGTTACCACTAGGAGGTATTGATAATTGTTTCCTTGGTGTTGGTGGCTTGATAGGTCCTACCCAGTTGCAGTGTATTCGTTCGAGGGGTTGTTTTGTCCTTATGGGGCCAAACTTTGGTTTTGGTAATGGGGGTTTTGTAGCTTTTCCCCTTTTCGCATGCCTCGCATCAGGGAGGTGTCCCACTCTGTTTAGGGAATTCTGGGAGAGTTCTGAGAGTATTGTAGGAAATATGTATATAGTTTTCATGATACTCCTTTGCGACTTCTCCTTGAGCCTTTCATACGTTTGTCTTGCATTCTGTCCTTATCCACATGGCACCGAGTCTGTTGATTTCTAAGTCGAACAGTTCCTTTTTGCCAGTACTAATCATCCCATTGGTTTCAATATCTAACTTTAGGTGCATTTGGTTTATTTTCTGCCCACTGATCAGGTCACCAGTGGTACGTGGGTATACAGGCAGCCGTCCAGTTCGAAGTCTTGCCTGTGGTGGTGGAATACTAGTGTGCCGTTCATTCTGCAAATCGAAGTTGATCTACCGTGTCCTTTAACGAAGAATTCTCCATACTGGTGGTTTTTGATTAGGCCGGATTTGTTAGTGGTGTGGTTGGTGGTGGCAGTATCATATTGGAAGTATCCATCCTTGGTCTTGATTTTTCCAACCTTGATACTGAGGACATTTCGTTCTTCATCTTCTGATTCCGCCTCTACCTTTTTGGATTTTTTGCCGGCCTCTGTGTGTCCGATGCCCTTCCAGCCTTTACCATTGATGCAGTATTTGCATGTCCTGCTAGTGTCAAGCTTTTTCCTTTTGGCTTCTGTTTCAACATCACAGGGTCTTCCTCGATGCCTTCTTGCTTCCAGCCTTTCTGTCGTAGTGGGACATATTGGATTAATTTTCAGATGGTATCGTCATAACTTTCTTTTTACCTTTGATGTTCTCTACCGATTGGAAAAAAACGAAGGTAGAGAATCCAGGAGAAATTCAACTTTAGCCTTTTCGCCTTTGGCCATTAGTTGGAGTGATTTTCCAAACCCATCGTCCTTGGTGAGATTCAACCTGGTGGTTATCGCGGTGAAGGCGTTCCATGCCCTCCCGTAGTCCGCTATATGTTCCTGGGTGGTGGTTTTTCGGCCATCGAAGCTGAACCTGGTGATACTTTTCATAAGCGCTCCCAGCTCGGGGACTGATTTCCCTTCATAGGCCTTCTAGAAACTGCCTATCCTGGCCCTTCTGGCTCGCAGTTGTTTTTTATCGTCAACTTGGCGACGCTGTTAAGGTCGTCCCACATTTGCCATTTATCTTCATCACTTTCCTCTGGTTGTGTGTATTTCTCTTTTAGTATGTGCCATGCCCTATGTTTTGTCCCTGGTATTCTCAGTAAGCCTAGATATTCCTGGAGTGAAGAAACCCAATCGGGGTATGTAGAAGCTCCCGACAATTCGGGTTCTATGTTTGGGATTTTTGTGTTTAGTTTGGCTTGGGGGGTGGATATTGTGGTTCTTGCAGGGCTTTTGCCCCTTCCTCCTGTGGAGGTTCTGGCTGTATCTGCTTCTGCCATTACCTACACTATAGGCTGAGAATATAGGCCTTTTTGTCCTGGTGAGATATTCGGATACCTTGGACATTGTTGGCGGATTGGAAAGTTGGCTGTGGGGCGTTGGTTATGGCTTGTGCTAGGAGGATTGCTCTGCTGGCAGCATGACCTTGTTCCCTTCCGTCCTGATTAGTTCTGAATCCCTACTGGACCACTGACGGTACGAGTCTAGTTGCTGGGTGAGGAGTTCTTTGGGGGTCCGAATTGTTCTCTGTGAGCTTGCAGTGTTTTTCCCTCGGAAGGTCAATCCAGTCTTGTGGTGCCTCTTTGGAGTTGATATATTTTTCGAAGCCACCTGTGGCTTGTTCGGGTTTGAAGATAATTTCTTCTTGGGTTGCCTTATAGGCTTGATATTCTTCAATTGACACCAGGCGTTGTACCTCGGCTTCGTATTGTAACAAGTCGAGTGCTTCTTCAACCGTTAAGTTGTGTTGGGTGTTTGTCTACACGACAGTTGCGTTATCCCTGTTAATGTCAGGGACTTTTTCTCCGATTGGCCTACATAGTTCTAAATAAGGGCAATGACGGTTTTCGGGGTCCATGGATGGCGTAATTGGTGCGCTTGGAGCCATGTGTCGCCTTAGGCTTGGAGATTTAACTAAGCGTTACCAGGTCTAGCGACGGATGTCTCGCCTTAGTTTGTTTGTGAAGCTTAACTGAGTGCTGGGAACCTATGAGCAGGCTGAATTGCGGAGGCTGCGCATAGCGGAAAGAGGACTTTTTATTGCGACAAAGCATACCCGAAAGACTTGACTTGCTAACTTTGGATGCTCTATCCAAACAAAACCGAAAACATATGGTGTGATCCAGTAGCTTTTATGAATATCAGGATACCAATAGGCTTTTAGCTTCTTTCCTGATCTCGTGCCCAGACTCTTATTCACTTCTTTCCAATCTTTTACTCCCTGCACCTGGGCTCCAAGTGTTCTCGGGCCCGACCCAGTCTCGTCACAGACGTTTGTTCTAATGGAGCTCAGTAATGTGAGATGTCTGTGTTCATTCCCTGGCTCTCGTCTCTAGTCACTGACGAGAGCTATCTATCGTTGTCCAAGCCCAAGCCTGCCTACCTAGCTCCAGCGTGCATGCCCAACTAG
>Ga0307514_10006403_pt1 | contig 10267 bp, 6 predicted proteins | sample 16_EM_MG_FD_203088 | JGI IMG/M metagenome (GOLD analysis project Ga0307514, IMG submission 203088) | Populus trichocarpa ectomycorrhiza microbial communities from riparian zone in the Pacific Northwest, United States - 16_EM | ecosystem: Host-associated > Plants > Roots > Unclassified | place... | reverse complement strand
ACGAAGGAATAATTGTTTTTTAAGAAATGAAAACGACTAAATTATAAGAAATTTATTTGTAATTAACAATATTTTTTTAATTACAATTTATACTTTAACTATGAAAACTAACCTTGAAGGTTTCACATAGTGCTCACCTATTAAGAATCAATGTTTTATTGTTTGAAAATATATTAAAATATTTTTTTAAAAAAAATAGTATTAAAGTATTAAAATGATTGTAAATATTAAAAAAAACTGGAATAAAAAAATAATTTTCTATTAAAAATAATTTTAAAATATAAAAATAAACAAACTCTTAAAATAACAAATTAAAACAAAAATTTGAGACTAGGGAAAGTAGGCAAAATCTGTTGATGAGAATTAAACCAAATAATTCGATATTATCTACCTAACTAGGCCAATTAGGTAATTTTCTAAGTTAAGACATCAAATTAAAGGGAAAAAAAATAGTCCCCATCTCAATCCCTTTCCTGGACGTGTGGAATCTTTAGTCATCTAATAGAACCAAAATATATATATATATATATATATATATATATATATATATATATGTTTCCCATAAAAAAATATATAAAAAAATACTTTTTAAAAAATATATATGAAAAGAAAATTTTTTCCCATAAAATAAAAGAATTGTTTTTTTTTATCTACCTAAAGTGAAGTGATGGCAATTCTTAATTCCTTATATTGATTATTTCAGACCAAACCCATAAGGCTGTGAAGTCTCTTTCTCTCTAAACACAGACAAAACCATGGCTTTGGAACTATGGGAAACACTGAAAGAAGCCATAACAGCATACACAGGACTATCACCAGCAACTTTCTTTACAGTTGTAGCTTTAGGGTTAGCCGCTTATTATGTGATATCAGGTTTTTTTGGTGGGTCTGATAATCATCAACATGTTCCAAGACAATATGAAGAGCAGATGCAACCTTTACCTCCACCTGTTCAACTTGGTGAAGTCACCGAAGAAGAACTAAAACAGTATGATGGTACTGACTCTACAAAGCCTTTGCTTATGGCTATTAAGGGTCAGATCTATGATGTTTCTCAAAGCAGGTAAAGGTTCAATCTTTTTTTGGTATTTTTGGTTGTTTTTTGCTTCTGGGCTGTGAGAATTTGTGGGTTTGTTTTCTTTTTTGGGGTGGTGGGTTTGTTTTCTTTTTTGGGGTGATGGGATTGTTGTGTTTTTTTGGGTCAAAGGGTGTTATTAGCTTGTAAATTTTTGGAATTTTGGTTTGAGGTTTTAGTTGATTCCAAGAAATCACCCTTCTTTTCCTTGTTTGACTTTTTTGGTGTTCTTTGTTTTGATGGTTGATGCAACTTTTTTTTCGTTCCTGTGGTTGATGCTATTTTTTTTTCTTGTTCTTGCGGTGAATCTCTAATAAGGTGCTACTTTTTTGTGAATTTGTCGGTGAAAAGTTGCAATTTTTCAAATCCTTTTTAATGGATTATGAGTGTTAAGTTGACGTGTAAATCTTCCTTTTTCTCTCCCTTTGTGATAAAGACTTGATTTTGAATGCATTATCTGGGTAATTCGATGGTTTATGTGGTTTTCTTAACTTTTTGTTTGTGTTTCACTTGTTTGTCAGCAATTTTATGGTGTGGTTTGAATTTAACCAATGGATGAGGCTTCATTCAGACGCTGAACAATAAGTAAAAGACTATAATTTTGCTTTCCGGCAGTTGTTTTCACATTCTTTGGTACCTTGGATTGCTATAAACCACAAAAAGATTATGTATATGATCAAAATTATAGACTTGACAGCTCATTTGCTGCTACTAAATGAATGATATTGAGCATCATGAACATTGTGGAGGAAGGTTTATGTTGTGTATCTGTGACCTCGCTCTATATTCCATATTGCTTCTTTGTTAGTGGTGAGTTTTGGTCTATCCCTGTGCTTGCTATGAGACATTTGTGAATCTTAAGCATACCAATGTGCTCATCTTCAGCGTTGGTGTACGTTAATTGTTGTTATATGTGATGAACAAACAATGACTAGGACCCTGTTTGGACATGATTTCAGCAAATCTTCTTATCCCTTAAATGCAAACTATAAGTACAATTACATCATGCATTTTATAATCAGATGACCTGACTCCTTGGAGGTATAAGACCCAAAGGATCTGTTTGCCACTTTTTTTTTTCAGTGACTTGTAATGATATGCAGTGGATGTTAACAATGACTGTGAATTATAATCTTTTCAGATGAGGGTTGGATATTAATCTAGTATGAGACCATGAATTCTGTGTATCAGGATACTCTTATGGTTTAACTATTCTTTCAATGTACATTCTCTACACAAATTTCGTGCAGAAACTTCTAAGCTTGCTGCACATATTTGTCACAGGATGTTTTATGGACCTGGCGGACCTTATGCATTGTTTGCTGGCAAGGATGCTAGCAGGGCTCTAGCAAAGATGTCTTTTGAAGATAAAGATTTAACCGGTGATGTCTCTGGTCTTGGTCCATTTGAATTGGAAGCCTTGCAGGACTGGGAATACAAGTTCATGAGCAAATATGAAAAGGTTGGGACAATCAAGAATACAGTTCCAGTAACTGATGGAACCTCCACCAGTGAACCTGCTGCAGAGGCTACAGAAAGTGATGCTTCTAAGCCAGCTGAAGATGGTCCAGCAGCTACTGCACATGTCGAAACCCCCGCTGTTGCTGAATCCAAGGAGGAATAGTGTTGCCTTCAAGTGCTCATTTGAAGTCGGCGAAACATCCCCAATGAAGAAAGAGTTACTGTTTGAACGCATGTTTTTGGTGGATCTTGCCACTTGCATTATGTTTTAGCATCTTACATTTCTCAGTCTAAATGCTCCTATTATAAACTTGCTTTAATTTTCAGTCTGTTAACTAATAAATTGGTTATATAAAGGGTCAATTTTAACTTGTGTTGTTGTTATGATTGTAGCAGTTGGTCAGCAATCACTGTGGTGGATCATGTATTATTATTTAAGATACAGGAACAAGAAAATGAAAATCTCTTTATGCCAGCAGAGTGTATTTCATAAATCCCAAGCTATGCTGAACTTTGAAGCTAAGCCTTGGAAAGAGGAGAGAAGCAATTAGAAATGCCCGCTGCTTCTCGTATGCATGATATGGAATTACTAATGAACAGCTACACAATCCCATTACATTTTTCTTAACATGAACCTCAATTTCGGAAATGAAAACAGTTTTTTGGAAGTCTGGCTGTTCGAAGTGAACGCTTCCCACGGTTGTCAGAGGCTCATTTGTAGCATTTGAGACCTCTTCAAGTTGCATCTCGTGCAAATTCAGCTAAACCCTTGAACCATGTGTTTGGCCAACAACCACCTGTAAGTTGATTATATACTGTGTTAAATGTCAAAAAGAAATTCCAGCAATAGAAAATTTTCTAAGTATTACCTAAAAAACTAAATGACGTAAAATATATATCTGTAAAATTATCTTTATACTCTTTGGTCCAAAAAAATTCAGTATTTTAAGTAGGGGGTGTTGATGTTGTTTTTATTTTTTTTCATAGTAAAAATATTCTTTTACCTCTAAAATCAATAAAATATAAAATTGTTGGCCAAGAATTTTTTTTGGCTTTGCATAAACTTCTTAGTAGTAAAATTACATACTTGCCCCCAGAGTAAAAAAGATAATTGTGTTGTTGGATAAGAATGTTTTGGGGTTTTTAAATTTTAATTTATAGTGCAATTATATCTTTAACTTTGAGAGAGACGAAACATAAGCTTAACATGTAGGAGTATTTTTATACTTTCAAATGGGTATTTTGTGTAGTTGTTAGGGTTGGGGGGCATTTTGGTATTTTTATATTTTTTTCAAATTTTTTAATGCTTAAAGTTGGTAGAGCTGGTGTTCCTGCTATTCAGGTAATGCGTATGATATCACCCGGTGAACGTAACTAATCTTTCACCATTTTCCTTAATGTGTTGTTATGTTTTCTTCCGTTTGGAGTGACGCATGATAGCTGAATGTGGTCATATTGTTGCCGGTGGTAGTTTGATTTTTTTTTTCCTTCTTTTCTCTTTCCTAATAAGTATGTATATCATTGTCTTATTTGTTTTTTACTTTTCAATTTCGGTCCTTATTATATTAATTTCTTATTTTGTTCCTTTTTCATTTATAGAAGTTCTTATTCTTTTCAATTTAGTCCTTCAATTGTAATTTCTTGTATGTTTGGTTTTTCATTTCGATCCTTGTTTTTTTAAGTTTCTAATTTTGTCCTTGACACTTTTGTTGAAGTTTTTTTTTTAATTTCATCATTCAATTAAATTTTATGTTGTTTTTCTTTTCAGTTTGACCCTCATTCTTTTGATTTTTTTCCTTTTATTAAATCTATTTTTTAATTCAATTAAACCCTCCAATTGAAAAATCTTATCCCTCTAATTAATGTTTTTTCTCACCCTTATTTTTTTTATCATTTTGTGTAATTATTTTTTTCCTTGTTTCATTTTTTAACATTTAATTTGTTGGGAATTCGGTTTCGTACGATCTTATTGTTCTGCATCAGTATTTTTTTAACATTGGTTTCGTGATTATCTTCAAGTTTTTTCTATAAGTTTATCTCGGTCTCGTGATTTAGATAACGATTTTTACATGTATTTTTTGAATATAAGTTTTTTTTAGTTGTTCTGTTTCTATTTTATTTTTTAAGGTATTATTCTAATTTATCTATATATTTTTTTTACAAATGAAGTTTATTTTTTAAAATAAAAAATATTCATTTTTAAATTATATTGTTGATGTGTTTGACCTTACATAATATTTTTTATAACGCGAGTTTATTCAATTAGTTTTATTTATATTTATCTTTTAAATCATGGTTTCTTTAGGATGTAGATTTATTTTTTATTTATTTAAATAAATAAATTCAGTAAAATATAATCGAATACATATTTTATTTTATATTATAAAATATTTTAATCTCGTTTCTATACCCTTTTATTTATATTTTGAATTTTTTATATAAAAAACCATGTTGAAACAACTTGTATACTAAATATTTTAAAAAAAAACAAATTTACAACCTACGAGTTAAATGACTATATACTGTAACTAGTTTTACCCGACGAACTTCAATCTGCTGCAGATGTTGATCCCCAGTGCTCTCAAATTTCTCCACCGAGACGAGCTTTGCAATTAACTTGAATGAAAGCAGGGCAACTGTTGGATCACAGTGGTAACTCTTAGAGGTAGCAAATTTCGCTTTCTTTGCGCTGGCAGCTTGAAGGTGATCATCGAGCTATCTTATCAAACACGTACACTCTATTTAATGCCTTGTCCCCTCTTTTGCAATGGCATGCCAAGATTTAATTTGTCTTGTGATTCGTGCCTTGCCGACTAATTCCATGTTTAATACGTCAAATTGATTTTTATTATCCAAACATGATGAGAAACACATTCTTGTGAAAGAAGTTATGGACAGATCATCTACTTTTGTCATATGAAGATTTCATGAGTTTTGAAGAATATAATGGACAACAAATTTACACAGTTGAGTTCATCTCTTGAATTTTGAGGCCATTCATTTCAATCCTAGTTATAAGTCCCTGGAAAGTTGAGTTGATATGATATTTTTAACCAAATCAAGGTATGAAATGGTCGAGATTGGAAGGGCTTTCAGCCTTGATTCATTACTCCATCAATCATAGGGATCTGAGCAGTCTGAGATAATTAATCGTTTTGCTCCTTGAAAAACTTGGCCTTTTCTCTTAACCCTTTTTCAAGGGCACCTGTTGCTGTCAATTATATGAGGTAGGGCTACCAAGGAATAGAAAGATGGGTACTATTCGTGTTTTTGAAATACGATTGGATTGTTAATTTTGGCCCTATCTCCCTTCCCATCAGGTTGCTTGATCCCCTTATAAAGACATTAGACCTACTAAAAATTACTCAAAACATCCTGTGTTTCTCTACTTGAAAACCGTCTCTAGAGCCTCTTTTTTTCATCATCTCATCAAGACTCAAATCATGAGAATAGCTTATAGCCCTTTACTCCCACTTCTAGTTTTCAGCACAATCATGTTATCTTTACTCCATCCTTCTACTTGCAGGCATATCAGCCGAGCTACCTATGAAGAAGAACAGCAACTTAACACCGAGTTCTCTCTCCCACTCCCTCAGCACCTGCCGGCTATCGCTCACACTGTGAAATTCAATAAAGACGACAAGGTCCAGAAGTTGTATGCTGCATCTCATAAGCTTGTCCCAGGTGGACCTAATCCACTTCACAATTGATTGGATTTGTCGTTTTTTGTAATTATCTGTTTCCATGAGAAGTCCTTGATACTGCTTTGGAGACAGAAAATCCACTTGGTTCCTGGAAAGAATGAAAGATGGCCTCCCTCTCTGTAGTTCTTTCATTCTTCCCAGGAACCGAAGTTAGATTGAGTTGTAAAAGTGCATCATGTATTAATTACCATGCTTAGTTTGTGTAGTAGTTAATTAAGCTTTTAAGGAAAATGTAAGCTCATTTTTTCTCCTCGTGAGTGTGTTGCGGTAATAGTCCTACTTGACTGTATAATTGTGACATGTGAGCTGTGCATCATAGCTTCAAATGACCATGTAATCCAGTCAAAGTTAGCCACTGTATGGTCAATTATTTTTAGTTATCTTGAAATGCTTCAAGAAAATTACCTAGCAAATAAGGTGTGTTATATAATGAAGAGGAAGCCAGTGATCAAAGCACTGATTACTGAGAGGACCGTGCAGCCAGTAGGGACACTGAAGACAAAAAAAACTACAAACACTAGGCTGGGGTTGACAGCTGACTTTATAGTTGGAAGATTCCAACCTTTTTTTCTTCTCTTCTTATCTTTATGTCTTTAACCTATAAAATCATGCGTCCATACAAATCTACTTCTTTTTACAGCTCTGTTTGGAACGCGTACATGGCTGTGATTGTATCAGCGTTTGGAAACGTGGATGTAACCACAGCCGTGCCCATGTTCTATATAAGGCCTTAACCTATATATTCTAGCTATGAACATTGCACTTCCTAGACCCTATTTATTGTTGGTATAGGATGACGGTCAAATGTGCTTGATATATAGAAAGAAAATTTTCTAAATGTTTGACTGAAATTATCTTGAAATTGATCACATGGATGGCTAACAGAGCATAGAACAGAAGGATTTGAAATCTTCATATCGAACTGTACTGTTAAAACCAACTTGACTAGCTAGTTAAGCACAATTGAGGAGTTGTTTAATTCTAATACATTCCCTTTCAAGAACATATACAAGGAAAGCTCAAGGCAGTGAGTACGCAGTTAACAAGATGGATTATAACAAACCCTAATTAAGATGTATGCTTGGTGATCAGGGAAATTTGCTCTAACTCTCTCTCTCTCTCTCTCTCGACTTCTTAAATTCAAACCTTGAGAGTTGAGACCACCATTCAAGAGGATTTTATTCTCTTGAATACACCAAATCGACATCGATATATATAGAGGGTGTGTCTTTAAAATCATCTGTGAAAAAGATTTAGTATTGGTTGATAAGGAAGCAGTTCTAAGATAAAAAAAGAGGGGGAGAGGGGAGAGGGAGAGCGAGAAAATTATAATAGATGGAGCTCAATTCTTGACAAGAATTTTAGCTGAAACCAGGCTGGTTATGCGCTGACTTTTCTTATTCAAAGTAGACCAACATTATTATAGATTAATTCATGTGTCATGCACTGTTCTTTCTGCATCATCTTCAGTCTAGAGATTGGTTATTTCATTGTTTTTCCTGCAGAACCCTATCCTACATGTATAGCTGGTGCCCACCAACTCCCTCAGCCATCCTCCTGCCTCTTCAAGATTCCAAGTTATGCTTCATGCTTGATGAGCCCAACCTTACAAACCTGTCACTACGCTCAAATTTTGAAAATATTTAAGGCGCTGATCAGTTTTTATGCTATCTTTTATGCTTATTTCATGCTCAATAGCAGCACCCTAACATCACTTCACACGGCAAAATTAATAAAAAGATGTCCATTCATTTAATCTCTAGCTAGCTATATCCATCTATCCATACGTCATATTTGCCTCAAATAATTAAATTGGCGAAGCCTGGCCTGCACGCTGATAGAGTCAACTTGGATTTATCAATTTAATAAACAGGAAAGCCGGTCCACCTACTCTACTGTTTTTTAGTCTCCATGGGGATCGGGCAATGTAATTTGGCAGCATTGCATATACATTGCCTTTTTGAAAGACAACTACAGAATGCATATTCTATTCTTTTCCTTAACAAAAACATTCTACTGTAAGAGATTATGCTATCTGTAATAATTAAGAAACCTGTGGCGTGGAGGGTTCAATTCTTGTGGCATATGCAATCCGTACGTAGTCAGCCTCGTTACGGAGAAATGCTTTGTATTCAGGAATTTATATTCAGGAAAGGTTGTAGACTTTTTCTCAGAAAACTATAAATAATTATGTGAAAGTTATGTAAAAATATTCTTCCAAACATAATTAATTATTAAAACCTGTAGCAGGCCCACCTGTCAATTCGAGAGAGTTTTATTTTGAATTATTTTAGATATTATAATAATTTTTCGCAAATTCAACCTCATTCGAAAATTACTTGTTACCTTAATTTTGATTCTGGGATATTAGTTTGAGGGTGCTAAATTTTAGGATTATTGAAAATTTATATTATTATTAATTTTAAAATTTATAGAATTAATCGAGATATATACAAGTTAATTCGAACATCATATTAATAAAAAAATAATAATTCTGAGTTGATAATTTATGAATGTCAAATGGTAATAAACATAAGGTGGCCTGGCCTGACATAGCCAACCTTATAAATAAACTTCGAAGCTGCCTAATTAACCACACAGACAAAGTACAAACAACAAACCTACCATATTTCCCTCTGCTCTAAAATCCATTTTCCTATCTATCAACCTCTCTGGTCTCTATATCCCCACCGTTTTCATCATGAGGAATAAAAATCCTCAGCTGTTCCTTATTTTCCTGATAGTGTTCCTGGTACTCGTTCATGGCACCACTTGCCGCGATACCAAAAGATCTACTAGCAATGGAGAAACAGAACAAGGGTCGAAAACCAAACATTCTTCAATGTTTCTACAAGCCCTTTCTTCCATTTTTAAGGCTTCAGAATCCAGCACTGACAACATCAAGGCGCTTCACACCGTCTCGCGCAGGCTTGTTCCTTGTGGACCAAATCCACTCCACAACTGATCATCGAATCAACAAAATTCCAATCTGTTCCCATTTGTTGAAATATATATAGTGTTTTTAAAATATTTTTGTTGAATAATCTATACATATTTTCCCTATACATCCAGTTTTGAAGATTGCTGAATTAAAGTTTTTTTTTTTTTTCTGCCAGTACTAATTTGGACAGCGTTGTATTATTGTCTCGATACACAAAAAACAGAAACAATTAAGGCAAAGAAAATAAATTTATGTTTTTTTAGTTTAGAAGACATAAATTCACTTTAAAACTATTATATTTATTTTTTATTTCTTCAATTAAACATATTTCTATCTTTTTTGTTCTTATGGTAAAACATTTGCAGGACTGTTTTTTACACCGCTAGAATGATCGATGTAGTTGAAGTAGATAATTCTGTTTTGTCCAGAATTATTGATTTTGTATTGAACTGTTTATCAATAGCAAGTTAAACAATGATGTTCCTTTGCAGCAAGATTCTCTGGATCATGAACAACTCCTGAATTGTTTTGTTTTTCAAATGCTTACAGCCATTATTCCTGGCCTCCTGCCCACAGTTCATGTACACAAATTACTCACATGCATGTGCATCCTTACTTCTTCTTTTTTGTTCATATTTTTTACATTGGAGCTAGCTACACAAGGGCCCATTATGCATTGGAAAAATAATCAACTATGCTCATCCACAAACTTCCAAGAACAGCATTTTATCTTCAACCCTAGAATCCAAATTGCCCCAGGTGCCTACTGCATCAAATATCATGAATTTAGCACAATGTTTTGATCCATGGAGAAGAGGGCTTTTGTTTTTATTGGAGAATATGATGAAAAGAAAATTATGGAGTCCTTATAATAAATCAAGAAGGTGTACGGGAACAATCAAATGAGACAGTCATAGAAAAATCAACCAAAAATATATATGAGCTCTCTCTTCTTTTTTTTCATGATTTATTTTTTATAAAATACATTTGTGTCCAAATTCACATAGCCCTTGGCTTTAGTGATATCATCACAAGTTTAATTTAATTGAAAAAATGCACAATTACGAAATATTATTTTGACTTTTC
>Ga0307514_10006401_pt1 | contig 10269 bp, 9 predicted proteins | sample 16_EM_MG_FD_203088 | JGI IMG/M metagenome (GOLD analysis project Ga0307514, IMG submission 203088) | Populus trichocarpa ectomycorrhiza microbial communities from riparian zone in the Pacific Northwest, United States - 16_EM | ecosystem: Host-associated > Plants > Roots > Unclassified | place... | reverse complement strand
GTGCTCCCCGCAGCGAAATCAAGGAGGAGCCGAAGGCGGGGGACATTCGCGGAGGGGAGTACCCGGTGGCCTGTGCACGCACCCCGAACGCCTGCCCCTCGACAAGCGCCCACCGGTCATCCCGCCTCCACGGCGCTGTCAGGCAAGAGTAGCCCCCGCTGCCCCGCCGCAGTTTCGCGCAGGAATTCCCACACAGCCTGCATGCGTGCCAGATGTTTGGTCTCCACCGGCATCGACATCCAGAAAGTGCGCGTGAAGCTCGCCTGCTCCGCCAGCACCGGCCGCAGCGCCTTGTCGCGGTCGGCCACGAAGGCCGGCAGCACCGCAATGCCCGCGCCCGCTGCGACGGCTTGATGCTGTGCGAGCACACTGGTGCTCCGCAACGCAAAGGTGTCGGGACGGTGCAGTTCGTCGAGGTACTGCAGCTCCTTGCTGAACAGCAGGTCGTCCACGTAGCTGATGAAGGTGTGGCCGCGCAGGTCCTCGCGCGTCTTGATGGGCTTGTGCGCGGCCAGGTACTGCTTCGAAGCGTAGAGCCGCAGCGTGTAGTCGGTGAGCTTGGTCACGACCACGGGCCCGCGCGCCGGGCGTTCGAGCGAGATCACGATGTCGGCCTCGCGCCGCGACAGGTGCACCAGCCGCGGCATGGCGAGCAGGTCGATGGTGAGCTTGGGGTGCCGCTGCGCGAAGAGCGCGAGCTGCGGCGCCAGCACCACGGTGCCGAAGCCCTCGGTGGCGCCGATGCGGATCAGGCCCGACAGGCCCTCCTGAGAGGCCGGTGCGGTGCTTTCAACCGCCTGGAACGCGCTTTCCATGGCTTCAACCTGCGGCTGCAGCTTGCGGCCCGCCTCGGTGAGCCGGTGGCCGCCTGATTCGCGCGAGAAAAGCGGCGCGCCCACTTCCTTTTCGAGCGCCTGGATGCGGCGCGCCACCGTGGTGTGGTCCACCTCGAGCCGGCGCGCGGCGCTCATCAGCGTGCCCGAGCGGGCCAGTTCCAGAAAGTAGCGAAGGTTGTCCCAGTCCATGTGCTCGCGTTCCGTGGGGTTGGCTCTGCATTTTTGCAAAGCGATGGCGCATATTTGTCTATTGTCATGGCAAATCTGCAAAGCTAGGATGCGGCTTGAACCTGCCACGCAGGCCCCGTATTCACAGGAGACAAACCCCATGGACGCCACCACCACCCCCAAGACCCAGGTCGCCACCGTCAAGTTGTTGATCGGCGGCAAGTTCGTCGAATCCAAGACCACCGAATGGCGCGACATCGTCAACCCGGCCACGCAGGAAGTGCTGGCCCGCGTGCCGTTTGCCACGCAGGCCGAGCTCGACGCCGCCGTGGCGTCCGCCAAGGACGCCTTCAAGACCTGGCGCAAGACGCCCCTCGGCGCGCGCGCCCGCATCTTCCTGAAGTACCAGCAGCTCATCCGCGAGAACATGGGCGAACTGGCCGCCATCCTCACCGCCGAGCAGGGCAAGACGCTGCCCGACGCCGAGGGCGACGTGTTCCGCGGCCTCGAGGTGGTCGAGCACGCATCGAACATCGGCAACCTGCAGCTCGGCGAGCTGGCCAACAACGTGGCCAACGGCGTCGACACCTACACGCTGATGCAGCCGCTGGGCGTGTGCGCCGGCATCACGCCGTTCAACTTTCCGGCCATGATCCCGCTGTGGATGTTCCCGATGGCCATCGTCACCGGCAACACCTTCGTGCTGAAGCCCTCCGAGCAAGACCCGATGGTCACCATGCGCCTGTGTGAACTCGCGCTCGAAGCCGGCATTCCGCCCGGCGTGCTGAACGTGGTGCATGGCGGCGAAGCCGTGGTCAACGGCATCTGCGACCACAAGGACATCAAGGCCATCAGCTTCGTCGGCTCGACCAAGGTCGGCACGCACGTCTATAACCGCGCCACGCTGGCCGGCAAGCGCGTGCAATGCATGATGGGTGCGAAGAACCACGCCATCGTGATGCCCGATGCCAACAAGGAGCAGACGCTCAATGCGCTGGCAGGCGCAAGCTTTGGCGCGGCCGGCCAGCGCTGCATGGCGGTATCGGTAGCGGTGCTGGTGGGCGAGGCGCGCAACTGGGTGCCCGAACTGATCGCCAAGGCCAGGACGCTGAAGATCGGCGCGGGCACCGAGAAGGGCGTGGACGTGGGACCGCTGGTTTCTTGCGCCGCGTTTGAACGCGTCAACGGCCTCATCGAACGCGGCGTGGCCGACGGCGCCAAGCTCGAGCTCGACGGCCGCAAGCCTACGGTGCCGGGCTACGAGAAGGGCAACTTCGTCGGCCCGACGATCTTCTCGGGCGTGAAGCCCGGCATGACGATCTACGACCAGGAAGTGTTCGGCCCGGTGCTGTGCGTGGCCGATGCCGAGAACATCGACGAGGCCATCGAGCTGATCAACAGCAACCCGAACGGCAACGGCACGGCCATCTTCACGCAGTCGGGCGCCGCGGCGCGCCGCTTCCAGGAAGACATCGACGTGGGCCAGGTCGGCATCAACGTGCCGATCCCGGTGCCGGTGCCGATGTTCTCATTCACCGGTTCGCGCGCGTCGAAGCTCGGCGACCTGGGGCCGTACGGCAAGCAGGTCATCATGTTCTACACGCAGACCAAGACCGTGACGGCACGCTGGTTCGACGACAGCACCGTGTCGCACGGCGTCAACACCACGATCAGTCTCAAGTAAGGGCGAATGGACTTCGAACTTTCCGAAGAGCAGCGCGCCTTCGCGCAGAGCGCGCGCGATTTTGCGCAGGCCGAGTTCGCACCGCATGCGGCGCAGTGGGACGCGGAGGCCATCTTTCCGAAAGAGGCCATCGCCAAGGCCGGCGAGCTGGGCTTCTGCGGCCTCTATGCGCCCGAACGCATCGGCGGCCTCGGGCTGCCGCGGCTCGATGCGGCGCTGGTGTTCGAAGAGATGGCCGCGGTCGACCCCTCGACCACGGCCTTCATCACGATCCACAACATGGCGACGTGGATGCTCGGCACCTGGGCCACGGATGCCGTAGCGCAGCAGTGGGGCGAAGACCTCACGAGCGGGCGCAAGCTGGCTTCCTATTGCCTCACCGAGCCGGGCGCCGGCTCGGATGCGGGCTCGCTCAAGACGCGTGCCGAGCTGCAGGGCGCCGAGTACGTCGTCAACGGCGGCAAGGCCTTCATCTCGGGCGCAGGCGCGACCGACGTGCTGGTGCTGATGGCGCGCACGGGCGGCGGCGGTGCCGGCGGCATCTCGGCCTTCGCGGTGCCGGCCGATGCACCGGGCGTGAGCTACGGCAAGAAGGAGCACAAGATGGGCTGGAACAGCCAGCCCACGCGCGCCATCAACTTCGACAACGTGCGCATCCCGGCCGAGAACCTGCTGGGCAAGGAAGGCGAGGGCTTTCGCATTGCCATGAAGGGGCTGGACGGCGGGCGCATCAACATCGCGACCTGCTCGGTGGGCGCGGCGCAGGGCGCGCTCGACGCGGCCCGCCGCTACCTGCACGAGCGCCAGCAGTTCGGCAAGCCGATCGCGAGCTTTCAGGCCCTGCAGTTCAAGCTGGCCGACATGGCAACGGAGCTGGTGGCTGCACGCCAGATGGTGCGGCTCGCGGCAGCCAAGCTCGACGCGGGCCATGCCGACGCCAGCACCTATTGCGCCATGGCCAAGCGCTTCGCGACCGATGCAGGCTTCAACATCTGCAACGATGCGCTGCAGCTGCACGGCGGCTACGGCTACCTGAGCGAGTTTCCGCTGGAGCGGCTGGTGCGCGATACCCGCGTGCACCAGATTCTCGAAGGCACCAACGAGATCATGCGCGTGATCGTTGCGCGAAAATTGCTGGAAGGGGACAGCGATATCCGCTGAGGTCCCGCATCCAGAACCTCTCTCTCAAGACATGACCGACTCCGTAGTTCTCTTCGACGAAATCAAGACCGCCGGCGGCCAGCGCTTTGCCACCGCCACGCTCAACGCACCCGCCTCGCTCAATGCGCTGTCGGTGGACATGGTGCGCCTGCTCACGCCCAAGCTGCGCGAATGGGAGAAAGACGACGGCATCGTCGGCGTGCTGCTGCAGGCCGCCGGCGATAAGGCCTTCTGCGCCGGCGGCGATCTGCGCCAGCTTTATCAGACGCTGCTCGAATGCGGCCCCGCCCGCAACACCTACGCCGAAGACTTCTTCCGTGAGGAGTACGAGCTCGACTACCTGATCCACACCTTTCCCAAGCCCTTCCTCTGCTGGGGCCATGGCATCGTGATGGGCGGCGGCGTGGGGCTGATGTCGGGCTGCTCGCACCGCGTGGTCACGGCGCAGAGCCGCATCGCCATGCCCGAGATCAGCATCGGGCTCTATCCCGACGTGGGCGGCAGCTGGTTCCTGCGCCGCACCCCGGGGCGCACGGGGCTGTTCCTGGCGCTCACGGCCGCCAACCTCAACGCGGCCGACGCCATTTTCTGTGGATTGGCCGACGTGCTGGTGCCGCAAGAGCGCAAGGGACAGGTGCTCGAAGCGATTGCGGCCACCCACTGGCGCGGCGAGCAAAAGGCCGACCGTGCCGAGCTCTCGCGCATTCTTGCGCATGCGGGCGAGGGTGCCGAGCTGCCGCCCTCGAAGGTGCGCGAGCACTACGACACCATCAACGCGCTGATGGCCGGCGATGACCTGCTCGACATCGCCAAGCGCCTGCGCAGCCTGCAGAGCGACGATGCCTGGCTGCAGTCCGCCGCCAAGACCTTTGCCAAGGGCGCCCCGAGTTCGGCCGCGCTGAGCTTCGAACTCTGGCAACGCGTGCACCGCATGTCGCTGGCCGAGGTGTTCCGGCTCGAATACTGGGCGTCGCTGGGCTTCTGCGCGCACAAGGACTTTGCCGAGGGCATCCGCGCGGTGCTGATCGACAAGGACCGCAATCCGCGCTGGAACCCCGCCACCATCGAGGAGATCACGCCCGCCTTCATCGAAGACCACCTGCGTCCGCGCGGCCAGATGCCCGCGGAGCTGGCTGCGCTGGCCTGAGCCTCTTCTACAAATACAACGGAGACAAGCAAATGAAAATCGCATTCATCGGCCTCGGCAACATGGGCGGCCCCATGGCCCTGAACCTGCGCAAGGCGGGGCACGCGGTCAAGGCCTTCGACCTGTCGGACGAGGCCTGCAAGAAATACGCGGCGGAAGGCCTGCCTATTGCCGCGTCAGCCGCCGAATCGGTGGCCGATGCCGACGTGGTCATCAGCATGCTGCCGGCCAGCGCGCACGTGGAGGGCCTGTTCCTCGGCAGCGGCGGCAAGCCCGGCCTGCTCGACAGCATCCGTGCCGGCACGCTCGTGATCGACAGCAGCACCATCGCGGCCGCCACCTCGCGCAAGGTGGCCGAGGCGGCCGCGGCCAAGGGCATTGCAATGATCGATGCGCCGGTTTCCGGCGGCACGGGCGGCGCGATTGCCGGCACGCTGACCTTCATGGTCGGCGGTGAAACCGACGACCTCGAACGCGCGCGCCCCGTGCTCGAGAAGATGGGCGCCAACATCTTCCACGCGGGCGGCATCGGCGCGGGCCAGACTGCGAAGATCTGCAACAACATGCTGCTCGGCATTTTGATGATCGGCACCTCGGAGGCGCTGGCGCTGGGCGTGGCCAACGGGCTCGATCCCAAGGTGCTGTCAGAAATCATGCGGCGCAGCTCCGGCGGCAACTGGGCACTCGAAAAGTACAACCCGATGCCCGGCGTGATGGAAACGGCGCCCGCATCGAAGAACTACGCGGGCGGCTTCGGCACCGACCTGATGCTCAAGGACCTGGGCCTGGCGCAAGAAAACGCCACGGCCGTGCGGGCCGCGACGCCGCTCGGCGGGCTGGCGCGCAGCCTCTATGCGGCGCACAGCCTCGCGGGCCATGGCGCGCTCGATTTCTCGAGCGTGCTGAAGCTGCTGCAGAAGGCTTCTTCCTAGCCTTCAGATTTCTAGCCAAACAGGGCGTCGCTGGCCCACAGGAGCACCAGCACGCCCACGAACAGCAGCAGGAACACGGCCCATGCGCGCGTGAACGCCTGCGTCTCCGTGATCTCGGCGGGAGCCGTTTCGGGCGGCTTAGGAGCGCTGGGCGTGTGTGGGTTCATTCCCGACTGTACCCCGCGGGCCCGGTTTTGCCGCCGCACGCATCTTCGACATGGCCACCAGCACCCCGGCCGCGACCAGGTTGGCGCCGATGCTGGCGAGGATAGGCAGCAGGTAGCTGCGGCTGATGTCGAACGCAAAGCCCGCTGCGCTCGGGCCGACCAGGGTGCCGAAGGCCACGCTGGTATACAGCACGCCCAGGATCGCGCCGATGCTGCGGCCGCCGAAATAGTCCATGACCAGGGCCGGCAGCAGCGCAACGAAGCCGCCGTAGAAGACGCCGTAGGCAAACGCGAAGAGAGCCAGCCCCCAGAACCCGGCGGACACCGCCCACACGACCAGCGAAAGCGCCATGCCCACGGACATCAGCGGCAGCGCGAGCTGCCGGCCCAGCCGATCGGCCAGCCCGCCAAGGAAAAATCGCCCCGCCGTGCTGCCGATGCCGATGGCGCCCAGCAGCAACACGGCCGAGCCGGCTGGCACGCCATGGTCGAGCGCGTAGGGCACCAGATGGACAAAGGGAACGAAGAGACCGAACGAACTGATCAGGCACGCCGCATAGAGGCCGGCGAAGCGGCGCGACCTTATTGCGTCTCGTACCGAGGAGCCTGCGGGCACGGCTGACGGTGCGCGCGGCTGCGGTGGATCGCCGTCGGGCCCGAGCCCGCGATCGCGCGGATCGTTCTCGATCAGCAGCGCCATGCCCACGCCCACCAACGCGGCCAGCGCACCGAGCGCGAGATAGGCATGGCGCCATCCCATCGCCTCGATGAGAAGCGACGCCAGCGGCGGCATCACCAGCGTGCCCACGCCGATGCCGCTCACCGCCAGCCCCGAGGCGAATCCGCGGCGCCTGACGAACCAGCGCTGCACTGCGCCCAGCACCGGCACGTAGGACGCGCCGACCCCGAGCCCGACGCCGAGTCCATAGGCGAGGCAGACCTGGTTCAGGCTCCGGGCCTGCCCCGCCGCGGCCAGGCCCAGGCCGACCAGCACCATGCCCGCGACCGCGAGCCGCCGCGAACCCCACCGATCCGCGAGCGGGCCGCTGACCACGCCCAGCCCGAAATAGAGAAAGCCTGCGAGCGAGAACACCAGCGACACCGATCCGCGCGAGGCGCCGAAATCGCGCTGCAGCGATTCGAGGAAAGCGCTGAAGGTGTAGGCGCTGCCAAAGCCCACGAGGGTGACGGCGAAGGCGCCTGCTACCACGAGCCAGCCGCGGAAGACGGGTGTGGGGGATCGATTGGACATGATTTGCTCAGAATATCTAATGGCTGGAAAATCGACCTTTGGATGATCGTTTCTTGTGCGCAACCAGGCAAACCGGATTTTCTGAAGCATTCGGATCAGATTAACTAAACCATGGAACATCAACTTCCACCGCTCAATGCGCTGCGCGCCTTCGAGGCGACCGCCCGCCACCTGTCGGTGAAAAACGCGGCCGACGAGCTGTGCGTCACCGCCGGTGCCGTGAGCCAGTTGATCAAGTCGCTGGAACTGCATCTGGGCATTCCGCTTTTTCGCCGCGCGAACCGCGGCATCTTTCTGACCGATGCCGGCCAGGCCTATCTGCCGCCGGTGCGCAATGCGTTCCGGCAGATCAGCGACGCCACGCGCCGCATTGCCGTGCCCGCGGAGACCGGCATTCTCACGGTGAGCGCCACGCCGTTCTTCGCGTCCGCTTGGCTAGTGCCGCGCCTCAAGGGTTTTCAGGATGCGCACCCTGATATCGATCTGCAGGTGGTGAGCAGCACTGCGCTGGCTGATTTTTCGCGCGACGGCGTGGACGTTGCCATTCGCCACGGCCTCGGCCGCTACCCGGGCTTGAGCAGCCAGCGCGTGCTGACGGTGGAGATCGTTCCTGTCGCAACGCCGGCCCTGGTGAAGCAGCTCGGCATGCCTGCATTGCCATCCGATCTCAGGCGCTGGCCACGCGTGAACGATGCCGAGCGCAAGGCCTGGCAACTGTGGTTCCAGGCGCAGGGCATCGAAGACACCGGCCCGGCGCGCGGCCCGTCTTTCGACGATTCTGGCCTGCTGCTGAAGGCGGTGCTCACGGGGCAGGGCGCGGCCTTGCTGCCTTGCGCCGTGGTGGCCGACGATGTTGCAGAAGGCCGGTTGGTCTGGCTTTCGGACGTGAGCTGGCTCGAAGACTTTGCCTACTACCTCGTCTGTCCGGAAAACAGCCGCGACCGGCCCAAGGTCGCGGCCTTCCGCGAATGGATCACTGCCGAGTCCAGCAGAAAAGCTGCCAGGCCGCGCAAGAAGATTCCGGTCAAAGCAGTTCGATCCCGGGCAGGCTCTTGAAGCAGCTCTCGCGCGTGATGCGCACGAAGTCGGCCAGCCACGGCTGGCCGGAGGTGCCCTGCGTGCAGGCCATATACAGCCGCCCCGTGAGGCCCTTGGCGCCCACGCGCCGCGCCGTGACATAGCCGCGGTCCAGATAGTTCTGCACCGCCCACAGCGGCAAGGTGGCCACGCCGCGGCCGCTGGCCACCAGTTGCAGCATCGCCACCGTGAGCTCGGTCGTGCGACGCTGGGCGGGCTCCACGCCGGCCGGTGCCAGCACCTGGCGCACGATGTCGAGCATTTCGTCGGGCACGGGGTAGGTGATGAGCGTCTGGTCGGCAAAGTGGCGCGCCGTGAGATGCGGCTTGGCGACGAGCGCATGGTCGTTGGCGAGCAGCGCGACGATCTCGAAGCGGAACAGCGCGTGGTAATCGACGGTTTCGTCGGGGTCTTCTTCGGACACGATCGCCACCTCGGCGCGGTTCTGCATCACCAGCGCGATCGGGTCGGGATGAAAGCCCGAGACGATGTCGAGCTCGATCTCGGGCCAGCGCTGTCGGAAGGCATCCATGGCCGGCATCAGCCAGTCGAAGCAGGTGTGGCACTCGACCACGATGCGCAGCTGCCCGCTGCGGCCCAAGGCAAGCCGTGCCACGTCGCGCTCGGCTTCTTCGACCAGCGGAAGTGCGGTATCGGCCAGCTGCAGCAACCGCAGCCCGGTGGTGCTGAACTGCGGCGGCACCGACTTGCGCTCGAAGAGCTGTGCGCCGTAGCGGTCTTCGAGCAGCTTGATCTGGTGCGACAGCGCCGACTGCGTGAGGTTCAGCAATTGCGCCGCGCGCACCAGGCTGCCGGTGTCGCGCAGCGCAACGAGCGTGCGCAGGTGGCGTATCTCGAGGATCGACTGCAACATGAATTCAATTCAAGTGAATGGGCAAAAGGTTTCGTTTGAATCATATGCCCCAAAGCCCGACCATTGAGGATTCTCAAGATTCAGCGACCGGAATACCTGCAATGACCACCCGTACCCACATCCTCGGCTTTCCGCGCATGGGCGCCCACCGGGAACTCAAGTTCGCACTCGAAAAGCATTGGCGCGGCGAGATCGACCGCGCCGCGCTGGAAGAAGTTGGCGAACAATTGCGCGAGCGCCACTGGCAGGCCCAGCGCGACGCGGGGCTCGACTACGTGACGGTCGGCGACTTCGCCTGCTACGACCACGTGGCCAACCACATCCAGCTCTTCGGCTGCGAACCGGAGCGCTTCGGCTTCAAGGGCGACGAGCCCGAGCTGTCGCGCTACTTCAAGATGGCGCGCGGGGTGGAAGACGAGGCTGTCCATGTGCATGACGCCAGCTGCGGCCACGGCGCCGAAGGCACTTTCGCCCTGGAAATGACCAAGTGGTTCGACACCAACTATCACTACCTCGTGCCCGAGTTCACCGCGGCCACGCAGTTCAGGCTGGCCTCGACGCGGCTCTTCAACGAGGTGGCGCAGGCGCAGCAGGCCGGCCATGCGGTCAAGGCCGTGCTGCTGGGGCCGTTGAGCTTCCTGTACCTCGGCAAGGAGAAGCAGGCCGGCTTCGACCGCTTCTCGCTGCTCGATGCACTGCTGCCCGTCTATGAGCAGGTGCTGAACCGCCTCAAGCAGCAGGGCGTGGAATGGGTGCAGATCGACGAACCCATCCTCGGCCTGGACCTGCCCGACGCCTGGCGCAATGCCTTCGAGCGCGCCTACTGGCAATTGGCCCGCAGCGCGCCCAAGCTGCTGCTGGCCACGTACTTCTCGCCGCTCGCGGACAACCTGCGCCTGGCCTGCCAGCTGCCGGTGGCCGGCCTGCACGTGGACGCCGTGCGCGCGCCGCAGGATCTGACCGGCGTGGCC
>Ga0307514_10006399_pt1 | contig 10269 bp, 15 predicted proteins | sample 16_EM_MG_FD_203088 | JGI IMG/M metagenome (GOLD analysis project Ga0307514, IMG submission 203088) | Populus trichocarpa ectomycorrhiza microbial communities from riparian zone in the Pacific Northwest, United States - 16_EM | ecosystem: Host-associated > Plants > Roots > Unclassified | place... | reverse complement strand
GTGCGTGATTGCTGAATGGATCGTTCCAACTGTAAATAGCGCCCCATTGGCCAATGGAACGTTCCATTGACCAATCTTCCAGATTGCTGAATGGAACAGAACATAGGTACATCCGGATTGCCCCTTGGCTTGGCGCGGTTATCTGGGCATATTATTCTTATGGCTGCCTCGGGACACCCGGGCTATGTGGTACAGGCAGGCAGGTGGCTGCAAAATTGCAATGAGGTGAGGGAATTCACGAGGCGATATATAGATGTGTATGGGAGAGGTGGTCCGAGGATTCCGGAGCTGCTTCGCTGGTTGATGGAGACAGGAAGTGCGATATTTGGCACAGAGTGGGCGACAGTCCAACTGGAAGACCCCCCTGCGCGAATGAGAACGCCAGCAAACCCCATCAGGATAGAGCCACAAGTGGAGGCCGCCCAATCACTTGCTACCGGACCACTATCAGCACCTACACCTGGGACGATACAGGCTCAAGATGCTATGTACTGGGCACGCATCAACCAATTTCGCCACACTGTACAGGTTTCTGAGGCTGAGCTGCCGAGGGATCTGATTCGGCGGAGGGCATGGCGAAATCGGCCCGGAGGGGTGACCACCTCGCTACCCCAGTAATTCTCAATCTAGTTGTCTTTTTATTTGCGGTGTATATCATGGCTATTGTCACTTGAGAATGTTCCAAGTGCGGCTGGTCTTGGGTGGAATATATTCTCGTGTGTACCGTAGGGACTCGGGAGGTTGTACATTCTTCTTGTTGGGGTTGGGGCAACCAGGCTAGCGGCTGGGGTGTACAGAGATAATTATTACTATTACTATCTATGTCTATTTTATTTTTTATTTTTTAAAGAATCATTAATCGTATTTAGCCTTCCTAGACTATGACGATGGACTGCGGCTCACTGTTTCCAGCTGCCTTCTCCGCTTCCCTGCCCCTTCTCTATGTACATGCTTTAACGTAGAACTCGCGCCAAGTCTTCGCACCACTCTTCGTCCTCCCATACTTGCTGCCCTGTCCGCCCCTTTCCATCTCCAACTTGCCGGCACTGGTAAAGATGGGCAGCATTTTGCTGTGTCCACCCATCGCATACGCAGCTCCCTCTTTCCGCTTTTCCTATCTCCTTCAGCCAATGTGCCTGTGGGCCTTTATCTGTCACCATGTATGTCAATCCCCTGATTGCCATCCCGCCCCACTTCAGGTGTCCTGGTATGTTCCCATGGAGTCTGTACTTTTGCCATATGCCAGTCGGTGTTACGATATCAGGCTCCAATAACAGTCTTGATTGTAGGAGTTAACATGGTTATTTTGATTGCAGTGGGTGTTGGTTTTTTTTTTTTTTTTTTTTTAAGGAATCATTAATCGCATTCACCCTATCTAGAGCATGGCGATAGACTGCAGTTCCTGGCTGGCCAGGTGACCTCTCCCCCCCCCACGGGCCAGTCTCTGCCCTCCCGGCGTTATTTACATGAAAAAAGGGGTTTATCTAATGAAATCAAATACAGCCTCGCACTACTCCTCGTCTTCCCATATCTCCTCCTGCGCACGCCCTTTCCCATCTCCCACCCAGGTACATCTCATCAGGTGTGCCGCGTTTTGTGGTGTCCATCCGTCACACACACACCATTGCGTACCGGTATCCGCTTTCCCGATCTCCCATAGCCGCTGCTGCTGCGGACCCTTACCTGTCACCATGTATGCTAGTCCCCTCAAAGCCGTGGCTGACCAGGATATGTGAGCTGGTGCTCTGGGGTATATTGGGAAGTCTTGTTTCATACCCCAGGGTGTTGCAATCCCCGCCGCGCTTCGCCACTCGCCTGCCATCACTTCCCCTCTCGCTCTCTTGTCAGCCTCTTCATTTCCCTGCACCCCTGTATGTCCTCTCACCCACATCAGTGACCTGGGTTGTGTTTGCATTTGTCGAACCAGTCGTTCTTCTATCCAGGATCTCGGTTCCCCATATTGTAGGTTCGCAATGCGCTGTATTACCCCTTGACTGTCCAGCGCCACTATGTTATTACGCTCCCAACTCAACATCACCCTCACTTCCTCGGTGGCTCCTACTGTGGCCCATTCTCCTAGATATAGGCCCTCTCGTCTGGCCGCCCCTGCTGCTTTCCCCTCTATCCTGCTGCCATCCGACCACTCTTCCACCTTTTCCTCTGCTCAATCTTCTATCCGCACCTGGCGCTTCTCACCTCCTACCCCTTCCATCCATCTCGACTCAACCTCTTCGCCTATCGCCGCCCGTAATATTGGCTCTGCGATCGTCCGCAGCTCTGGTATATGCCTAGCATATACAGACGCGGCCCACCGGGTCCTTTTGTTTGACATAATTATTCCTATGTCATTCAGGCCCACCAACGCCTGCACCTTATCCGCTCTGCTTCCCGGATAGGCTCCGACCACCCATCTGTACATCTCATTTGCTAGCCGTCGTTGTTGTTCGCTTGGGTCTGGGTACAGCTCGCTCCCGTATGTCAGGATGGGGAGTAACTGTTGTGTGAGGATTGTTCTTTTCCCCTTCGCTGGCAGCTTGCTCAGCCGCTTCACCACTTCCCATGCTGCTTTCGCTTTTTGGCTTCTGTACTTCTGGTGTCGTCTCTGGTCTTGCTCGCTGTCTCAACCTCTGTTCCGCGTCCCACACCACACTTGACATATAGACCGTGAACAGCGCTGGTGATAGGGGACTGCCTGGGCAGGGACTGGCCCGAGGAGGGGAGAGAGGCCACCTGGTCCGCCAGGAGCTGTAGTCCATCGCCATACTCTAGATAGGGTGAATGCGATTAATGATTCCTTAAAAAAAAAACAAATAGGGGACTGCCTTGGGGAGTGCCGCCAGTCATCGTCACCGATCCTAGAACCTGTCCATCTACTTCCATCGTAAACTGCCGCGGTGCTAGCCAGTCATGTATCCAGTCTCGTAACCATCGGTGGTTCCGAAGAATATGTCGTGCATGCTCCCTCCTAACGGTGTTGAATGCAGACTGTGCATCCCTTCCGACAATTACTCCCTGTGGGTGCTTTTCTGCTATGTGTGCCATAAGCATGACACTATCTATCGCCCCCCTCCCCTTGCGTCCGGCAAACGCTTGTTCATGCCACAGCTCTTTGTGTCTCTGGAGTTCGATCGCAACTACTTTTTCTGCTAGCTTGCCGACTACATTCCCTAGTACTATCGGACGCCATCCCTTCACCGCTGTATGGTCTTTTCCGGGTTTTGGTATCATGACCATCTTCATGGCTCTCCAGCTCTCCAGCATTCTCGTCGCCCCCCTTCTCTCTGCCACCTGTCCTGCATCTTCAATCACTGCCCTTCCTATCTCCGTGTCCTTGAGCATCTTCAAAAGTTTCCAGCTGATGCCATCCGGCCCTGGTGCGCTGCTGTTTCTCGTCTTCTTCAGTGCGTGTTGGATGTGGGTCATGGTTTCCGTGCTCGGTGGCCTGCGATGTTGTCGTACTGCTGCCCTCTCTTCCGTCGGGTCTGTAATCAGGTTATGCGCGGTGAAGGCTCGCAGCTTTTCCTCGCTTGTCTCGTATCGATTCCCAGCACCATCCTTTAGTGTCCCACATCTTTCCCGCATACCGAACGGGTTTTTGCACACCCTCACTATATCCCACACTTCTTTCCCCTCGCTTACCCAGCTTGTCCACATTTCTCTCTTTGCTCGACGTATAGCCTTCTTCAACTCCCGTCGTGCGGTTTTTGACTTCCTGGCTCTCAGTGGGTGTTGGTTGCAGGTTTTGGGTAGTCAGGTTCTTTTGCTCGAAAGTGTGCGAGGAAGGGAATGGTGGGGATAACTCAGGAGAGCAGAGCTGATTATACCCCATCACTGGGCGGTGGGGTTACTAAGAGACCTTGGCGGGAGCGAACATCGGGCTTGGCTCTGGAGGGCCCATCCGGCTCGGGCCAGAGGGGTATTATCTCTTTAGTCTCGCGCCAAGCCCCTCATGAACGTCAGTCACGTTTTCTTTTTTGCTTACGTAACGCATCCCGATGAACGCATACAAATTCTCCGATGGCACTAGCGATGCAAGATTATCTATACTTATTATGTCACTTGCTGGCCAATATGCAGATTACACACAGCCTCAAGGGAAACATCACTTCATGTACTATGTTAGTTACAGGCAAGCAGTAAACCCTGCATGCACTCCTCGCAAAGCTATGGACGGGCGTCGGATACGTGATCTCGACTGGTAGGCTAATACTTACAGGGCGATAGGGATGTTGGCCATATGCCATATAATAAACGAGACATGATGATGACTCGGGCGGGCGTCGGTCCTCCACCTTTTTTTTATACTTTTTTAAGGACTCATTAATCGCATTCCGCCTATCTAGACTATGGCGGTGGACCGCATTCTTCCTCGAGTGCTAAAACCCCCTCAGAGGGAGGAAAGGATAAAAGGAATACAAACAACTCGCGCACGCGCAGGTACCTGAATCACACTCACTCCACACTATATTCCACATTCGCGCCGGTGACTGAGAAACAAAGCCCCCACCACACTTCGCCAGCGGGACAACATAACCCCTCCCATCCAACGATCCCAACCATAATCTGTGGTGCTGAATAGCCTCCTACCCATCCGCAATCTCGTGCCCCTACGGTACCGGATCTTTCAAGTAGATGACGAGCGAGGATGTCACCCGCCCCCGTCGGTCCTCCTTTAACAACCATATTATTCTTCACCTCGTTGTTGCCTTCTTCGATCCACCTCCGCATAGTGCCTGGCTTGTACTTGGGTGATGCCACGCGCATGACCAACGCCCGCCCGTGTGGCCAGTGGTCTTTCCTTAGTGGTCGATGCCTGTTTTCCTGTGCTATTCAGCCGCTTTTCATGTATTTATATACTGTGCAGTGGCATTTCGCCCTCAGATAGCCACTGGAAGAACAAGCACATGCACTGCAATTGCTGCCTCGCTCAAATATCCTCTCGCTCGCCCTCTGCATTTACACTACACTGGGTACTCTGCTAGTTTGGCCATGGTTCTACATTTGCATTTGTTCAGGCAGTCACACGGTAGGTATGCATTACATGACGATACTTCTAAAGATAAAAACAATCATTTGCATGCATACTAGTAGTAACAGAACAAAAACTCAAACAACCAAACAACCAAACAACCAAACAATCAAACAATCATAAAAACGCAGCCGCAGTCCAATCCCAGTTCCGAACTCGAATCCACCACCCAAACCATTCCCCGCTCGGGGAGGCCCACAATAGTCTCCTGTATGACAGCTTTATGTGGTCGCGAACCTGGAGAACAGGTGGTGAGAACCAGAGGTATAGGGTAAAGGATTTGGGGGAGGAGACGAGGGAGGGGTGGGGACTCATCTTCGGAGTAAGCTGGGTGGCGCGGAAAAGGACAGGATTCATGCCGGAGACTGTATCATGGCTGCCCCTCAAAAATACCCTCCCTATTCCTCATCACTATAGAATGCATGCAGGTAAGGGTTACCCCACGGTAAACCAGGCATGGAGCCATATGCAGCCTTCTTCATAACTCGGATTCGGAAGGGCATGGTGGTGAAATCCCTCCAGGTCTTCTCCCTCCCTTTTGGTCCCAGAGCCAGCTTTTGCCTCCTTTCCACCTCCCTTCTCTTTTTAGGATTCGGGCGCAAGCTTGGCATCTTGGGACACTTTCCTGGCCCCAACTTGCTCTTCCCTACCGTCTTCTTGGGGCGTGCATAATCCCCGGGTAGGACGATCTTCTTCGGAGCAATTTGGGGGGCACCAGGGAGAGGGGCTCCGCGGGGCCGCATCTGCTTGAGGTAGCGCGCGGCTTTGGTCTCCTGCATGACAGCTCTTAGTTCTTGTACTCTAGAATGCAGAGCAGGTGGGGGTAGGGGGGGGGGAGAGTGGTTTGTATTTGTGGCCTCACGGCCATCCACAATAGATTTACTTACCGTATATTCTACCAATTTCTTTTGCAATTTCGGGGTACTTCCCCTGGAAATTCGCGAAATCTTGGAGATCATAACGGATTTATTTGCCACCCTGGGTGAACCTTGACCGGCTGGAGGACACAGGTTACGACCTATGACTGGTTTGGCCGCAGCCGGTGGAGGGGGTTTGCGAATCACAGCTGCTGTGTTTGCCATCATAGGCGTGCATTGGGTACTCGGTGGTGAGAGATTACGACTCACCACCGTTACAGATTTGTGGGGGCAGCTTGGTGCAGGGACAGGAGCCGCGGTCAGTTTGTCTGCCTTGGCAGGAGCAGGTTGAATGGCCACCATAGGCGTAGATACGCTAGTCGGTGGGGAGAGTTCATCACTCACGACTGTCACAGATTGGCGACGACTGACTGGCGCAGAGACAGGAGCCGCGGTCGGTTTGTTTGCCTTCGCAAGAGCAGATTGGGTGGCCGCCTTTTCTGGTGAGAGTTTACAAGTCACGAGCGGTTTGTTTATCATGGTAGGTACAGATTGACCAGAACCGGCCGGCTTGGACACAGAAGTCACGGCCATCCTTTGTGTCTTGGCAAGAGTAGTAGGCTGAGTGGTCATAGTTGGTGGGGAGGTCTTATGGGTCACGAGCAGTTTCTTTGTAAGCACAGGTACACAGGCAGGAGTCACGACCAGATGCTTTGGCTGGGTAAGAGCAGCTGTTGGTGGAGAGGGTTTAGGCGATGTATTTACTAACGCAGCTACAGGCTGCGTGGTTCGTAGGGATAGTTTACCAGCCCCGGCCAAGTTTCGCTGTTTGACAGAACTGTGAAGTCTCTTGCTGTTGTTCAACACTGTAGCAGTATGTGTAGTGCGAGTGAGGGGGTCTCGACCCCCCACCACACTGCTCATAAGAAGCCTCCCCACAGAATGAATCTGTTTCTCTGGATTCCCTGCGATGTTCTTTCGAATGGGAATCCTGGATTTCCTTCCCGTCGGCATGCGCTCTCCAAGGGCTGCACCAGTAATCGGCTTGCTAGGGTGGGGTCCAAGTCTGGACGGAACGGGGATTCTGGACTTAAATCCAATAACAGTCTTGATTGTAGGAGTTGACATTGTTATTTTGATTGCAGTAGGTGTTGGTTGCAGGTTTTGTGTAGTCAGGTTCTTTTGCTCGAAAGTGTGTGAGGAAGGGAACGGTGGGGATAACTCAGGAGAGCCGAGCTGATTATATCCCATGCCTGGGCATGGGGGTTACTAAGAGGCCTTGGCGGGAGCGTCGGGCTTGGAACATCGGGCTTGGCTCTCTCCAGGAGGGCCTTAGTGGGATCATCCGACTCGGACCGCTTCATTTCCGGGCTGCGGATATCCAGAGGGGTATTACCTCTTTAGTCTCGCGCCAAGCCCCTTATGAACGCCAGTCACGTTTTTTTTTGGCATGCATGAACAAATACAAATTCTCTAATGCCGCCAGCGATGCAAGATTACTCATACGTATTACGTCACTTGCTGGTCTATATGAAGATTAAACACAGCCTCAAGGAAAACATCACTTCAGGTATTATGTTAGTTACAGGCAAGCAGTAGACCCCGCATGTACTCCTCGCAAAGCAATGGACGGGCGTCGGATACGTGATCCCCCTTACACGTGCGATTGGTAGGCTGGATACCCATGTGCAAATGAATTGATTTTGCTTCTCACATTACATGCATTTGTGGTTTTGAAAAAAATATCACTGGGGGCCGCAACTATAGGATAGATTTAAGCCAATGCTGACAAATGCCGTGTCGCCCAATGTGGTTGTGCTTCGCTTGCTACAATGCTGCACCACTTGGCCCTGCGATTGGCTGCCCCCACTCATATCCTCTCTCCGGTGTGGCGCCCTCCCCTTGCTCAGCCAACATTTCCCCAATAACCGTGTCCATCCTCGCTCTCACCCCCACCACCAGATCCGCCCCATAAACCCACTCTCCCATCCCCAACCACCTGGCATCCTCTGCGAGTACTCCTGCTACCACCAGCCAGTGGATCCCTCTACTATCCACGCCCCCCGGTTGCCCCACTGCTTCTTCCCGTAGCCATCCTAGATACAATCTTGTCAAGACAGCCGTGATTTGATCAAAGTAGATTACCCTACCCCTACAGCTCCTTTTAATCTCTGCTGTTATTCGCTCAATTGTGTTTCTTCGATCAACCTGGCGGAGGCGAGTTGCTGCGACAATAAGGAGTTTGAGGAGATATATTGTGGTGAGGTGGTCGTTGTTGACTGGGCGGAACGGGGCCTGCTGCATTCCAGAGTTCACATGGCCCAATGATGCTGGAGGCTGTTGAGGAGCACTCACGTTGGGGAGGCCACGCAGCTGGTTGAAGGGTTCGAGGGTCCCACAGAGATCGGGCCCTCCATCATGGCTCCTGCTGGGGCCTGGCTCAGCGTTGACCGAGGTGTAGGATGAGCAACCTGTCACTCCCTGCGATTGTGGGAGAGGGGCTCCGCCTGGATAAGCATGTGGATTGACTGAAGGGCGGCCTCCGCCTATCCCTCCGTATAACCCTATCCCCGCCACTTGTGTGCCACTGCCCATTTCCCCAAACGAGTCCCGAGACCCCACCATGAATCTTTGAGATCTCGGGCGACCTTCTCTGACATGCATAAGCTCATCCTACGCCCCATGCATCCCGAAGTTCTCCCTGAGTGGCGGCGGATCTACCCACGCTGAGAGCCCATCTTCTATCGCTCCCTGGATAGTCTCTAGACAGCCTTCGGAAATCCCGATATCAATCCCACCCCCCCCCACCTGGCCCTGTTCCCATATCACATCTACGAGAGACTGCAGCGTGTACATCCCAAACCCTCGGTCTTGTAGTCGATAGTGGCCTATACCAGAGTTCAGTGTTGGCATGGTGTCGAGACTGGGGCCTGCTGGGTTATTAAATGGATATGGAGTTTCATTTGCCGGATTCTGGGTAATGTACTGGGTTGCTGGGTGCCCACCTTGCCCCCCTGCTTAAAGTAAGTTCTGTATCAACACGCAGGACACTGAGGACTTTACCATGCCTCGAACTCTCCCCCACTTCTCTAACAACGCCACTAGGGCCACCTTGAGTCCGGCCACCTCCAGCCCTGGCCTCGTTACCAAGTGTACCGGCACTCCCCTCAGCCATAGTAGGTGGAGGTATTGCTAGGGGCGGGTAGTATAGATTGATGCAGATGTGTGCAATACAGAGTTGAGATATTATGTACTCGTACGAAAGGTTGGGTGCATTGAATTCACAGAGTATGACTCAAGCTCAAGTAGAGTCCCAGGGGGCACTAACTAGAGCCAGAAGTAGCCCCACTGCGATTGCGAACACCCCAAAGGGGTTTTACCCGTCAGCTTTCCTTGTGCGAATCCCACCCCTCAGCTGTGTTGGAACATAGCATCCACCATACCCTCATTATGCTTTGTGCCTTGATTCACCGTCGTACTGTACTACTCCCTAACTCACATATCGTTGACTCAATACCTTTTATGGCTTTCTCACCTCATCTTGGCAGGCGTTTCAGCTGTTCTGTTTTCTAAAATCTGACCGCGTTACTGGCTGAATTTGTCGAGTTGCCGTACTCTTTATTTCTCTCTCTGCCCGTGCGCTCTGTATATAGTCTGCTGTTTTCCCCACTGGTAAATATATCAAGTCCCGAGATTTTTAACTCGAGACTCGCCTCGTGCCCAGGCCTACGTACAAGCATCGCTGGGCTACTGCTAGAACCAACTTCGCTGTGCCTAACGTATACCCATATTTCGTTAAGCTACAGACTACTCCATAGCGGCCTACTTGTGTACCGATATGTTTCCTGCGAGGCAATATGGACATCTTAAGTGATATTTGAGCTAACAAAAAAAACCATGTATTGCGCAAATCTCGGTTCAGAGGGGGGCTATATAGGAGATGGGGGCATGCAATAGGCCGGGATTATTGCTTCAACTGCGTGAATGGGGTCTGGGGCACTTTAGCTGTACCTGAGATATGACGCGGGCTTATTTCCATGTTGTTGTTTAGGCGGGGGTGTTCAGTGAGCCGACCTCCAATCTCTTACGTATCCATTACGGCTCTAGCTTTAACCTGAACCCATTTGCATGACAATTGGATTTTGTAACAATTAAATACCTGCTTCCCGGCATTGCGCCCGATCCCGGTAGTGTGCCGGATAACCGTCAAACACGTTATGGGGGGTTCAGAAGTAAACTCAGGGTCCGGAATGGTGCTGTTCTGTTCCATTCAGCAATCTGGAAGATTGGTCAATGGAACGTTCCATTGGCCAATGGGGCGCTATTTACAGTTGGAACGATCCATTCAGCAATCACGCACAGACCCACGTTAGCGCGTACCAT
>Ga0307514_10006398_pt1 | contig 10269 bp, 9 predicted proteins | sample 16_EM_MG_FD_203088 | JGI IMG/M metagenome (GOLD analysis project Ga0307514, IMG submission 203088) | Populus trichocarpa ectomycorrhiza microbial communities from riparian zone in the Pacific Northwest, United States - 16_EM | ecosystem: Host-associated > Plants > Roots > Unclassified | place... | reverse complement strand
TAGGTATGTGGGGTGGGTATTAGGCATTAGATAAGCAGGGACTGTCATATGGCTCGGGACGGTAGATAGCTCTTCTAAAGAACACCCTACTCTCTGCGTACCAATCCTCCCATCAAATTGGCGGTACTAGAAAGACAGAGTGAAACGAGGGTCCGTCGTCGTCGAACTCGTCGTACCTATCGTCGTATCTTGGTGCTCTCATCGTTCTCATCCCCTTCATCTCGTCATTAACCTTAACCTTATTCCTATCCGTCGTCGTACTTATCGTTTTATCTACAGTTGCCTGCGTGTTTTAATCTTTTCAACTTATTCCTACTCTCTATTCCCCCATCCTTTCCCTCCCTTTTCTTCCCCTTTACGTACAGAGACCAAGCTGGCTGAGGAGTCAGACAGAGTGTGGCAGACGTTTCGAGAGACGATTGCTCGTCGAGACCAGCTTCTGTACCAACGTCCACGGTGGTTGACGGACGAGGAGACCAGTCTTACACAGGTGGTGGGAACTGAGCCCGTCGAAGTGAAAGACGATATCTGGACAGACTTGTCACGTCTTGCAGAAATACTATCTGACAAATCATCTTCGTCCCTCGAAGCCGAAACACAGAGTGAAGCTTCTGACCCTTCTGAGAAGCCTACAGCAGCACGAAGTGGAAAGATGTCGGCCGTTGGAGGAGATATCCGCCCGTTCGAGGGGTTGAACGACGGCAAGGAAAATATCAAAATTTTTTTGGACGATGTGGAGTTTCTTGCGGAATGTCACGATGGAAAAGCTCCTGCTTCTACAAAGACGATGCTTAGGGTTTTCCGTCGTTTTTTGAAAGGAGATGCGTACGAGTTTTGGTGTTCTCTGGACGAGGAGGTGCAAACCAACTGGGACGATCTCAAGGCAGCGTTTACGAACAAGTTTGCCGTCAGCAAATCGATTTCGGCCACGCAGCGTATGAATGTCAAGAACCAGTTGTTGTCTCTGAAGCAAGGACCCAAGCATATATCCGAATACATCAAGGAAGCCCAAAATTTGTCCTTGAGAGTTCCCAATGTGGGGTGGGCATTAGGTGGTGGGTATTAGATAAGCATTAGGTAGATAGGCATTAGGTACGAGGGGTGGGTATTAGATAGGTATGTGGGGTGGGTATTAGGCATTAGATAAGCAGGGACTGTCATATGGCTCGGGACGGTAGATAGCTCTTCTAAAGAACACCCTACTCTCTGCGTACCAATCCTCCCATCAACTCTAATCACCATGGAGCTGGTGAGTAAGTAATAATTGCGAGTACTTGCAATGCCGACAAGCGTACTTCTGACATAGCCAGCGGGTTTTCTACCGCCAGATCGCCATAGTTTAGATAGGCTGAATGCGATTAATGATTCCTTGAAAAAAAGGTGTGTGGCCTCCATGTAGCACCATAGTTTTTGAATCCACACCTACGTTTACCCAACTGGTGGTAAGTAGTGGACCACTAGCCCTCCCTTTCTTTGGATAATGGGTTGAACCGCGATAGTGTGTTTCTCTAAGATAAGTAAGGGTCGATACCGGGGTAAAAGATGGCAGCACATACCTGATTTGAGAGAATACAAAGGAGTCCCTAGCTATTCTTACTGTTCAGCACATCACGGCGCTGAGTAACTGCATGCATAGAGAAAGTATCATGCATACCCGACGATAATTTATAACTGGTCAGAATGTTTATTTAGGCAGTTTGGGCTAGCCCAAGTGGGTGAACTTTAACAATAACAATTAGTCACCTGATCAATATCCATGCCAGTAACACAAATCCCCCCCCGCGCACCAAACGTGGGCTTGCCTTCCCGGTACTGCTACCTATAAGGGCCGTGTTTCAAGGTCTTTAGCAGGGGGTTCAATCTGCGTGTTGGGACAGCCAGTTGCTAAGGTTCTATTGGAGGTTAATTTATTTTGCCCCTATGGCCTGCCTTGTATTTATTTGTACTCCAGTTCATATCATTCAACCAGCATAAGTAGGCATTCATGTATTGAGTCCCTCATGCCCAACCAGCATAAATCTGATCCAGACGCCTCATTGGACATGCCAATAAGAGACCACATTTGAAGGCCTATTCGGAATCGTCATAGTCTAGATAGGCTCAATACGATTAATGAATCCCCCCCCCCAAAAAAAAAGACTATTCGGAATGTGTCGGGGGTTGGCGGTACACATCCGAAGAATTACCCAACTCCTTTCCCAAAAAAACACCAAAAATAGGCATTCTCAGCGGCTGACGGAGGGCATTGGCCATGTAGCGTCAAATATAAAATTGCCATCCACTCGCTGGTGTGGTTTCAAGCCAGGCCATCTCTTTCCACCGAAAGTAATGCTGGCTATTGATATTAGATCCCCACCAAGCTATCCTGCCCAGATCAAAACTTACCATGTCTCTCTTCTCTCTCCTTCCTCAGCCCCAAACCCCATGAACCCCAAAGTCCACATTATCCCAAGATTCACAACAACCCTACACCTGGCCCTGCGGCTTTATTCTTTTTGGAAGGGAATACGCCCAGCAAGCATAAGTTTATGAGGTGGTGGCCCTGCGGCTGCGGCTACCTTGGCTGGGCCAAAAAGTGGTTCCACGAAGGGCTGGTACCGCCTGGTTCCCTCTGGTGCCCCTTCTCGACCTCCACTTACGCGAGCCCCTGCCAAACTTGTACTAGGCAGGACCCCTTTTGTTCAGGTATTTAAGCTCATAAATCATTTCCTATCCTTCGTATGACTCTCCCGGGGAGGATTTGGACATATTGAGAGCCATAGCTAATCAATAGGTATGCCAGATAGATATGGGACTGGACCCAGCGCCGTCAGTACCTGTTCTTGTTATCAACATATCATATCACCAGAGCTCCTCCGGTAATGTACTTCTTGAGCATGAAAGCCGTACACAGAGTATTGATCTTCTGATTCTGAAGGATCTGCCACACATGGAGGTGTAGATATTTAGGTAGCTGCATCAGAGCACCAGAGTTTCTTCTTGGAGGCTGGTGTACAAAAATACCACACACAACACGCTCCTCTAGTCGGGGAAGATTGGCTCCCTCACAGCATAGCTCCGTCTGAAGTTCTTTGTTGGTGGATGGAGCTGTTGAGCCGAGCTTCCAAGAGCAGTTTTACTACAACTAGGTATTCAAATCCAAGTCCACTGTAGCGTACCTGCAAGTAACATTAGCAATTAGTCGAATAAAGGGAAGATTGCACATGCTCCCAAGGACAAGATTTGTCTCATAGCTCATATGGGTGATGATTGCCGCTCAAAGTCGATTGCCAATTCTCACTGTCTTACTCAAATAACACCCCCCTTCTCACCTGTTATGTTAAATTGCCCCCTTTGTTGTCCTCCCCCTTATTATGACGCCGAGTTGAATCTGAGATCCAACGACTAAGCGATTCTGTTAACTCTGAGGTGGAGCTCCTACATAGCTCAAGCCGAGTAGGCAACCACCCATCCTCCACTCACCCTCTCACATTTCATCGCCCTCCCACAACACACCCACTAGAGTGCCACAAGTGATTTCCTACACGAAGAGACAGAGCGGAGAAGCTACTGACCTACAATCGTGTCTGCGGGGCTGTGGTTACCAGGCCCCTACGTACAGGCCCTCCTGAAGCAGGAGTGCTACCACGGAGTTGTGTCTACTGCACCCAGGGAGGCTCTCAAGTAAGTGGGGTTTGTACTCTCTTTTAACCACACTCCCCATTATAGGTACATCCCTCCACCTCCACCTCCACCTCTACTGCCCCTGATTCCTCTCTCCTACCATCTCCCCAACACATAATACCTCATACCCATTGGGTATAATCGTTGACGAGAGGAGCTGTCATAGCTAAAAGCTAGTCAAGCAAAAGACTCCTTGGTTTTAGTTGCAGAATCCGAGGGCGGTTGTGGCTTGTAATTTGTCTGGGTAAGCCCCACCCTATACCCCTACCGAGCAGCAATGCGTGGGTGAGGATCTTTGGACTGACCAGGGGTTTGGGCCTGATTGATGGCGGAATAGTGTCGAGTAACACTACCTATCTAAGCTGCAGCTCAGCCCTATTGGTATTAGTTTTTCTGCCAGGTAAGTGTGCCAATTGCTGAAGCCGCACAGAGTGGCTGTCTTCATGATACTGACCTTAGTTTCATAGCCTGCTCTGCTTCCCCAAGTAGTATCAGCAACTCCCATCAAAACCTCTTCATTCTCACCACTCCTATTATCACCACTTAGTCTCTTATTCCATATTTTCATTATCTCACTAAAAACATGGGTCGAGCCGGTCAGCGTGCCAGAGCTTATCACTCTGTCCCCTCATCTATGCTCTTCCCGTCAACGGACAGGCACTATAGACCGCTCAATGTGCCCTCTAGCCCTCCTCTCGCAACAGCCCTGGACCACGATGTCGACTCCAATATCCCGTCCTCCCAGATAAGCCCCACAAACACGATTCGTATGGCTCGCGTTCCTGACGAAGCTGAGGCCGCAAGGCTAGAACGTGGGAGACAGCTAGAACCTCGAGTCGACCGACAAGCTCTATACACGGACAAGCTAGCCTGGAAGTTCGCTGTGAGGAAGGCAAAGGAAGCCAAGAGAGAGGCAGGGAAGGGAGCTCGTGACGAAGTAAAAGTCAATCAACAGGAGACTATAAAAAAGCAAGTTGCAAAGTTGAAGGACTTTGGAAAAAATCTGCTTGGGTATGTTGATGTCATGTCTTTCACCTAGTGACGGTTTTTTTGTAGAAGTTGTGCTAACGTTGGATTTGGGTGTAGATCGGTTAGAGCAAAGGTCACAGGTGTCAAGACACCCCCTAGCAAGCCTGACACAGGCGATGGAGGTGAATCTCGATCTTCAACTCCAGTGGGTCGGATCATATATGATTCCAGGGAGGCTACTGCGAACTACTGCCATCCTCTACGGGACAGTCCAGATGCCACTTTCTTGCCTGGACCTTCCAGCACCCACTCGGATCCATACCAGCCTCGCCAGCCGTCCAGGGAGCCAGAGGCTGTCCAGCGACATCTCCCCTCCACGAAAGAGATTCAGCTGCGCCGGCGCCAGAAAGATATCGAGCGACGACGACGCGCAAAAGCCGGCGCTGAACGTGCTCTTTGGCGTCACAGGAGACAGATTTGGCCAGAGCGGTATGATGGTGAGCCCACGGAGGCAGAAGGGTGGGTTCCTGGCCCGCCCCTAGGGGAGCCGGACCCGTGCGCAAGCCCTCAGGACCCCAGCAATCTTAGTGGGACTGGTCTTCGTGTAGATGGGCGCTACTTCGTCGGGATGTTGGAGAGCCAGGGTGTAAAGGCGGTCCCTCCCAGCACTGATGCCACAATCACGGCTGTGATTAGGAGACTGGGAATCACAGCCAGGGCTGCCCAGAGGATAGAAGATGGAATCTCTCGCCCGGAGGACGAGAAAATAAAGTTTCCAACGTCTTCAACCACTGAGTGTAATTCGCCTGCCGCCAGTCAATATGACGCAGATGCAAGCGAGCCGTCAACTGCGGATGACGACAAGTATGCTGAAGGAACTCTCCTGATCCAAAAGGATAGGAAGGGGAAAAACAAAGCCAACCCCTTTGTCATCAATAGGCGCAAGGAGGGCGACCGCAGGGATCAAAGTAGTTCAATGTTTGGAGCCGGAGAATATACCTTACTTGAACCCCGAGAACAGTCTCGAAGCTTGGGCGACCAGCTACTTGTAGAAAGTATTGATCAAGCCAACAACAGTCTGGCATCGTATACCGAAATACTTCCTTCAAACTTTCGTGGTGATACGCAGACAGAGAATCCTGGAGATGATCAGCATGACGATACTGCACATGGTGAGGAAGAGAGTGACGAAGACTCGGACCCCGGGGACCCAGGTGACTGGATACCGTGGTTCCAGTACCCAGACATTCCTGGCATCCCTCTAGGACCTCGATTGAGCCTATTTGAATACCCAGAGCTGAAAGATTTCAGGAAGAATTGGTTGGAGTCGAGGGCCAACGAAGCCACTCAACGCCCACCTGGTCGTGCAAAGATGCGTGCCAAATCCGGGGATGGTGACACTACCGTCGTGGATAGCAACGACGAAAATGCCGAGAGGTCACGCCGCGCCGACAGAACAGAGATTACCAAGTCAGAGTACTCGTTCTGGGATACCCGCAAACTCCAACAGCCAAGTACGATTGCAAACTCATCCACGACAGCCAACGAAGGCCCCAGCCCCGGAACATCACGCAAAGCAATGACCGAGTATGAGAAGACCAAGGCTCAACGCCAAGATGCTCCAGGTATGCGTGGTAATTACCCTGATGTGGTTGTTTGTGCTTTGCTAACTCTTGTAGCCTCTACTACTCAAGCAAACCATGATCCCTCCAACAATGGAGGTTTCTCATCTGTCTGGGATCAAATTGGCTCCCGCCCTGCTCCCTCGGGAGCAGCATCAGCAAGCCCTAGGCCTAACAAACCAGGCTCCTCCATCCTTTCGGCCGACACCGCGGGCTCCTACCAGGATAATACAGTCCCGATTGAGAACCATGACAACATGACATTTGCGGTCGGCAACCTTGCACCAGGCGTTACCCGGATATGCCTAGTGAGGGATATGCCCGGATTGGCAGAAGCAATAGCCGACTACAGTCTTGAATCAGGAACCGCTGCTGAGAGGAAAACCGCCTCTGGAGGGGCAGGCGTGGACAGTAGTCCTGTCCAGGATATGTACGGTGCTGGGCCCTTCCGAAACGGTTTGATGCCCCCACAATCTGGGGGTCCAAGTAATGTTGTCAGATTGGAGAGAAATGGTGCTACCTTTTATACCACCGTCGATGCTGTCAAACAAGTTCAAAGAGAGCAGAGGTACACTTTGGGTAGTGCCGGAGAGAAATCTATAAAGGAACCAATTCCATCTGATTCAGGTCCTGAGGACGACTCTCCACAAGTCAAGCCAGTACCAGTTGTTGAAAAGAAACGCAACCGGATCTCTGAATGGTTCAACCGTTTCAAGGACCAGGAACCTAAAAGGGTGCCTCGGGTCGACAATTCGGTCAATACAGGCCAGTTCGCTCATTCTGGCCCTTCTGCTAACAAGGTTGGAGCTTCTCTCCAGTCTAAACCCGCTATGAGACACACTGCCCGTCCCAACAATAACACCTACCCTGGAAATCGAGAGCCAGTCCGTCCTCCCAATAGTGAGAATTACACTTTTACTCCACGCCTTCCTCCACCTTCCGCTACGGCCTTTGTCTATCGGCAGGATGATACTGAAGAACCTGAGGATAATAATGCCAGCAGCCACGATGATCCACCTAAGTTTGCCTCCAATCGGTTTTTGGCAATTGACAGGATCACCGACACTACTGCTTTGAGTGACCGTGCAAAACAGAAGCTTGAGGATGCTACACAAGTCGCTATGGAACAAGCAGTTGTCCGCCTTCTTCAAGCTCAAGAACGCATGGAAGCCAGGCGCCAGGCAGAGAACGACCGCCTTGAAGCCATGAGAAAGCAGTTCAAGGATGACATCGAGTTCGCTTTTGAAGAATCCGCCATCCGTCACGCTCGAGCTTGGGCCCGTCTGCAAGCCAGACAAGCAGGCAAACAGACCGAAAGCAACCCCGCTGAGGCCACAGGGAAATCTCCCGAGAGCGTCAGCAAGGGAAATCTTGCCATCAGGAGCGAAAAGGCAGTTAGTAATCAGAGCTACCACACAACCAACCAGGCTCCCCAAGTCTCCACTTCACCTCCGACCCTCCAGCCCGTGGACTGCAATCTCCTATCCAACCCGTACTCCCCCTACGACACTCATCCAAGCCACCGTGGTGGTGCTGCCGCTCCTTGCGCGACTTCCATTCGAGTCACTTCCGATGAGTACAAACAAAATATGGAGCAAGCCATCGACGGCGGTCCCCCTGGCACCCTCGAGGATGCACGTGCCCTGCGTTACAGGCGCTCTCAACACCCTCGCCCTCCTATTCCCGAGACTCTTTTGGAGGAACAGAGTAAGCAGGTGCGTGACGGTAGGGGGGATTAAGGCCTTGGGGTGTGGTTGTGGTGAGATATTTGATCTTATATTGATTGGCTATTTGATTTGCTTTTTGATTTGCTCTTTTTTCAAGAGGGGAAAGTTGATTTAACAAAAAAAAAAGGTTTGTCGACTCTGACTGCATAAGGTTTATATCAGAGCTAACATACCCCACTAGCACGGATTCTGTCTGTCGAAGTCTATCTACTTGAGTCTTGGATTTACTTGACTTTGGGTCGACCACCACAGCGGGGGTAGAAACATTGTTGGAAATCTGGGAGTGATTTGGATGACTATTTTCCTTTAATTCCCTTTTCTTCATACAATTTTACTTCTTGTCATGACTGGGTTTATATGTGTATGCCCTGGGGTGAGCCAGGGGGTACTAGTGGCAATGTATGGGTTTGGCTAGTGTGTGGCATGTAATAGTCGGTGATTACAGAACCCTTCTGGGTACTTTATAGTCAATCCAGAATTCATGCCCGCGTATTTGCGTATACATACATCCCGCGAGGCAGTGCCCCGGGGGTCCCCCTCGAAACGGACTCCGAGGGCCGCGATAGCCTAGATAAGTTCTACTGCGCAGTTCTGTGGCGGGCGTGTGCAGTACCACACAAACACACGTCACAATCAATCGTTTTGTTTGTGTATATGAGGTAAATAAGTTTTATATCGCTCAAACCAAAGCAAGACAAATAACACAACAAAACTAGGAAAGAACCAGCATCATTTCCGGACATTATACCCTATTACCTACCTCTAATATGATTTTCATTATGGCATACACCAGCTATTGCGGTCCATACCAATCAAACACTCCACTCCTCCACCCCTCCCTCGGCCACCTCCCCCACTGTATATGCATCTGCGAATCCCTCTCCCTCTCCCTCCGCTCCTCCTCCTCCCACAACCCAACCACAGAGCCAGGGGCATATACCCCCTCCCAGCCCTTCCTCTCGCTCCCCGCCCCCTTCAGTTTCGATTTCGAATTTCGCCTAGCAGCAGAAATGCCGAGGGATATCTCCACGTTGTCATCGTCATCACTAGCATCATTTTCCATCTCTCCCTCCGAATTTCCAGCAGCACCATCTCCGCTGAAAAAACTCTCTCCCAATCCTGCACACACAGCCTTCACCACATCACCCCAGGCAGTCAGCCCTGCCGCCTTTGCTCCGCGGACCCTCTCCCTCGCCAAATCAACTTCCTTCTCAAGGTCCCCCACTGTCTGCGTGAGCGCTTCTGCGATCCTTGCTTCTGTGAGCGCACAGACTATCGGGCTCAGTATGGGGCGGAGTAATGTCATTACCCCGCCGCACCCCGTGGAGTCAACCACTGTATATGCCAGTCCCGGGATCTTGACACGCACTCTAATTTTGGGTGAGGTCTTTGCTGGATGCGGGTTGTGCGTTATGACGAGGGATATCCCCTTTGGGAGTGTCAGGGAGATCAGGCCCCGTGAGGTGATGGTGGGGAGGAAACGGGTGGGGTGCAGGCGCAGGATGTATCCCACTTTCTGCGCCGTCAGCGGGGTCAGGTTGTTGATATACACTGCCGTCGTCGTTGCTGTTGCAGTTGTGGGGCTGGAGTTGCGATCCGTGAGGTTTATATTTGTATTTGTCTTGATCTTCACAGTGCTTGGGAGAAGAGAGGATCCGTCGGGTATCGGTGTCACAATCAAATTCTCCATCAGCAGGTCGGAAGCTGGCGACAAGATTTCTAGCCGCGGAATCGGGATGCAGGGTAACCTGGAGAGGAGTTTTGGGATGAGTACATGACCGTACCCCACCAGCCGCTGCAGAACTTTCTGCTCGGGGAGCAGGGATAGGAGGGATGTTGATGCGGTGAGGAAGTTGGCCAGCGTGGGGTCGTGCAAGATGGAGAGCGCAACAGTGGACATCTGGGAGAGGAAATCGCCCAGGGAGGATTGTAGGTCGATGTCTTCTGGGGAGGAATTGCTGGGGTTTTGTGCAGCACCGGGATGATGCAGGAATGCGTCGCTGAGAACTCCGCGGAGTTGGATCAGAAATGGGTTTTGATTATCACCCTCCTCCACTGGGTCTGGACGGACTACCGGGTGATTTTCAATCAGTCCCGCGACCCCATCAATCGCCCTTTCTATCATCTCCCTCAGCACCTCCTTGTCGATATCTTCCCCAACCGCTACACCCCCCCCTGCTCCATCATTACATAAAAGTCCCTCTCTCCTTTTCCTCTCCATCACCTTTGCAACAAGCACTCTCCATCTCCTCCCCAGCTCTATCCACTCCTCCTCTGCCCCACACCTC
>Ga0307514_10006397_pt1 | contig 10269 bp, 15 predicted proteins | sample 16_EM_MG_FD_203088 | JGI IMG/M metagenome (GOLD analysis project Ga0307514, IMG submission 203088) | Populus trichocarpa ectomycorrhiza microbial communities from riparian zone in the Pacific Northwest, United States - 16_EM | ecosystem: Host-associated > Plants > Roots > Unclassified | place... | reverse complement strand
CCTACCATGACTGCTTGTTGTACGTCCTCTGGAAACTCCTTCAGGAGTTGAGCCTGAGACCGGATCGAGAGGCTCCTCTGGGGGTTGGAATCGGCGAGCGCCATCCTGTGCAATCCGAAGAATCCTAAAATTTGTGGATGATGAGTGGCATACTCTGCAGCCAGCATGCCTCCCCAAGAGTGACCGACGATGTTGTAGCGGACTAGGCCGAAGAATTTGATCACGTTCTCGAGCTCGGCGACGATCAAGTCGATCGACCAGAATGAAGTTGGCTTGTCAGGGAGCCGCGTGGACCGCCCGTTTCCGATCTGGTCATAGAGGATGACTGGACGGTTGCCAGCGAGATCCTTTAGCGCGTCCATGTAACCATGAGTGAACCCAGGACCGCCGTGCAGGATGATGGTGGGTAGAGATAGTAGAGGAATCGCCGGCTTGCCATAATAAATGTACCACGTCTGGAAGGCCTCGCCGTTGTATATGAAGGGAATGAAGCCGCTGTGAGGGGAGGCCACTGGAGGGGAAGCTCCGGTCAAGGAGAAGAGGGAGGAAAGGAATGCGACAGTGGCAAAGAGGCGACTCATGATTGATCGAGCCGCTGGAGCCTGTCGGGGGCGACAGGCGAGATTGACACCAAACCTTCACGCTTCCTCCCACTCGTACCAAAGGCCAAGCCACTGCGAGCCAGAAGGTGATGCGGATGCCGTGATTGTGAGATGCGTCCCCTGCCGATGTTACAAACGGGGCGCAGGTATACCCCTTATGATTAGGTCAACAAGTAATGATGAAGGGCGCGTTCCGCTTGTCATAATTTCACCCCTTAGTTTTGTCTTGTGGGTAAGCCCAGACTATGATTGGGGCCGGTGTCGGGGTTGCGTTCCCGAAGATACTAAATAAAGAAAGAGATATGCATGAGTTCGAATGTTGCGTTTCCGTTGAGACCAATAAAGAGGATGAAGTGAATATCACCAGGAACCAACAATGATCAGAATCGATTTCATCCGCGTCCACTGGGAAGTCTGATATCAGGGGGTAGACAATTGGCAGAGGGTGCCACTTTCAGTAGCGTAGCGGGATCAGGAAAATCCCCACCTCGGGTAACGTTGGGCAGGAAAGGGGATATTCCCCAGATGAGAGCGTCTCATCTCCAGGTGATGTCGTTGATGATTAGCAAAAAGATAGGTAAAGTCCAAGTCACAAGCATTGTGACAAACACTCTTTCCGCTAAAACACGTAGAACGACGAAACCAACAGTCTGTTAGTGAGGCTCGTGGGTCACCGAGATGTTGTGACACGCGAACCACCAAAGCGAGTCCGAGGTTGTGGTGAAAGACGTCCGTAGTGATCGAACAAAAGTTACGATCACCCTCGCCACCGCATTTTACGCCCACTTACTCCTGAAAGCTCCCGTTCTTTGTTGCCCGTCATGTTGTCTGGGAGTAAGCGGCGGGTCCTCACAACAGACGATCTGATGCGCCGCCAGGAGTTAGGTCCGCGCAAACGGCAAAGACGTGCCAAAGATGAAGACGAAGACAGCCTACGAGGCTCCGAAGGTCCTACTTCCGAAGAAGGCTCGCAATCAGATGGATTGGATGAAGGCGAGGATGATGAGGACTCAACGTCTGAAATACCCATGTCGGACACAGGAGAGGACGATACCATACCCTCCCGGTTTTCGTTCAACCCTCGCCAAGGCTCAGTCGTGAAAATGTCCACGGTCCCATCACATGTCTCTTCTCTACCTCTGACCTTTGCAGAAGTGGGGGTGTCTTCATCGCTTGTGTCCGCAATGAACAAGATGTCAATCCGCACGCCTACCGAGATTCAAACCGCTTGTATCCCTCCGTTGCTTGATGGCATGTATTTTTATTTCTGTGATCCACCCTCAGTGTTGATGATTTTAGCAAGGTAGGGATTGTATAGGGAATGCGAAGACTGGTTCAGGAAAGACCATTGCTTTCGCGATTCCTATCTTACAGCGGCTTTCCGTAGACCCGTACGGCATCTTCGCCTTGGTTCTCACGCCTACGAGGTGCGGCATATCGGTATTTTTGTCTAAAATATCTAAATCCTCTTTGTAGGGAACTCGCCCTGCAGATATCGGAGCAATTCACCGTTCTTGGCGCTTCGTTAAACTTACGTACAGCGGTGGTTGTCGGAGGGATGGACATGATCACGCAGGCTCTAGAGCTTGAGAACAGGCCTCATGTCGTGGTCGCGACTCCAGGGCGTATCGTTGACCATCTCAAGAGTTCTCATGGGGGGTGGAGTCTCTCCAGAATCAAGTTTCTAGTGAGGAGCCGTTGTGGGGTTACGTATGACGGGGGCTGACGATTGAGCCCTAGGTTCTGGATGAAGCCGACAGGCTTCTCACTTCAACATTCGCTCCAGAACTATCGCACCTATTCAAAATCCTTCCAGAGGAGCGACAGACATGTCTATTTACCGCAACTCTCACTCCATCCATTGAATCGATTGCGGAGGCATCCCCTCGGCCTGGGAAGCAGAAGCCATTCATACACCGCATGACCGATACGTGCGCTCGAATCCGATCTAAACCTTGGTTTCCGGTTCTTATCCGTGTTATCTAGGGTTGAAACCGTGTCGACCCTGCGGCAGCATTACATCCTTACGCCCTCTCACATACGAGAACCGTACCTTTTTTATCTCCTCACTCATCCTCCAGAATCCATTCTTCATCTTCGAAGAGCTCCCCCAGAGCCTGCGCCGAAGAAGTCGAAAAAGTATGGGGCGAAAGGGGACAAGAAGAAGGCCAAACCCGCACCGGCAGAAGGGGGGATTGTCCAGCCCCCATCAACAATCATCTTCTGCGCTCGGCCCCGTACGGCCGCTTACCTTACGTATTTGCTGAAATCTCTCGGGATCAGGAGCACTGCGCTTCATTCTCGTTTGACTCAGCGAGAACGGCTCACTTCGCTGTCACTGTTTCGGTCGTCGGTTGTCCCAGTACTGGTATCGACAGACGTCGGTTCGCGTGGTTTGGATATCGAAGAAGTAGCGTTGGTGATCAATTGGGACATTCCATCGGAGCCAGAGGAATACACTCACAGGGTGGGTAGGACGGCTAGGAAAGGTAGAGGTGGGATGGCGATGAGTTTTGTGACGGAGAGGGATGAGGAGAAAGTGGTCAAGATTGAAGCGAGAATCAGTATGTGGTCAGGTGTCCTTTGCTCTCTGATGGAACTCCAACCAATTTGCTTGCAGATACGAAGTTATCAGAGATGGTGCTTCCTGAGGAGCAGGTCCTCGAGAAACTAAACGCGGTATCGACGGCTAAACGACTCGCGAACATGGTTAGACGCATTTCCATTCTTTCATATTAACTTTCCCCACACTACACCTACATCGGACCCATCTTCTTCCCACACACCAGCCCGCTTCCGGGCGTAGTCCGTTTCTTGGTTACCACGCTCCAGAAGCCCAGTTCTTCTTTTTAGTGTGACGTCATTCCGGCGTCACCATATTTCATCGCTAGCGCCGTTATCGGGTCACTGACTTTTATTTCCTGGGGGTGAAAAACTTTGAACAGGAACTGCACGATTCTGACTTTGGAAAACGGGAAGAGATCCACAGGATCAAAAAGCAAAAGCGTAAATCCGATCTCGCTGCATGGCAATGACATGATCTTCGGAGCCTACGACCAGTGGAGCACTCGGGTTCTTCCTTTCGGGTGCAGTCATTGCCGTGTGGGAACCTGTAGACTGGCAAGAGTTTGGATATACTACTCGTGTACTACTAGTCGTGCGTGCGTGCGCGATCATATTATAGGAATAAAACAAACGAAAACGTGACGAAGACAAGAAGCGAGAGAAAGCAAACCGACGAAACTGGTGCGAAGAAAGCGAGAACGACATGGCGACAGGCAAAGAGTTACGATGTCCTTGGATAACAAAAGTGAAAGCATGAAAGCCGACGGGATTTATACGTTGTAGAACAATGAAATGAAAAGTGCAAGTGAACCACTCGAAGTCCCAAAAGGGAGAGAAATGTGCATAAGGTACGTCGATTATAGACCTACAAATGCGAGGATAATGGTTATACAGTAGAGGTGCAAAGAATCTGATGCTGTTGGCGTGTGCAAGAGGAATAACATTCTTGGTCGGCAAGCGGAAGAGGGTGAAACAATTGGCGCAGAAACTCGAGGGGAAAAGTAGAGAATAACGATAAGAGTAGCGGGCGGCAGGCAAGTCGCTGAATGTCGTATGTTACACATCCTGTGCGAGCTGTGGTTCGTGCATGAAGTGGATGGGGGAAAAATGTGGTGGGCTCGGGTATGGAGGGGTGGGTGGGGAGAACCACAATGGCACGGCGGGGTCCGTGATGCCTATAGTGTGTACAAGGAGGCCTCAAGTCGGGCAATTTTGTCGTAATTGTGGCGCAACGATCAAAGGCTGCAGATCGAGCGCGGATTGATGTTCTCGTTGGGATGGGTGTAGGGCAAAGGATACTGATCAGATCGTCCTCTAAACACCGAAGACGTAAGACGCCAGGTCGAGAAGATTCAAAACAAGCTGACCTTTACGTTCGACCATTCGATAATGATTTGTTTCACCCGTTGCCTCAAATTGTTCCGACATAGTTGACAGGTGAGGTGCTCTTGCAACGAGCCAAGAGCGGAGTTGATTGTACTGGTGGAGAGGTCTGGTGACATATAAATTCCCATTCAGTTTGATTGCACCTCGTGACGTGACAAACCTGGACGCGCATCCCATGCGAGATAAGCTGCAGCCAATGCCCACGCGCGGGTGAGCTTTTTCTGTTCGATGAAGTCGCATTGTGGTGTCGGACCATGCAGAGCAGGCGGAGTGAACAGAAGTCTCTTCAGGGCTTCGTTTCTGCCGAGATGCAAGAAGAAAAGGCGTTTGAGATACATGGCTCCGATTTGGGTAACAACCTCGTCCGTTAGCGTCGCCAGATTGAATGACATCAAATGGGGCGAGATCGCAACTGCCAAATCGTGCAAGTCATATTCTGCAGCGATGGCGTAAAGTTCGATGGGATGGAGTGGAGCCCTTGACAGGATGAGGTTGTAAAGACACGTGTCGGGAGTTGCGAATGACTTGATGGAAACGCCGTATCGTTTCAGGGCACCAATGGCCTTGGATATGACGTCTACAGAAGGACAGAACTGCGAGCAGGGGATCATGTAGAGGAGATGGAGGACGATATTGAGAACATGACTGTCCTCCGGCACGATGATCGCCGGGTGTGAACCATCCTCTGAGGTCGGAGACACTGGGTATATTGGAATGAGGGAATTGAACGAGTTTTTGGAGAACTGAAGAAGCGCCGTGGTGTGGACGGAGAAGGAAACAAAATCCGAACTTTGTAGAGTCAAATCTGGGGAATGGGCCTGGCCTAGCTCGGCCCCTGGAAAGAAGGTGGTCGAGACCGAGATCAGGGTTGTAAGTTCCCTGGGATAAGGCGAGAAGCTATCCGAGGCCTATGACCAAAGTAAGGTTAACGCCATGGCGAAAATCTGAAGAAACGGACCAAGGCATACGGGGGGTGTGGGAACCTGTTGCTGCAGGTCCGTTGTGATGATGTCGGGTGTAAATATCTCACGAGACAGATACAGGAAAGTCTCGTCCCAGTCACTTGAACAGGGCTGCATCATTTGTCGATTTGTGGGCGAGATTCGTGGAGGGAGAACTAAGAAGGGGGAATAAGACCAAAGTGGAGGGGCGACCCCTTCAAGATATGTCCACGAACGTGGTAAATAACTACCATAACAGGAAATCGGCCTCGTGGCTACTCTGAGCTCCAGAAAACGTCTCGGTCGTGGATGTACCCGGCGATCGGGTCGAACATCCCATGATGTCCAACAAATGCAATTGGGGGACAGCCTCTGGACTGTTGCATGTCCGCGGATGTTCAAACTGGACATCTCGCTGACAACCGGACACCATCTTGAGTATACTCAAGATGGTGTCCCGTAAAAAGGGGTCAAGATCGTTCCTTGCTCCAGCAATGTGGGGTACATACGTATGTCGTGAATTGCTTCTCTGTTCACGTTCGTGGGTACACATCGTCCTGACCATATCTGGTAGCTGGGATTTGACCCGTGTCGTCGACCACGACCTGGGCCTGCGACACTAGTGTTGATCCGGTGTTGATCACGCTCGCCCGTGGCACCACCGAGAAGATGGACATCTACCACTTTGTTCGCATGGAACAGTGTATGTATAGTCTGAGAACCCCGTAAGCCTAGGCCTTTTATGCACCCTGAAAGATTGACCTGTCGTTGGGCATTTGTATAACTCCGACCAGGCCGCTTGGGTTTCCCCGCACCAGACGTTCGCGATCGAACGCTTTGAAGGTAACATAACACACCCAGGCTCGTGATAGACGAACAACCCTATCGCATTGCAAGTCAATTTATACACTCAAAGAGCTCTGGCGTGGGCGTACCTCCGGGGCAGGCGCTACATTTTGGGAATGTCGGGTTGGACCGATAACAGGTCTGCGGCCAATCACGACTAACGTACGTTAAGCCATCTCATATTCTTGGACGTACCCCCTATATATGCCGATATATGCCGTAAATTCCATCATAACTGATAAAGTTCTGTTAGCCCACAAGGAACACGAGAACGTCAAGTTCCCATGGAACCCACAACTCCGAAGGGCCGCATGAACGGATACTTCGATCGCTTTCAAAATGTGGAGGTGAGCGCCCAAAATTCGGCGGGGGGATTCATCGAAAAATGGCCCAGGAGCGATCGCGACTTGCGCTGATGGGGAGTCCGGGGGTACCCGAGGCTAGCAGCGACCTGTGTACGTATGTAAGTAGAGCCACTCGGCCCTCTGTGGACACCAAAGGGTGCTAAAACGGACATGTGCAGCATCTGATGAATGGCACCCCGCCAGGGCACACTTCAAACGCTTTGGAGGACGATCGGGATCCTCGTTACGTCTGCCTCTTCTATGAGGTTTCGGCTGTTCCGGGGTAGTGGGGTGCCTGTTTTTCTATGACCTCCCCCTACACCCACGTTATGCATCCACATCGCCCTTGGGTGAGGGTTATTATCACTCCAGTCGCCCAAAGTGCGGTGCATCGCATGACCGCTTGTGGGGCAAAGGGACACCGAGGGACTGACCGGATTGAGGCGATAATCCAGATTTCCACTCCGGCGCAGTGGATCCGTTCGGCAAATCAAAAACTAGGCAATCGAGTTGCGTGCTTGCACACGAAACTCTGGATTGGCAAGCGAAACCGAACTGAATTAGAGGTCGGGAAAGGAAGGTCTATGGCCGCCGGGTGTCACAGTGTTTGGGAAGTCAAGTCCTCTCTTTCGCTCGTCCCAGTCCCTAGGGACAGGGGGATTCAGAACGTGCCAAGTGAGCAGTCGTAAAACCGTTTCAATTGTAGATAGCAAGGATGACGAGAATCCGGTTGGAGATTGGGCAGTGTCGAGGAGGTCACGTAACCAGTGAAGAAAAGGGCAAGAGTACAGGATCTGACCTTTCTGAGTGGTATCGCCATCTGGAGTTAGATCAACGATCATCTGTTGGAAATGCACCTCGCTTCACCGACCCGAACGTGGGCTGTAACATCCACATGGGGTGAATGGGAGTACCGCGCGCCGCTGACTTAGTCATGTCCCAAATCAACTCCAAAAACTGCGTAAAATGTCCATGTACGTGGTAAACTTAAAAAGTGACGCTTTAGTTGCAATAAGTGATAAATACGAGCGGCAACGCGCAGCTCACCACATGCTCGGCTTTCTAACCTACCAGCGTCACCATAAACACGAACATGAAAGTCACAGCGCGTCATGATCAGAGGGCCGAGTCGCGAAGGAAACCGACGATGCAGCTTTGACCTGACAACGGACAGGACTGTACCTCCGCCTCCACCCGCCTCTGATGAACACAGAGGATGGTGGGTGACCTGAGCCCATTCCCTGCGACGGAGAGGACACGTACGAGGATCCTGACATGTAAAATGCGGGGTGTGCGGTCGTTTCTCGCCGTATAGTCGTACCACCTCGGCTGAGGAACACGCCATTCAGCAGTGTAGACACGGATTGTGGGTACGTGCCAGGGGTGTAAACCATCGTTTTGGCCAGACGAATTTCGAGTGACGTTTCTGACCCAGGGCTAGTAAAGCAGGCGCCCCGATTCATGCGAAGACGGGAACAAACGGCCTCGGGAGGTGATTTCCTTTGGTCAAATTCAGGCAAACGCACACCGAAATTTGTGATCGAATTAACCCAGCATCTGGGCACAGAACAACAAATCACTCAGTATACAGGCAAGGAAGGCATGCATTTGAGAGACCTTGTGTCCGCTTCAAAGTGCAGGAATGTCACTTCTTCCCCCCCCCCCCCGAGCGTCAGCCCCGGTTCGCAGACACCCCGACAACAGCTGTAATTGATGTTCTCCTATGTATCTCGAAACGGAGGTGGATATCGAACGCACCAACCTCCCACGGAGACAAACCGAAGGGGCATCGGAGCGACGAATCTGGGACCGTCATGTTCGACCTCAAAGCGAAACAGAAACTTGGGGAGTCACCCCGTTTGAATCGGGGGTCCTACCTCCTGGAAACGATGCGAGCAAGGCGATAGTGATGGTCATGGTCCGAGGGGAGTCCCACTCCCAGACCAGGTGAGCACTGAGTACTGAGTACCGAGCAGTGGTAAGCGATGACGTATTTCCTCAAGTCCGCCCGGCTCCACTCACTATTACCTCCTCTCCTCCTTTCCCCCAGTTCTCACCTCTGAACCTGAGGCGAACTCTGCCCCCCACTTACAATATTGCGCAAAAACAGACACTCCTCATGCCTTGCCCGGTAATCGAGATCAGCGAGTTAACCCAACTCATTGCAAGCCACCTGATCCCCGACGATCGGGAAGGTCTCCTGGCACTCGCGTGCACCTGTCGCGCTCTGAAGGAACAGGCACTCGGCACCCTGTGGTCAGAACAATCGTCATTGAAGACCCATGTCATATGAACTTTACCAATTGGCGTTTTGCCTCTCAGTTGTTACCCCAGGTACGCACCGAAAGTCTCCACCTGGATCGTTTCTGAATGATGTGTTCAGCCTACAAAGATTGAGTGGGATAAATTCCGACGATATGCATCCTTGATGCGTCAGCTCTACCTGAATCATAACTCCACAGGTTCAGAAGAGGTTCTCCATATGATATCGGCCAACTCACCAAACGGAATTCTGTGTCCTTGGCTACGGGCCTTGTTTTGGAGGATTAAAACCCACATCCTACCTTTCTATCGCCTTTTTCTCTCTCCTCAATTAACCGATTTTACCTTCCGCGGGAATTTTACTTTCCCGTACCGGTTCTCTCGGATATGATTTCAACGATACAGGTGCTACAGTTTTAACGCTTACGCCTTCGCGTTCCTTCCCAGGAGCCGGAACTGGACTCCACCATTTCTTCCGCCGTCCTTCGGTGCGGGTCCTCTCTCGAGGAGCTACACGTTCCAACCCCGTTATCGGATGAGGCGGTCCAGCACATCATGCGACTTCCCAATCTCACCTTGTGGTGCACGGAGAACGGGCCGCCTAGGGGACCCGATTTGTCTCTGTCTGGTGCCTTCCCCAAACTAGAAACCCTGGAGCTACGTACAGAAGCGTCGCTCGAATGGATTTCTCTTTTACAAGAGACCACACGCCACACTTTCTCAGGCTAGAACACTAGCGAACTATGCAGTCGTGGACCCTGCCAGAACCTTACAGCTCTGGATGCCTGGGAAAACGCTTTAATCGATGACTTTCATGTCCCCCGTCATGCTATTCCATGGGTTGGTTCGCCTTAGGTTGGAATCGCCTTGTTATATTGATAAATGCGGATTCCTTTTGACGGACGAAAACGTTGAAGAGATCGCGACTGCGTTGCCTCGCTTGGTGAATGCCACATTTGTACGAGTCTGTTTCCACAATTCTTGCGAAACCACCGTCTTCTCCCTTGTCTCCCTTTCTGTTTGCTGCAAGAACTTGGAGGATCTAAAAATCCACTTCAATATGGAGTACCTTCGCAAAGAGCTCAACAGTTTGTCAATGGACCCTCGACTTAACGACTTGCCCTCCAAATTTCCGGAGCGTGAATTCTGTTTGACCGTGTCACGTGCGCCCTGGCCTTGGATCGAGCGGGAGGAGATGGAATGGGTTTCCAGAGTATCTCCCTTCACTGAGCACGATCAGTGGGTGTAGCCCTTGGGACGAACTCGGCCGATTTTTTGAGTCATGAACGATCTCTAGGTCCATTCGTCCTTTCGTTTTTTTTT
>Ga0307514_10006396_pt1 | contig 10271 bp, 10 predicted proteins | sample 16_EM_MG_FD_203088 | JGI IMG/M metagenome (GOLD analysis project Ga0307514, IMG submission 203088) | Populus trichocarpa ectomycorrhiza microbial communities from riparian zone in the Pacific Northwest, United States - 16_EM | ecosystem: Host-associated > Plants > Roots > Unclassified | place... | reverse complement strand
CAAGTATCTCAGATCGTAAGTCCCAGACAACCTTGTCAGATCGCTCAATAACGGTTCACAGGTTCCTGACAAACTTTGCGAAACGCACGTTTACCGTGAACGAACAAGTGAAGTTTATCCACGAATTTCTGAATGTAAGATCGCAACTCCGTGCTCTCAATACTCGATCTAATGCGTGTATATTCCAGTTCATTGCACAAAAGATGCAAGAGTGCGAGGTTTGGAAAAACGCCACAGAGGCAGAGTTTGACAACGCCCTCGAGGGGATGGAGAAACTGGTGATGAATCGATTGTATGACTAGTAAGTCTCCAAGGACTCGCGATTGAATTGAAGAATTGGAAAACCCGATCGTCTTTTCCGGTTTCTTATCTATTCACTCGATGACTTAGTACGTTTACGCCACAACTCCCGCGCCTCACCCCTCCAAGGCAGGTGACCACCGATGACCTGGAACGTGATCGCGTCTTGGCCCAGCGAATGGCGTTATTTGGATGGATAGAGGAGAAGCATCTGGACGTGCCCGAAGAGGACGGCAGTAAAGGGTTCCTCATGTTCGCACAGCAAGGTGAATGTCCCTCCCCCACTCGTCGTCTGCTCGCTGACCGGTCTCTAGAACTCTTGAAGGTCAACCATTACAAGGCCCCGAGGGATAAACTCATCTGCATACTCAACTGTTGCAAGGTCATATTTGGTCCGAAATACCTCTTGTCATCTTTTCCTCCACTGGTCGTGATTTGACTGACTGCTGTTGGTTTTCCGTTTGTCCCTTTTAGGTCTACTAAGGCATCTCCAAAAAGAGGAGGGAGCGGATGCATTCTTACCGATTTTGATCTTTGTCGTGCTAAAGGCAAATCCAGAATACTTGCTGTCCAACGTTGAGTAAGTCTCGTTTTGTCTCGGGAACTTGGTCTCGAGGCGGCTTACGTTTCCTCCAAGGTTCATCAATAGGTTTAGGAACCCCGCCAAGCTGCAAAGCGAAGCCGGGTACTACCTTTCCAGTCTGGTACGCATACCCCAACCCCCCTGAACCAAATCCTGACCAGACCTCGATAGATGGGAGCCGTATCGTTCATCGAGACGATGGATCACACCGCCCTCTCAGACATCACGCAGGAAGAGTTCGAAGTTAACGTCGAATCCGTCATAAATTCATTGCCTGAAGATGTGCCTGGTAACCGCCCCACCGCTCAAGCATTACTTACCGCAACCATCCCCTCGAAACCCGTCATCTCACGTGTGGGGACCCCTATATCTACCTTTCACGTTGGCGAAGAGTCTGCCGAACCTCTAACGGGTGGTCCATCCGGTTCTCCGTCTTCTTCTTCCCCATTCGCGACCCTACAGTATCAGCTTAGTCAACTTGGCGGGGGACCCAGCCAGCAGAACGGGCTCACGCCTCAGGCCCTCGGGGAGGACGCGAAACGGTTATTACAGAAGACCGGCGATGCGGTTTCCAAGCCGTTAAATGCTCTAGGTAGGATATTCAGCGAGGCGTTGGATAATGCCGAGGACCAACTCAAGTTCTTGCCGTTCGGAGGGGACGGAGGGCAACACCCTGGCCAAGGTCAGAACCAATACAGTCAGATGCATGGCCAGCACGGGCAACAGTACGACACTCCGCTCCACCAGATCGGCGGACAGATCCAGACTCCATACAAGCCAAGGGTGAAACGGGTTAATTCGCCTATGACGTCTCCGACTAGTGGTGAAGACGGAGCTGGACCTTCTCAAGGTGACCAACAGCGACGACAGAGTTGGCACGATAGTCCTACAAAGGTGTACACGTATTCGAATCGACCGTTGGTTGTGACTCCGGGTGATACACCCGGCAAGTCACCCAGTCCCGCTCCTTCCAAACTGCAGTCTCTTCTTGGGTTCGGATTCGGAGATGGACAACAATCCCAATCCTCTGCGGTGTTGGATTCGCCCACTCCGGTGAACAGGCCGGTTCCCCGACAGCGACACGGAAGATCTGCCTCGGCAAATCCTGGTCCCAACAACCCTAACCCAAATAACGACTACGGTGGAGGACCCCAACCTCCCTCGGATTCGTACACATCTCTCGTTCAAGCTCAGGAATCGTACCTTCAGTCCCAACAGGCTCAGACGGATACTCCGGACATACAGTTCTTGCAGGAGGAGATCGATAGAGCTCATCATAAGCGGGACGAGGCTTCGAAAGGGACGTTGAGGCAGATTTTCCCCGGAGTTGATGAGGAGGTGCTTGAGTGGGTGTTTGAAGGAAGCGGGGGGCAGCTGGAGAAGAGCATTGAGATGTTGTTGGAGATCACGAGTGGTGGGTAAGGTGTGTGCATGGTGGCTTGGGGTGGAGATGGGTCGCGGTCGGTGGATCTTGAGAGTTTTTTTCTGGAATACATAATGGTTTTTGGATTTGATATACGTACTTAGGCGTCTCGCCATGCGCTGACCACCGGTCGTGACCAAAGTTAACTTGCAATTTGAACTGAAGTTTTGGGACGGTGTCTATTGTCGCTTTGAGATCAACTGTGCTCTGGACTCGGAGGTTATGGATCGAGGTGATCGTCTCTCGAGAGCCAAATTGCAAACCGTCACACGGGCTCCCGTTTCCTTCTCGTCTCATCGTGCACGGCGACTACATGCGGCACGAGTTCTTGACTCTGCCGTGGGCCGTTCCTCAAGCCATCCCATTTTGTGGGTCATCACTTCGACTCGGGGCGCTCAGGGCTCAGGCCCGGGCGCGAGTCGTCTGCCCCTTCTCGCGATGACCGCGGTTTCGTCTTTCCTCGTTTCGTCTTTCTTTCTTATTTTCGTTTCACCCTACGTTGTGGATTCTCGTCTCACTCCGAACAGCCAGAGCCTACGAATAAACTATCGCAAAGAGCACATCACCCTAATTCTCAGAAAGCGCATTCCAACCGTGGCGTGCATGCCATGAGGGTTCTCAGGCACCGATAATATCTCCTTCGTACGTCCCATCGGTATAAGTTTCTTGTCAAGCGATGACTGTCCTTCGAACTGTTGCTAACGAGGACGGAAAAGAAGAAAAAATTGACTTGGCCGTGTTCGCATCAGCATGTGTGATTTCTCCCTCCTTCTCGAGTCTCGACTAAATTGGTTCGATTGAAGGAACCGCGATCCCGGATAATGAGGCCTACGCCTGCAACGTCGACACTGCCGGTCTTCGTCACCCTCCCTCACGTAATGGGCGGTGGGATTGGGTGAGTGAGTTATCGAGTATCTGTACCGCGGTCTCTTCGTCTCCTGCGACTTCGTGGCAACAAGTTCGGAACAAAACTAGTGTGCATCGGACTGGGCCGATTCAAGACTGACACCTCGCTTACTGCGGTCATCAAACGACGAACATCAGAACGATACCCCTTCGGCTTTGTGCCCGTACACTTTCTGCGACCTTTCAGACCAAGTTCACTGTGCCAGAGAAAAGGTTCCAATGCCACACGAGTCATCAACGAGCATATTGGAACCTCCCAGCTCACGCGGTTGAGCTTGAGCTTGACTTTCCAGTTCGCTTAAGTCCTCTTGACGTCGCTGCTTGCCCGTGGTCCGGGCCAGTAAGGTTCGGTTCTATGTAAACGGTACGCCATATAATCCCTTGGTTCGTCTCCGCACCGTGCTTGGGTGTGCCACGGTTACGGTCACTGTGGCCACTCTCGACCGTATATATGATCTATTCCTGTCCTCGCTTTGGATTCAAATACTCAGTGCGCCAAAAAAGCATTCCGTCCTGGAGCGTTCGTGCATTGTTGGTTGTATAATTTGACATTAGATATCCCTGTATTCATTAAAACCACATTTAACCCTGCGATATACCATACGTCTACCCCCAGACATTTAGAGAATTCGATGGACAGGAGGACGAGTTTCGGGCCACAACGGGCGTCAGACGGTTCAGCTTCCATGACGGGATTATAGCTCGCGGCCCTCCAGCAGGCCCAACGCCGCGGTGATTTACTTCCCTCAAGGGTTTACCGTCTTTCGTTCCCGCCCCTTGAACATGGAACAATGAAACCACGTTACTTCTCTGGGAAACCACCCCTTCACCGGATCCTCGCTCCATCCTCCAGTCCGCCCGCTCCCGAAACGCATCAACTTCGTTCGTTTACCGTGACTACCTCCAACTCATAACCGCTCATTCCTCCCCCATGTCAGTCTCTTCCCCGAAATCAATCCATGGCTTTCGCCCTTAGCGTGTGCGAAGGTCGTGGGCTCGCGGCAGGTTCACAGATTTGGCTTCCGCCAAGAAGAACTGAAAAGGTTTTCGTCCCTTCCCTCGTTGCGGCGGGGGATATGTCAGGTTTGTTGGGTGCCACGGCTTTTCAAACAAGTAGGTTGTGTTGGACGGCCTGGGTCAGTCGGGAGGGAGGCCAAGTCTACACTTCTTCGTAGTGTACACTCCCCAGATAACTGTTGTTTCGTTCGCCATCCGCGATGGCTGATTAGCCATAAAGGAGAGGCCAAGAGAGCCGTGATACTCACCCAGTTGTGCTTTTCTCCTCCACAACCTCCTTCAATCGCATACCCGTCCGAAGCAAGACCGCGAAAAGGACCATTACTACGTTTATGCCATCATCGCCAAAGTTAGGCAGCAAGAAAGGCGAGGATCGGATGGACCGCAGAGGTCAAAAAGTGGGCAAGAGTTGACGTTGAGATCGCATTCGTCGGAGTGGACGCAGGCTGGAATCCAGCCTCGACTTCAGAGGCGGGGATAGGGTACATAAGTTCAGTGGCGTCCTCCTCCCCTCTTATTTTCTCATTCCCGTGAAACCAGGACGACGGTACACCACAGGAAGGAGATGCCGCCCGTCAGGCTTATCGGGGTTCGGAACTTTCCTCACGCCCTTCTCACTGCACCGTCTTCTCGTGACTAGTGACGCTAAGTGTAGCGACATCCTAGTTTCCATATGGGATATGCTGACGTTGGACTCCTAACGGTCCAGCTTGTATTGGATGGGCCAGAATCTGGCCTCGGATTCAGGAGTGGGAAGACGAAATTCCAAAGGGGAGGATATAAGGAGGTTGGTCGACGGCCCACGCGCCAACACATTTCTCCCCTGGTGTTGGCTTGGTCGTTTTAAACACGTTCCTCGATTTAGTAACGTTGAGCCGAGGATAGTGTTGTCACGCATCAGGCCCTCAACTTCAGGTGTTATGCCGATTCAAAAGACCTGCTGCCTTTGTCATAAAGCTGCATTTCAAGGAATGGAACCAAGCTCGTCTCGTGGAGCAGGCGAGGTGCACTATATTCAGGTGATGTTACTCCCCCTCCAGGGTGGTCTAGGCCAGGCGTTTGTTTCATTCAAACGAGCATAGCTGATATCTGGGTCACCGATACCATCCCTCATATCTGGGTCACCGGTACCATCCCTCATATCTGGGTCTCCCACACCACAGACGCTATATATCATCACATCCCGGGTTCGCGCGCCGGCTCAGACGTGTAGTCCCCCTCTCAGTAATGACCCATCGACCCATCCCATCCAGAGCCCTGACCAGGGGGGGTGGTCTTCTAGCGACCGGTAAGCCCCTTTCCTCCATTCGACATCGTTGCAAGGAAATAACGGTATTGCCTTTCAATGTCAAAGACAACCCCGCCGATAATGAACCCCTAAATTTTGGTAACTTTTTCCGCGTATCGACTACCGGAAACCTGACCCCGGAGCTGAATCTCTTCAGATGCAAATACCGCTCAACCCCAGTCCATATGGTACAAGTACGTCGTGATCGCAGAAGAATGGGACCGACGAATGATGAACAAGTGGAAGACGAATATGAATAATCTCCTCATCTTTGTGCGTTCGCCTTACCGGAGGTTATATCTTTGGTTCTAACACCCGCCAAGGCGGCATTGTTCACCGCGATCGTCACTGCATTCGCCCTCGATGCAATGTCCGCCCTTGAGGAAGATACCTCAACGCAGCTCCTCCGCATCCTCGTTGAACATTCGACTGCTGGCCAGGCTGTTAACATACCCCAGCCGAACCTACCGACATCGGCCGTGATGGTGAGCAGCCTATGGTTCCTCAGCATCATGTCCGGCCTGGCCGCTACCACTTGGGCCATGCTCAGCCTCGAGTGGTGCGCTTTCCTCACAGAGGGCGATCAGGCCGAAGACTACGAGGAGATGGCGGAGAAGAGACAGCGCAAGTTTGAGGCCATCAGGCGTTGGAGGATGCACATAGCTGTGGCTTCTATCCCATTCTTTCTCCACGTCTCCCTCTTCCTCTTCCTCGTCGGCCTCTGGTTGCGATTACGAGAGGTGAACAAGCAACTTGGGTATATCGTCGGGATACCAAGCTTAATCATAGGGTTGAGCTATGTGACAGTATCCCTGCTCCCCGTGTTTACGGAGGCCCCTTTCCACACTTCGGTCTCAGAGATGGTCCGCCCTTTGGTCAATGAGATCAGGTACTTACTCAGACTTCGTCACTTCGCCCATCCCCCTCCCATCATCACGTAGATTTCGAGGTCTCTCACATCAATCTTCACCAAGACCTTTCCACGTTTGAATCCCGTCTACCGCGAATATCTCTATTCCGCCCTTCGCGTTGCGGCAGCCCTCTTGATCCGCTTCCTCAAGTGGGTCTACAAATTGACCGGCCCACTAGCTTATGAAAGTTGGACAGTCATGACAAGAATTCTACGCACGATATCTCCCGCATTCCGCCCAGGTGGGGACCCATTCAAGGAGTTGAGTAGGCTTCAGATCGGACGTTCCGATCGGGACAAGGGAATCTACCAACGAGCGTTGCTCTGGTTGATGAATACACCTCTGACCCAGTCTGAGGTGAAGGAGGTCCTCAAGGAAATCAGTGACCTTCACGGTCTCGGAAACGTTGAGCAGCCCCTGGACCGCGCCGTCGTCAAACTTCTCGTCTTCTCCCTGTCCTCTGTCTTGGAGAACGGTCGAATTACTGAGGGTGAGCAGCCGATCTTCGACCACTGCACGAGGCTCCTCACGGAAGAGATGGGTAGAACGTTTCGCGACGCGAAATACGACCCGAGAATTCTTGTTCGGAACACCACGATTTCCAACGAATTGAAAGAATACGTTGACTTTGGCGCCTCCGCTCAACCACCCCCGACACTGAGGGATGCGTACGAAGATTACTGGAACAAGGTGGTTCGAGTACTGTGGCTTTCCCCCTCCGAGGAGCAAATTCAAGTTGTCATCGAACGACTCGAACGGAGTGTGCGATCGATGAGGCCTACCCTCCTCCGGCGCCTCGTCCGTGGACTACACGCGGCAACGCTGGCCTCTCTGATGGCCAACGAACAATACTCCATCGCCCATTTCCCTCTACCAGACTTCAGTCAATGGGACTTTCCGGACGGCGGGCCGAATGACAACGATGGGTCGATGTCGAATGACGATAATTGGTCGACCAGCAAGCGTCTTGATCTCGAGAAGGAATCATTGGCATTCCTACAGAATATACTTGCCGAATATCACAAAACTGCCCAACCCATCGACCAAAAGCACAAAAATCCCACCACCATCCCATCGCTCATCGTTGCTTGCATGAAGTTGATTGACAGCCATCCGCAAGGGGGGGTTCCTCTTAAACTCCATCGTGCCCTTTGTTCCTTCGTCATCATGAAGTGGAGAAACGACCCAGGAGTGTTCGACACAGATCATTCTGTAGCACAAGCCCTGGTCACTTCCGTCAAGGATTTCGTCGCCAACTCCCCGCCGGACACACCGAATCTCTCCGAAAAGATAGCTATCCGGCTGCATGCCATCGCAAATGGTCCCAAATCCGTATCCTCGTGGCAACACATGTCCCATTCGGAGAATATCGCCGACCTCTCCGCCGGTCCCGTGAGGGACGATCCGCAGTGTTTGTCCGAGTACATCCACGTCACTGCAGCCGTACTGGAAGCGGCACTTGTGAGGGAAAGTCTTCCCGGAGTCCAGGAGCTGCGACACTACCTAGATCGCTGGGGTGTGCAAACTATTGTTTCTCCATCGTTCTTCACCGATGGCCTCGCCTTTAACATCTCGTGCAAAGACCTGGACCATCGGTTGCCGTACCTCTACTCGCTCGCTATCGCACTCTCACGCGGGATCGGGGGGACTGGACAGAATCCTTTGGAAGTGTTACGATTGCTCAGCACTTCAGACGAGAAACGAGGAAACGCAGCCGCTATCGAGAGGACGCTAGATACGAACACTCTTGCGGTGAACGTTCTGAGGCGTACCCTGCCCCGCCGAGCCGAACCTGCCATCGCAGAGGCGGACGTCCGAACCTACCTCGACCAGATAACCGGAGCTCTACGGCCACTACAGGGCATCATCGAGGACCGGGCCTACTCCTGGCGGACACGATGGAAGGCGATATATGTACTTGCAGATATCAAGATCGTCCTCCCCCGATCGCTCACCAGCTTTGAGGGGCTGCAAACCCTTATCAGTGATACAAGCGGCGCGGTGAGGTCCTACATAGACGAACAATTGCCAAATGAACCCGCTCCCTGTGATTGGAAGATGAAGAAGTACGGACTGGGGATTTGCGGATTGGAAGAAGCAGTCAGGAGGTTCGCCAAGGGGAACGAATCAACCAAAGGAGTGTACAGTTGGAGGGAGCCAGGAAACATTCCGTATCTCTCCCTGTACCCACAGCATACACAACACGATCTCGCTTCCCAAGCACCCTACCGGTTGTTGGAGAAATTACAGCGGTGTGTTTTTCTTTTTTGGTCGGTCTAGTGAAGGCACGGTTTGACGGATGTTTTGTAGGTTTGTTGATGCAGATGCCCCCGATTCGCCGGACTCTAGCGTGGTCCGAGGTGTCCCCCTCACCAACGTTTGACCACAGATTACATTCCTCATGGTTTTTCTTCTTGTTCTTGGTAGAGCTAGCATCTACACGTTGCCACCGTGGATAATGAGGTGTTTTATGCTAGAGATATGATTTTATAGTTTCGATGATTATTTCTCTCACGATAAACGGGATGAACAACCCGTTGGATTTACGATAGTGTTATGTGCAATAGCTGTTCTCCTGTTGGCCGTGTATGACTATACTTAAATTTCCCTCACTCGTTTCACCCCTCCCGACGTATCGATGACTTTTCATCGGGAAACCAGTATTTTCACAAAGGGGCGGAGTCAGTAGTCCAAGTGCGATGTGAAAAAGAGACGGTTGGAAGCGAGCTGTTAACAAATGCACTGAAGCGGCCAAAGCTTCAGATTTTGTGTGCTAGTAAATTCGACCTCATGGCGTACAGACGACGGGGGGAGGGGGTTGTATTTGAGCGGCGATGCGACCGGGAAACCATGGCTTGGATCTAAGAGGATTATCTGGTCTTCCCTTGAGGCCGCATTCTACAGGGGCGGTGCCGTTATGGCTTCGACCTGACGGTTGTTCTCCCTAATGAGGGAGAGAAGAAACAGGACGATGCCCCGAATCAGACCACCAGTACTTCCGAAGCGAGGGCGTGTTTCCAATCGTCAGTACAGATAACTGCAGTTGGAGTCGCGCGAGTGTCAACTATTTTGCCTAAACGGGATCCAAGATACGGCAACCTGTATAGAACGTTGATGGTTGTGGACCCGTCGGACATGCCCATTATCATGACAATGGCAGCAGCCCAAACCCTACCGCTGTAGGCATTTGGTCCTTGGCTGGTATCTCAGGCGAGTCATCAATGAGATCGATGAAAACCTGAACGCGCTAGCCACACAACCTAAAGTTATGGGCGGGAACCTCGGAGCCACTCCCTTGATTTTGTCACATTGTTGAAGAGCTCCCGCGAGGCACAAAAACCGAGCGCAATTGCTGAGCAGTTATCGCGATGGCACGGTCCTTGGTGGAGAGAATGGATGGGTGAGGGAGGGCGGTCTGTAGGTTTTCCACCACTGCGGCTCTTCGAATGTAAGTATTCGGTGTCAACTGTCAAGCATTATAACGTTGGCCAGTAGCAGAAGCTGAACATAGGTAAAACGATGTGTTGGATCCGGCCTCTGTGGGTGGGAGCTGGCGTGAACGTTCGAGATCGGAAAGTCATCATTGCGTCCGTGTAGAACAGCGTAAAGGAGTATGGTGTTCCGTGGTCGAATCGTTCGAGTCTCAAGGTGTGAACCCAGTTTGCCGTCGTTTGAAATTCGATGTCTTTGACTGATCTCACCTCGATCTTGGGTTCGGATACGTTACTCGGATGCCTTTTCCTCTTCGCCATCGCTCTTGCCTCTTGCAAACTACTTCCAGTCAAGTTAAACGGGGATGACGGGGCTGTGGGTGTTGTTGCCGCCGTGACAGCATACAAATCA
>Ga0307514_10006395_pt1 | contig 10271 bp, 16 predicted proteins | sample 16_EM_MG_FD_203088 | JGI IMG/M metagenome (GOLD analysis project Ga0307514, IMG submission 203088) | Populus trichocarpa ectomycorrhiza microbial communities from riparian zone in the Pacific Northwest, United States - 16_EM | ecosystem: Host-associated > Plants > Roots > Unclassified | place... | reverse complement strand
TAGTGTCTGTTCGTCAATCTTCGTCCAGATCAAGTTTAACAGAGGGGAAGGGAACAGAGCTGTTAGCTCGGGCAAGGAAAGTCTTTTGTTTACAGGAAAAAAAGTGTCGATCTCAGGAGAGCACGGAGTTAAAAGCAGGTGTGAATTGATTTTCAGCAACGTTTTCTGAGCAATAGCCACGGCAAAAGCAAGGCAGACTTGCTTTTGCTAACCCTGCGTTTGGAACGCGCAGTTGTGTGGGACCCATGCATCAAAAACTGTGGTCAGCTGTTAACCAAACACATTGTAAATTCTTAACGCACTAAACGTGAACGCAACCACGGAACCAAACAGGGTCTAACTTCCCATGTACTTGTTTCAGAAGACGAAAAGTACCTTGCACAGCCGACCTTTCTATCACAAAATAGGAGGGTTTTTCTTCTTCTTTTGTAATCAGGCTAGGGTCCCTGGTGTGGCTATAAAAGACCATTAAATTACCTTTCTTTCTGCCGTAAATAGCACAACCTTTTCTTCTTCCTTGACCGTCAGCACGGCCTCCACCAGATAGATGGTATCCATAGCTCTTTAGCAGGTATGTATGCCTCCATTCATCATTTGTTTTAATACAACTGTACGTTTGTTTTTTGAAGATTTTAAACAAGAAGGAAGATGCCCACCCTATTTGTGCTATCTTCGTATCTCCAGTTATGTGTGTGGCTGTTCACTGCTAGGTGGCATCGAACCTTCCAAAGCTCATTGAAGGTCTGAGGCGGTTGGCCAAGTCTGCTCCCATGGTTGACTGTTCCATCGAGGGATCTACTTTGCTGGAAACCAAACCATCACTTGTAGCTATTTCAATGTCTTTTTCATCACCAACCAAGTCTTTATCAATGTTAATAGCATCAAATTTATGGCTATCAATGTCAACTACAGCAGAGTTGTGACCCTTAATGCCAACTGCATCAGATCCAATGCCATCAAACTTCTCATCGGTCCCATTCGGCACAAACCTTTAAGGATCAAACAATGCTAATAACATATTGTTTTTCTGTTTTTATGTCCTTGCAGATTTTGCTTCAGCAAGCCTTGCCCCCCTGGTGATCATAATAATATTTTTCATGGCCCACTTTTATCTTCCCATTGAATTAACACGAAGCTACTGCAGCAGTAGCAACGGAATCAACAAATCCTTCGGGCTTTAGAAGCAGCAACAATTTGCAGTTGTAGCTGCAGCTTCCACTCATAGTAAAACACTAGCAACTAGTAAAGGAAATGTTTATTCAGATCATATTTCATCATCATCATCATTTATAGCCACCAAGTTCCCTCATGCATTTTCTGAATTTCCTCAAAATCTTGTTCAAAGCAGCAGTAGCCCAGCTCACTCTCCTCAGTGGAAAAGTTCCGTGAGGATCACAACCTCTCAAGTTCTTTCTTCGTCTCTAGCCTCATCTTTATTGACCCTCAAAAACCTTCCCCAACAGCAAGGCAAAACCCAACAAGGTAACACTCAGATATCTTTTGCAGCTAGCCAATAATCATATGCTTCTCCACAAGGGCAACCGAATCTCAGTAGTAACCAATCCTCGTCTCTTCCAGTGGTGATCGGATCCCCCCACAACCTTAATTTTCTAAAAGTGCAGGTGGAAGCCCAAGGACATCCAATTGCATTAGTAACAAAGGCAGCTAATCATCTCAGCAATCCAAGAACTCTGTCTCCGTGCCTGAGCAAAATTCGTCTCCATTTGGTGGAAGAAATATTCTGTCAATCCTTGGTTATCCTCACAACTCTTCTTCATCATCATCAGCAGCAGCAGTTAACAAAGCATGCACTTCAGCAGGCTCAACTAATCTACAATAATGCTTTTTATGCAAGCTCAAGCTTAAGCTCAACATGTGGCAAATTCAACAAACGTTGCATCAGAAACTAGTGGGTTTTACCTGCAAAGACACCGCAGTGAGTATAAACATTTTATCTGCAACCGTTGCATCAGCAGTTTGTGCCTTCTTTGCACCTTCAGCTTCTCTTTAGATCCTATCAGCCCATCGCATCATTTTATCCATGTCCTCTAGTGATAAAGATGATATGGCCTGTTGAGCTTTTGCTACATCTTCTTGAGAGTTTTATTCCAAGTTGCTCACTCATGTTAGCCATCATCTCTGTGCTCATATTCTTCATCATTGACGTGAACATCTGCTGCATAGCTGGATCTTTCATTTGGTCTCTCATTTGTTCTTGCATATCAAAAGATGAGGCAGGAAAGCTTGATGAACTAGTTCCACTGATGCCATTATTCCTATTAACTGCAAAATTTCCTCGAGTTTCTGTTGGTTTTGCCCCAGCACCCGGACCTGATCCATCAGTGTTTAAAGTTGAAGATAGCCGGAACTGAACCGTTTCCTCTCGAAGAAGATGCCATTTCAAACATTTTCTGAAGCTCTTCTGGTGACATCTTACTCATCATATCACTTGCTGTTTTGAGCATGTCTGGCATCACATTTGGAGGAACCTTACTAGATTTAAAGCCATTAAAACTGCTATATGAAGATCCACCCACAGTAAAAAGAAGTTGCCACTTGGAATGAGAAAGCCATTTCAAGCATTCTTTGAAGCTCTTCAGGTCATCTTGCTGATCATATTTGAGGTAGTTTTAAACATGTCGGGAGACATCTCTCCAGCTTTTGCCCCGTTTTGAAACAGGAAAGATCTTGACATCTCCTAAAAATTTGTGCAGGTGACCGACCTATAGCAATATTTAAGCTGTCTTTTGGTCGAGATGATATACCAATTTGTTCTCTTATGCACAGCAGCAGCTCAACGACTAGAAGGCAACCCTTTTTGTTGTTCTTGCTGTGACAATGAAGGTTCTTGAAGTTGAATATCAATTAGGATTTAGGCTAATAAAATTTAAAATTGGTAAGAATTTGAATATTAACTAAAGAAAGAATCCTAGTTAATATAGAAATTTTTAATGAAGAAGGATTTATAATAAACTAGTTTATTAGAATTTTTATTTAATTAGAATGTAACATTTCTTATTAGATTAGGATTTCCTTTGAATAGTTTAATTTCTTGATTATCTAGGACTTAAGGTCTATAAATAGACTTGTAATCTTAAGCATTATACACAAGTATAGAGAGATAAAGAAAAGTTATAAAGGTGTATCTTTTGAGAAAACTCTTAATAAAATATCATTCCTCTCATTCTTTTTATTCTTTAGCTTTGTTCTTATAAATTAGCTACCACACCCTATCCTTCTTTTTCAACAAGTGATATCAAATCTTAGGTTTGATTATTTAACATGGCCAATTCAAAATTGCAATTTCCGTGTCCTAGGTTGACAAAGAACAACTATTAAACTTAGTGTATTCGAGTAAAAGCTTGGCTAGGTTTCCAAGATGTATGAGAGACAGTTGAAAAAGGCTTTGAGGAGCCTATAGATGGAGCAATGTTGACTTCAAGTCAAAGGGAGGTTGTGCAAAAGGCATGAAGGAAGGATCAACTAGCACTAACAATCATCCACCAATGTTCGAATGACACCACTTTTGAGATAGTGGCCAACACAACCACCGCCAAGCAAGCATGAGAAGTTTTGTAAGAATCAAACCAAGGAGCTGACAATGTGAGAAAGATATGTCTACAAAAACTACATGGTAACTTTAAAAAGTTACATATGCTTGAATAAGAGAATATTTTAGAATACTTTGCAAAAGTATTGACCATATACAATCAAATGAAGACATATGAGGAGATGATGGAAGAGACACTTGTGGTAGAGAAGATCTTATGTTCGCTGCAAAAGAAGTTCTATTATGTGGTGGTCGCGATAAAGGAGTCATAAAATATGAATTTTCTTTCAATACAAGGTCTTATGGGAAAATTACAAGCCCATGAGGAAAGAGTCAATGAGATTCAAGAGGATGTGAGTGCACAAGCACTTTTTTCAAAGCAAGATGGTTCTGGATATTCCCAAGGAGGAGGAGGAAAATGAAGATTTGGAAGAGGAGGCCGAGGAAGCCTCAACAGATCAAATGGTCGACTGAATGAAGGGAACCAGTCAACCGGTTTAACTGGCAGTAACAATTCGAGATCCAGATTTGACAACAGGTTTGACAAATCAAAAGTTAAATGCTATAATTGTCAAAAGACAGGTCATTATGCTAGGGACTGCTGGAGTTCAACCAAAAGGGTTGAGGAGAATGCAAATCTTGTGATAAAGAAGAGAAGGAAGCCACTACTATTAATGCATAATGAGAGAATGCAAGACAAAGAGAACATGTGGTACCTAGATAATAGAGCCAATAATCACATGTGTGAAGATAAAAATAAGTTCATGGAGCTTGATGAAGCAATTAGAGGTAATGTCACCTTTGCAGATCATTTAAAGGTTGCCATCAAAGGAAAATGTACGATTTTGATTAAATTGAAAGATGAAAGTCATCAATTTATTGGTGATGTCTATTATATACCAACAGTGAAAAGCAACATATTGAGCTTAGGACAATTGTTGGAGAATAGATATGAGATTAAGATGAAAGATCGTACTTTGACATTACTTGACACTAAATGAGATATGATTGCAAAGGTAGCCATGACAAAGAATAGAATGTTCTTACTAAATATAGAGACGGACATGCCTAAATGCCTAAATGCATATGTGAAAGATGAAACTTGGCTTTGGCATATAAGACTTAGGCATGTAAACGTTGATAGCTTGAAGATGATGGCACAAAAGGAGATGTTGAAGGGTCTACCATCCATTATATATCCAAATCAGTTGTGTGAAGGATGTTTAATGGGCAGGTAATTTTGCAAGAGTTTTCCAAAGGAGTCTACATCAAGAGCAAATAAACCCCTATAAAAAATACATGCCGATGTTTGTGGTCCTATCAAACCATGTTCGTTTGGTAAATATTTATATTTTCTACTTTTTATTGATGATTATAGTAGAAAGACTTGGGTATATTTCTTAAAAGGAAAGTCTAATGTGTTTAGTTGTTTTAAAAAGTTTAAAATATTAGTTGAAAAGGAAAGTGATTATTCTATAAAATCACTTAGGACATATAGGGAGGGTGAATTTTGTTCAAATGATTTTAATGAGTTTTGTGAAGATCATGGTATAAAGAGACTCCTGATGATGCTTAGATCCCCACAACAAAATGGTGTGGTAGAGAGAAAGAATAGAATCATCAACATGGCGAGAAACATACTCGAAACCAAGAAAATGCCTAAAAAGTTTTGGAATGAAACTATAGATTGTGCTATCTACTTGTCAAATAGATGTCATATTAAAAGCTTGAATGACATAACTCCACAAGAAGCATAGAGTAGAAAAAATCCAAGTGTCTTTAACTTGAAAGTTTTTGGGAGCATTGGTTATGTGCATGTAGATGATCAAGTAAAGACCAAGCTAGATGACTAAAGCAAAAAGATGATCTTTATGGCTTATGACCAAAAGTCTAAAGGATAAAAGCTTTACAACCCTAATGAAGGAAATATGGTAATTAGTAAAGATGTTGAGTTCAATAAAGAAGGAGCATGGGATTGGAAGGTAAATGATGGTGAGAAATATGACTTCATACCGATTCTTGATGAAGAGGAGGAAATATATGAAGATCATCAAGAACCTATAGTCACACCTCCACAAACACCAATGAGCTCAACTTCTTCTTCTTCTTCTAATGAAAACTCAAGTAGTGGCACTCCACCAAGTCTACCAAGAAAGATGAGGAGCTTTGATGACTTATATGAGGTAACTAATCCTATTGATGATGTAACACTATATTGTCATCTTGCTAAATATGATACTGTAGTGTTTGAAGAAGCAATAAAGGATGCAAAATAAAGAATTGCTATGGATGAGGAGATTGCATCAATTGAGAAGAATGACACATAAAGATTGGTTCATAAACCAAATGAAAATAAGTCAATAGGTGTCAAGTGAATCTATAAAGAAAAGAAGAGCGTTAAAGGAGAGGTTGAGAGATACAAGGCACAATTAGTGGCAAAAGGCTATAGTCAAAAGCATGGGATTGACTATGAAGAGGTTTTTGCTCCTATTGATAGATTGGAGATTGTCGCACGTCCCCACACGACATCCATGGTGATTTTTGTAAGTTTGCTTGTTCTTTGGGAGTCACCACCTAGTATTTCATTAAGAGGTTACTAGGAAACCTGAATGTACTGGTCTTGTTAGAGATTCATGGGTGAGGAACTAGTTGTGACTAGGGAAGATATTAGCACCCCTAGCGCACCCTACCTGAGGTAAGCTGCTTTGTGGTTTTGATATGTTAAAGAAGTTTAAAGATTTTGTCTTTTCATCAGATATCAGGAATACGACTTATATTAAAGTTTATAATCCTTAACCGTGAGCAAATCAAAACATTAAATTCTTCTTTTGTCTTTGTGGTCTTATCATAAAAAAACATCATAAAAAAAAATACAAAAACACATTCTCTTTTACTATGTTTTACACATACACCCATGATTACATGTTACAACATAACAGAAATTAAAAATTCAAAATGAATGAAACAACATTAATCTAAATATACACATCAACGTCTGGAAATTACAAAAAGAAGAAACCTCGAGAATAGTGCTGGAAGGTTTTTGGACACGGGAACAGTGGCGGCACATCTTCTCTACGCGCAGCCACCACTGACGGCTCGTGAACCCACGCGCCCCCATAGAGAAAGTCCAAGCAAATAGGGGGATCTCGAATGGTTTCCTCATTTCTTTCCTTCCCTGCTGGCGGTGAAGATCACTATCATGTGTAACAAGAGAAAAACGCACAAACAACAGTTGATTTTAAGTTTTCTTTTTTATCCAGATTTGCTCTCGGGTCTGGTTTGTTGTTCTTTCCTTCTTCTTCAAGCGGCAGATCTGGCAGCTGAGGAAGGGGACGATGTTTGTGTGGGAGGAGCTGGAGGAAGACGGCGGACAAATCTGGGTCTGTGGGCGTTGCTGTGTTCGGGCTGGTCTTGGGTTGGTGTCAGCTAAGAGGCTTCGATGGAAGCCGGTCAGTGCAGATGAGGGAAGCTCCATTGTGGTCGACGGCGAGGGAATAGATGGGGATCTGTGGGCTGCTAGATCTCCGGCGGTGAGGACGGTGCTGAGAGGAGAGTGAGGGGGCTGTCTTGACTAGTCTGAAGAGGCTAGTGTGTAGGGAAATGGGGAGCAAGTTGAGCTGACTGGAGAGGGAAGATGGAGGTTGTGGCCGAGCGTGTGTGGGGAAGAGTTAGGGAAAAGGGGAAAATGGTTTTGTTTTTATGTGTGAGACAGGTCCGGGTTAATGAATGGGGGGAGGGGTTGCAACGAGGGAGAAAATGAGAGGGGGAAGGTCTGTGTGCAGGGAGAGGTTACTGGCTCAGGTAGGAGGTGCCGAAAATGGCAGGGGGGGACAGGGGCGGCTGCCTTGGTTCTCTGGTTTTTCAAAAGGGAGGGGGTGGCGGCTTTTCTGCAGAGATGGGTTTAGGTTTAGGTTTTCTTTTTTGGTATTTCCCCCCGGTCTCTCAAAATTGCCCTTTCTGGTATGTGTTGGTTTAGTGGTATTTATAGGAGAAGTGTGGTTGGGTCGCCAAACTTGGTCCCTTAACTTTTCTTTTCTTTTTGCAAATTTGATTTTTCTTGTTTTTTGTATTTTTTTTAAAAATGAGCAATATCAATATCAACTCAATGAGGAAAGTCAATGATTTTAAAAATGAAGTGTGAAAATTCGAACGCGTTCAAAAGACCTTTGAAAATTTAAATTCTTTTGAGACTGCTGAAAATGCTAAAAACAATGCAAATATATTAAAAAAACATATTTTTTTTATTTTCATTGTTTTTCGCTATTTTTGGATTTTTGAAATTTTTTATAAAAAAGATAGGTCAAAAATTGGGTAGCAACAAAGATCATTCGATTAATCATTGCCACTACTGCCCAACATAGATGGAGAATCTATCAAATGGATGTCAAATCAGCCTTTCTTAATGGTTTTCTTGAAGAAGAGATCTACATTGAGCAACCTATGAGTTATGAAGTAAAGGGACACGAAGATAATATTTTAAAGTTAAATAAAGCCTTGTATGGATTAAAGCAAGCTCCAAGGGCTTGGTATAGTCGTATTGATGGCTATTTCCTAAAAAAATAGATTTGTTAAGTGCCCCCATGAATATGCTATTTATGTAAAGATAAAAAAAAGTGGTGATACAATTATTATATGTTTGTATATGAATGACTTAATCTTTACAGGAAATAATCCAAAGATGTTTGGAGACTTCAAGGAAGCAATGATCAAGGAGTTTGAGATGACAGATATTGGTCTCATGTCCTACTACTTAGGGATTGAGATCAAACAAGGAGAAGATGGAATCTTTGTGAATCAAGAGAAGTTTACAAGGGGGATTGTCAAGAAATTCAAAATGGAGGATTGTGCAAAAGTGAATACTCTAGTCGAGTGTGGAGTGAAGATGTCAAAGAATAATGAAGGGGAGAAGATAAACTTTACAACATTCAAGAACTTAGTTGGGAGTTTGAGATATTTGACATACACTCATCGAGATATTCTTTATCGAGTAAGACTTGTGAGTAGGTTTATGGAGACACTAACTATGACTCACTTCAAAGCCTTGAAACGAATTCTATGATATATCAAAGGTACCGTAGATTTTGGTTTATTCTACGATGATTCTAATAGCTTTGATCTTATGGGTTATAGTAATAGTGATTCGGATAGAGATATGGATGATATAAATATCACTACAGGTTTTGTTTTCTACATGGAAGACACAACTTTCATATGGAGTTCAAAGAAGCAATCTATTGTCACATTTTCTACTTGTGAAGCTGAATATATAGTTGTGTTTGTCATTCCATATGGCTAAGAAGATTATTGAAGGAGTTGCAAATGCCATAAGAGAAGCCTATAAAGATTTATATGGACAACTCATCAGCCATTGCATTAGCTAAAAATCTAGTTTTTCATGACAGAAGTAAGCACATCGACACAAGATTTCATTATCTAAGAGATTGCATTGCAAATAAGAAAGTTGAAGTCAAGTATGTGAAGACTCAAGACCAAGTATAAGATATTTTCACAAAATCACTCAAATATGATGTTTTTTTACAAAGATGAGAGATATGCTGGGAGTTATGAAGAATGATAACAGTTGATATTGAGGGGCAGTGTTGAAGTTCAATATCAACTAGGATTTAGGCTACTAGGATTTAGAGTTTGTAAGAGTTTTAATAATAGTTAAAGGAGGAATCCTAATTAATGTAGGAATCCTTGATGAAGAAGGATTTATAATAGACTAGTTTATTAGAATTCTTTTTTAATTAGAATGTTAGATTCCTTATTAGATTAGGATTTCCTTTGAATAATTTAATTCCTTGATTATTTAGGACTTGAGGCCTATAAATAAGCTTGTAATCTTAAGCATTATACACAAGTATAGAGAGATATAGAGAAGAGCTATAAAGGTGTATCTTTTGAGAAAATTCTTAATAAAATATCATTCCTCTCATTCCTCTTATTATTCTTTGGCTTTGTTCTTATAAATTAGCTACCACACCCTATCGTTCTTTTCCAACAAAGGTGAGCTTTGCATGTTGCAGCAGTAACAACAATTTTGTTAACTTCACTTTAGCAGGTTCTAAAAGAGTTGTTTCTAGACTGTTGTTCTCTAGATGAAAATCCCTTTCAAATCCTTGGAGCACTGCAAAGTTATCGACAACACATCCAACGAGAGAGAGATTGCACTAGAAGAGAGAAAAAATAAATGCCAAACATATATTTGGAGTAGTTGTGGCAGCTTTTTTGCTGGGGTAATTTGTTGTATTTTGATGATCAATGGTTGAGCAAGCAATGAAGATCTTTAGGAGATCATAATGATTTACGCTTCTTAAAGCATTGCATTCATCAATGAAACGTTTTGAAGCACCTTGTTAATGAAGGCATATAATCTTAATTGCAACACTTCGTATTTCACCATAAATAATTCCTACTTGCTGATCCTCAAAGGGAAGTGAATACGAATGCCTTGGTAACTTTCTTCTTGTATGAAAGGTTCTGTAAGTTTTTTTTTTTGTGAACAATCATATAAGTCCAGATAGTCTTTAAGGGATGGTATTGTTTGACCGCTTTTTATGATCGGCTTGTTTTAACTCGCAAGTGCACGAGTGTACGATGTAGCAATTAACTCGGTAAGATCGAGGTCATATCTACAGAGAGCTAGATCTGGAAATTAAGCTAGGTAACAAAAAAAACTCAAGAGAAATTAAATTAACAATAACTTGGTTGAAAA
>Ga0307514_10006394_pt1 | contig 10271 bp, 6 predicted proteins | sample 16_EM_MG_FD_203088 | JGI IMG/M metagenome (GOLD analysis project Ga0307514, IMG submission 203088) | Populus trichocarpa ectomycorrhiza microbial communities from riparian zone in the Pacific Northwest, United States - 16_EM | ecosystem: Host-associated > Plants > Roots > Unclassified | place... | reverse complement strand
CTGGCATCGTCAAATACTGATCTTCTTATGCCAAAATAATAATAATAGTAACAATAACTTTTCCTCTGGTACGAATAAAAATAAAAAAAATAAAAAATGATTTTAAAAAAATAAACAAAAATTAAAAAAATAATTTTTACAAAATTATAGGGGTGAAATCAACCAATATTTTTGATTTGATAAATTATTTATAAATTAAAAAATAATACGAGTAAAATTAAAAAAAATTATAGAGAGCTAACCCAATACAATAAAATCACAAAAAATAATAGAAAAACACAAAAAAAAAGAGAAAAAGAGGAAAAAAAAGGGCAAACCCAAAAATAATACCGAATAAAATAAGTAGCAATTAAAATATCAATGACTAGATTTGAAAGATTAAAAAAATCATAGGAGTAAAATTAGAAAATATTTATAACTTGATATATTGTTTATATATTTAAAAATGATAGAACGTAAAATCAAAAAATATTCATAAATAAAAAATTATTTATAGATTAAAGAATAACAGAAAGTAAAATTAAAAACTATTTATAATTTTATGGTCTATTCTAAAATAAAAAATAGTAATTAAATGCATATGGACAAAACCAAACATGAATGAAAAAACAATTGAGGGATTGCTCTGAAATTTTACAAAACCTAGCACAAAATTTAAGGAAAAGAGAAAGAAGAAGAAGAAGAAAAAACAGATACAATCACAATATTTTTATAAATACTGTTAAATATAAAACTTCTACAATATTACCTCTTCGTAATCCCTAAATCTACAACAACATGAATATAAAATGATAAAAAAAAAAAAACATTGTCAAGAGAGTCGTATTATTCTTGTCTTAAAAAATACTAAAATAATAAAATTATTCCAAAAAAATAAAATAAAAAAAGCACTCCGGAGTCAAAAGCATAGGAATAATTTATTCAAATGCCAAGGTTATAGTCTTACCGCGTATTGAAAAAGGAAATGATAAACCTTAAACTCATGCAAGACTTTGTACTGTTTGGAAGACACACTATTTTAGGAATGGACTCGAGGGTTTTTAAATGACATAATATATAGTATGAAATTAATGTACATGATGGTTACTAATTCTAGGGACAGCTGCGTTGGAGATAATTTCCTGCATATAATAGTCGTCGATGACCAATAATCTCCCACAATTAATCAGAAAAAACAAGGTCAAATAGTTAACCTTTGTTGACCACTGCAGGCCATAAAAACATCTTCCGAGTACTTGCTCCTCGAGTCTCACGTGTTCGAGGTCAGAACATTAGGTAACGAAAAAACAACCCCGCCACTGCCTGGCCTTGCCATTCTTTTTATTTCAAATTCAAACAAAAACGAAACACACAACATGATAAACCTCTATAAATTGATATTACAAGATTATAAAAATTAATTAATCAATCAATATATTATTTAAATTCAGATCAGATAAAATTATTATTTAATTAAAATTATTAATCTATTGAGTATTAATTTATCAATGTTATGCTATATTTACATCTAATAAGTTAGCATGAATTGAAAATACTTATTTATTTTCCTTGTTTATGTATAAAACTCAAGTAATTTAGATATGAGAGAATAGAAATGAGATTTTTTCTTTAAAGAAAATAGAAGGAAGAAAATGAAAATATAAGTTGCAACTATTAATTCATATATCGGTTAGTATCGTGGTATCTTGTATTTTTCAAACAATCACATTGAAAAATTATTTGATTAATTAAATAGATTTTTTTTTGTATCGGTCCCATGTATAATCTCATTTTAATATTAATTTTGTAGAAGCTAAACTAATATATTTTTCATTATTGAAGATTTATTTATTTATTTTATACGTAAAAATTTATATAATAATATTTTTTAATAAAAACACGTATTTTTTTAAACCTTTTATTTTTCAAATCATAATAGTTTTCTTAAATATCTTTTTTATATTACAGTTACAAAAACTACCAACAAATAACCTATTTGTTATTGTGGTGTGATGATTTAAAAAAAATTAAAATGTTTTTGGATTATTTTGATATACTAATATTTAAAATATTTTCTTGATATATTTTAATATAAAAAATACTTTAAAAATATTAGTTAACACAATCCTAAAACACTAGCAAACTTTAAATTAGGAAATTTCAACGCAAGCAGGAACCTGACAAACGCGAGGAAGCGGGTCAACTTTTTACCAAGAAGAGGGGTTTGTCGGGGGGATGATACATTGAGGTAGGCTTTCAGCAGCGAATCGAAGGAAAAAAGAGGGGAGAGAATGAGTGCTATTAAGAGGGTGGTTTTTGGTAAAGAAAGCAGACAGTGGTAGAGCAAAGGAGTCATCTTCCCAGTGCTACCAAGAAATCTTGCATCTGCCACGTCGATCCACGTCATGCACTTGAAAGACTAGCAGCTGGTAATTATCACAGTCCCATAATAATGCATACACGTTACCTCTTTTCAACATGGACTAATTGTTGTGTTCTTACTGGCAGTTTGTTTTTGTGGCATGCTAGTGCTTTGTATCGTAAAAGAATTATTTTTTTTTATATATATTTTTACATTATTTGAATGTGTTAATTTTTAAAATAAAAAAATTATTTTAAAGTGAAAAAAATTTTAAAAACATCCGTTGCTACAATGTCAAACACTACCTTAAAACATCCACCACATTATTGTAGGTAAATCATATTAAAAAATAATATAAATTATATCTTGTGACTTCACATAAAAGTTTAAACTATTTGGTTGAGATGACTCTTTGATATAGTATCTGAGTCTTGATGACCAAGTGGTCAGAAGTTCGAATCTCACTACCCTTATTTATTTGATAAAAATCAAGCAATGTAAGCATATGCAAGTTTCAAGCTCAAAAAATTTTCATTTAAGAGTGCATATTGGAGAATAATATAAGTCGTATTTTTTTATCTAACATAATAGTTTAAGCTATTGAGTTAAGATAATTTCAGGACAAACTCGATTACTTATTAATATGTTAAGTTATTGAAAAGAATTATACTTTTTTAAAATAATTTTGTTTTAAAGTTTTAGTTTGAATTAAACTGAGTTAATCCATTTAATTCATATCTTAATTTTTAAACTAAATTAATTTTCAAATTAAGTTTAATAACTATGATTAATACTTGAAGAAAAAATTGTCAACATTATACTAGTTTTTAATCCCCTCTGAAATTCAAAGAATTTATAAAATAAAATAAATTTATTATTTTTCCCATGAGAAACAATTTTTTATTTTTTATTTTTGGAGTATTTAATAGGATGTAAAGTTTCTATACGTTGTTGTTATAAGATTGTAATTAATTTTTATGAGAATTTGTATAATTAGATTTTCAATAATTAAATATTTTAATTTATGTATTAAATAATGAAATTTATTTATTTTTATTATTATCTATTTATTTCTCGTAATCATAGATAATTCATAGTACCGTCACGTTATTATTATTCAGGTGGAAAAGGAAGATAGCCTGACAGAACAGGAGGAGTTGGAGAGTCGTGGATGATTCGTAAGTAAGTGGGCGGCCCAAACTACAACCCAAAAAAATGCTCGAATTTACAGTTTGTGCCAGAAACACCGAAAAAAAGAAAAAAAAGTCTGTTATACAACTTCTTCTCTAAAGGTGAAGGAAAGGAAAAGGTCAAGAGAAGAGAAAATAGAAGTTATTCAAAGAGACATCCATCCATCCTTCATCTTCCTCTTATTTGCAGATTGATCATCGTTATTATTGTTAATCTGCTGATTTGCCGCCAAACAACGTTGGACTTTGTTTTTGAGGATTTAACTCTCAGATCTGAGGTCTTGGTCGGAAATATCGGAGTTCGATTATTACAGGCAAAAGAAGATGCCGTTCTCCTCCTCCTCCTAAGGTATGTGTGCGTGTGAGAAGTAGATTGGATTTTGACTCTCTCATTTCACTAGATTTTCTTCCTTGTAATTACCAATCTCCTATTTTATTCTTTCACAGCTCAAAATTAACAATTTTTGCGACCTCTATTTATAACTCAATAATAATAATAATTTTTTTCTAAATTTATCCGGTATAGAACGCACCTCTACATGAACCAGACAACTGCTTGCCCTTGCTTACTTTATTATCTGATAGAGAACATACTTCTACATAAACCAGACAACTACTCGCCGCCCTTGCTTACTCCAGACTTGGATTGGAGGCTTTCTTTTTTTTTCCCGCAAAAAAAAAAAGCAAAAAGAAAAATAAAGGAAATTTCTTTATTCAGACTGATATATTTTATGAGTAATTCTAATTCTGATAGAAAACCCATTTGGATTTTGGTTTTTATCTGTTTATTTATGTATGTAGGCTTTATTATTTGTGAGGGCGAGGCCTTTTCAAAGTCATGGAAGAGGTGGGTGCGCAAGTAGCTGCTCCCATATTCATTCATGAAGCACTTTCTAGTAGATACTGTGATATGACTTCCATGGCAAAAAAACATGATCTTTCTTACCAGTCTCCCAATTCTCAGCTCCAACAACATCAGTTTCTTCAGGCTTCTAGGGAAAAAAACTGGAATTCCAAGGCATGGGATTGGGATAGTGTCGGTTTTGTTGCTAAACCTTCTGTAGCTGCTGAAACTTTACGGCTGGGAACTGTTTCTAGAGAACCTAAGAAAAAAGATAAGAGTGATTCCAAAAACAAATCCAATTCTGTTAATGAAGATGATGATGGTCTTGGCTTGAATCTAGGTGGGAGTTTGACTTCTGTTGAGGAGCCCGTGTCAAGACCCAACAAGAGGGTCAGGTCTGGATCACCCGGTAATGGTAGTTATCCAATGTGTCAGGTTGATAACTGCAAGGAAGATCTATCAAAAGCTAAGGACTATCACCGCCGACATAAAGTGTGCCAGGTTCATAGTAAAGCCACAAAAGCCCTGGTGGGAAAACAGATGCAGAGGTTTTGTCAGCAATGCAGCAGGTTGTCTTTAATTTGCTGTGCAGATTCATATTTGATTGTTGTATCAGCCTTATACCACTAGATTAACTTGAGAGACTCAAGTTCTTCACTTAGTTTTTTTTTTTCTTTTATTTGTAAGTGCTCTCTTTTTGTTTGATAGGGTACATAGTGATGTTTTAATCTAATGCTTTTGCTTTGATAAGTAAGTTTTTCCACTGTGAGCTTATATGAGACCTTCTATGCAATACGTAGGTTTCATCCTCTCACTGAATTCGATGAGGGAAAGAGAAGTTGTAGACGTAGGCTTGCAGGGCACAACCGACGAAGGAGGAAAACCCAGCCTGAGGATGTAACCTCACGGCTGCTACTCCCTGGAAACCCGGATATGAACAATAATGGAAACTTGGATATTGTAAACTTGTTAACTGCTTTGGCTCGCTCACAAGGTAAAACATATCTTCCAATGATTGACTTTTATGTTCCGCCCTTTGTGCTGTGCTGAAATCTTTACCTTGAAAATCATAGGGAGGAATGATGATAAAAGTACAAACTGCCCAACAGTACCAGATAAAGACCAACTCATCCAGATTCTTAACAAAATAAATTCACTGCCTTTGCCAATGGATCTTGCTGCAAAGTTATCAAATATTGCAAGTTTAAATGTGAAAAACCCCAACCAACCTTATTTAGGACATCAAAACAGATTGAATGGAACTGCATCTTCTCCATCAACCAATGACTTACTTGCTGTTCTTTCAACCACTTTGGCAGCATCTGCTCCAGATGCTCTTGCAATTTTATCTCAAAGAAGCAGTCAGAGCAGTGACAATGACAAGTCTAAGTTGCCTGGCCCCAATCAAGTGACTGTTCCCCATTTGCAGAAAAGATCTAATGTAGAGTTTCCTGCTGTGGGCGTTGAGAGAATTAGTCGCTGTTACGAGTCTCCTGCTGAAGATTCAGATTACCAGATTCAAGAATCTCGTCCTAACCTACCATTACAACTGTTTAGCTCATCACCTGAGAATGAGAGCCGTCAAAAACCAGCATCTTCTGGGAAATATTTTTCTTCTGACAGCAGTAATCCCATTGAAGAGAGGTCTCCATCATCATCCCCTCCTGTTGTGCAGAAGTTGTTCCCATTGCAGAGCACCGCAGAAACTATGAAATCAGAAAAGATGTCAGTCAGCAGAGAGGTTAATGCAAATGTTGAAGGTGACAGAAGTCATGGCTGTGTTTTGCCGCTTGAGCTCTTTAGAGGGCCAAACAGAGAACCTGACCACAGTTCATTTCAAAGTTTCCCATACCGAGGAGGATATACATCTTCCTCTGGGTCTGATCATTCACCTTCTAGTCAGAATTCTGATCCTCAGGTAGCCTGTCATTAGACCAAGTTCTGTATTTATTTTTAGCTTCAAACTGCTCTCTATTCATACTTGCATGTGCTAATATTGTTAAATTGTGTCAAATGGTTGTGTTTTTCATCTGCAGGATCGGACTGGGCGAATAATTTTTAAACTATTTGACAAGGATCCCAGTCATTTCCCTGGGACATTACGCACAAAGGTGAGTTTATTGTATATTTTGGTTTTATGTGTTTTTTTAATATATTTGCATGGAGACGCTGTAATGGATGCTTTTTGAGGATTTATATCATGATCCATCGTTTCTCTTTCAGACCTACAATTACTAACTTACAGTTTTATTGGGAGGGAATCTATCTAATACATGATTGTATCATTTCTCTTTCAGATATACAATTGGCTATCTAACAGTCCATCAGAAATGGAGAGTTATATAAGGCCTGGCTGTGTTGTTCTATCAGTTTATTTGTCAATGCCATCTGCTTCCTGGGAGCAAGTGAGTGAACTGGTGTAATGAACCTTAGGAATTATAAACCTAACCTTATGCTGACCACTTGCAGGGTATATTTGTTGTTTTTGCAGCTTGAAAGAAACCTGCTTCAGCTAGTGGATTCTTTGGTTCAAGATTCAGATTCTGATTTATGGAGAAGTGGAAGGTTTTTATTAAATACTGGCAGGCAGCTAGCATCACATAAAGATGGTGTGTGGATTAGTGCTGGGTTCCCCATGCCCCCTCTTTTTTGGACTTTTTGCCATTTGCATTTCTTTAGTTCTAACCTTGCCCTTTCTCAGCGATGATACTCCAGGTGGCCAAAAAATTGGAATGGCCACTAAATATATTTTTTTGGATTTTGTGAAATTTTTTGCTATAATGTGTCATTTATGAAACAATTTGATGATAATTCAATTGTTGTTTGCAATGATATTCAGGAAAAGTTCGTTTGTGCAAATCTTGGAGAACATGGAGTTCCCCAGAGTTAATATTAGTATCCCCAGTGGCAGTTATTGGTGGGCAAGAAACCTCTCTTCAGTTAAAGGGAAGAAATCTTACTGGTCCTGGCACCAAGTAAGAGTTTAGTTACTCACCTAAGTGCTTTTTAATTGACTTTGTCTTGCTGTTTTAAGTAAATTTTGTACACAATTGCTGTAGGATTCATTGCACTTACATGGGAGGATACACATCAAAGGAAGTTACAGATTCTTCTTCTCCAGGATCCATGTATGATGAGATAAATGTGGGTGGTTTCAAAATTCATGGTCCATCTCCTAGTATTTTAGGTCGTTGTTTCATTGAGGTATGACTCTGCACCTTCTTGTATGCCCTTGAAGTATAGAAATACTCAAATAGATCGCTTGATAATGATAACATGTGACATTTGACAATGCTACAAACAGGTAGAAAATGGTTTCAAGGGCAACAGTTTTCCTGTGATAATAGCTGATGCTTCCATCTGTAAAGAATTGAGGCTCCTTGAATCTGAGTTTGATGAAAACGCTGTAGTCAGCAATATTGTTTCAGAAGAACAGACTCGTGATTTGGGGCGACCTAGATCAAGGGAGGAAGTTATGCATTTCTTAAACGAGCTTGGATGGCTGTTCCAAAGGAAGAGCATGCCTTCTATGCATGAGGCTCCAGATTATTCACTTAACCGCTTCAAGTTTCTGCTCATTTTCTCAGTTGAAAGAGATTATTGTGTGTTGGTCAAAACAATTCTGGACATGCTGGTAGAAAGAAATACGTGTAGGGATGAATTATCCAAGGAGCATTTGGAGATGCTCTATGAGATTCAGCTCTTGAACCGGTCAGTGAAAAGGAGGTGCAGGAAAATGGCAGACTTGCTTATTCATTATTCTATTATTGGCGGTGATAATTCCTCTAGAACATATATTTTCCCACCAAACGTTGGGGGACCTGGTGGCATTACACCTTTACATTTGGCTGCTTGTGCATCGGGTTCAGATGGTTTGGTTGATGCCCTGACAAATGACCCACATGAGGTAATGTTTCTTTCCCTCGTTTTTTTTCCCTCTTCTTCCTTGCATCAGGATGTTCCTGTATCTGGGCTTCAGGGATCTACAAGTGCTCTCTCTCACCTGTAACTCTTTATTTTTTCCACGCAATAATCTAAATTGGATTGTATGTTGTACCTATCAGTGCTACTACCTTCAAAATAGCAATTATATGTGAATTTATATTTTTATTTGACGGGCTTGTTGGGGTTGCAGGGAAGGTTGGGATCATGGTTACAAGTTAGGAAAGGAATTGTTATTATGCTGCATTTGTTGTGTTTGTGCTTGCTTTTTTACTCATATTTTCTGCTTTAATGAATTTCTGGTGTCACCCTCCCCCTGCAGATTGGGCTGTCCTGCTGGAACTCTGTCCTGGATGCAAATGGCCTGTCTCCATATGCTTATGCTGTCATGACAAAAAACCACTCTTATAACTTATTAGTGGCTCGTAAACTTGCTGACAAAAGAAATGGCCAAATTTCTGTGGCAATTGGAAATGAGATAGAACAGGCAGCCTTGGAGCAAGAACATGTGACAATATCACAGTTTCAGCGAGAGCGTAAATCCTGTGCTAAGTGTGCAAGTGTGGCAGCTAAGATGCATGGGAGGTTTCTGGGTTCACAAGGCTTGCTTCAGCGTCCATATGTCCATTCAATGCTTGCTATCGCTGCTGTCTGTGTTTGTGTCTGCCTCTTCTTCCGGGGTGCACCAGACATTGGCTTAGTTGCTCCCTTCAAATGGGAGAATTTGAATTATGGAACCATTTAGACAACAGTAGACAATGTACGCGTGTGAGGAGTAATGGAAAGCAGTTTAGAAGAAATGACAAAGGGGCCGTGAAATGCACAAAAATCCAGATAATTGTTTCTGATTATGCAGTTGAGAGAATTCAGGTAGATGGATAGACTCCTTAGTCCTCAGTAAGGGCATATAAGCAGTTGGACGAGAAGATGCATTGTTCTTTAGAGAGAGGAGGAAGCAAGCTGCTAGTAGGATAACATGATTCATATGCTGCATGTTATTCTTGTTGGCGTTTGCAAACACGAGTGCAGTGATGTTGTTACAGGTTGTGCCCTTTACTTGGCCCATTTGTTGTTGGCAAATACACAAGTTTTATGATGGTTGAAATTTTTGGCTCTTACGATCATGAACAATACATTTGCTGAGCAGAGGTGGAAGAAAGATGCATGAAAGCGCACAGAAGGCGGCCATGACTTGAATTCAGGGAGAGAGGAAAAAAAAGATGCTAGCAATTATACCATCAACGAGTATTTAATTCAGTTAATTTATGTAATGGTTTATTCTTCTTTATATATATATATTTTCTTTCGACCCTTAAATATATAATATCGAAAGAGCTAAGGTATTTTGCTGATTATATGTATCTAAACTCTTCACTGTAAAGTTGACCACTAGAATCAGTCAGAGGTAGGATATTGCATGATTGCACAGCAAAATATTTGTTGAATCATATTTAAAATAACAGGCATTTTTTTTTATCTGCCTTGCTCCTTGCATTGGCGTAGCCTAGGAAATGGTGTCATCTGATTGTTGCCAATGATTTCTTTTTTTATTTTAAATAAATGGGCAAAACATGCATGCATGTACAAATGCAAATTACCCAGGCACAGTCCTACTTCCATCAAGCTGAGAAAGGAGGCTATACTTGACCAATGTGCCTGCTAAACATTTTCCAGGCCCCTATCAGGACACTGGCCTAGATGAGATTGTGGAAAGCAATTGCCAATAGCCAATAGCCAAGAAAAGAAATAATGTCTTCCGGATCCTTCTTGGAGTTTCTGCTGGAAAAATGGAAAAGCTTTATTCCTTGTCATCATTAATCTGGAAATACTCGTGATACTGTGAATTATCCATGTAAGAGAGGATTGTAGTCTGATATATAGAATGACATGTTGTGCAGTAACACAAGGCGTTTTTGTAGAGAAGAAACAAAAATGATGATTGTAATCCTTCGTT
>Ga0307514_10006391_pt1 | contig 10273 bp, 9 predicted proteins | sample 16_EM_MG_FD_203088 | JGI IMG/M metagenome (GOLD analysis project Ga0307514, IMG submission 203088) | Populus trichocarpa ectomycorrhiza microbial communities from riparian zone in the Pacific Northwest, United States - 16_EM | ecosystem: Host-associated > Plants > Roots > Unclassified | place... | reverse complement strand
GCCACCAGTAGGTGAAGGCAGTTCTGAGTTATGCGAAGTGCGCATGCTAGAAGCTTTTCATCAGGATAATGTAGAGACACTTAAAGTTATTTCCGTATAATTTACTTTGGCTTTTCTATATACTTATTTAATCAAGATAACCAAATGTAATACCGATACCTGATTCTCGCGTATTTTATTATTATTATTTACTCTGTAATCGCATGCTGATTCTCTTGTTCCGATACGTTTTTGCCATACTCGCGGGGGGCCCGGCTATTCCGCAGTCTCCCGGGTGGACCGGGCCACCCACGAATCTTGTGGGCTCGCGGGGGGCCCGGGCCTCTCGCGAATCTGAATTTCTCGCCGGGGGCCCGGAACATTACCAGTAGCCCACTGGCATGCGCATCATTAAATCACTCGAGTACTCTTGTGCCATCTACCGATAGAGTAACGCTAGGGTAATAGAATATGCTGCATCTTTTGCCAGGGCTTCTGGGCAAGATCGGTGCCAGGCTACACCCGGGGCGTCCATGATACCTATACCCAATCTGGTAATAATGTGGATTGTTTCCTGATTGGGCCTGGTGTGGATCAATTGCCTAATTGGGTTATTCCCATTCAGATAATAATCCAGTGCACTACGTCCATATACACTGAATTCAGAACGATATCAATGGAGTTCGAGTCGATGGTATGGGGCAGTTCTATGCCGCCATAGAGATACTTTCAATGGATTCCGTGTAATAGTGACATTGCAGTACATAATGCTATAATATTTCACAGCGAAATATCAATGCAGAGGTGGTGTTGATGTGTTCATGCTTGATATCGGTATGACCGTGTCTTTAATTCTGTATGCTAGCTATTCCTGGCATCGTACTCTGCCTATTTATAGTTTCCACAATCCAGTTTACGAGGTTGCCTAAGCTTTTTTTTCTTCCTCCAAAAAAATATGATAAATAAACTGTCGCCTACAATATCGATATATATAACATGTACAGTCAACGCCATCAACTCCGTAGCGAGTTCCGGTACGGAGTATGCGTGTAGGTACCTAGAGTCTAAGAAGAAGAAAAAAAAAAGTATTATATATATATGATGATGCGAGGACCCGCTGCACCAGACTCTCCTGCCTTGGTCGCAGAATTCATTAATTGTCGTGGCAGCGCAGAGAGTCTAGGCACAAGATCAACATTTTACAGTGGTTCTCGTACCCGTGAGTCTGGCCTGATCATGGCATTGGCCGCGATTTATCGGAATGTACATCCCCCTGTGTGCCAAGCCGCTAGGCGAACTCTGGGGCGTGACTGGATACCTACCGACCTACGTCTCCTATTTAGCTACGACTTGCCCATGTTCTTACCAACCGTGAATTCAGTGTCATCTCCCTCCCTATCCTGGCTTCTCCGTGTCGTCCTGACGCACAAACCTCTCTGCGCTTACGCCACACACCACTTCCCCGGCCAGCATCCCAACCAAACCATCACGACGAACTCAGCACTTCCCAGTCTCTCACAATCTCGGCGACAGATCACCATGAGTCCGCCCACGTCTTGGGTGTATAACCCGGGGGTACCCAGTGATAACCCACACAAATACAAACAGGGCGGCTTCCACCCCCTGACCCTGCACGAGCATTTGAAGGATGGCTGTTATGAGATTTGGCACAGGCTAGGTACTGGTGGATTCGCCACGGTCTGGTTGGCAAGGGACACGCAGTATGCCTGCCTTTCATGAGATAGACGATATATTAATATAATTCATCACTGCTAACTCTAATGGATGAGACTTCATCATAATGTCTCCATCAAAATTTTGGCAGCGGATAAATCCGACGAGGCTTCCTGTCGTGAGCTCCGCATCCTCAGGCATCTGGCCGAACTTAACACGCACACGAATCACCCTGGCAAAAAGTATCTTCCCACCCTCAAAGACCACTTCTATATTCATGGACCCAATGGTCGTCACCTTGCTCTCGTAACGGATGTCGTCGGCCCTACCGTATCTCGCGTCCAGGAGCGTAGTAATGTCAATTGCCTCCCTCGTGAGCTAGCATTCATGGCCTCCAAGCAGGTCCTGCTAGCCGTGGATTACTTACATGAATGCGGTATTGCCCACGGAGGTGCGTATGGCTTTCATTTCTTCTTCTGGGATTTGGAATAAGAGCCCCTGCTCATAATTGTTGACAGATATCCATACGGGGAACATACTCTTTCGCTATCCTGGTTTAGATACTCTAGATGACCGCCAAATCCTCGTGGTTCTCGGAGCACCATGGACGGAGTTAGTTACTCGCGTTGACGGTGCTCCATGCCCCCAGAACGTTCCGGCGTATGTTGTGGAACCAACTTACTATAACAACCTGAGGCCATTTCCCGACTTTAGCGACATCCAGCTTATTGACTTCGGAGGAGGTGTGGCTTGAACCTATCCGCACATCTTGAGAGGCTACTACTGACATCTCAGTAGCGTTTTTTCTCAATGAAGCCCCATCTACCCTGACCACCCCGGTTTGTTTCTATCCGCCTGAGTTAGTCTTCCAACATGCTCTGGGTAAAGCCGTGGACATTTGGGGCTTGGCGAATACGATTTACGAATTTGCCGCTGGAGGACCAATATTCTTTGTCTGGGAAGCTGATGAACTGCCCCAAGAGTTCGATACAGTGATAGGTGGCGTACCCCCAGGATGGATACTCGAAGCAATAGAGAAAGGACTTTTCACAAAAGAGCAGATTCACAGTATGTATCATTGTATCTAGATCTCGGCCAATGTTCTGACAAGGGGCGCTACAGAGGATGAGGAAGATTTGCAAAAGTGCCCCACCCTCGATCAGTACATCAGAGATGCGCTCGCCAGCGCTGCGGCAACTCGAGCAATCAGAGATAAGCGCGCCACAGCTCGAGCAATCAGAGATAAGCTCGCCACAGAGGATGGCGAATCTTTGCAAGAGTGCCCCACCCTCGATGAGGGAATCAGAGATGCGCCCACCACACCTGTGGTTTATCGAGATATGCTTAGTGGAAAGGATGTGGATGCCCTTGTTAAATGCCTGGGCAGGATGTTGGTGGTGGATCCAGCTAAAAGAGCCACTTCCCGAGAGCTATTGACGGAGGAAGAATGGTTCAGTGCACTGTCTCCAAGTCCTTAGTAATGTTGGCAATCTTGCATGATACCGAATATGACCCTTAGAAATAAATAGCATGATTCAGGGAATGGATAATTGCAATGAAGCAATGAGAGTATAGGGACTGGAAATAACTAAAGATATATATTTTGGGGGGGGGGAATCATGAATGTATTGAGCCTATCTAGACTATGACGAAACTAAAGGTATATGAGACTACCAATCCCTTGTTCTTCGCCATATTCTATATAGGATGAATGCGATTAATGATTGTTTAAAAAAAAATCCCTTGTTCTACTCCCTCCATTCATGTCATGGTCGGTGGTTCTGAGCCAGACTATGCCGTGCTTCCACGATCGTACCAACTAGTCGAATCTTCACATGCCACCGTGTGAGTCTGGCCGTGGCCGGCGAGTGCCTATAGTATCTGCCGCCAAATAGTCTTCTCAAACAGGCAACAAGGTTGTACGCGCAGGATTTTTGGTTTTGCCTTAGGCTTTGCCGAGCGTTCCGTCAGTTTCTTTATCACCGGTCCTGATCCCTTGGGGACATAGCCCGGGGTGCCTACGTATTGTATGGCCCTGTATAAATGCCTAGACTCTCGTGCGCCATGAGATTGTATAATCTACAGTATGTGCCCTATTTGTAGATTTAGCGACAGTTACACATTCATGAACAGAAAGCCATAGCCTGTATTTTCAACGAGGCAGGCCATGCTGGCAGGGTTAGATGGTAATACTACTGGCACTGTAGATCTGATGTATATGTATACAGATATATATGTAAAATGTGTCGACCTATCATTGTGTTAATAATTCGGTGTGTGCACGTTGATATGTAGCGACCTATCCAGTGTGTTAAAAATTCGGTGTTAGCACGTTGCTTATCATTGTGTTAAAGACACCCCGAGCCCAGGCGGTCCAGGCCGGTCCAGGAGATCCAGGCCAAGACTCGCGCGGCCTGGTTATAATTATTTGGGCGAGGCCCTGGCTGAAACATGTGGCCGGCCTAGCCCGCCCGTTGAGAAGACTGAAATTTATTGTTATTTAATTTAATTTCATTATTATTAGGTGTGGTAGAGTCGCTATCTGTAGCTAGACCCTTCGTATGCGTATCATACCTAACTGGTTTCACTGTACATGTGCTCGAGATCACCCATGCGCAACCCGCAAGCTAGGCGCTTAAATCCCGCAACACGATTTAGCCAACTGTCCCCTAATAATCAATATTGGGTTTTTCCAAGAGCACATGTAATGCCCTAGTACTATAGTCTGGCGGACAACTATCTCCTCCCAGCCCGAATCCTCTCCAACTTGGTCCATCTCCCACCCGAGTTCGGATCCCCCGTCCTTCCCCAGGGCCTCCTGCATAACCCGAGTGTACGGATTGGGCGCCGGCGCTATGACGGGCCCCATATCCCTCTTGACCTCCCGTACTAACTATCCGAGCGAACGCACTTAACGCTGGACCTCTCGGTGGAGGAGCGGGTGCCGGCTTCTCGTTTCGTTTGCTGGGTTCCGGGGCCGCTGATGGCGCCTTTGCCGTCAGGCCGGGATTGTTCCCTTTGCCAGCATCATATTCCCGTTGGCTGAGCGTCGGTGTGGGAATTACAGGTTTCCTGATTCGCTGGTGATGTCGTGATGTCACCCCGCCTGGCAGTGTGGGAGCGATATTTGTCCCGCTGACGAAGCTCTCGTGGACCGATGCCCGCTAGGGACAGCTTCGTGAGAAACACTGACAAGAGTGGGGAGGAAGAGGGCAAAATGCGGGGGAAAGAGCCGTGACAGTTGTTTCCCAACGATCTGAGTAGGTATTCCTGTTGTAGACGGCGAGGGCTATCTCGTGGTGACGCCCGCTTGTTTGTAACTGCCGTGATTTGTGTACTTTGCCTTTGAGTATGCTTCCAGGTGGGTACAGTGAGGAAACAGTTTAGTTAATAGTTATGCTGATTCCCGATTTCTTCTGGTTCATACGGAAGCGCTTCAAGCCCGCCAACAGGGGTGTACCACGTACACCTTACCTACTACAATGTATCACAGCAGGAGGTATTAGCTGATGGGGCTAGCCGATAACGAGAGGCCGTGTCCGCCAGGCTAGCTGGTACCTTTGTTCCTCTCCACGAGTGTTGCCAACGGGCCTGGCCTGAGGGCCGAGGTCCGTGCTGGCCTGAAACAGTCTGGACCAGCTCCGGCGGGCAATCATATGAACTGACTACCAATGCAGGACGGACCAGACGCCCAGTCCGTCTAGTCTGGCCCGGCGGGAGACAACTGCGGCGCGAGGAAAGGGAGAGGTATTGGCCCCTGTCGTTCATTGATGACATAAATGGAGTGAGAGTAGGGGAGAGGAAGAAGTGGAAGAGGCACTGGAAGAAGCCATGCAGGAAGCAGGAAGAAGATGGGACAGGTCTAAAGACTGGAAAGGAAACCAGGGAAAGCACCTGGGAGTAGTCATGCAGGGCAAAAGACGCCATCGGAAATACCGAGCATGCAGCTAGCCGTAACACTTACAACAGCCTTCTCTATAGGCTGCTTCCTCTGCAATTCCCTCTACAACTTCTTCTACAACTTCTTCGCGCAGAATTCACCTCCTAATTTCCTCCGCAATTTCCTCCACAGATTCGTACAAATACAAACTTCCTCCAACCGCTTCTACAGCTTCTCTCGCAACTTCTACTCAAAATGAACAACTCTAAACCCACCAACAACCTTAGCTTAAGCAATTTCTTTTGATTATCGCGTTCTGGAAAAAGATGCACGAATGACCATAGAAGTCTCCAATCCCTGATAATGCCTGAGCCAATTCCACAAAAACCTTATGGAAATTGTATAGATATAGAACTTGATTGAAGGGAAATTGATTTCAAAAAGTTTTATTATAATATTCTCGATCAAGAGCCTCAAGTTAAGCACGAGATAATTATTCCATATCTCCAACAACTACATGATCATGAACAAGCATATACTTCGGTTCAGATGGCATTGGTCCAACTATATATGCTTGGAAACTAAAGATACAATATGTCTATCCTATACTCTGACAAAGCAGCCATCAGGAAAAATATGACATTATTATGAGCTAGTGGTGCTGAAGCTACCAAGTACAAAGCGAAGCCAATTGCCAATGGGAGAATGATTTGCAATAATTTCTTCAGTTTCTCTGGACAGAATCTCTAGTGACTTATCCTTCCAACTGCTACCGTATTCAACTGGCTCTTTTTCTCTTAATGATAACTTTCACAGCCCTCATGCCCAGGATAGTGATGTTAAGTTACCATGGCAACCATGTGTTTATAAACAAATTTAACCGCACACTTTGGTTGAACTAAACTAAATAACCCCGCACTAACTACCACTCCATCAATTCTTATCAGAACAGTCTAAACTCACAATGCTATAGAGAGTACCGAGTGCGTGTTGCCTATTGTGGCAATTCAAACACAAGCCTCACTAGAACAACCACCTATTTTGAACGACAGAACTGCAATTGCCCCTAGTAGAAATTCTGTTCGCTGCCGTCTTAGACCATTTTTTTTTTTTTGAGTCTCCCGAAGGGAGTCAGATTACTCTTAGGCTATTGCGCTTACTAGGTAAGGATGCAGGAACACTTAACAGATGCATAAGCGTATGTAATATTTTCAATTTCGGTATTAATATGATATCGCGCGCGTTCCGAATCACATACTGCAGCATGGTGGTGACTACTTACTGGTAGTACGAGTTGATGATTACCGCATCCACTGGCGAACAAAGGTCTATGTCAGTTTTCAAGACGTACACCGAGCTCACGTTAAAGCCACTTGTTTTTGACCTGGTATATCGAATTTCCTGTGTGAGCCCCGCCTATGTCTTGAAAAGCGATATATATGGACTGTTGTTCGCCAGTGGATTCGGCCTACGTCATCTCGCATAACAAGAAATTCATCTGGGGTGATCACCCTGTGGCTAGTACGAGAATTGCGCTAAAAGGCTAGCGCGCCGTTAGGTTGTACTAGGAGAAGCAGGTTAGACCTCCAACCAGACCAGTTAGACCTGACCGATCTCTGCAGTGTGATAACAATTAAGAGACCCAAAGTGTTACTTTTTAGTTAGTCTCAGCAAATTTATATATGTTCCTTCAGCTTGATCCTACACGGCTATCCTCATTCTGACCTGGCAGCTAACGGCGCGCTAGCATATAACTCAAGTAGATACGGTACTGTAGTGGACATGGCCTAGCCTGATCTGGGGGAATTCGACAGGAGGTTGGGTAGTACGGTATATATATACCAGCCTCGTGACCAGACCCTTGCCGCGCTAGCAGGGGTCGCTATCATACCGACTTGGCATTGTTTATTCCTACAACGCACGCAGGTACGAGAAAACTCACCCAATTGATTTTGAATTACGGAGTACCGTACCATACACTTCCTGATCGCCCATGCAGGTTTATTATGTATGATAAATTATCCCTTGGGCCCCACCACTCTTGCATTAGCTTCAACAGCGGTTTTCACGACTAATGCAAGAGTGATGGTTGTCTCAGCGGCCCAGGGGATACCGTATTTTCTGGTTCGTTATGACCCGGCGCTACTGCAAGTTCTCCCATACACAACCCACGCTCTTCCCCGTGCGAGAAGCTTGAGATCCTGAAAATCCCACCACTTCCCGTTAGATTCTTGCTAGCGCCGGGTCATAAAGAACCAAAAAATACGAGAACTCGAAATATCGTTGATGCAGGTAATTGGCACAACCAGTCAGGCACAGCAACCAGTAAGCTAACCTAAGTGGGCGTGGCAGTCATAAAGATCAAGTGGGTCGGTGCACGTGCGTGCGAAATGTGAACGTCAAGTTACTCTGTCAACCGGTTGTTGTGCCTGACCAGTTGTTGTGCCTGACCAGTTGTTGTGCCTGACCAGTTGTTGTGCCTGACCAGTTGTTGTGCCTGACTGTTGTGCCAGACTGGTTGTTATGCCAGACCGTTGTACCAGACTGGTTGTTGTGCCAGAGTAGTTGTACCAGACTGGTTGTTGTGCCAGACTGGTTGTTGTGCCAGATACCGTATTTTTTGGTTCTTAAGACCCGGCGCTAGCAAGAATCTAACGTGAAGTGGTGGGATTTTCAGGGTCTCAAGCCACTCACACGGACAAGAGTGGATTTTGTATGAGAGAACTTGCAGTACCTAGTGCTTCCTAAAGAACCAAAAAATACGGTACTGTATGCATGCCGTGGCACCGTGCCACGTTACATGAGTTCATTCATCTGTGGATCGATATCGTGTGGATCAACGAGTCAAGACAATGGGTTGATCAGGACACTTATTATATATATATATAAAGGCTTACAACTCGACCCATAGCCTGAATTTCTGCTTCATTACAATTGCCACGTCTTCACTTCCGCTCAGAATACCCTGACTGACTACGAGCAACGACTGCCAATTCGCTTTGTCCACCTTTGTTTGACAATATGAAGCTTTGGATATTTCTCTCGGCATTAACTGTCACTCTCCTGACCTTAGGAGTCCCAACCATCGCCCACACTGTTGAAGAAGCCTACCATGATATTAAGCTACTGCAAGGGACATGTTTTGCCGTGAAGCAAAAACTGTGTGCCATCACACCTGAAAATGCGGAAGGAGGAGCACAGGTATGTATTTTCTTCTGAGTCCCTATATTTGCAAAAGCTAATGCACATGGGCACCTGAACTAGATCATTTTACGGTGTTTGAAGAAACTCAATCATGACATTGATTTCACGCAGACAAGGATTCCAAAGACTGTATGTCCAACTCAACTACCAGATTTCTGCCTGACCGTTTCCAATATTATACTTTTGAAAATATATCTATATACATGCTCATGTGGTCACAGGAACCATTTCCGCCCAAAGTCAAGGCAGAAATTGACGCAGGTGTCAAAATTGTAAGTCGGCTCATTGGAGATAGTCCCTGCCCCTTATTGATCATATACATGGACGTATACTGTAATAGCTACTAACTCGGCATCAACTAGTTTAATAATTGTCTTGTCGAAATACTCTCAATTTATATCCCAAAGCTATTGGCTATTGATGAAATCAAACATGACTCGTATCAATTTCTGGGAGAGTTGGATACTTTGATACATCAAGAGGTTCGTTTCCACTTCCATTTGTGATGTCTTGGGGCGAGTATACTTGAACAATGCTGACATCGCATGTTGCTACATTCATAGGAGTATTGTCTTAGTGGTGATTTTAATGGTCATTTTAATGCTAATGGTCATATTGATGGTGGGATTGGAGGTGAGGTTGCGACGCGTTGAGAAATCCTCAGGCTATCCTGGAAAACACCTCATTCCAGACACGATGGTAGTAAACAGCCAAGGAACTTGTTTACGGAAATCGCCCTGTTTCTGTATATATTTTGTTTGCCAATGTTGATCCTCTCGTTCTTTGACAGTACTATACCTAGTTTATAGAATTGAAGTAGATCGCTGTCCTGACAACATGTTCAATACTGCAGTATATGTTGAACTTGTCACTGTGATATACGTTCTGAGCGATACATCAATTTCATGAAGTAGTCGATATGTACTGTCTATTGACAGTTCGCTCGACCGATACAATAATTTTGCAGAGATTACACGATCTGTGTCCGATTCATCAACCAATGAGGGTCGTACGTACAATGAACTCCCGTTATAACGAATATATGCTTAAACTCAGAGAGAGTTATATATATACATGACATCAAACAAGAAATAAATATTAGGACCGCTGTAAGGACTCTGTGATCCTCCGCTGGGCTTTTAGGGGCTTCTCTTGAGGCAAGTAGGTCTCAATTCGACGTCTTTAATGTGTTGAAGTCATACTACTTTGGTAAACCCGACATCACAATTACCGTATTCCATATTTGGTTTTTAACGATTCGGTGCTACTGCAGCAACAAGGGTTGACAACGAGTGACTTACCTACATATGTACATTTACGGTACCATACTCCGTACCCTTCCAGACCCACTAGCGGGCCAAGACCGGCTAGCGGGCAGCCCTGCAATCCCCCCCCAAAACTAGAAACACGTGCGATATGCAACAATGAACCAAATGCTATTATCCTCACTAAATACACAACTACGGAATCAAGTACACTCTACAATATGGTCAACCTCATACCCCACCAAACTGAGTGAAATACCTAATATCGCCC
>Ga0307514_10006390_pt1 | contig 10273 bp, 10 predicted proteins | sample 16_EM_MG_FD_203088 | JGI IMG/M metagenome (GOLD analysis project Ga0307514, IMG submission 203088) | Populus trichocarpa ectomycorrhiza microbial communities from riparian zone in the Pacific Northwest, United States - 16_EM | ecosystem: Host-associated > Plants > Roots > Unclassified | place... | reverse complement strand
CCCGGCCCCCGCCGCGGCGCGCGCGGCCGCCCCCCCCCGCGGCCCCCCCCCGCCCCCCGCCGCCCGGAGTCAAAACAAAGGGTCCTTTGAGTACAATTTGATGGTATATAGGATAATAACAAAAGTCTGTACAGGCAGGCAGGTACATGATCAAGAAATAGAATGTGAAATTACACTTGTATGAAAATGCTGAAGGAGGAGAGTCGTGCAAAAAGATGGTTAATAAGAGGAAAAGAAAATCAAAGGACTGTCAAAATTAGAGACCAGTAGTGATGTGAAAATGCAGAATATAACCATAGAAGACCCCAAAATGAATAATAACTGTGCAACAATATTACAGTGGCTCAATTTGTGAAGTTGAATCGAATAGCAAGTTCCACTGTAGAGAACAATTGCCAGAGACTGAAGACAATGAAATCTGACAAAAGCTCAAATTCAGAGAATTTAAAGCTAAGATGTTCATGAAAATCCAAGTAAAAGGAAAGGTAGAAGCAGTGATGTAAAAAAAGAGGTAAGTGGAAGGGAATTTGTTGCCAGTCTTCAGAGTTTAAAGTTGATTGGCAGGATGGAGTGCTACATTTCTCTACAGAAGCTGCACTACAAATTAATATACTCCAAAGTTAGGTTTATGACATTGATTTCTTACTTTCCTAGTTTGTTTTCATCTTGAAGTCTATTAATAAGGGTGAAGATCAAACTGTCCATCCTTTTAACATGCTACTTTCTAAAAAACTCATCTCAAAAACCAAAGAATTAGCTGAAGACCAGGTTCTTGTGTATGGATTGATACTATCATTACACAAATAGTAAGGAAACCAAAGGATCAGGAGACAGGACCGTCATCCAAAGCACAAGAGATTGTCTCCACTCGAGGAAGAGAAAAAAAGGGATAGAAACGTGTAGCGTATACTTCCTGCAATTTGAGAATATATGGATTTGAGTCATGATAGGTTCTTTTGAACATGTTGCTGCGGTAGTATTCAGACCAATCAGTATAACATATCCAAAAGGCAAGATGCAAGTTTAAGCTAAAATAAGTCAGCAACATCGACTCAATACCTATAGAACATGTCCCAAATTAAGTAAACAGCTAAATCATAATGCACCATTTTCATTGCACACAGCTCTATCTCAAAAATGGTAAATATCAATACAAGCATATGGTTCAGCAAACAGTAATATCAAAATAGAATGCAAGAATAAGCCGAGTAAAAGAAAACACCTAGACAAGTTCAATATAGGCCATGGGTGCGTTATCCCCTCGTCTCGGTAAAGTTCTAATAATTCTGGTATATCCACCATTTCGTTCCCCGTATCTGTCGGGGACCTCAGCAAATAAGGCATGGACAATCTGCTTTTCATAGATGAAGCCGAGAGCCTGTCTCCTTTTGTGGAGAGAACCATCCTTAGCCAAAGTGATCATCTTGTCAACATACTTCCTCATGGCACTGGCACGTGCTCTGGTGGTCTTGATGCGACCATGCTTAAGGAGCTGAGTGGTGAGGCCTCTGAGAAGTGCTCGACGCTGGTCTGGTGGGCGATTGAGCTTGGGAACCCGCTTGCCATGCCTCATGGCAAAAAAGCGAGAACCATTATCAACGTCAGGGAAGACATGCCCACAGGTGACATTGTCTGTAAGTAGAACACACAACATTCAGAATGGTAATCTGAAACGGCATAACCTTATGGCAACAAAATTTCCCTAAACCCTAAATTTGTAATCAAACAGGTAGTAGTAGCATTACAAATAGGTAATTGAAAGAATAGTAGAGAAATTACCGGAGAAACCAAGGAAGAGAAGAGGGTTAAGAACGGTGAAAGAACGAGTAAGGACTGGTTGTTGCCGTTGTTGGCGGCGAGGCGAAGAGAAGCTGATGCTTTTGTGGAAGCATTGGCGACCAGATGATGATGGGAGTCGAATAGTGGCTGCGGCACTCGTTGAAGAAGAAGAATAAGGAGGAGAAGGAAGGGAAGACCTGAGAGAAGCCATGTTCCATCTATGACTGCTAGTGCTAGGAGAAGCGTCCACTGCCACCGCCACTGCCACTGCCATTGATAATGCCACTTCTTCTACTACCACTGTTTGGCTGGACTTGTCTCTTTGTCTCTCAAGGTTTTCAAGGAAGGAAGGATTGGATCAGATGAGAGAGCTGAGAGTGGATAAAATGAGAGGACAAGGATTTTACTCCCTCCAAATCTTTGGGCTGGGCTGGGATTTTCTTCTGTGTTGCGTGATTTACTACACTAGATTCCAGGAAAAAAAAAACATACTGAATTGTTTTTAAGAAAAACTATTTTTCAATAAATTTAATTTTTTTTATTTTTTTATTTTAAATTCATAATTTTTTCAGTATTTTTAAATCATGTGCTAATATCAAAAATAATTCTTTTTAAAATAAAAAATTATTATTTTAAAATATTTACAAATAAAAATATTTTTAAAAGTAATTATTACAAACTTTCAAATACATTTTTAATTTGTATTTAATATCAAATGAGGTCTAAGAAGTTATAAAATTCTCTATGATAGTATTGAATTGTGGTGTGTGTAACTGTGAAATCTTAAATTTTATTTTATTTTTTATGTTTTGAATTTATAGGATCTCGTTTTAACCATTTATTTAAAATATTTCTTTCTAATTGCGACTTTAAAAAAAAATTACAAGTATCACCTGCCACATGTGTTTTGTCCATGCTGCTTTGCCTTCTTTATTGTCAAGTGTAGCACTCCAATTCAGCGCCCATGCTTTCAAATTCCAAGTGTCAACAGGCGATACATAAATCAAGGCATCTGGTCAAACAAATTCCATTTTCCAATCGTTTTGCTTTTGTATTACCAAAGCCCATTGGCATGGTCCTTGTGTCGTTTTATGCACTCCTCGTGAAATTTGTTACTCCTACTATTCTAGACTTTGTCCATCATTTTTAATCCAACAAATATGATCATTAATCAAGATTTTATCAGTTTATTTTTATATATATTTATCAATAAATATTAGATTAAAAAAATATACATGCATAATTTTCTTTTTAATTTTTAGGTTTATTGGGCTAACATGCACCACCACCAAACATATCTTAATAAAGGTATGTTTGGTCTGGTGTTAAATAGACCCAACCCTGAATGAGATTAAATCTATCATAACTTATCATATCTTTATCTTTTAGTTGAATAAAATGAGTAGAATATAGCTAATAATGCAACTCAAAATATCACAAAGATGAAAAGTTATACTTTAGCCCTCTTTTCTCCACAAAAGAACAAAATGCATGACCTATAAATACACCATGAGATCTTTAGAACAAATATTCACAAATTTTATTCTCCACTGCATATATATATATTTTTAGAGCATCTCTCTATAATATTATTGTATTTTCTCTATCTAAAAAGATAATTATTTAAGCATCAGAGAGTCCCATAGCCACAAGTCAACTTGATCTACCAAGCACCAAATACAAGTTATTAATCACTTTGGTTAGGAAAAATGGATGAGATTGCTAGAACCAATTGATTAACTGACTATCTAACCCTAAAGCCTTGTTCCTAAACTATTTGGATTTTTAGGAGTGGTGTTGTTTATGAGAAGACTAATAAAAAAAGCCATCGGTTTCTTTATAAAACTTGCTTTTAGCATTTCCAGGGCATTTCATGGCGCACAACCAATTCCCTCATGGGCTTGGACGCAGCCCAACTCGTTGCCGCGAACACTCTTATCTAACAAGAGCTTCAACACTTATCAATCATGTGCAACTCCTCACCCAGGCCGTGTTGGCAACCTGGGGGCAAAATCAAATCTTGTCATCCCTAACAAGTCTTAACACCCTTAACAACACAAAATATCTTAGCGTCATGACCACCACTGCATAATAAACTCGTGAAACGATTACACTACCCAGGGGAGACCAATAAGAATGATATTCGTGGAAGTCTCTCAAGGGATCATTGTCACACCCATGCACAGAGTAAATACTCTGCATGTACTTTTTCTAGTTACTATAGGACGGACATGATCATTGTAATTGTCATTCTACGCCAAACTCTCTAGGCTTCCAAAAGCCCAACAAACAAAAAACTAAAAAACAGTCTATGCATAAGCATACCCATGAGAATGTCTACAGCCCCTATCAGTGAAGAGTTTATTCTTTGTCTAAACGCATATTAAGCACTCGACTCCCTAAATACTATATTTCCATGAAAACGAGTTTGGACAACTATGATGGCTTGGTCGACCCAAGAAAACATGTACAAAATGTACACAGTAGCCTGGATTTGATCATCCAATACCGTGACTAAATGTGCAAGAAACTCCCTACAACCTCTAGAGGATCTATGCATGTTTGGTACAACAACTTGAAACCAAACTCTATTGAAGGATTCAATGACTTATGAGCCAAGCTAGTGGCACGTTTTAGCACCAATATACCCGTAAAAAAAAACTCCACAAAGTTTTTTAGTGTTGCCCAATAAAAAGGAGAGTATACACAGGTATATTTTTTTATTTGATCAATAATATTATTTATCTTGTTTTATTATCTAATTAAAATAAAAACATTTTACTTGACTAAGCGACGTGAATAACACTGATCACATATTTTTGTTTCTTCTTAAAAGGCACTAAAATATATTTTTAAGAAAAAAATACGCGGCCCCAAAGCGCAGCGCCTATCTACTAGTCCTATAAATGGTTGCGGTTACAAAGAAGATAAGCTTTGCTTTGAAAAGGACCAAAGCCATTTTTAGACAAAGCAAGCAAAGCCCTTGAGGTAATTTGGAGTAATAACAGTAGAAAAGTAGTTATGAAAGCGAAGTGTAGTTGAAAGAAGAAGCATCAATAGGAGGAGGGTTCGTGTCTAACTGACTCTCACTGACTGAGTGGTCCTACACACCTTCGCAATAGCAAATAGGGGCCGGAGGAGATTCACAGATCCTCTCTCCACCCACTGTCTGATATCTATCATCCATACAAAAAGAGAGAGAGAGAGACAATCCTTTTTCCCTTTTCTTGGGATAGCTATTTCTTTTTCTAACAAGTTTTACTCCTTATTTTAGTAACCTGTGTTAGCAGTAGGGTATATAGTATTGCCCAGTCTCAGCATGTAATATTGTAATGTAATCTTAATTATTAATTAACAACTACTGCTATAAATCATGGGTTGCTTCAATATTTCAATTTTTCCTTTTTTTTATATAATAAAAACACTGGTAACAGTGTGAGAGAGAGAGAGAGAGAGAAAAAAAAAAGTGTCAAGGGGGAAGGCAGTGGGGAAAAAAAAAGTAGCCAAGAATGAAACAAGTAAGCCGCTGCATTATCAGGACAGCCATTCTACCAGTATCTGCTGCTCCTGCTCCTGCTCCTGCTCCTGCTCCTGCCTTACCCCTTCTACTAATAAGTCTTCAAAGTCACTGTCACAACATTTCTAGTACAGGTAATCAAGATGGGCAACTGCGGCACTAGAGAAGAATCTGCTGTTGTCTCCACTGCTCAAGGTTATTAAATTTCCTGTTTTAGTTTCAGCCCCAGATCTATCCCTTCCCCCATTTCTCTCTTTAGTGTTCTACATTTTGCTTTCTGGGTATTTAAGGTTTCGTTAATAAAGCTCGAAATTTTGGAGATTTTCCATCGAAATCTTTTAAAGTTTGAATCTTTATTCTCTTATAAAAAGAAAGTTTGAATCTTTATTATTTATACGAGTGTGAAATTTGGTGGGCGTGCAGTTCAACAACAGCTTCACATACTGTCATCATCAACATCAATTAAAAACGGCCAGTCAGACAAGAAGCATACTAGGTCAATTTCAGATCTGAGTGATCCTACTTCAACTCCACGCAACTTTGAAGACTCAAGAAAGAATGCCCTTCTTTATACCCATGTTATAGCCTTCACTTTGTATGAACTCGAGACTATTACCAAGAGCTTTCGCTCTGATTACATTCTTGGGGAAGGAGGGTTTGGAACGGTTTATAAAGGCTACATTGATGAGAATGTCAGGGTTGGCCTCAAATCTATTCCAGTTGCTGTCAAGGTTCTAAATAGAGAGGGTCTTCAAGGCCACCGTGAATGGCTTGTATGTCTCTGCTTAATGTGCATTGACCTTGCCCAACCCAACCTCTTTTTACTTCATCTCACTTTCATGTCTTTCCTGCTTATTGAACAGTGCTTGTTTCTTTTTTGTTGTGTTTACTAGACGGAAGTGAACTTTCTGGGGCAGCTAAGGCATCCTAATTTGGTGAAGTTGATTGGGTATTGTTGTGAGGATGATCACAGGTTGCTTGTTTATGAGTTTATGTTCCGAGGAAGCCTTGAGAATCATCTATTTCGAAGTATGCATTTTTTTGCCTTTTGTTCCTCTTCAATTATTGTGTTTCTTGTTACCAATTACTGTCTTTAATGCTACTTATTGCTCCTTCTTGACTGAAAAGGGTATTGCTACTGCTGTAAATGACAATATGGTATGATTGACTTTTGCTGCGATCATCAACGATTACTATTTTTCTGCTAAAAGATGCTTTCTTTGCCTTCTCTTCTTTCTTTTGATGTTTTACAGAAATTAATTGCAATATAATTTCTGCTGCCATAGCACCTGCATTCGATATCATGGCTGCTTTTGTAATGAAAAATTTACTCATAGTTCTGGCACCTTTGATGTGTTCCAATTCAAGAATGATAAGCATCGGTCCCGTGGTTGTCTGTGAAATACATGAGTTGTTTGTTCTATTCATCGACTGACAACAGTTATTTGAAATGGCGTCAAACATAAATTTACTACTTTGAGGATATGCTGCTATATCCTTAGCTTTCCAATTAGGTTCATTAACTAGATTTATTGCTGTATGGGAGGTTCTCTCATTGATGAGTTCTGAATATGATGTGTTATAAAACTTTCTTGTGTTTTGATTTGTTTAGGGAATGTGATGTAAATTGTTTCAGAAATTATATCGGTTTAGGTTTTCAATTCCTTGGGGTGGTGTTTCTCCTTTGGGAAAAGATACAAGACTCTTTAAAAATTATATACCGTAAGGATGAATAGATTGTACTATACTGTGATGAAACTACATAGATGATCTATCATTTTGTATAACCCTTAATTTAGCAATTTTATAATGATTTATTGTGATTATTAGTGCCAAATGGATTGTACTTGTTAGTTCTAGTGAGAAAATATACAAGACCTTGCTTAGTATTAGAATCTGTAACCTCAATGTTTTGTTAACTTGAATTGCTATGAACTTTTCCGAGGAATCCAGAAGCAACAGTTCCATTATCTTGGGCCACAAGAATGATGATTGCTCTTGGAGCTGCTAAAGGGCTTGCTTTTCTTCACAATGCAGAAAGGCCAGTTATATATCGGGACTTCAAAACTTCCAATATATTACTGGACTCTGTAAGTGGGGTTTCTTATATGTCATTTATCTGAGATTTCTTGTTTGGTTTTCTTGATACATGACTGTCCCTCCTTGTTACCTGTGCTAATACTCGTTACCGATGCATTCACAGGATTATACAGCCAAGCTCTCTGATTTCGGGCTTGCAAAAGCTGGACCCCAAGGCGATGAGACTCATGTATCAACTCGAGTGATGGGTACTTATGGTTATGCTGCTCCTGAATATGTAATGACTGGTACGACCCTCTACAATCTCTAAAATTCTTGAGGTTCAGTGTTATTTATTCTAAGGTTTGGTAAGGAGACTAAATACATTTATTCAGAGAAAGCTTAAACTAGGAATTGATCAAGCAGTGTTTCTGTATGTATGGAGAAAAATCAGCTCTGAGGGTTGCCTGGCAACGACTAGTTAATCAAGGAATTAGGTGGCAATGTTGGGTAATCTGATATAAGCATCATTGAGAAATATGTGGTTTCTCACTTGGATCTCATAAGGTTATGATGTAGATTTTCATTTCAGCTGAATAAAAGAATTGGAAAAATAAGGGTGGCATATCAAACATCTGACAATTTAAAATGCTTGAAGTTTGATGATGCTAATATATGCTTGGCAATGCAAAATTATTTACGAGCATTCAAAATCCCTATTCAATGATGCAAAAATGATCCAAGTACTTGCAATGTTAGTCTTGTAATAATAAACAATATAGAAGGAAACCTGTATGACCACGTGTTCAAACCTGTATTGAATGGACGAGAGAATGGACAAGGATTCTGGTAGGTTGACAGCCAGAGTAAATTATTTATATCGACAGAAGCTAGAATGAACATGTCATATTCTTTTGATATTGATTTCAAGGGGAAAATGCTTAACATAGGCAACCACAGTTGTTTCCCAGAATCAAGGAAGTGTGGAATCTTTGGAGCAGTTGTAATTCCCAATCTTCTGCTTCCTTAATACTGAGAAGTAACTTGCTTATTGACAACCACCTCCTTTCTCTGCCATTTTTTGATTTTGAAGTCACTTTTCGCACGATCCACATTTTAAATTTGTTGTTTATGGTTTATGGTATGATGAATCAATGATTGCTGTGCATGCATGTGCCTAATTTCATGGACACTGCAGGGGTGCCAAATTGCCTTTGTGTAAAAGCATGTATCCGCGCTTGCTTTTCTTAAAAAAGTTTATATGGCATGCAGGCCACCTGACTGCAAGAAGCGACGTATACAGTTTTGGAGTAGTTCTTCTGGAACTATTGACAGGAAGGAAGTCAGTTGACAAGACCAGACCCAGCAAGGAGCAGAGCTTGGTGGATTGGGCCCGTCCAAAATTGAATGACAAGAGAAAGTTGCTGCAAATAATTGACCCAAGACTGGAGAATCAGTACTCTGTAAGGGCAGCACAGAAAGCCTGCAGCCTGGCATACTACTGTCTGAGCCAGAATCCAAAGGCAAGGCCCCTGATGAGTGATGTAGTTGAAACTTTGGAACCTCTACAATGTAGCAATGATGGCGCCAATGGAGTTTCATCATCGTCACTGACCCCAACCCTAACAGGTAGTGCCAGTGCTTTTGCAATGGGCGGGGTCCCTGATTACCGGATGCGGAGATTCACCAACAATGTTGTTCCTGGTTCTAGTTGTCGTTCTCCTAATCCAAATTGCTCTCCTGGTGGCCCTGCAGCGTGCAGGGTCAGATGAGCGATATCACCTTCTATGTATTTGGTGTGCCTTTCCGTCCCCGTCCATCTTTCTAAATGACAACTTCTGATTGTTAAGTCGTGAGTGAATTTGCTGCTGTTAGTACTTGGTGTACATTCTATCATCTTGACCCCCAGCCAGCTGTTAGTTGCTGCTCGCTAACTTGTTGCTCGTATCAATCTTCTAGCAAAGTTTGCACAGCAATGAGAATTGCCAAATGAAAGCAGTTTTCTTATTTAGGAGATATCTAGCTTTGCGTTCTGTTTTGCCTGTGTGTTGAGGAAGGCATGTTAGAGGAAATATCCTCGAGTTCATGTTAGAGGAAATATCCTCGAGTTCATGTACATTTAATTAAGAGTCCCTTCATACCAAACTGTAACTTGATTAATAATGTCATGATTTTCCCTCTCGGATTGTTTGGATTTGGATGCGTCAACAGTTCACGGATGCCGAGGAGAACCAATGAGCATCCTCACTTGAGCTGGTAGGGGGACTAATAATATGAATTAATTAGCCTCACAGTCCAGGCATTATTCCGTTCATGCATTTGCATAGTTTTAAATGGCCCCTCAAAGGGCCTGATTAATTTGAAAATATTGTGCCTATCAAAACTCTCTAGTCTCTAGCCCCTCCTTGGATGGTTTCATATCTGGGGCCAGGCATCACTGTCAGACAGTGTTGAGTTGAAAGCTTTCTGTGAGGAGGCTAGATGATTCTCAGAAATGGCCCGTGCCAGCAACTTTACATCTATCGAATGATCAAGTTTCCAAAACTACTTAATGGCTAAACCCCTTGTCTCCATCATTGGCTGTGCATGATATCGTATAATAGCACAAGAAAGAAAGAGAAAGAAAACCCACTTCATTGACCCACTATTATAACTCTTCTCCACAGCTCTGCACCACACAAAATTTGATTCCTCAATTCAACTCTCCTCTCCGTCTATGCATGTATGTATGTACATGAGCAGCTTTTGCATGCCTCCTCTCTGGCCTGTCAGCCGACATATATTATTGAGATGAATTATTCCACGAAACTAGCAGTATTAGTATTAGCAATCCTTTTGTTGATCATTGGTCCAGCTGGTAAGTTGGTTTCTGAGCAAGGTTTTCAATCTTCATCTTGACTCACTATGTATAGACATGGAGTTGGTTAATCTTTCAAAGTAACTAATATATTTGCAGTT
>Ga0307514_10006389_pt1 | contig 10274 bp, 5 predicted proteins | sample 16_EM_MG_FD_203088 | JGI IMG/M metagenome (GOLD analysis project Ga0307514, IMG submission 203088) | Populus trichocarpa ectomycorrhiza microbial communities from riparian zone in the Pacific Northwest, United States - 16_EM | ecosystem: Host-associated > Plants > Roots > Unclassified | place... | reverse complement strand
TACAGTTAACAGCACAGTTAACAGCATTGTTAACTATAAAAAATTTATACAATTAATATATAGGCAATTTGGGAAAAAAACTAGTTCCTACTAATTAAGGGATTTAGTAAGAGAACTTCTTTTTATTGTAATATATAATTCTTGAAATTTGTAAAAAATATATATCATAGTATGTTTTACTACTTCTGAAAAAAAAATACTTTAAAAAAATTTACTTTTTTACAAAATAAAGTTCTCGATTTAAAAAAAAAATTTGAGTTACTCAATGATGAACAATTACAAAGCAAATTTGATTATTATCGACAAAAAATTCAGAGCAGTAAAAAAAATGACCGAGAAAAGAATTTGGATAAGTATTTAGTTCCGATTTTTGCTTTGGTTCGAGAAGTGATTTATCGAAAGAAAGGTCTTTTGCTTTTTCCTACTCAAATATTTGGTGGAATAGTGCTTCATTATGGCAATATTGCTCAAATGAATACCGGAGAAGGAAAAACTTTAACGGCTTTTTTACCAATTTGTCTAAATGTTTTATCAGGAAGAACAGTTTTTGTCATCACAGTTAATGAATATTTAGCACAAAGAGATTGAAATCTAGCCAAACCTATTTTAGATTTTTTTCAAATTAGTTCGGGAGTTAACTTAACTGGAATTTCCTCAGAAGAAAAACAGGAACTTTATAATAATTGCAGTGTTATTTATACTACTAGTAGCGAATTGGGCTTTGACTATCTAAGAAATAATTTAGTAACTGATATTAAAAAGAAAAATAAACAAGATTTTTACTATGCGGTTATTGATGAAGCTGATTTAATTTGTATGGATGAGGCTCAAAATCCTTTAATTATTTCAAAAGGTTCTCGACAAGGAGGAGTTATTAATATTGTTGATTATCAATTATCAACTAAATTAGCTAGTTTATTAATAGAAGGAAAAGATTATAAGGTTAACCAAAAAGAAAAAGACCTTTGACTGATAAAAAAAGGCCGAGAAAAAAGTGAAAAATTTTACCAAATTGATAATCTTTTTTCTTTTAAAAACCATCGTCATAATTTTCTTCTTCATAATTCTTTAAAAGCTCTACATTTTTATCAAAAAGATATTGAATATGTTGTTGATAAAGAAAAACAAAAAATAGTTTTAATTGATTATTTAACTGGTCGTTTAGTACCTAATAGAGTATATAGTTCAGGAATTCAACAAGCTATTGAGAGTAAAGAAGGGGTATTAATAAGTAATAATAGTAAAACAATTGCTACCATTACTTATCAGAATTTTTATCGCCTCTTTACTAAATTGTCAGGAATGACAGGAACGGCCATGACTGAAGTTGAAGAATTCCGAAGAACTTATGGAATGGAAGTAGTAGCAATCCCACCTTATCGAAAATTAATTCGCAAAGATCATAATGACTTGATTTTTTGGGATAAAGAAAAAAAATATAAAGCTATTATAAATTTAATAAAAAAAATTGATCAAACTACTCGAAGACCGATTTTGATTGGCTCGCCAAGTGTAGAAATTTCTGAATATCTATCTTCTTTATTAACTAATGAGAATATAAAACATTATAAATTAAATGCTATCAATCATCAACAAGAAGCTGAAATTATTGCAAAAGCAGGACAACTAGGGGCAATTACCATTTCTACTAATATGGCAGGGCGAGGAACTGATATTATTTTAAACGAAGAAAGTAAAAAAATTGGCGGGCTATTAGTAATTGGAGTTGAAAGAAATACTAGTCGTCGAATTGACAATCAATTGCGTGGTCGTTCAGGAAGACAGGGAGATAGAGGAGAAAGTCAATTTTATGTTTCTTTGGAAGATGATTTAGTAAAAAATTTTTCAGTTAAAGAAAAAATTAGTAGCATTTTTTCAGAAAAACAATTAAAAGAACTTTTTCATCGTCCTTTAAGTGGAAAAATTTTTAATTATCTTATTTCGGAACCACAAGAAACCTTACGCAATGCTCATTCTGCTAGTAGGCAATATGTTCTTAATTATGACTTGCTTATTACTCGTCATCGACAAATTACTTATAATTATCGCAATAAACTGCTTGTTACTAAGGATTTAACTAAAATAATTAAGAACAAGAAGAATGAATCTTTATTAATTGAGCAAGAATACTTAAAAGTTTCGCTCCTTAAAGAAATTGATTTATTTTGATCAGACTATTTAGAATCTTTAAATAAAATTCGGACATTGGTTAATGCTAAAGTTTATTTACCGCAAGATCCTCAAGAAGCTTTTTTTTGAGAAACTGCCGAATTATTTCGTGAAGGATTTAAACAACTTAATAAGAAATTAGAAAAAATTCTTTATCAATAATTAATATCAATTTTAGTTAAAAAGAAGAATGGTTATAAAATCTAATCTTGATTATAGAAATATTTAAAATCTTCAATCTTTTAACACTTTAGTTATTTTTTTTGAATTAATATATTATAATTTTAGTAAAATTATTCAAAAAATCTTTTACTAATCTAACTAATTTTTTAAATATTACAATGTGCAAAACCAATGACCGTTTTTAAAAAATATGAAAGCAAAAAATAAAACAAAAGTTAAGTCCAAATTTAATGGTTACAATGGTTTTCCTGAACCAAAAGAAGTCATTTGCTCAGATTGCGAAAAAACTTTTTTAGTTAAATTCGTTATCTCACGCTTAGCTTATAGTCAAAAGAATAATTGAGGATATTGAACCAAACAAGAAAAAGATCAAGAAAATTATAAGTGCAATCAATGTCTCCGTCAAATTTATAGCGATAAGTTTGCTTACTGACAAGCAGTTCAGAGTTCTAAAAAAAGAAATTTATTCCGTGTTTACTTAGCACATAACGATATCTAAACTTCTATATTTTTTATCCATTAGTCAATGATTAATTAACAAGATATTAGTTGTGTTCATAAGAGTTTAGTTAATTAGTATAAATATATTTTTGTTTTATATGTTAATCAATGACTAATTCAGAAATAAATGTTGAGTTAATTATTGATTAGAGAAGAGTTTTTGTTCTCTTCTCATAATCTTTTTTTCATCTAAATAAACTAGCTTTGAGGAAGAATTTGTATTTGTGCTTGTAATTGTTGTTTTTGGAGATTAGTTAATAATAGTTCTTGAGATTTAAGTTCATCTTGTAAGTTTAATAAATTAATTTGTAAAGAAGCAATTGCATCTTTCATATCACTAGTTTCAACATGAGCTTTATTTTGTCAAATATTAGTAGCAATATCATAAATGCGATAGCGAAGTGAGAATAAACTTGGCTCTTGTTCTTTTTCTATAGTTAAATTAGATGGAGAATTTAATAGCAAATCATAAACTTCCTTAAATAATTGCAAGTTCTTTTCTTCTTCAGTTAAAAGTGATTGAAAAATATCACTGCTTTTAATAGTAAACTTTCTTTTGTTTCGACTATTTGCAATGCTCATCCCTTCTCCTACTGGTTCCACTATATTTATCACTGTTCATTTACCAACTAGTTTACCAGTAGTACTGAGGGCTCTGCTGATTTCTTCTCTTTTGGCGTATTTACCAATATTAGCTTCTTCTAAAATATCACAGCACTGACGAAGGCTAGCAATAGTTTCTTGGCGAGCTTTTAAAAACATTCTCTTTATACCTAGTAATTCATTTAATTTCTTAAGAATTTTGTCTTGTTCAGTTGGAGTTAAGTTGCTTTCAGTTTCTAACTGATTAAGTAATTTCTCAATAAAACTTGCTTGTGGTTGAGTAAAAGTTTTGATTTCTTTTAATTCTTGCAATATTGAGGAACTTTGTTTTCTCAAAAGTTCCAACCCTTCTAATTGCTTTTGTTGCATCTCATTATTTTGAGCAATAATTTCTCTTTCTTTCCCACTGAGAATACTTTTTTCTTGCTGAGCGATTAAAACTGATTTATTAGTTAATTTAGCCTCTAATTCTAATTCTTGCTCTGCTAGTTTTTCGCAGTCAGTGAGAATGCCCTGAATTTTATTCATCGTATCTTTGACTATTTCTTTACTTAACTTACTGCGTAATTGCTTTTTAGTTTCTTGAATTGCACTAGTATATTCATCATATTTTTCCTCATAATCTTCTGAATCTATGGCTTGTTTTTTAAATCTAGTAAACTCAAAATGAGTAGTAATTAACTTTTGCACTAACTCTTTTTCAGGAAGTAGTCGTGAGAAGGTGCTAATAATCTTATTCTTTTGCTCTTTACTAACTTCAACTAATTCTTGACTTCTTAAGGTTAGATAATTGATCTTTTTTTCTTTTTCTTGAAATTCTTGGCTTAAATTAAGTACTAGTTCTTTAGTGATTATTTTAGTGATTATGGCTTTACTAGTAATTTTTTGTTGAGTTTCTTTAGAGGTAATATCCGCGATGTTTTTTTTTAACTCTTCCCGGCTTTTTTTTAAATCTCAAAACTTTTTTACTAATCCTTGAAAATCTTGTTTAACTAATAAATTAAATATTTCTTGAGCATCTTTTTTGCACGCTTTTCAATCATTACCATAAAGCTTTAAAACCTCAGTCAGTTTAGTACTCTCATAAGAAAATTTTCCCCAATTCCCTGGTAAATATTCTAAGCCAGAAATAATTTTAGCATTACCATCTATTTCTAAGTTTTCTAAATTGTCTAAATATTTCAAGAATTCTAAACTAGTTAAATTATTTTGACGAATATTTAATTTCCTGATTTGGGGGCAGTTTTCAATTGATAAGTCTTGTACACCACAATCTCAAATGGTACATTCTTTTAATTGAGGCAAGTTTTTGAGAGCTATTCTTCCTATCTCCTGAATATCGTATAAATATAACTTTTCTAAGTTGAGATAATCCTCAATATCCAGCTGTTCTTCCTCATCAAAATCTTCAGTTTCAATTTTTATTTCTTTTCTTGACTCTTTATCAGAGTATTTTTTGTTAAATTCAATTCGACTGTTTACCATATTGTTATTTGTTAGTAGGTATTTCAATATTAACTAGTAATTGTTCCAATTCTTTTTCTTCTTTAAAAAACCTTTCACAATATTTAATTATCTTTTCAATATTTTCTTCTGAAAGATTATTTTTTTCTAATTTTTCCTTCAATTCTTTGATTTTTGTTCTTGCTTCTTTATCTTTTTTGTTTTTTAATCTTTTCTTATGAACTTGAATAAAATCACTTACCACTTCTTTTAATTCCTTGGTTAGTGGTTGATTGATTTCTCTTTCCATTTTTTTTAGTTCTTCTGCTAAAGCTTGTTCTTCGGATTCTTGAAATAGTCGGGCAATTTGTTTAGTGTTGATGAGTTGGCTAGCAGTAGTTGTCTTAGGATATGCTCTATGAGGAATGTTTTTAAAAAATTGCTCATATTTTGATTCTACTTCTTGATATTGACGATAAAATTCGATGTCTTTTTTGTGAATAAATTCATTGTATCAATCATTTAAATTCTTATATACCTCGCTAGCTACTGGACGTACTAAATAATCATTATTTCAACAACAACTAATTAAATTTTTCAATAATCTAGGAATCATAACATCGCTTAAATCAGGGCGAAGTCCTTCGCATATTAGCACAGCCAAATCATTATCATGAGATGATAGGTCACAGTAAGGAAAAAGACCTGAAAAAACTTCATAAGCCACTATGCCAAAAGAATAAACATCTGAGGCTTGGGTATAAGGTTCTCCGCGGAGAACCTCGGGAGCTACATAAGCAAGGACGCCATAAACTTTTCCTTGGTCAGTTTCACTAGCAGGACGACATAATCCCAAGTCAGTAATGTAACTCCCGCTATCGCTATTCAATATGTTACCCACGTGGAAATCCCGATGAATTAATCCTTGTTGGTGGACAAACTTCAAGCCGTAAGCAGCATTAGATAATTGTTTAAGTTTTTTGCCAAAATTTAGTAAATCACTTAAATAATGGCGAAGATTACCGTTTTTCATATACTCCATAACCATGATATAATTCTTAGTTTTGGGATCTTGGGAAATACCATAGAATCTCACAATAAAACCGCCATTATCGACTAATTTATGACAAGTAACTTCTCGCAAAAACTCATCAGTAATATTTTGGGAATTTTTTAAAACTTTTAAAACAACCATGCTATTATAATCTCTTTCTCATTTATTTTCATTGCTTTTCCAGTAACTAATTGGTCCATCTTTTCATCTTGCTTTGTACACTTCGCTAAATCCCCCCTGGTCTAAATATTTAATATCCTCAAATTGCTCGTAATGGATTCATTCCAAAACTCTAAAACGATTTGTTGCTTCTATTTGGAACTTTTGGATAAATTTATTAACATTTTTATTATCGCTAACTCATTTGCTAAAAGCTGATTGAAATCGTTGTTTATTGCAACTTAAACATCAGTCTATTCCAGTATTGGATTGCTGACATTCCTGACATAATCCATATTTTTTGTATCTTTCTTTTAATTCTTTGTCAGGAATTAATTCATTAATTAATATTTTTTCTTCCCGAGTTAAATTATTATAGAAGTCATATGAGTATTTAAAATATTTTATTTTACTAATTACTTCGTCACTAAGTTTAGAATTCAAAGGGTCTTGAGACGTTATATTTGTTGAAGCGTCTTTTTGATTTTCTTCCATAGATCATTTTGTTTCTTCATGATGAACCCAAGCAATTAGATTATGATTACTTCTCCTTCACGCTTGATAATCATACCAGACATATCTTCCGCCTATTGCTTGAAAATTCTTTAATTTTTCTACTAACTTACTAACTTTAGTATCAAATCGACCATTATTAGGGTAACATCAAATCTTTTCCAAATCTTTTGGTAGCCATTCTAAACCAGAGTCGATATCAGTATGACTAATGCCTAACTGGTTTAACTTTTTCAAATCTTTCAAGGGTTCTAATGAACCTGCAAAACTATTGCATATTCCTTCTCTTGCTCTTTCATCATCCGCAGTTCCTATTCATAGTCTCTCTAAATTTTCAAAAGACTTGAATATATCCAAAGTCGTATATGAGATATTATTTTCGCTAATTATTAATCTTTGTATCTTCTGTGGTTGAGGAACGCAGAGAAGGAAATCGGTAGTAGTTAATTGATTAAAAGAACAATCAAGTTTCAATAGAGAGTAGCATTCGCTTAAATCTATTTCAGTTAGTTTATTTCTATTGCAATAAAAAGTCTCTAAATTAGTGAAATTTTCCAATTTTAACGAACCTTCTAAGTTTTGATTATTAACAATTAACCGCTCTACTTCTTTCCTTTGTTCTTTTGGATATTCCTTATCCAATCACTCTTGTGCATTTACCATATTTTTATTTCTTTATTTTTTTATATTGCCTAAGTTATTCAGGTTAGTACTGAACGATTACTACTAACTTCTTTTTTTGTAAACTACTAGTAATCGTAGTAATGATTTATGTTAATTACTAGTACTTGTTATATTATGGTCACTTGTGGTCATATATTTTTTATCTATAGTTTATATAGTAACATTACTTCTAGTAATATTATAAACTATGTAATAGTTTTATAAACAACTTAACAAAAAACCTATCTTTTACTTTTATTTTTCTTAATAAAAAACATTACAATTACACCAATTATTAACAACCCTCCTCCAACAATTAATGCTGGTTTTAACCATGAATTATCATTATTATTTTGAGTATTATTTTCTAATTTAGCCAATTTTTCTTTTTTATCTGTTAATTCTTGCTGTTCTGCTGGTGTGCGATTAGGTTTATTTTCTAAATTGTCAATATCTTGTTGAATTTGCTCTCTCTCTCTCTCTCTCTCTGTTATTATCTTTACTAATGTTTAAATCTTTTCTAGTTAAGGTAGTTAAATTTTTATTTTGCATGAAAAGTTTAATACCTTCATAAGCTTCATCTTCTGAATTGGAACTGATTTGTTTTCTATTACCATCAAGATAACTTATAGTTAATTCGTCCAATTTTAGTTCAATATTATTAACTTTATTGCTAATAAAGTAGAATTTAATCATATTTTGTGATGTTATTTCTACTAATTTTTTTGAATTACAACAAGGTTTAATGTCATCCAATCCATTCATTATTTCGGACTGTCCACAATTAAAACAAAATTTATTTGTTGATTTTATTCTATAATAAGTTCTTACTTCATTGCCACCATCACTAATTCTATCGCTTTCATTTCAATGAATATCTTTAGGACAATCTCCAATAATTGTCTTTTTTCATTTAATTTCTCACTCTTCCAATTTTTCGTAAGTTTTTTTACAAATTTTACAAAGATTTTCTCCATTCATAATTTTGATATATTTTTTTATATAATAATATTTTTGAAAAAATATTAAAAAGAAAGAAATTAAGTAAAAATAATTTTTAATCATCTTCTCTATCAGTAGGATCTGTTTGAAATAAAGAATAACTTACTTAAAAATGTGTGTATATATACAATGAAAGCACAGATTAAATGAATATTCTTTAAGAATTTAAAGAAATTTATCAAGAATGATACTAATAACGAGAACTGATTAACTGTCAATGATTATGTGGACACTTTAAATAGCTGGTCAAAAGAAATCATTAAACAAGAACAAGAAAATAATCAAATTAATTCTAAAAATAAAAAAACTAAAGAACTAGCTACTGCAGTCTACTCTTGATTTGTTGAAGAATACAATCGGCTAAGTAAAGAAAGAATTAAGCAGTGTCCTGATTGCACAAATATTCAATTATTGCCTCCAGCTAAGAAACAACCTCTTCAATGTCAACAATGTAGACGAACTAACTGAAATTATACTCGCACTAAAGAAAATCCTTATCAACTGCAAGATTTAACTCCTTATTTAGATCTAAGAAAAGTTTATTGTCAAAGATATCAAGCGTTTACTAACTTCTTAACTTTACTTAAAGATAAGGAGAGTAATTTGTTAACCAATGAACATACTGAAGAATTAAATAAAAGACTAACTGAGTGAAAAAACCATAATGAAGGTAAAGATATCGATCCCAACCCTTATGAAATCACTGTCGAAAAAAGAACTAAAGACACTTTGCAATTTGTTTGAGAACCTGTTGAGCAAGAAATAGAAATTGTTAATGATGAAGATAAGGTAGAGAAAAAGAAAGGTTTGTTTTTTCCTTTATTGAATAATTACTTGTTTAATTACTATGGTGAATGATTTGAAGTAGATTATTGAACTCAAGAAAATTATCAGACAGTAAATATTTCAGCAGTTAGGAGCATTTTTTATAATGATTATTTGTCGCTGATTAAGGCCGATACTAATGGGATAATTCATCATAGTCCAATAGTTGGAGGTAAAGAAATTTGTTCTTATTCAGATTTTGGAGTTCCCACTACTTCTATTGATGTGGGCAATGCTTATGAACTAAGATTAGGTCTTTATAAATTAAATAAAGATTTAATTAAACATGGTGATGTTGTTAAAAAGGATGGATTGCCATTAATCGCTCCTTTTAAAATTCATGAAGTTCCTGATCCCGAATCTGAAGTAGGTATTAAACCTAGGTCGGGAGAAAATGTTTTTTTAAAAATGATGGATAGCATTTGAAAAACTGCTGTAGGAACAGTTTACTTCTTATTAAGCGAAAGATTAGGAACTTCTCCAGCATCTCGTATAAAATTTTACAACAATAGTGTTTCTTGAAAAAAATATGATAAAGATACAGAAGGAAATACAGTTCCAATAGGCGAAAATCTAGAAACTATTTTTAAATCGTTGGGTATTGATATAAATGATCCCAAATATTATCACTTTTTAAGATATCATATAAAAGCTATGCTTTATTGACGCAAAAAGCAAATATGAATGGGTAATTATTGACAAATTCATACTGATTTTCGGGTAGAAGAGAGTGTTAACCCTTCAGGAACTTGCATAACCATTTACGGAAATAATACAGTTATTACTCGCGTTACTGAAAATATAACTGTTAAAGTAGGAGGTAATGCGTTTGTAGAGAAATTTTTTGATTGTATAATTGACAATCAATTAAGTGATGATAAGGGACAGAATAATAGGCAAGCTGAAAGAGCAACAATTAAAGAAGCGTCCATCAAACCTAGTGGAGAAATCAAATTAAAACAAACTCAAAAGGAAAAAGACGGAGATAAAAAATCTCCAAAAAAAACCCAATGACAAAAACTAAAACAAACGGGAGCAGAAATAGGTTTTGCCTCTGCACATCCAAGCTTATATAATGTTGACCATACTAAAACTGAATACACTACTTATCAATTTCAACACAGATATTATTTAGGAGGCAGATATCCTTTATCGCTTA
>Ga0307514_10006388_pt1 | contig 10274 bp, 11 predicted proteins | sample 16_EM_MG_FD_203088 | JGI IMG/M metagenome (GOLD analysis project Ga0307514, IMG submission 203088) | Populus trichocarpa ectomycorrhiza microbial communities from riparian zone in the Pacific Northwest, United States - 16_EM | ecosystem: Host-associated > Plants > Roots > Unclassified | place... | reverse complement strand
ACGTACCGGTCGAAGAGCTCCCTCAGGGACTTCACGCTGGCGGCGCCGCGGGAGCCTCGATGAGAGCCACGATCTGCGCGGCGAGCGTGCGTGGGCTGAACGGCTTGGTCATATAGGCATCGGCACCGGCGGCGAAGCCGGCATCCACCGCCGTCTGGTCGACGGCGGCCGACAGCAGGAAGATCGTCGAGCTCGACAGCTCCTCGCTCTCCCGCATCGCGCGCGTGATCTCGAGCCCGGTCATGCCAGGCATCGAGACGTCGAGGAGAGCGATGTCTGGTCGGTGCTCCTTGATGCTCGCGAGGGCGCTCGTACCGTCCGCCTCCGAGGCGAGCAGCACGAGTCCGGCCCGGCCGACGGCAATGGTGGTGAGGGCGAGGATGTCCGGGTCGTCATCCGCGATGACAACCGTGAGTCCTGCCGCGCTTCTGTCGCTCATGCTGCCTTCCATCTCGGTACTGTCTGCGTCAGCGCGTGCCGCACCTGCGAGTTCGTCACAGGTTTCGGCAGCACGACGTGGCCTTCCGGGTAATGCTCCTCGCCGAGCACGGAGGTGATCGCGATCGCGCAGTCGGGGTGCTGGGAGCGCAGGTGAGCTGCCAGCTCCCACCCGTCCATGCCAGGCAGCACGAGGTCGATCACGGTGAGCTCCGGCTGGGACTCGTCCCACGCGAGCATCGCGTCCTTCGCCGTTCCCGCGACCGAGACGACGCAGCCGGCGCGCTCGAAGTAGGTGCGAAGCAGCTGGAGCTGGTCTTCGCTGTCGTCGACGATGAGTACGCGTACGGGATCGGTCATACGAAGAACAGCTGCCTAACTATGATGAGCGCGGCCACTACTGCGAAGGCGATGATGGCCTTCGGGATCAGCGTGTACTCGTAGCGTCGGTTGGAATCTATCTCGGCCTGGATGAAGGCATCGCCGGGGTCGCGGATGTCGTCCACGACACCCGCTGGGCCGGAATGACGCGCGGGAGAGGTGCCCCCACCGTGCAGTGCGGTTGTTCTCACCTGGTGACCCTCCCCGTCTTCTCCGTCTTGTCCCACTTCGCCTCAGCGTGGCGGGCTTCCTTGATGTATGAATCGAAGGTTATCGCGCAAAGCAGGGAACCGTAGCCCGACAGGTAGATAAGCACCGGAGTCAGCACCGGACCCGCCCACGTCTTCTCGACCTTGCGCGCCGCCCACGCACCCACCATCGAGAAGGGGATCCAGATGTAGATCGCCGCGGTCAGGGCGAACTCGCCGCCCTCGGTGAGCCGCAACCCAAACAAGCCGGGCAGGTAGACCATGACGAGGTTGGGGAAGAAGGCCGTGAGCATGACGAGCATCGACAGGATGCCGGGGAAGGTCAGGAGCTCCCTCCAGCTGCTTGCCGACAGCCGAGAGTCGAGCTGGGCGCCGTACGCGAGGATGAAGATGAAGGTGGCCGCGGCAGAGATCCAGAGGATCTGGAAGGTCGTCGCCGCAAGCTCGCTGCGCATGAGCAGCAGCCCGAGCAGCCCGATCGAGGACAGGATCATCGCGACCGGCAGCAGCCAGATGCTGAACCACACGATGCCGAACGAGAACGAGCCGAGACCGTGCACGCGCGACGGCCGGAACCAGATCTTGCGGTACCGCGAGGTGACGGTCACGTTGCCGCGCGCCCAGCGAAGGCGCTGCTTCCACAGGGCGTCGACCGAACCCGGTTCCTCTGCCAACACGACGGCGAGCGGCTCGAACACGACCTGGCGACCGCGGAGCTGGGTCTCGAACGTCGTGATGGTGTCTTCGGCGAGCGAGCTCGTGTCGATGCGCCCGCCGATGGCCATGAGGTTCTCACGGGTGTGCAGCTGCGCCCCGCCGGCAAGGCAGGCCTGGGCGCCGAGCACGTTCTGGGCACGGCGTGCCGCTGGCTGCGACAGGATGTACTCGAGCCCGATGAAGCGCGTCAGGTAGTTCTTGTCGAGGCTTCCCTCGCGAATGTAGGCGGACACCGAGCCGACCTTCGGGTCGGCGAGGTGGCGGGTCATGCGGCGCAGCGAGTTGGGCTCGTAGATGACGTCGGCGTCCATGATGAGCAGCGCCTCCATCCAGTCCTCCTCGAGAACCCTGGCGATGCCGTGGTTGAGCGTGTGGGCCTTGCCCTCTCCGCCCTTCGCGCGGCGCAGGTGGAAGACGTTGCCGGGGTAGAGCGCGGCCTTCGACAGCACGACGTCAGGAGTGTCGTCAGTGCTCGCGTCGTCGACGACGTAGACGCGCAGCTTCTCGCGCGGGTACTCGAGCGCCATGAGGCGCTCGATTGACTGGCCGATCACCGCCCCCTCGTTCCAGGCCGGCACGACGATCGCGACGCGGGGAAGGTAGGGCGCAGCGCGGCGGTAGTGGTTCTTGACCGAGTGGAACGGGATCGCGAGAAAGGCGACGGCGGCCGAGAGCACCGGGATGGCGCCGGTACCGACCAGGATGAGAAGGAACACCTGCAGGGCGGTCAGGCCGATGTGGCCCCAGTCGAGACCGTTCATTCGCCGGCCACCTCCTCGAGTAGCAGGGCCGCCACCGCGTCGTAGCGGCCGACCTCGGTAGAGACATGGCTGTCGGTGGCCGCGACGATCGTGGCGCCGGCGGCGCGAGCAGCACGGATGACCCGAACGCCGGGGCACGACCACTTCTCGTTGACTTCGACGAGCGTTCCCGTCTCTGCGGCAACGGATGCCCAGAGCGCGAGCTGATCGTCGCTGAGGTCGCTCTCGTCGAGGCCGACCTTGGGCAGGATGGAGAACGGGTGCGCCAGCTGCGCGGACGACGTCGCCCGCATGGCACCGACGTAGCCCGAGATGAGCAGGTCGAGGGCGGCGGCGGTCGACAGGCCGGCGGCGAGCCGCTCGATCGTGGACTCCGGCGACCACGGGCCATCGGTGCCAGGGAACTGGTGATCGGCTATGACTATCGCACCGAGGCCGCCGTCACCGACGATGAGGTCGGTAGGGAGGTCGAGGGTGCCGTCGGCATCCATGATCTTGGTCTCGACGCCGGTGAGCACGGTGAGTCCCGTCGGCACTGGCTCTGCTGCGACAGCGGCGAGGAACTCTGGCACCCACGTCGTCGAGGCGCGCACGTGGTCGATGAGGCGGATCGTGGTGAGCCCCGCTGCCTCGGCGGCGGCGATGTTCTCTGCGATGGTCGACACCGCGTCATCGGAGAAGGTCGAGTGCACGTGGTAGTCGCCGTGCAGTTCTGCCAGCGAGGACATCAGTCCTCCTCGCCGTGCGCCGCGTTCTCCGACAGGAGGATCTCGCCAGGCTCGACGAAGACGTCTTCGAGGTAGCGCACGTTGGCGAGCTCGCGGAACGGGACGGTGTCGGGTGTGTCCAGTCCGAGGGCGAGGTCGAGGGCAAGCGACGGCATGTCGACGCCTGCCGCGATCGTGAGGGGCATCGCACCGGGGAACCGCGGGTTCACCTCGAGGAGAGCCGGTGTTCCGGCGGTGTCGCGGCGAAGCTGCACGTTGGCGACCCCGGTGAGGCCGATCGCGCTTGCGACGGCAGCGGCGGTCGACTCGAGCCCGGCGTCGCGAACCGTGCGCCCGGCGATCGAGACCCCGGAGTCGACCCGCGTGCGGGTACGGGGCACGGCCGCCATGACGTGGCCGTCAGCGTTCGCGATGACGTCGACGGAGTACTCCTCGCCGGGCAGGTGCTCCTGGGCGATGAGGCTCGGGTCGTCGCCGAGGGCGGCGAGGTCGTCGCGCGAGTGCACGAGCCTCACCCCGCGGGAGCCAGCGCCGCTGCGGGGCTTGACGATGATAGGGAACGACCAGTCCTCGGCAAGGGCCGCGGGGCCGACGAGGTGCGTCGTCGGGGTGCGCAGGAGCGGGGAGCACCGCACCGCGAGCGCGAACTTGTCGAGGCAGGTCTCGAGCGTGTCGAGGCTGGGAGCGGCGAGGGTTGCGCCGAGCTCGTCGCGGCGGCGCGCGAGGGGCGGCAGCTCGACGTCGACCGTCGAGAAAAGCACGTCGATCGCGTCGGACGCGCACATGGCGATGATCTCGTCGACGAACCCCGGCGCCTTGCCAGGAGGTACGATGCGGCGGCGGTCGGCTGGCACGAGGTAGAGCCCGCCTGCCCAGCCGTCCATGTCGGCTGCGAAGACATCGACGTCGTCGCGGGAAAGAAGCGATCGGATGACGGAGATGCCGGCGGGTCCGCCAGCACCGGTGACGAGAACGCGAGTCACAGCGCCCTCCCGGAGCTGCCCGACTGGGCGGACGACGCCGTCACCCGCACCGGGGAGGACATATCGGAGGTCTCGCGGATGATCTCGAGCGGCTCCACACTTGTTCCTCCGCCGTAGCGACCCCAGTAGCGCGCGGTGGCGAGCACGAACTCCGGGTCGAGGTAGCCGCGGATCTCGGCCTGCGAGCGGAAGCACTCGATGAGCGCCAGCTTCGCCTCGGTGTAGCCGTCGATCGACACGAAGCGGGTCGGCCGGTAGTCGACGGTCGACGATGGGCTCTGGAAGCACGCAATGGTGCGCACGGCGCGTGTCGCGACGAGCGTCGCCTCGTGAACGGCCCGGTGGTCCTGGTGCCGGTCATGGATGCTGTGGGTGTAGACGATCGTCGGATTGACCTCTTTGACGACGCGCTCGATGAGCGCAACGGTGGGCCCGGTGTTGGCGATCTCGGTGTCGACGAGGTCCTCGAGGAACAGCCGCGCACCGAGAAGCTCTGCCGAGGCCAGCGACTCGTGCTGGCGGTCGTCGGGCTCGCCGCCCTTGGCGCCGCGCGAGAGGGTGAGAACGGTGACGCTGTCGCCCGCCGCGCGGTGGGCTGCGAGGATGCCGCCGACGCCGATCTCGACGTCGTCCGGGTGGGCTCCGACCGCGAGTACGTGCTCTCGCGGGCCCTGGAGGGCCCTGCTCGCCCGGCCGTCGGCCGCGAGCCGGTGCACGACCTTCACCAGCTCGACGGCGCCGACGGGCTTGGTGAGAAACTCGTCGGCCTGCGCCCGAAGGGCGGCTACGGCGTAGTCGACCGAGACATGCGCGGTCATGACGACGATCGGCAGGTCTGGCTGCTCCGCGCGGATCTGCTCCATGAGCTGGAGTCCGGTCATGCCGGGCATCTCGATGTCGGTGACGACGACGTCGGGCTGGAAGTCGGCGACGATCGCACGGGCGGCGAAGGGATCGCCCGTGGTGCGCACGATGCACTCGCCGCGCTTCTCAAGAACGGTGCGGGTGTACTCGGCGACGTCGACGTCATCCTCGACGACGACAACTCGATACGGGTCCGTCACGGTGTACCCTCCCCCAGGCTCCTGTGGCTCAACTCTAGGCCAGACCCGCGGCTAAACCGGTGCGACACCGAACCGCCGAAGGCGAAGGGAGGGGTTGGTCTCGCGCACCTCGGCGAGGCGCGCAGGGTCGGGCCAGGCGATCGCGAGGCCCTGCGAGTCGCCGATGGTGACGAGCTCGACACCCATGGGGTCGAGCACCATGCTGTTGCCCGCGCCGATCGGCGGAGCGTGGTCGGCCGCGGCGACATACACGGTGTTCTCGATGGCCCGCGCGGTGAGCAGCGTTCGCCAGTGGTGCTCCTTGAGCGGACCGCGCACCCACTCCGCGGGAACCAGAACGAGGTCGACCCCCGAGTCCACGAGAGCGCGCGTGACCTCGGGAAACCGGATGTCGTAGCAGGTCTGCATTCCGACGGTGAAGCCGCCCCACGCGAAGGTCTCGAACTCGCCGTGTGCGCCTGGCTCGATGAAGTCGGACTCGAAGCTGCCAAAGGCATCGAAGAGATGGAGCTTGCGGTAGGTGGCGAGGTGGGTTCCATCGGCGGCGACGGCGATGACGGTGTTGGAGGCCTTCGCCCCGTTGCGCTCGAGCATCCCGGCGACGACGGTGACGCCGAGGCTGGAGGCGATCGAGGCCACACCCGTCGCGAAGGGCCCGTCCAGGTCTTCTGCTGCCGCGATCCAGTCATCGCCCATCGATGGCGTGAAGTAGGAGGAGTACTCCGGGAACACCACGAGACCCGCGCCACGCTCGACGGCGGTCGTCGCGAGATCTCTCATCGTTGCGAGGTTGGCGTCGCGATCGTCACCTGGCGCGAATTGGGCGACGGCTATGGCATCCATGCATGCAGCCTACGCACTCATTCGACCCGAACGTCGGCGGGTTTCTTGTCGGTGCGCCAGCCGCGCCAGCTCGGCTGCCTCAGTCGGCCGGTCGCCGTCCATTCCGCGAACTCGACTTCGCCGACCAGCGAGGGCCGAACCCAGTGGGCGTCCCGGGCGTCGGCGGCCGGTACGTCGCCGAACGGGCTCGTCTTTCGCTCGAGCGAGCCGAGCCGCTTGGCTATCGCGTCGAGCTCCGCGTCGCGGAAGCCCGTGCCGACCTTGCCAACAAATCGCAGGCCGTCGCCGTCGGGCACGCCAAGCAGCAGAGACCCGACCGTCCCTGATCGCCGCCCACTCCCCGGCTTCCATCCGGCAACCACGACCTCCTGGGTTCTGTGGTGCTTGATCTTGACCCAGGCGCTTGCCCGCTTGCCCGGCAGGTAGATGCTGTCGACCTTCTTCGCAACGATGCCCTCGAGGCCGAGCTCGAGGCTCGAGCGCATGGCCGCCTCCTCGTCCCCCTCGAACGCACCGGGCACCCGAACGAGCTTCGACTCTCGCACCGCCGACTCGAGCACGTGCCGACGCTCCGCGTACGACCGCTTGACGAGCGACTCGCCCGCGTGCTCGAGCACATCGAAGAGCACGATGCTGACGCCGACCTTCTTTCTCGCCGCCTCCACGTCGGACTCCTTCGACAGATTCATCCGCTGCTGCAGCCGGCCGAAGTCGGGGCGGCCCTTGGCATCGAGGGCGACGATCTCGCCGTCGAGCACAGCGTCGCCGTCGACCGACCGGCCGAGGATCGCGAGCTCGGGGTAGGCGGCGGTGAGGTTGTTGCCGTTGCGGCTCGTGAGCGTCGCCTCGCCGTCGCGAATGTCGACTATCGCCCGGATGCCGTCCCACTTCATCTCGAACGCCCAGTCGTCATCCTTGTCGAGGCTCCCCGGTGCACCGAGTGTCGCGAGCATGGCCGCATGGCTGGCCTTCTTGCCCCGGCCGGAGCCGACGACAGTGCGGGGCTTCTTCACCCGGCCCTCCGGCTTCGCCTCGTCCTTCATGAGGTGGATGAGCCAGTTGTTCTGAGCCTTGGCGCCTCTTCCAAAGCCACCGGTGTGGATCAGCGCGTACCTGTGGGTTCCATGCTTCTCCCCGTGCAGCGTCGCGATGACCTCCTCCCCTTCTCGCCACTTCTCGAGCTCATAGGTGCCCGCATCCCAGATCTCGACATGACCGGCGCCATACTCCCCCTCCGGGATATCGCCCTCGAAGGTGCCGTACTCGAGCGGGTGGTCCTCGGTCTGCACGGCGAGGTGGTTCTGCTTCGGGTCGGTCGGCACGCCCTTCGGCAGTGCCCAGCTGACCAGCACGCCGTCGTGCTCGAGACGGAAGTCCCAGTGCAGGCGGCTCGCGTGATGCTCCTGGATGACGAAGGTCATGCCCTCCGAGGCGCCGCTCGGCGCAGAGGGCACGGGCTCGGGGGTCTTGCCAGCGTCGCGCATGCTGCGGTACTTCTCGAGCCGGTCGCGCGCCGCCGGCGTGGTATCGAAGGTGGCCTGGTGCTCCACCGTCGGTTCGAGCGAGGCGAGGTGGCCCGCCGTGAGCGCGGCAAGCGGGTCGCCGTTCCTCTTCACCCGCGCGAGCACCTCGGTGTAGTCGAGGTGGGCGAGACTCTTCGACGACAGCTCGCGCCAGGTGCGGGGTGCGGCCACCATCGGGCGGTCCCTTCCTCGCAGCGAGTAGGGCACGATCGTCGTCTTGTTCGCATTGTTCTGGCTCCAGTCGACCAGCACCTTGCCGTCGCGAAGGCTCTTCTTCATGTCGCTGACGACGAGGTCGGGGTGGTCAGCCTCGAGCGCCCGCGCGAGCTCGTGGGCGACCGCGCTGACCGCCTCCGAGTCCTGCTTGCCGTCGAGGGCAGCGTAGAGGTGGATGCCCTTGCTGCCGCTCGTGACGGGCATCGGGTCGAGGCCCATCTCGACGAGGATCGCGCGCGCCCAGCGGGCAACCTCCGCGCACTCCTGCAGTCCCGCACCGGGTCCAGGATCGAGATCGAGCACGAGTCGGTCGGGGTTCTTCTGCACCCCCGTGCGCCCGAACTGCCACTGCGGCACGTGGATCTCGAGAGCGGCGATCTGCCCGAGCCAGGTGAGCGTCGCGAGGTCGTTGACGAGCGGGTACTCGTTCGCGTGGTTCTTATGCTGGATGGTGCGGCGCTTCACCCAGCTCGGCGTCGAGTCGTCGAGCTTCTTCTGGAAGAACATCTCCCCACCCGTGCCGTTGACCCAGCGCTTTCGCGTCGCCGGCCGATTCGCCGCGTGCGGGATGAGCACCGGGGCGATCGCGGCGAAGTACGAGAGCACATCGCCCTTGGTCGTCCTCGTCTCTGGGTACAGCACCTTGTCCAGATTGCTGAGCTTCAGCCGGTGACCCTCGACCGACACGGTTTCTGCTGTTGGCATGCTTCATGGCTACCAGCGCGCGCTCGGATTCTTCCCAGATTCCCAGCAAGATCGGAGCAGGATGAACCATGAGATCCATCTGGAAGGGCGCGATCGCATTCGGGCTGGTCAACGTTCCCGTCAAGGTCTACAGCGCCACGGAAGACCACGACATCTCGCTGCACCAGGTGCACGACAAGGATGGCGGCCGCATCAAGTACCAGCGACGGTGCGAGGTGTGCGGCAAGGTGATCAGCTTCGAGCACATCGACAAGGCCTACGACGACGGTGAGCGCACCGTCATCCTCGACGAGAAGGACTTCGACACGTTGCCCGTCGAGAAGAGCCGCGAGATCGAGGTGGTCGAGTTCGTTCCCAACGACCAGCTCGACCCCATCATGTTCGAGCGCAGCTACTTCCTCGAGCCCGACTCCGCCTCGACGAAGGCCTACGTGCTGCTGCGGCGCACGCTGGAGGAGACGGATCGAACCGCCATCGTGCAGTTCGCCCTGCGGCAGAAGACGCGTCTCGGGGCGCTGCGGGTGCGGGGTGACGTGCTCATGCTGCAGGGGCTGCTGTGGGATGACGAGGTGCGCGAGGCATCCTTCCCCTCTCTCGATGACAAGGTGCGCATCTCGCCACAGGAGCTCAAGATGTCGTCCTCGCTCGTCGACTCCTTCGCGGCCGACTTTGATCCGTCGAAGTTCACCGATGAATACCAGGAGCAGCTACGCGAACTCATCGACGCAAAGCTCGCCAAGGGCGACGACGTCAGCACCGAGGAGACCTTCGGGGTGAGCGACGACGAGGGTGAGGGTGAGGGCGGCGAGGTGCTCGACCTCATGGCGGCCCTGCAGCGAAGCGTCGAGAAGAACCGGGCGGCCGCGAAGAAGCCGGCGGCAAAGAAGGCGCCGGCCAAGAAGCCGGCAGCGAAGAAGAAGGCGGGCTAGGCAGCGACGCTGGGCAGCCCGGCTACCGATTCGGCCGTAGGGTCGCTCGGCACCACCGCCTCGAGGCTCGCGACAGTGATGTTCGTCGTCTCCCCGATGAGAAGCATCTCGACTCCCCCGTCGTGGAGGACCGGCACGAGCTGCATCTCGCCGCGCGCCCGGATGTCGCTCGCGTGCGCGAGAAAGATGTCGCACATGGTCGGTGTCGCACGGTAGGTGCGGCCTGAGACGGAGATGATCCTGCTGTGCTTCTCCATGGTGACTCCCGATCGTGCTGTGCTGGCCCTGTCGCCTCGCGTTATCGAAACGTTACTGCTGAGCAAGCCTCCGAAGAAGGGGGTAAACGGTGAAGAGACTGTGAATTCGCCTAGGCGAGCGTCGCAGCCTGCCCGACCCGGAATCCGGCCCCGGTGTGGTCGTCGGGCAGGCGGTCCCCCTTGCCGTGGAGCTTGTGGCGCAGGGTGCCTTCCGCGTATTCCGCCGGATAGGCGCCGCGCTCGCGTAGCACCGGGATGACGAACTCGACGATGTCCTCGAAGGTGCCGGGCGTGATCGCGTAGGCGAGGTTGAACCCGTCGACATCGGTCTCGTCGACCCACTCCTGCAGCTGGTCGGCAATCTCCTCACCGGAGCCGACGATCGTCGGGCCGAGGCCGCCGATGGCGCCGCCGCGGGCGATGTCGCGCACGGTGAACGTCTCGCCGTTCGCAGCGGACTCCTCGTAGTTGGCGATGACCGACTTGATGGCGTTGCTCTCGACATTGCCGACCGGCTCAT
>Ga0307514_10006387_pt1 | contig 10274 bp, 10 predicted proteins | sample 16_EM_MG_FD_203088 | JGI IMG/M metagenome (GOLD analysis project Ga0307514, IMG submission 203088) | Populus trichocarpa ectomycorrhiza microbial communities from riparian zone in the Pacific Northwest, United States - 16_EM | ecosystem: Host-associated > Plants > Roots > Unclassified | place... | reverse complement strand
CATCGTGTCCAGCTTCGGGCTGAGCGAGTCCAGTGCCTGCGGCGCCAGGCCGGCCAGCACGGCCAGCTGATGGCGGGCCAGCATGATCTGCTCGTTCAGCGCTTCGATCTGCACCCGTGTGTCCGGCAGCGCGCCTTCGGCCTGTACCTGCTCGACCTTGGTGTCCAGCCCGGCGTCCACGCGCTGGCGGGTCAGCTTCTGCAGCTCCTCACGCTGGGCCAGCGTGCGCTCGGCCACTTCGCGCTGCGCCAGCAGCTTGGCCAGCGCCACATAGCCATGCGCCACCTGGGCCGACAGGCCGGTGGCCGCCGCTGCCGCATCGGCCTGCGCTGCCTTGGCCTGGCCCAGCGCCGCGGCCAGCTCGGCCGCGTGCTTGCCGAAGAAGTCAGGCGACCAGCTGGCACCGGCCTGCAGATTGCCGATGTTCCAGGTGCCACCGCCCAGCGGGGCCGGGTAGATGCCGTTGGCACTGAAGCGCTGGCGGGTCACGTCACTGTTCAGCGAGGCTTGCGGCCCGTTGGCGGCTTCGTTCAACTGGGCGAGCGCTGCGGCGCGCTCGACGCGGGCGCGGGCCACGGCAAGGCTGGGATGAGCCTGCAGCGACTGCTCGATCAGGCTGCTCAACCGGGCGTCGCCCAGCACCGACCAGTTCAGCGCGGCGGTTTCGGGCGTTGCTTGCTGGGCCAGGCCGAGCACGGCGGGCTCGGTCTGGGCCAGCGGCGTGTGATCGGGGCCAGGGCTGGCGCAGCCAGTCAGCAGCACTGCGGCCGAGACCAGCGCCACCGCGGTGGTCAGGCTGGCAGGACCGAAGGCGCGGGCCAGGTTCGTGAGGCTGTGGATGGACATGGGCAACAGGGACGACAGGAGATGGGTTCTGGAGGCATTGCCGCGGCGCGGCAGCAGGCGGAAGTGGGCCATGTGCAGGCTCCTTGTTCTTGAGAGGTCAGCCGCTGCCATCCGCAGCGGAGGGATCGGTACCGGCCAGGACAGCGCCGGCGACGATGGCAGCGCCGACGTTCCCGCAGCAGCCGGGTTTCAGCGCTTCGCCGTTGGCGATCATTCGCCGCATGAACTGCTGCAGCAGTTGGAATTCAGCTTCGGAGAAACCGGCCAGGTGCCGGTTCATTTCGTCGCACAGCACCGGCGGCACCAGGGCCGCCGCCGCCCGGCCTTCTTCGGTGGGCACCAGGTGCACCACTCGGCGGTCTTCGGTCGAGCGCTCGCGGCGCAGCAAGCCCTTGGCTTCCAGCCGGTCCAGCGAGCGCGTCATCGCACCGGGGTCGGTGCCCAGCTCGCGCGCCAGGCTGGCCATGGTGTGGTCTTCGTGGGCCACCAGCTTGTAGAGCGGCAGCCATTGGGCGTGCGTCATGTCCAGGGCCGACAGGCGGCTGTCGACCCGGGCCATCACCGAATTCAGCACCAGGCGCATCAGGTAGCCCACGCTGTGCTCGGACTTGTACTGGCCGGGCACGTAGAAGGCAATGGCCGGCGAAGCGCCTTCTGCCCGGTCAGGGGCAGCGGCAGCTGCAACGGAAGGGTCCTGGGTCGATTTCATGCCTGCACTATATTTGCTCAAGCAAGTATTGCTCAGGCGATGATTGAATAGGCTTGCGTTTTGCAAGGTTTTGTCTCAGCGGCACAGCGTCACGAAGCGCTGCCTACACTCGGCGGCATGAGCCAGTCCATCCCAGACCGCCCGACCGCCCGCAGCCCCCGTTCGTTGAGCGGACTGCTGCCCTTCCTGCGCCCGTACCGCTGGCGCATCGCGCTGGCGCTGGTTTCGCTGGTCGCCGCGGCGGCGGCCACGCTGGTGATGCCGGTGGCGCTGAAGTCGCTGATCGACCATGGCCTGGTGGCGGCCGAGCCGGGCGAGCGGGTGATGCAACTGCGCGAACACTTCCTGGCGCTGTTCATCGTCGGCGTGCTGCTGGGCCTGTTCTCGGCGCTGCGGTTCTACATGGTCAGCTGGCTGGGCGAGCGTGTCACCGCCGATTTGCGCAATGCTGTCTATCGCCACGTCGTCTTGCAAAGTCCCGGTTTTTTCGAGACGACTTCCAGCGGCGAGGTCATCAGCCGGCTGACGACAGACACCACGCTGGTCCAGACCGTCGTCGGCTCCAGCCTCAGCATGGGCTTGCGCAACAGCGTGATGGGCCTGGGCGCGCTGGGCATGCTGATCTTCACCAACCCCCGCGTGATGCTGCCGGTGCTGGCGATGCTGGTCTTCATCATCGGCCCGGCGCTGTATTTCGGCCGCCGCGTGCGCCGCCTCTCGCGTGCCAGCCAGGACCGGGTGGCCGACGCCAGCGCGCTGGCCAACGAGGTGCTGAACGCGATCCCCGTGGTGCAGAGCTACACCCAGGAAGCCGGCGAGGCCGCCCGCTTCGACCGCGCGACCGAAGCCGCCTTCGAAACCGCCCGCCGCCGCACCCGCGTGCGCTCGGTGCTGATCGCCTTCATCATCAGCGCCACCTTCGGCGCGCTGCTGTTCGGCCTGTACCAGGGCACGCAGGCGGTGATCCGTGGCGACGTGTCCGCCGGCCACCTGGGGCAGACGGTGCTGTACGTGATCGTGCTGGTCAGCTCGGTGGCGGTGCTGTCCGAGGTCTACGGCGACCTGCTGCGTGCTGCCGGGGCAACCGAGCGGCTGATGGAGTTGCTGGCCACCCGGTCCACCGTGGCCGAGCCAGCCCGGCCGCAGGCCTTGCCGGTCACGCGTGGCGGCTCGGCGGTGGCGCTGAACCATGTGCGTTTCCATTACCCTTCCCGGCCGGCCCAGGCCGCGCTGGCCGACCTGAACCTGCAGATCAAGCCGGGCGAGACGGTGGCGCTGGTCGGCCCCAGCGGCGCCGGCAAGTCCACGCTGTTCCAGCTGCTGCTGCGCTTTTACGACGTGGACGCCGGCACCGTCACGCTGGACGGGGTGGACGTGCGCAGCACGCGCCTGCACGACCTGCGCGAGCGCATCGGCATCGTGCCGCAGGACAGCGTGATTTTTTCGGCCAATGCGATGGAAAACATCCGCTACGGCCGCCCCACGGCGACGGACGAGGAAGTCATGTCAGCGGCCAAGGCGGCCTTTGCGCACGACTTCATCCTCGCGCTGCCCGGCGGCTACCAGAGCTTCCTCGGCGAGCGCGGTGTGCGCCTGTCGGGCGGCCAGCGCCAGCGCATCAGCATTGCCCGCGCGATCCTGAAGAACCCGCCACTGCTGCTGCTGGACGAAGCCACCAGCGCGCTGGACGCCGAGAGCGAGCGGGTGGTGCAGGCCGCCCTGCAGGCCGCGATGGCCGACCGCACGACGCTGGTCATCGCCCACCGGCTGGCCACGGTGCAGCAGGTCGACCGCATCGTCGTGCTGGACCAGGGCCGCATCGTCGACCAGGGCCGGCATGCCGAGCTGATGGCCAGAGGCGGGCTGTATGCACGGCTGGCGGCGCTGCAGTTTGGCGGCGAATCGCAGGTCCGCGCCGCTTGAGCTGAACGGGCTGACACTCGCCGATACAGCGGCAGCTGAACTTTTACGCCGTTTCCGGTCCCTAATGGCTGCGACGGCGCTCGCGTGGCTGCGGCGCCCGCATCCCAACTCGAACACACAGGAGTCTTCCATGCAGGTTCAAATCAACACCCCACGCTTCAACTTCCGCCCCCTGGCGCACGCGGCCGGCCTCACGCTGCTCAGCGCCACGGTCTTCGTGACCGGCTGCGCCAACATGGGCGAGCGCGAAAAAGGCACCGCCGGCGGCGCTGCCATCGGCGCGATCGGCGGTGCGGTGATCAGCTCGGCCACCGGCGGCAAGGCCGGCACCGGCGCGCTGATCGGTGGCGCGCTCGGCGCGGTCGCCGGCAACGTCTGGTCCAAGCGCATGGAAGACAAGCGCCGCGCCATGGAGCAGGCCACCGCCGGCACGGGTGTGCAGGTCACCCGCACGGCAGACAACCAGCTGCAGGTCAACGTGCCCAGCGACATCAGCTTCGATGTCGGCCGCTCGGCGATTCGACCGGAACTGCGGCCGGTGCTGGACAAATTCGCGGCTGGCCTGGACAGCAGTGTGATGCAGGTGCAGATCGTCGGCCACACCGACTCGACCGGCAGTGATGCCATCAACAACCCGCTCTCGGTCGACCGCGCTGCCAGCGTCAAGGACTACCTGGTCACCCGTGGCGTTGCCGCCGGGCGCATCAGCACCGACGGCCGTGGCTCGCACCAGCCCATCGCCGACAACAGCACCGACGACGGCCGTGCACGCAATCGTCGCGTGGAGATCTTCCTGGCCGAGAAGCAGGGCTGAACCAAGGCTGATCCTCGACTTCTACAATCCCGGCCGGGGCGCTTGTGCCCCGGCTTTTTTTCGCCTGCAGACATGACCAGCCAGCCCTCGCCCACCTCGCGCCCGGTTCGCCCCCCGGTTCGGCACCAGTACGAGGACCTGATGCGCCATGTGTTCGAACACGGCGTGGCCAAGGGCGACCGCACCGGCACCGGCACGCTCAGCGTGTTCGGCCACCAGATGCGCTTCAACCTCTCCGAAGGCTTCCCGCTGGTCACCACCAAGAAGGTCTTCACCAAGGCCATCATCGTCGAGCTGCTGTGGTTCCTGCGCGGCGACTCCAATGTGCAATGGCTGCAGGAACGCGGCTGCACCATCTGGGACGAATGGGCCCGCGACGACGGCGACCTCGGGCCGGTCTACGGCGTGCAGTGGCGCAGCTGGCCCACGCCCGGCGGCGGCCACATCGACCAGATCGCCCAGGTCGTGCAGCAGCTCAAGACCAACCCCGATTCGCGCCGCATCCTGGTCAGCGCCTGGAACGTGGCCGAGCTGGACAAGATGGCGCTGATGCCCTGCCATGCGATGTTCCAGTTCTACGTGGCACCGGCCACCGAACCCGGCGGCCGCGGCAAGCTCAGCTGCCAGCTCTACCAGCGCAGCGCCGACATCTTCCTCGGCGTGCCCTTCAACATCGCCAGCTACGCGCTGCTGACCCACATGCTGGCCCAGCAGTGCGACCTGGACGTGGGCGACTTCATCTGGACCGGCGGCGACTGCCACCTCTACAACAACCACTTCGAGCAGGTCCAGACCCAGCTGGCACGCGAACCGTTTGCGTACCCCACGCTGCAGATCAAGCGCCGCCCGGCCTCGATCTTCGACTACACGCTCGAAGACTTCGAAATCGTCGACTACCAACACCACGCGGCCATCAAAGCACCTGTCGCGGTCTGAATGGCGCACCCGGCCCGGCGCGGGTACGCCGAACCACCCGCCGGGCGGGTTGAACAGCCGGCTTGGGGCGGCCCGGCGCCGGCTGTTCCTGGCGCACCCGGCTCGGCGAATACGCCGAACCACCCGCCGGGCGGGTTGAACAGCCGGCTTGGGGCGGCCCGGCGCCGGCTGTTTTCACGGTCCCGCTGCGTCAGTTGACAGGCCGCTGCAGCACCCGCGCCAGGTCGTCCAGCGTGAAGGGCTTCGAGAGGAAATCGTCCATGCCCGCTTCCAGGCACTGCGCGCGGCTCAGCGCGGTGACGGTCGCGGTGAGCGCCACGATGGGCAGGCGCGGCAGGCCCAGCGCGGCCTCGCGACGGCGGATCTCGCGCGTGGCTTCGTAGCCGTCCATCACCGGCATGCGGCAGTCCATCAGCACCAGGTCGGGCCGGCCGTTGTCGCGCAACGCGCGGCGCACCGCCTCGCGGCCGTTCGGCACACGTTCCACGACCACGCCCAGGCGCTGCAGGTAAGCCTCGGCAATCATCGCGTTGACGTCGTCGTCTTCGGCCAGCAGCACCTGCAGGCGCTGGCCGGCCAGCGAATCCGCAGGCACCTGCGCCGCACTGGCGGCTTCGGCCACCCGCGGCAGGCGGGCCACGAAACGGAAGCAGCAGCCTTCGCCGAGCCGGCTTTCCAGCGTCAGCCCACCGCCCATGCGCTGCGCAATGGCGCGTGCAATGCGCAGGCCCAGGCCTGTGCCCTCCAGTGGCCGCATGCCGGCATCGGCCTGCTCAAAGGCCTCGAATACCCGGGCTTGATCGGCCTCTGCAATGCCAGGGCCGGAATCTTCGACCTCAATCAACCAGCGTTCGCCCTCGCCGTCGTCCTCGGCTGGACGCACGCGCAGCGCCACGTGGCCTTGCGCGGTGAACTTCACCGCATTGCCCAGCAGGTTGTGCAGCACCTGGCGGAAGCGCACCGGGTCGCCGCGCACCCACAGTGGCGAGCTCAGCCCGCAGTCCACATCCAGCCGCAGGCCTTTCTCCTGCGCCCGCACTTCGTAGACCCCCATCACCTGGTTCAGCTGCGCACACAGGTCGAAGACTTCCTCGCGCAGCGCAAAGCGGCCCTCTTCCATCACCGCCATGTCCAGCAGGTCGCTGATCAAGCCGAGCAGGTGGCGGCCGGAGGACTCGATCAGCTCGATGCGCCGGCGCGCCAAGGCGTCCGCGCTGTCCAGATGCATCAGCCGCGCCAGGCCCATGATGCCGTGCAGCGGCGTGCGCAATTCGTGGCTGACGGCGCCGAGGAACTTGGACTTCACGGCGCTTTGCTGCAAGGCAAGTTGCAGCGCATCACTGCGCTCGCGCATCAGATCGCGCGCCTGCAGGCGCAGCGTCACCGCCTGCAGCAGGCGCCGCTGCATGCGGGCCGCAGTGGCCAGCTGCGCGGCCACCAGCAACAGCAGGCCCAATCCGCCAAACACCCCGAGCCGGTCGCCGCGCAACAGCAGCGAAGCAGCGGTGGGCAGCAGGATGGGCAGCACGTAGCAGGCCGTGGCCGCCAGGCTGATCTGCAGCCCGAAGGTGGCCACGCAGGCCACGCTGGCCAGGCTGGCCACGACGAGCGCGACGACCTCGGGCACGTCGTGCATCAGCCAGGCGCCGGCCAGGCCCCAGACCGCGCCATCGATCAGCAAACCGCCCAGTGTCAAGTGGCGCCAACGCGGCAGACGCCCGTCGGCGGCAGGTTCTTCGCCGTGCTCAGGCCGGCCCGGCACGTCCGGAAAGGGCTGCAGCAGCGGCATCAGCTGGCGCGCATGCAGCAAGCGCAACAAGGCCACCACCAGCTTCAGCAGCACCCATTGCCACAGCAAGCTCGCCGGTACGCTGGCCCGCAGCTGCCAGGCGCCCAGCATCGCAAAGGCATTGGCCAGCACCATCGCCGAGGCGGCGTGCAGCCACACCAGGTGCAACTGCTCCAGCTGCCAGGCCGCGCGCAGTGGCGCAGCCAAGGGCGTGGCGGCCCACCGCCCTGGCGGCCACGCCTGTCCGGTCCGCCCTGTGGACGAACCAGCTGCGACGGCCTCCGTGTGCTCGGCATCCCCCGGAGCAGGGGCTGGGTCGGCCGGGTGGTGCATGTTGCAGTGCAGTCTAGGCGCATCACCTCGCAGTCGAATGGGTGCTCACCCGCAGCAAGGGCGACAATGCCCGCCGATGATCCGCCGAACCCTCGTCACCCTGATCGCCGTCGTGGCCCGCAATGGCTGCATTGGCCGAGACAACCAGTTGCTCTGGCAGTTGCCCGAGGACCTGGCCCATTTCCGCCGTGCCACCCAAGGCTGCCCGGTGATCATGGGCCGCAAGACCTGGGACTCGCTGCCGCCGCGCTTCCGCCCGCTGCCGGGTCGGCGCAACGTCGTGCTGTCGCGCCAGCCTGGCCTGCAGTTGGAAGGCGCGGAATGCGCCACCAGCCTGCACGAGGCCCTGCTGCTGGTCCAGGCCGCACCGCAGGCCTTCGTGATCGGCGGCGCGCAGGTCTATCAACTCGCCCTGCCGCGTGCCGACCAGCTGCTGCTGACCGAAGTGCAACAGGACGCCGACGGCGACGCCTTCTTTCCGAGCTTCGACCGCACGGAATTCCACGAAGTCGCCCGAATCGCTGGCCAGCCCGCGGACGGTCAACCGGCCTACGATTTCGTCACCTATCAACACGTCCCTCTGAGGAGCTGACCCATGTCCGGCGACGGATTCCACGTGCACGGTCCCCACGACCACGAACTTGAACATGCCGCGCAACACGGCGGCGCCGGCAGCATGGCCGGCCAGCTGGCCGTCATCACCGCCATCCTCGCCACGGTCGGCGCGATCTTTTCCTACATGGGCGGCGCCACCCAGGCCGCGGCTGGCCTGTACAAGAACGACGCCGCGATCCGCAAGACCGAGGCGGCCAACCAGTGGGCCTTCTACCAGGCCAAGAGCGGCAAGCAGAACATTGCCGAGCTGGCCGTGGTGCTGGTGGCCGAAGACAAGCGTGGCGAATACGAAAAGCAGGTCGCCCGCTACCAGCACGAAAAGGAAGAGATCAAGGTCGCCGCCGAAAAGCTGGAAGCCGAATCCCGCGAGTTCGACGAAAAATCCGAAGCGCAGATGCACCAGCACCACCGCTGGGCCCAGGCGACCACCGCGCTGCAGATCTCCATCGCCATGGCCGCCATCGCCCTGCTCACCCGCCGGCGCTGGCTGGAATACGCCACCATCGGCCTCGGCTGCCTGGGCGTGGTGATCGGCGTCGCGGCCTGGTTCCACCTCTGAAGCAACCCACCGGGGGCCCACCCTGAAGTGCGCCACCGGTGCCGGACATGCCCGCGACGAGAAAGCGTCTACATGGCCGCCGGAGGCTGTTGAGACGTCAACACCGCAGCTGCCACCAGCGCCCCCAGCAGCAGGACTGATTCCAGGCGCAGGATCGCGATGACTTTTGCGGAGGCGCTGTCGTGCCGGATCAGGGCCGGAAAGCCGATGAGCTTGTTGTAGCCCCCCAGCCCGGCAGCAGCACCGACGCACACCAGCTTCACGATCAGCGTCACGCCGTAGCCGGTGTCGACCAGGTGGATTGGGACACCCAGGCGTTGCCAAGCGTTGACCAGGCCCGTCACCACAATGCCCCCCAATGCGATCGTTGCGGCGAACGACAGACTTTCCAGGTAGCGGTGGAACACCGCATTCGCCGGGGCGGTTGCCTGTGCCGCCGGCAGCACGCACCAAGCAGCAATCGCAACACCGCCAACCCACAGCGCAATCAGGATCAGGTGCAGCCACTCGATCGCCAGTCCCAAGCTCAACAGCCCGCCCTCACCGCCGTGGCTCACTGAGGCACGGGCCAGCGCGAACAGGGCGAGCAATGCCAGGGCCGCAACGCATTGGCCTGCAGTCAATCGGGACCGCCACACCATGAAGGACGCACAGGCGAGCAGCACGAATGCAAGCACGCCCGCTCGGCCGTAGGAGGTCTTCGCGAGCATCGTGGGCAGCATGGCGGCAGCCTCTGGAAGCGTGTGTCCCATCATGACGGCCGCCGCCGCCCACATCGCCAAGCCTTGGCTGACGAGTCCGAGCCCTGCGGCGAACCGCTCCCACGTGCGCAGATGCACCAGCAGGCCGCCCCGCGGCCGCGCACCGGCCCTGAGCAGCCACCAGCGCGCGAGCACGCAGCCCAAAAGTGCGGAAAGGCTGGCGTTGACGGCAGCAGCCGAGCCGATCTGCAGCAGCGTGGTGGCGTCCATCACTTGACGGTGAAGTTGAAGTTCCCGGTGCGCCGATGACCGTCCGCGCCGACTGCGACCCACTGCACGCTGTAGCCCCCAGGCGTCAGCGTCGGCAAGTCGACGTGCAATGTCGTGACGTCAGCCGTGTCGATGTGTGGCTTTGGGGTGGCCCGCAGCGTCCTTCAAGGTCACGGCGCTGAAGGACTCTTCGACCTTCTCGTTGAACGTCAGAGAGAGGTCCTTGGGCGCCGAAACCGTCGATCCGGCTGCTGGTGTCGAATTCTTCAGCGAAGCGTGCGCCTGCGCCAACTGCGGCGACAAGACCGCGCTCGCAACGGCGAGGACAAGACCGAGCGTGTTGAGTTTTTTCATGAGGTTCACTTTCAATTCAATGCGATGGCGCGAGAGGGAATTACTTGGCGACCTGCAGCGCGGTCACGGTGAGGGCGCCGCCGACCTTTTCGGCGACGAAATGGATCTGGTCGCCCACCTTGACCTGGGTCAGCATGGCGGGATCCTTGACGCGAAACACCATCGTCATGCCTGGCATGCCGATGTTCTTCAGCTCGCCATGCTTGATGGTGAGCTTGCCGTTGTCCTTGTCGATGTTCCTGATCTCGCCCTGGGACATCTCCGCGTGGGCGCCCGCCATCGGCTCGTCGTGCGCAAAGCTGGGCGCGGTGATGGTTGCAAGCGGGCCGGCAATGAGGACGGCGGCAGTGAGCTTGAGCAGTTGCTTCATGGTCTTGCTTTCAAGGTTGCAGTGGGAAGTCATTGATGTCCTGAATGACCGGACG
>Ga0307514_10006386_pt1 | contig 10274 bp, 7 predicted proteins | sample 16_EM_MG_FD_203088 | JGI IMG/M metagenome (GOLD analysis project Ga0307514, IMG submission 203088) | Populus trichocarpa ectomycorrhiza microbial communities from riparian zone in the Pacific Northwest, United States - 16_EM | ecosystem: Host-associated > Plants > Roots > Unclassified | place... | reverse complement strand
TCCATGTCGTCGTACCCCGTTGTGGTCGTCAGACCAGAGGCAGGATGGGCTGTAGGCAAGTGTCAAGGAGGGGGGCGAGGGCGTCGGCCGGCTGGATCTGCGCGTCGGGCGAGACGGCGCAGCAGCATCCGCTTACAGTATCGCAATCCGTTACCCATCCCGGCCATGACGCCAACAGACCGTCCTTTGATAGCGCCTGTTCGATTTCAAGGCTGGGAGTTGCGGCCAGAGCAGCGCGTGCTGCTGGTGAATGGCGAGCCCGTCCAGATCGGCAGCCGTGCCTTCGAGCTTTTGCTGGCGCTGGTGGAACGCAGCGGCAGGATGGTAACCAAAGCGGAACTGCTTGACGCCGCCTGGCCCGGCCTGATAGTCGAGGAGAACAACGTCTCGGTGCAGATCGCCACTCTGCGCAAGGTGCTCGGCGCCAGGACCATTGTGACGGTGGCAGGACGCGGCTACCAATTGAGTGCCCAGGCGCTGCCTGAGAAGGAGCCGGCCTTTCTGCTGCCGGCGCCTCCCTTGCTGGAACTGCTGGGGCGTGAGCAGGAACTGGCCGGGGTCATGGCCAGTTTGGCCGAGGCGCCACTCACCACCCTTGTGGGCACGGGGGGGGTGGGCAAGACGGCGCTCGCCCGGGAGGCCTTTGCTCGCCATGCTGCGCGCATTCAGGCACCCGTTTTCTGGATCGACCTGGCACCGCTGCGCGATTCCCGTCATGTGTTGCCCGGCATCGCCAAGGCACTGGGCATCGAAATGACCGACCACGGCGGGGACGCCGACGCCCTGATGGTGGCGCTGGCCCAGACCGTGGCCTTCGTGGCGCTGGACAACTGCGAGCACCTGATCGAAGAAGTCTCGCGCTTCATGGGCAAGGCCCTTGCCTCAGCGCCTCTCGTTCGCTGGCTGGCCACCTCCCGCGAGCCGCTGCGCGTGGCCGGCGGGGCCACTTTCCGCCTGGAGCCGCTTGCCGTGCCGTTGGCCGTGGCCAGCCCAGTGCAGGCAATGGAATACGGCGCGGTGGCCCTGCTGTGCAAGCGCGTGGTCGAGTCCGACCGGCGGTTCGCTCTCACGCAGGACAACCTTTCCGCTGTGGTGCAACTGTGCCGGCAACTGGACGGCTTGCCGCTGGCCATTGAAATGGCCGCCAAGCGGGTTGCCACCTTCGGGCTGGTCGAGGTCGGCCACCGGCTGGGCCAACGCTTGAGACTGCTTCGCGTCAGGTCTGCCGGGCTGGGGTCGCGCCACGAGACCTTGGAGGCCACCTACGATTGGAGCCACAGCCTGCTCTCTGAAGTGGAGCAAGCCGTGTTCCGTCGCCTGGCGCCGTTTCTTGGCGGCTTCCGGGTGGACCTGGCCCAGCGCGTGGTGGCCGACGATGACGCGGGCGGCCCCATCGACGCCTGGGTGGCGCTGGACGCCCTGGATGCCTTGGTGGACAAATCGTTGGTACAGCGCCAAGCGGACCAACCGGGGCGCTTCTACCTGCTGGAAAGCGCGCGCGACTATGCCCATGCGCATCTGCGGGCCTCCGGGGAAGCCACGGCCGTGTTGCAACGGCATGCGAAAGCGGTGTCCGACTGGTTCGGGCCCGCGCAGGGGGACGCCGACCGCATGAACGATGCCCAGTGGCTACGCCACTACGTGCCAGAGCTGCACAACGCCAGGGCGGCGCTGGTGTGGGCCTGCGAGCAAAAGGCGGCGGACGATGCGGCGCAGTTGGTCACCGCGCTGTCCTTGATGGATTGGCTGCTTTGTCGAGAGGCCGAGGTCCTGCACGCTGAGGTGCCTTTGGATCTGCTGGCACAAGCCTCCCCCACCCGCCGGGCGGCGTGCTACCTGGAGCTCAGCTGGGCCCATTTTTGCGATGGCAGCCATGCCTTGGGGGCGCAGTTGGCACAGGAGGCTTTTGATCTGTATGCCGGCCTGGGTGAGAGCGCGCAGGCCTGCCGGGCGCTGGCGCAACTGGTGCGCCTCCAGGAAGCGCGTCCGGGGATGGAAGCAGCGGCCCAAGCCGCCTGGCAGCGCCTGCAGCAATTCGACGGCCGTCTGCTGTCGCTTCGCAACCGGCTCTTCTGCGCCATCTCGGCTGGCCTGACCAGCCGGCCCGCATACGACGTGGCACACCTGCAGGAGCTGCGACAGCTCGCGGACCAAGCCGGCTTCGAGTCCATGGCCGCGATTTGCGCCTGCAACCTCACGGATCAGCTGCTGCGTGCCGAGCGCTATGCGGAGCTCGTGGCCACCGCGGATCAGGCGTTGCTGGACGCTGGAAGCAGGCCCCGCGCCACGGCTTTCATCCTGCACAACCAGGCGGCCGCGCTGATCTCGCTGGGCCGTTTTGACGAAGCTCGTGACGCGGCGCGACGCGCCTTTCAGTCCATGCCCGCCGTGGCGCATTTCCTGGTCGCCACCTTCGCCTTATGTGCAGTTCGGGAGGGCCGGTTGGCTGATGCGGCGATGCTTCATGGCTGTGGGTCCCGCATCCGCGAGGAGAAGCACGAAGGGCTGGATGCCTGGGAGACCCGGGCCATCGCTGAGACCGGCGATCAACTGGAGGCGGCACTGGGGGCGGCGGCGCTTGGCGAGCTGATGAAGATGGGGGCGGCCTTGTCAGCCCATGAGGCACTGGCCATCAAGGTGTTAGCGCGAGCGCAGGGCTCGCCTGCCAGGGGCGTGTTGCCAGCAGCCGAGCCAGGTCCAGTGTTTTCAGTCGGTGTGAGCTGAGCCAGCCCATCAACTGCTCGGCGGCCGGCGCGGCCATTCGACCTTCCTTGAGCAGCGCCGCGAGGATGCGCCCGGGCGTGCGGTCCCCAAACCACAGCGCGCTCAGCACCTCGATCACGGCTTGCGCCGCCGACGGGGCAAGGCCCAGGGCTTCGCCTTGCCGATCCAGCGCATGGCGCAGGTTGACCAGCGGCTCGGTGAGCGGAAAGTAGGGTGGCTCCGGGCAGTGCAGCAGGCACATCTCGTCGTCGGTGAAGTCCTCGAAGCGGGCAAACATCTCGAACACCTCGCCGAAGCCGTGCATGCCTTCCGCGCGCAGCTCGTGTGCCCGGATCGCGCCCAGGCTGGAAACGCCCCAGACTTGGCAGCCCGCGTCCATCACCTCGCACAACTCCTGGTGCGACACGGCCGGCGCAACCTGGAACACACCGTCGCAGACGATCATCACCCCAGGCCGTTCGCTGGCTGCCGCGTGTCGCGGCACATCGCCGCGGCGCACCGGTGGCAGCAGGCGCACGCCGGCCTGTGCAAACACCTCGGGCGGCAGGCCCCAGGCGCTGGGACCGGCAAACAACAGCGGTGCCGTCAGTGACTCAGGCATGCATGGCCTGGCAGTGGGCATAGAGGCGCGGCCCCATGCGCTCGAGCTGCCGGTCAATGGCCTCGCAGCCCGGAATCACCACCTTCACCACATGCAGGCCGGCCAGATCCAGGTCAAAGCGGTGCCGGAACACTTGCCGGAATCCCAGGGCCAGCAAGCGAGCGATCAGGCCGTCCAGCAGCGCTTCCAGCGGCTGCTCGTGGCACGGCAGCGAGGGCAACTCCGCCCAGGTGATGCGCCGCGCGGTGTCGAAGGCTTCGCGGTAGGCCAGGGTTTCGTGCGCTGGGGTGGCACGGTGGACGTCGCCATGGGTGGCGTAGAAGTGGGTCACGTCGTCCCGCCCACCATGGATGTGGCTCAGGCGCGACTGCGCGGCCTCATAAAGCGCCCGCGCCAGCGCGATGCCGGGCTCGAAGTGCATGCCCGTGCCGTTGGCCAAGCTCACCACGGCATCGTCGCCCTCGTGCAGCAGCACCTGGAAGCAGGGCAACCCGAAAGCGTTTGGCACGTAGCGCAACGCCAGGTCAAAGCCCCGCTGTTGCCAGTCGGCGACCTGCTGCTGCAGGTGAGGCGGCAGTTCTTCGGTTGGCAGCCAGAAGGACTCGTCACGGACCATGTTCAGCGCCATGGCGTCGCGTTCGAGCACTTCCAGCACAGCGTGGAGCGTGGCTTCGGCCAGCGTGTTACCCGAGGCCAGCCCGTTGCTGGACCAGCCAAAGAGCAGCCGGGATTCGCCGTTCCCAAAGGGCATGAAGATCAGCTCGGCCGGCAGCCACATGGCTCGGCCGCCGCCGAGGTCCTCGCAACGCACCGTCTCGGTGGGGTGCTCTGCTGCGGGCGGCTGGCCGATGCGGGGGGCAAGCCAGCTGAGCCGCAGATCGCTGGCCCACTCGGCTTGCAAATCGCTCAGGCGCCAGGTGCGCCCTTGCCAGGCGCTGCGGCCAGGTTCGGCTGCGGCGAATTCCACGGCCTCCATCAGCGCGCCCACTTCAGCCTCCAGCGGCGTGGCGCCCTTGCCGGCGTTCACGCACAAGGCCAGTCCCCGCGGGCGGATGCTGGCGAACACGGGCAGGCCCAGCCGGTCCATGCGGGTGATGTCGGTCACCCGCGAGATGCCCAGGGTGGGCATCAGGCGGCGGCCCTGCGCCAGCGTATACGCAGGTGCGCAACTTCGCAGATTGGCCTGGCAGGGGATCACTACGGGCCCGTTCTGCCCTGAGCCGTCGACAGCGCTCCGCTGAGATCATTGACTCGGCCTTTGAGGTCTTCAATGCCGACGCCGGCAGGCAAATCTTCTGGCGCCATGGTCAAGAGGCATCGGTGCGCGAGCACTGTGAGGCTTTTACCCAAGTTGAGGAATTCTTGGGGGGGCATCCAGGAAGGGGTGAAGGAGGGAATCGGCGGAGTAGGTTTGGATCCGTCAGCATTGCTGGGCTCGAGCGCAACGACGGTGGCAAGCGAAAACTCTTTGACGATTGCGATGCTGTCTTGTTTTTTTTTGGCTACTGTTGCATCGGAGTCATTGATAGTCATCCGCTGGATTTGCTGGTCGAGCTTCAACAGTTCGTCGCGGACTTCCTTGACGATAGGCTTGGCGTTGGCGTAGGGGTCAGGCATGACTTGCAGGTTTGGGGTGGTGAAGGGCTATAGCCCATTCTGCGCAGGGCGGCAGGGCTTGCATCCTCTCGTTGAATGAGGCGTGCGTGTTGATCGCCTGTTTAGGAAATTTAAAGGACGAGCGGGGCCGCCCCCGGCACATTGGAGACGGCCTCACCGAGTCCAGTCACGGCAGGGCTCACCTTCACTCAGCGGGAACCACCATGTTCAGCCTGCAAGCCAGCCATTCCTTCGATGATCATCTGGGTTTCGACCCGTCCACGATGAGCCGCCTGCTTGGAGCTCTGATGGACCGGATCGAGTGCGGGGTGATGGCGTGTGGGCCTGAGGGTCAGCTATATCACGCCAACGTGGCGGCCCGGCGCGAACTGGCTGTGGCTAGTGTGCTGCGCCTGAGCCATGGTCGGGTGGAGTGCCCAATGGGTGGCCCGGAGGCCTGGCATTCGGCCCTGTACGCTGCCGCTGTGCGCCTGCGCAGCAGCCTGATCAGCTTGGGTCAGGGGGAGCAGCGCCTGATGCTGGCGCTCACGCCGGTGCAGATCGGCGCAGGCGATCAGCCAGCCGCAGTGGTGATGATGGGGCGCCGGGCCTTGTGTTCGCCGTTGGGGCTGGAGATGCTCTCCAACAGTCATGGGCTGACCTCCGCTGAGCGCCGGGTGCTGCAGGCCTTGATCGACAACCGCTCGGTGCGCGAAATCGCCGAGTCGCACGGCGTCACCGTGGCCACGGTGCGCACACAGATCCAGGCGGCGCGCGAGAAGCTGGGCGTGCGCAGCATTGACGCCTTGCTGCTGCGCGCCGCTGAGGTGCCGCCGGTCACTGCGCGTCACTGAGTGGCTTCACCAGCACGTCATTGATCGCGTCCTTCGAGGGTACGAAGAAGTAGGCGCCGCCCGAAGAAGTCACAAAGGGTTGGCCTGTCCGTATTGTGTATGCCTGGCCTTGGGTGCCGAGCAGGGTGCAGCCGCGCAGCCCGCTGCTTTCCGAAGGCTGGCGCCCGGCGAGCACGTCGGCTCCTCCGGATGACTTGGGGCGCGCCGGGGCGTTCATCCAACGGGCCTGCAGGAATTCGAACTGCGCTTCGATGGAGGCCTGGATGCAGAGGAACTGCAGGCCTCGCTCGGGTTCGCCTTCTCGGGGCGGCGCCGTCAGCGGTTCACGTGGCGGCCCGAACGGCAGGCTGGTGCGAAGAATGTGGTGTTGCAGCGTGGCGCTTTCGCCGCCCACGTCGGAGGCGCTGTCGCGCGGGTTCAGCCTGCGAATGTGCGCACCCACGGGGCACACCTGGCCCAGCGGGTCGGCCTTCGCGGCGGGAGGCGTCGGCTGCGCCCAGTTCAGCCACCGGGTCCAGCCGGAGGGCGGGTTGACTTTCGGGTGCAGGCGAGACGTGGGCGTGTCGGCGTCGTAGCGGAAATCGTTGTTGGTGTTGGGGTTGCGGCCCAGCCACTCTTGATGGTGGCGGGGCAGCCCCTGCAGCCGGCTGAGCGGCGCACCGCTTCGGGTGCGCCCCACCAGCCGGGACGCCAGCGCCTCGGCGCTGATACCTTCGAACCCGGACAGTTGCGACAGTGCGGCGGCTTGTTCCCGCATGGTCTGCCAGAACAGGCCGACGTTTTGCTGCAGCCGGCTGTAGACCAGGTAAGCACCGTCCTTCATCCACGGCAGATCAAGCGGGTCGGTGGGCCCGGGCAGCTTCGGGTCCGGGCCGGTCTTGGCGTAACCGAGCACGAATTCGCCGGGCCACACCAAGGCTTGGCCGGGGCGGCCGTACAAGCCGGAGGCGGGCCACTCTGCGATGGATTCCGGGGTGATGAAGTGGGTGGGGGCGCCTTGAGGGTCATCGGGGTTCCACCGGCCCCGGATGCCGGGCTGCGAGATGCCGTCTGCGAAGCCAAAATGTTCGCGGCTGGGGCCTCGCCGGTAGAGTTTGTCGCCGTTCTGGCGGTGAACCCTGCAGCCATCGGCATGGAGTTGGGTCAGGAGTTCGCTGGCGCGTTGGTTGACCTGTACCCGGCTGTCTCCCGCGATCACCAGCATGAAGTCCAGCACGTCCTGCGGGCCGCCCACAACCCAGGTGGAGGGGTGCCCGGGCTGGCCGGGTGTGATCGGGTCGCCCAGCAGGGCAGAGCGCCTGGCCAGGCCTAGGCGGAAGGCGGGGCTTTGGATCTGTTCTGCGTCTTTGGTGAGGCAGCAAAGGCCGGGCCACGTGAAGGCCAGCCCGAGCAAGGGATTGGACCTGCGGAGGCCGCCTTGACGGAAGCGGTGCCGGTCTTGCATGGTTTCCTGGCCCCAACTGATCTCGCAGGCGAGGTGTGCCAACAAGGACTTGACCTTGCGGATGCTCACGGCATCGCGGCCGTGCCGGACGCACAGCAGGGTTTGGTGCGGTTTCAAAAAGCCTGGGAGGGCGAGGCCCTGAATTTGGTCCAGTGCGAGCAAGGGTTCGCCAATCGCCAGGCGGCACTGGGGAGGGAAGTTGCCCGGGCTGAATTCATGCTGAAAGGCTGCGATGGCACCTGGTGGCGGGGGCAAGCCGTTGTCTTCTGACGACTTGAACAGCTCACTGCCCCCCTCCGACAGCACGAAGCTGGTCGCTCTCAGGTCCACGCGGGCGGCGGGAATTTCCCGCGGCGGGCCGGCGAGGGCCGTGAGTTTCATCGTGATGCATTCGGCGATTTGCCCGCCGTATCGGATGGGCTCGCCGCCAATCGAAACGTCAGAAAGCGAAAGATGGGGGCATGGCATGTCAATCACCAGCCGCATCCCTCGGCCCTTCACACCACGGACCCAGTGAATGCAATGCTTCGCCTGAATACCCTCTGGAAACTCCCATCCGGCGAGGTCGATGTCGTGAATGTAAATGCCAACGGGATTGGCCAAGGCAATTTTTCGACCCTGGCGGGCCAGCGCATTCACGGCGCCTACGATGGCTACATCGCTGTTGCGATTTGGGTTTCCGAGGTCTTGGTCACTCGCGACAATCAGTTCAGGGTTCCCTACTATTCTGTTTCTGGCGATTTGGTATACCCGGGTGGCCCGCGCTGCCAACTTGATTTGTGCTCTCAGCACATTGTCTGGAGCGCACAAGTGCGCGATGCCGCACGAGGTATTCCAGCGGTTGTTAGGGTTGTAGAAGCCTGGGAGTATGTCCCTCAAGTGGGGAAGCTCCAACCTTGCTGAATTTAGAGGAAGAAGGATGTCTTGCGTGCAGAGGTGCGGGCTGACCAGCTTTTGGTAGAGATTGCGCACGACACTGGTGCGATCCGGAAAGCGCGATGGACCATTAGGTAGTACACCACCAAACATGGCCATCCAGTATTCCGGTGGCTCAGATGTGAAGGTGACGCGCCGAATCAGGTTCCGATCATTCCGGTCACGATGGACATGCCATTCGCAATATTCCGTTTGAGGGCGGTAGTAGTACTGATTGGGTGGCAGTGATTCGTCAGGGTCATACTCTGTTCGAGTCTGGTATGGCGATAGTGGTCTCAGCTTGTCTGCAATCTCAAGCGCTTTGGTTCGCCCGAATCTGCAAAGCAATTGCCTGGGAAATGCATTCCAGACGACATCTTGTTCGACCTCCCAAGAGACATCTTCTGAGGTTATGTCACAAAAAAGCGGGCTTGAGCCGTCGTTCGGCAGTGTCGCAATTTCTGAAGTGACGAGTGATCTGATGAATTCATTCCAGCATTTACGTCCCTCGTCGTCAAAGTCATCCAAATTTCCGGGCGGGTCGTAGCTGAATGGTGGGGTCGGTGGTGGCATTAGAACTCCATAGAATGGATTGCCCACGACTTGGCTTTTCCATTCATGCCAAGGTCCGGAGAAACGAAATCGACGGAGCAAAGAGATATTCACCGCCCCTCATGGCCACAAAGCCTGAGAAATCGAAGGGCCTGGTGCTCGCTCGCTGGCCCCACTCCAGCGGGTAGATCTGCCCCTGGGCCGGCGGGTTGGGGGGCGGCGAGGGCAGTTGGCCGATCACGGGGTCAATGCCGGTTTCCGTGCCCGGGCGCACCAGTGGGCGGGCGAATTGCCGGTTGTCGACCCACTTGTTTTGGGTGAACTCGAACTGGTTCACGATGTCGGCCTGGTAGGCCATGAAGATCAGGCCCACGCCGCCTTCGGGCTTGTTGTCCGTCCGGTCATCGTTGGGGTGGTCATCCGGTTTGCCATAGGGAATGCCGCGCCGTGCCATGAGGTGCGACTTCGAATCGGGTGTGTCGGCGCGTGGGTTGGTCTTGCGAATGTGGGCGGCATAGGGGCATCTCAATCCCGCCTGGTCGTCACGGTAGTCGAAGTCGTTGGGCACCGCATCGTCGCTCCGGGAGGACAGCGGCACGGGCTCGGCGTCCAGAACGACCGGCGTGCCGTTCTCGAATCGGCCGACCACGCTGGCGCCAGCCCGTTCTCCCACCGCCGGGTTTTTGATGCCTGCTGCCTGGCCTTCGGCTTCCAAGGCGTCGGCGAGCGCCTTCTCTCGAAGTTTGAATTGCCGCACGAACTGCTCCAGTTTGCGGACCACCATGTAGCTGCCGTGGCTCGTTACCAGCGTCCCACCCGGGCAGGGCACCAGCAACTGCCTCAGGTGGATTGCTGGGTTCCATTGCGTGATGCCAGCGTTGGCCGCCTCGTGATCCACGTCTTCCTGCAGCCCCAGCGGTTGGCTGCGGCCGTCCACATAGCCGAAGTGCTCGATGTTGCGGCCGTCGTCATTGAACAGCGCATCGCCATCCAGGAATCCGAGGCAGGTCACCGCGCCCTGCGTGGCGGCGATGCGGGCTTGCACCGACAGGCGTTCCGCGTCGCGCCAATCCGCGTTGCTTGCGGCCACCAAGATCATCGCGTGCAAGCCCTGGAATGGCGCCTCCCACTCCGCGGCAGGCGGGTCGTTCAGGTCGCGCGCGTGCATGCCGGCCAGGAAAGCCGGGTCTTGGGGTTTGGCGCCTGGCAGGTCAAGTGCGTCATAACCGCGAGCGGAGATGAGCACGCTGATGAATGCACCGGCATCCACGCTGCGCAGGCGATAGGCGTCGGTGCCGGTCAGCTGTTCGAGCGCGCTCGTCACGTCGCGCCCCAGGCTGGCGAGGAAGCGTCTCGCTGCCTTTGCCTTCGATGGGTCGAAGGTCACGAAGAGGTGGCTGGTGTGTGCCCGGCCGTGGCCCTTGAGGATGTTGCCCTGCAGGTCATTGAGCATGGCGAGCTCTGCTGCGGCATCCGGTGTTTGGGCGTCCAGTGAGCGCCGCCACGCCAGTGTTTGATCGAGATTGAGTGTCATCGCGGACTCTCCGTGGAGTAGATGTCAAGGATGGTCTGACCGGCCCCGGGCGGA
>Ga0307514_10006384_pt1 | contig 10274 bp, 5 predicted proteins | sample 16_EM_MG_FD_203088 | JGI IMG/M metagenome (GOLD analysis project Ga0307514, IMG submission 203088) | Populus trichocarpa ectomycorrhiza microbial communities from riparian zone in the Pacific Northwest, United States - 16_EM | ecosystem: Host-associated > Plants > Roots > Unclassified | place... | reverse complement strand
AACCAGCAAGGTCACCACCATTCGATAGGGGGTTTTTCCTCTTATTTCTGTGACACAACCGATACAAAATCTAAAAGCTCCAGTTAAACTTTGGATGCAGCCATTACTTTAGCAAGAAAGCTAGCAATGAAAAACAGAACATGACCTCCACAAACTTCCATGAACTTCAATCAAACAGACAAAAACACTACATCTTTTGGGGGGGAAATTCAATCAAAAGAAAAAAAAACACATTAAAATAAAATGAAATAATGAAGAATTATAAAATTCAGAAAATAGCATAACTAAGACTGACCGTCTTTGTGAGCTATCCCCCATGCTTTTCCATGCCTACCATCCTGCAATGATCAGAAACGCATTAAACCCAGAAGAATCCCTTAACAAAGATGAAGAAATAAACTCCAAATTTATCATAATCTAATGATCTCCAAGAAAACCTTTCAAAAAAAAATCAAAACTTGAGAGCAATGACCATAAAATCAGACCAGCCAAAAACCCTAAACCCAGCTAAATATTGATACTTACTAGTCAAAATATGAGTGGAAGGGAAAGGGAGGGTCCAGTACCTTGTAGAGATTGATTTTGGTGATCTCGTAAGATACATTGGCCCAATGAGATTTAGCCAAGTGGTATCCGATACCCCATTGAGGCAAGAACTGAGCCACCTCGAAGAGGTTCTTCTTCTTTCTTCGTTTCGGCATGGATGTTTCATGTTTAGGGTTTTGAGCACTGGCTGCAGAAGAAGAAGAAGAAGTATTTAGGGTTTTTAGCAAGATGGTGAATGGTGATAATCTTTTGAATAAGCTTAGTGTTTGATTTGTAGCTGCTGCTGCTCTCTTGGTGAGGAGACTGCCACCGCCCATTCTATTTCCTTCTTTCGCCCCAAACCCCCCTTGAAATAATAGGGGTTCCTTCTCATTTCTTCTTTTTATTTTTTTATTGCTCTTAAACGACAGCGTAGTGTGAAGTTGGATATTTTTTTCTTACATGGTTTTCATGTATTTTTTTAATTTTTCCCACCTTAATTAACCGCTCCTACCCTATCATAAGTCATAACATAGTTATTCTTCTATTTCAAGTCAATTTTTAATATAAAAAATATAATTATTCATGTATTATAATTTGTTAATTAAAAATAAAAAGATAATTTATATTTTCTATAAAATAAATATATATATATATATATAAACAGATAAATAAAAATAAGTTAGCACTAATTAAATAATAAAGCGTGAATCTAATATTTATAGTTGAAACAAAAGATAAATATGCATATAAATATTTTATATTTGTTGTTCTTTATATTTTATATATTTTTATTTATTTTATTTTAGAGGATAATTGTCTTTGCTAATAAAAAATTATTTTTTTATAAAAACATCATATAATTTATATAAAATATATATATATATATAAGAAATTAAAAATAAATTAAATCAATTTCTTTGAAGTATTATGAAACTATAAAAATATAAATAAATCAATCACAATATTTTTTAAAAATAAAGCTACACTCAATGATTTAAAAATAAAAAAGAGAATATTAATTAAAATTAAAATTAAAATTAAAAAATAAACACTAATAGATCAACATGCTAGGCCTACCGGTCTCTAGTAAAAAGGCTAAGTCACTTGGTGTTTTTTTATAATTTTTAGGTTTACTCCAGATTTTTTGTATAGATAATCAGGTGATGTGTCACTTGTTGATCAATTTTAAAGTTATCTTAGTATTTAAAATTAGAATCCAGGTTTTTAAAACTTAAAAACCTAATTTTCAATTATTTTACTAAAACATATCTCAAAATCACTTTAGTGATAAACTAATTATGATACTTAAAATCACTTCAATAAATGAAATCAAATGAATGCAAAAGGTTAAAGATACCACAATTTAGTTTTCCCCACTTGTTTATATAAAAACTCCATTTTTTGTTAAACTTCTCTTTAAAAAATAGACTCATTAACGTAAATATTAATATTTTTTATGGTCGGAATATAGTTATCCAACCATTTTTTCTTTAAACTTATCATTCATAAACTTGAAATATATATATAAAAAATAAAATTACTATCAAAACTCAAATCTCTAAAATAATAGTCACCAAACAATATAAAAAATCAAAAAATTTAGGATAAAAGTATCCTCAATTTTGGTTCATATCTTCCCTCTTCATTTCCATATTCAAATTCAAAATTAGATAAAATGTCGCCAACTTTTTTCTCTCTCTCTCTTCTCCCTTTCCCTTCTCTCCTCATCTCTTCTTTCTCCCTCAACACCTCCCCTCCCCTCTTTCATAACAACAAAAAGCATCCCTTTTTCTCTTTTCGTCTCCTCTCTCTCTTCAAAATAGATTTGTTGATTTTATGTGTAATGAAAAGTTGTGAAGTATGACAATAAAAACTGAAGCATTTGTTTGAATCTTGTCCTGAAAACTTAACATGATCAAAGATCTCATAGACTGGGCTAAAAATCAATTCCGCAACACGGATGAACTTGTATAAGGACTATTGACTTGGTTAAAACATTTCTCTCCTCAATTTCTCTGCTGTTCAACGTTTTGATATTCAAGTGGATAAAAACAAACTCGATTGTTGCTAATTCATAATAAATTCTTGGACTGAGTTTCTGTTTGTGTCAACATTAGAAAAGAGAGCTGAAATCCCTATTTCATGAAGTTTTACTCTGGCAGCAGCCACTTGTAAAGAAGATTTGTACCGTTGTTTCACTTGTGTGTGAGAAACTCGTTCTGTTCTGCTGCTAGATGTTAGAACAGAATACCAATGGGCCGATAGTCATGCACTTGTGAGTGTCATTTACCTATACAAAATTCCTCGCACCTCCTTTGTTACCATTTGCTTAGACTTTGCCATATGAACTTTTATTTGGAGAGAAAAAACACGAGGTAAAATTTCCTTTGAAAATACAAGAACACCTCTTTACTCTTTAGGGTGGGGGGGGGTTTGGATTGAGATAAAATTGAAGTCATGTTCAACTTCAAATGCCTAAGGGAAGCTTTGTTTCGACAATATAGAGCTGCCAGTGTTAATTGAAAAGGACAATTGATGAATTGCAAGTCGAAGCATTTGAACCGGAAAGGGGCATCATCTGCCTGTTCATGATTTGAAGGAGGAAGGATAGGATTAATAATAGTTCAGTACCCAATTCCACAACAAATTTGAAGTACTAGCTGCAGATTCATTTTAAAACCCTACATACTAAAGAAGAATAGAAACCAGCAACTGGAAGTTGAGGTTCAAAAGAAAGAAAATCTACTGATAGTCTTGCTGATATTCATCTCCTTCCTCCTCCTCCTCCTCGTACTCTCCTTCCTCATCAGCTGTTGCATCTTGGTATTGCTGATACTCAGAAACCAGATCATTCATGTTACTCTCCGCCTCAGTGAACTCCATCTCATCCATTCCTTCCCCAGTATACCAATGCAAGAAAGCCTTCCTCCTAAACATGGCAGTAAATTGCTCACTAACCCTCCTAAACATCTCCTGTATAGATGTTGAATTGCCAATAAATGTGGATGCCATCTGAAGACCAGTAGGCGGGATATCACACACAGTTGACTTTACATTGTTTGGAATCCACTCAACAAAGTAAGAAGAGTTCTTGTTCTGCACGTTCAGCATCTGCTCATCTACTTCTTTTGTACTCATCTTGCCACGGAACATGGCTGATGCTGTTAGATAGCGTCCATGTCGCGGATCAGCCGCACACATCATGTTCTTCGAATCCCACATTTGTTGAGTGAGTTCTGGAACTGTCAAAGCTCTGTACTGCTGCGAGCCACGGGATGTGAGTGGTGCAAAACCCACCATGAAAAAGTGAAGACGAGGGAACGGTATCAAGTTCACTGCAAGTTTTCTCAGGTCAGAGTTCAACTGACCAGGGAACCTCAAGCAGCATGTAACCCCAGACATTGTTGCAGATATCAGATGATTCAAGTCACCAACTGGTCTCAAATACAAGGAAAAACACAATTTGTTATATTAATTTGTGTTGCTCTTAACCATACAATGCTTAAAATTATTTATTTATATACACAACATAAAGGAATCATATTCATTCAATTAACAGAACAAAAAGTAGATGGAGAATGTAGTTAACAAAGAACTTACAGCTAGGAGTGGTGAGTTTCAGAGTCCTGAAACAGATATCATACAAGGCCTCGTTATCGAGAACCATACACTCGTCAGCATTCTCGACAAGTTGATGAACAGACAAAGTAGCATTATAAGGCTCAACAACTGTATCAGACACCTTTGGAGAAGGAAACACGGAGAATGTCAACATCATTCTATCTGGGTATTCTTCTCTAATCTTCGATATCAATAGGGTTCCCATTCCAGACCCGGTTCCACCTCCAAGAGAATGACACACTTGAAACCCTACATACATATCAAATCAAATAAATAAACCCAGTTAAAACCCCATGAGCAAAATAATCTTAATTTGTTGAGTACACTAGATTATTATAGTAGTAACCTTGTAAGCAGTCACAATTCTCGGCTTCTTTTCGAACAACATCGAGGACAGAATCGATGAGTTCAGCGCCTTCAGTGTAGTGACCTTTAGCCCAGTTGTTTCCAGCACCAGATTGGCCGAAAACGAAGTTGTCAGGTCTGAAGATCTGACCATAGGGACCAGATCTGACGCTGTCCATGGTTCCAGGCTCCAAATCCATGAGGACAGCACGAGGAACAAACCGACCGCAACTAGCTTCATTGTAATACACATTGATTCTTTCAAGCTGGAGAGGGGAGTCGCCTTGGTAACGGCCGGTGGAGTCTATGCCGTGTTCTGCGCAGACGACTTCCCAGAACTTGGCTCCTATTTGGTTGCCGCATTGCCCGCCTTGAATGTGAAGGATCTCGCGCATTTTTGCTTGTGGTTTTGTAAGAAAATGTATAGAAGAAGAGAGGATTTTGAATTCGGGGAGAGGGAACCGGGCAAATGGAAGATTTTATAGAGGAGAGGGAAAGGGGAAAGCGAATATTTTATTTAGAAAAGGTAGGTTGGGCTGCCTGCTATTTCTAACGGATAGGAATCCAACGGTTAAAACTTGTAGAGGGTTTTTGAAATTCAAATTTTCAAATTCGTGGGTTACAGCTGTCGTTACATAAACCGCAGAGCCTTTCATCTGATTGCTTACCTTCCATGCTATTTATGATTTACGAATTGATTACAATTTTGATCCTTGTAGTTTAATAAAACTAATTAAGTGGTCCTTGTAGTCTAAAAGATAATTAAATAATCCCTTGCACCAAGGACTATCCTCAATTTAGTGGATTTTTTTTTTTTCTATCCAAGAACACCCACCTTCCTCCTAATCATTTCATCTATGGAAAAATAAAATAAATTGGAAAAGAACATTGAAATCTATAGAAAGATCAAGCTATAAAATATAAACAAAACTGAAAAACATAGGGACTAAAAATCAATTTGTTAAAAGTGCAGGGATTAACTAGTTAATTGTTTTAAGCTACAAGGACCAAGTTAAAATTAACACTAAATTTGGTAGCTAAACAGAATCTCCGATTTTCTTTTTATAATGAGAATGAACAGAATCTCCAGTTATTAGGTTCGAAGCAGAATAGTACAGTTCCTATATCATATTTCAACCCATGACAGTATCAGTACAAAGCTAACATTTTTCAGCAATACAAAATTAAAAAATTATGCCTCAATTCCCTGGTATATGCCACTTAAAAGCGAGATAAAGATTATATTCCACGTAAAACAACTGAAGCTTTAATGGAAAGGTGAGGGTGTATAGGAAAACCCCAGAGAAAGTAAACCGCCACTAGAAAAAGCTTCTTTTCCCGGAAGAGGCCGTGTCCCTTGTTCCTTGCATAGACAAGCACACTTGATGATGCAGGGTTAGCTCCATGGATTTGAACCGAAGTTCCACAATAGATTATTGAGACATTATGAAGAAAGACCCGAAAAGAAAGGGAAAAGGCAGCAAGCATTAATAAATGATAACCCAAAGCCCAACTGAGGGGCCGCATATTCCTAGCACCACCTTGTACACTCTGTTTCTTTTTTTCTTCCGTACTGCGCCTTTAGACAGCAATCCAGACGCTGGGTTCATACTTGATGATAGGCCATTATGATCACTCTCCGAAGATGCATGCAATTCCTTGGCCATGTATTTTCGGCAAGAAATGTGATTTTGAAGTTTAAAAAGAAATTCCCATCGCCTAACAATTAACTCTCAGGGGTGGGAGCATCCAACAGTATCAAGACCCACAGAGACAACATAAACATTCATTAAATTCAGGTAACGAGGGCCTGCCTGCCTACATGCTATCTTCTGTTAAATCTAGTGTTCAGAGAATCGTGATTCGACTCTTTTCTTATCCCGGTAACTTCATAAGAAACGTTTCCTGAAAATTATCCAAAGTCTACAAGCATCCTCTCATATTATTCAACTTTCTCCCAGTAACCCGCCATAAATCCCACACTAATGTAAAGGAGATTGATTTGTTCATGCAAATGACTACTCCATGCAGAAATTGAAACAGCTTAAATCGCCGGAAGAAACCATTTCGATTGTATTTGATAGCAGTTGTGTCTCAACATTTTACAACATTGTTCACCCAAGTGGACTTCAAAGCCATGTTGTGGAGAAAGGGAATTGAGACCATTATAAATTTTGCATCAAAACATCATAAAAATATTACATTTGATTTTGCTTTGTAGAAAGAGAATGAACATAGATCCATTATTCTAGGTTTTGACTGGAGCTTCTTAAGAGGTAATACCAAAAGGTATTATTGTTAACTCTCACTTTTTTTTCCCCTTCAAACACAAGATCACGTAATGGTGGTACCACATTGATGTCAACTAATTGATGAATAAAGCATAAAACATCACAGATAATTGAAATGAAAATGCTAGATACCCTCCACAAGACAGATAATTGAAATGAAAATGCTAGATACCCTCCACAAGTTAACTGACAAATAAGATGCAATCCACTACCAAATAAGAAACAAAATGAAAATGCTAGATACGCTCCACAAGTTAACTAGCAAATAAGATGCAATCCACTACCAAATAAGAAACAAAATGAAAATGCTAGATACGCTCCACAAGTTAACTAGCAAGGTGGACTTAAAAGGAAACAGCTTTCAACATATTATTGAATCACAGCCCTGTATAAAAAGTGTAAACTTTGGAATCGTTGCTTGATGAGTTCATAACAGAAGTGTACATCAGACATACACAGAAGATACTGCCCAATATCATCATTATCATCTTAAATCTCATTTAAATTTCTAAGGTATATAACTCAATTTTATATTGACGACAAATCTGTTGACTTGTAATAAATGAATTTCCAGTTTTAGATTTTTTGTTCATCCTGAAAGTGTCAAGAAATCACAGAACCACATATAATATATTATTTATGGATGCATTGGTCCAATTAATATCCATTAGAAGAGTGGCACAGATAAATCAAAACATAGTACTTGCTAAAGGATACAGCACAACACTAGTGGATAATTTCTATTAAAAAATTGATGGAACATTTAATCTGCATGTTACGGCCAAACGACAGTAATATGCCAATAAAGTAAAGTTCTTAGCATCAAATAGCTTGAACAGCTTACAATTAATCTGCATGTTAAGGCCACCAATTGTCTATTTTTTGCATAATGTTACTGTTAAGTGGGAGAAAGAGATTATATTCGAACTGTAAAAACTAAAGATTCACATCTCCTATAGCATTTTCAGCTACTAGCACTTTCTTTTTCTTGTGTTGCTCCTACTTTGGTATTCTCAGGCCCAGCAGCAGGTTTGTTTTGATGAAAGGTATCTTCTTAACCATTCATCAACCCTGTTTTTTTTTGGACACCAAGCATTGCATCTTCACAAATGCATTATTTTCCCCAACATCATCTATAAAGTGCATTAGTTACAGATTCTGTTCTCCATTGAAGCATGCTTAATCTAAGAGCATGTGTCTGACACCAACTGCTGACAACGTTTATGTTATGGTACTGAGCACACTAACTTATCAATCATCACCAATTCTCATACACCAAGTCACCAACACAACATATATCTTTTACCTTCATGACATTTTGCTTTATTGACAACCATTTCTTCTAAACCTTCTTTTCTAATTCAATTGGTAAGATTCCAACCTACGTTTGTGTATACAGGGGGGGTAGGGAATTGTCCTAGTAGCATTCACGCTTGTTCACCATGGTATAAACAGGGAGAGGAAAAAAGTTAAGGGAGCATGCATTTCACCCCAAAACTGGATGTGATATTGACCTACAATTATACAGGGTTGCCCCTCAAAATTCAAATCGTGTTCATCCCTAAGCACTTAACCAAAACACCATTACATTTACCCCTGAAAATTTACTCTTTAATATTTCTTCTTCATTTTTTAACCTTATCTAGCAGGCAAAATATGACATAACACCCAAACCAATGTTCAAGGGATTAGTTAATCGAAAATTTGACAACAATGACCTAGATGACAGCAGCTAGTATCTGTCTAGCATAGCTATTCAATATGATGTCGTCCATTGATGTGAGCTTTGTGTACTAGTTTGAAGAATTAAAACACTTTTCTATCCAATAAAGAAGTCCACATGATGATCAATACCTAAGCATCAGGTAGAAAGATTGCCAGTACAACCCCGATGTTACAAATGAAGAAAAACGACCAGACAGGATTCATTATTTGAGTGGAAAATTCTCAGAATCTTCAGGAATAAAAACCACAAACCTGGTGAAACAGATGAAGAAGCAGGTTTGAAGTCCAGAGGATGTCTCCTAGTGAAAAGGCTGCGGCATTGCTTTGAGTAAAGCACCATTTTTTTGTTATAAGAGATGATAAGAGTTCATAAAGCATTAAAGGTCCATAAAAGAATCACAATTGCATAAATGAACCAAAATTATTATCAACTGAATGAGTCACAATAACTTAGTGTTTTGAATTGTGTCCATGCAGTGATCTTGAATATTAAGTAAGTTTAGATGTTTTACATGAAATCAGCATTCTTCAATTACTTTGGCAACATTTCAACTAGTAGCTAACAATAAGAGACCAGGTTATGACCACTTAATTGTCTATCAAGAGGACGAATCTGAAGCAAACATCAATGATTTTGTTGATATTATAATATTTGGGTCTAAATTTTCTGTATCTCACTTTCTTTAGCATTTAAGACCACAATTTATGAGTGTGTTCCTTTAATGCGTGTCTAAATTTGCAGCAACCCATGCTGTGGCAGATTATGAATGGCACAACCACAATTTATTTCAACCTAATTAGTTTGACCAGGCAGTAGTTTGAGGGGGAGGTTTGTGTAGTTCCTTATTTGCTTCTTTTTTTCAGAAATTATATACCAGTGAAAACCTTGCTTGTGTGTTCCACGGCATCAATTTAAACACTGATGGTGTACCAATAAACTATGAAGCAGTTGATATAGTTTCTCCGAGCACATATTCTAAGCCTACAACTTCCAACATGTATTTTACAGAGTGCAGTTGAACACTCATAAACCTAGAGAAACAAATTTGGTTTATGATCCTTGACAAAGGCTTTATAAAGTATAATTAAACAGCGTACTTTACTTAACATGGCATGTCTCATCATACTGCAAGTGCAGAAAATAGCAGCTTCTGCTCTAAATGTATACTATAGAATACAGAGTATAGTCCAGCCAGTCTCACCAAAAATACACAAAGCCAGAGGAGTAGTAAACCCTCTTCCCCAGATAGCAGATGACAATAATTTCATCATGTCCAACCCAGGCAAACCACATATTTTTCTTTTTATTCCTTTGTTTTTCTCTTCTTTTGTACAATGCAGTCAACGTTATAAGCTTTGTTTAAGAGTTGCATAATGCCCATCCTCTCTATCCTAAAATATACTAAGCTAGTGCTTAAGCCATTATAACCGTAGCAGCCTGACTTCATATATGACACAAATCCTATTTGAAATATCCATTTACAATTGAGATTCATTTTTATTTTTCTTCTAACCCCCAATATTTTGTATTAATTCTTTCCATGTCAAGGAGTGTCGATCATGTTTCATGATTTCCTTTAAACTAGCACCCTCATATGCGATTTCCTTTAAACTAGTACCTTCATATGTGCAGCAAATTATTCAAAGTTCTCAAGTCCAACATATTATGTTTTAAAAACTACAGAAAAATGGAAAGGTACTATACAAAGGATTCATCACCCCACCCCCCACCCCACAGATAAGGAATGCCAAAGATACTTAGAG
>Ga0307514_10006383_pt1 | contig 10275 bp, 6 predicted proteins | sample 16_EM_MG_FD_203088 | JGI IMG/M metagenome (GOLD analysis project Ga0307514, IMG submission 203088) | Populus trichocarpa ectomycorrhiza microbial communities from riparian zone in the Pacific Northwest, United States - 16_EM | ecosystem: Host-associated > Plants > Roots > Unclassified | place... | reverse complement strand
TAATTTTTTTCCTATTTTTATTTAAATCTTTTTCTATTTAGCTATCACACTTTCATGACACGAATCCCAGGTGTGACGGGTTAACCTGATTTGGTGGGTTAACCCAGTTGATTCAGATTGTTTTTCTTTTTCCTCATTATTTTTGTTCTTCCGATTTCATCATTTTATATTGTATGCAATCCACGGTGAAATGACTGATGCTTTTATTTTTTATTTTTGCTTTTTTTTCTTTTTATGCCTTTCACGGTGGACTGCACAGTGCAGTCCACGGTGAAAAGGCTGATGCCTTCTTTTTTTTTCTTTTTAATTAATTTTTTTATTTAGTTTGTTGATATTAATTTTTTTTCTATTTAGTTATTAGACTTTCATGACACGGATCTCAGGTTTGACGGGTTAACCCAGTTAATTCAGATTTTTTTTTCTTCATTAGTTTTTTTTCTTCCTGTTGGTTTTTTTCTTTTTAATTAATCTATTTAATTATCACACTTTTATGACACGACCTTGCAGCCAGACCCACCCACATTCAAGACTATTGGGTCTGGTATTGCAGCTAGACTTATTTAAACTTGGGTCATGCAAGTTTAATGTTATTATTAATATTATAAATATCACTCTTAGGTCAGGCGTTGCAGCCAAACCCGAGACTCTTGGGTATAGCTTTGCAAAAAATCCTAACACATTTAGATCTTAGCATTTTTTAATATTTTTATGCAAAAAAATTGACCCGCGGCATCGGGTCATATAACTAGTATATATAATGGCATGTAGAGAATTTTATGTCATGTTGATAGTGCATGCCGTAGGGCTAGTATACTAGTATCAGAACGTCTAGAGATCCTCCCTTGAACATGGTTGCTACGCAGCGTATTTGCTGGGCTTTTGAGATAAGTTAGTTGAGCTCGTTTCATTCTACATGATTCAACCATCTTGAAGGTCTGTCCACAACAACTAGAGAACTACAACGATGTCAAAGAAAGGTAATCTAATTCTAATTCAATTCGAGTATTTACCTTTAATTTGAACAATATTATAAAAATAAAACCAAACGAACAGGCCATCCGTTCCAGCGCCGGCTGCAGCAAGTTCTTTGTAATCTGTCTACACTGAAGAATGCCCACAAACAATAAAGAAACAGTAATGAAGTACAAATTCATCTTTTATGGGTTGTATGCTGATGCACAAGTTGATTATTTCGAGCAAGATTGTTAAAATCCCGATTAACTCATAAAATTATATGATTTTATGAGTTAATAAATGCTTAACATGCAGAATCATTTTAAAAACTCAAAAATTAATAAAAATAGGTTAAAATTAAGTGAAATCAATAAAATCAAAAGAAATTGCAAAAAATCACGATTTTGGTATCGATTTTACGATTTCAACAAAAACATATATTGCACTGCAATAGTGTAATATATGTTTCCTCCAGACCAATAGCGGCATGCCATTTGTCCACACTCCACAGTCCACAACTCCACATCACTCGTCCTTCAGTCTTCATTAACAACGGCAGGCGGCAGCGATCTTCATACTTCAGAGTTCAGTCTTCGACTTTTCATCAACAAACAACAACTATTTCCCCCCCCCCTCTCTCTCTCTCTCTCTCTATTTCTATCAACAACGAAATCCTCTTCAATCTTCACTCTTCTTCAATAGCGGCAACGATCTCTTTTTTTTCCCAGCACCCATAGTTTTCTCTTCAGACTTCAGAGTTCAGTTTTTGGCTTGTCGGCTTTTTCTTTAGTCTTCACCGTAAATAGTTCCCCAATCCCCTGTATTTTCCCGATCCTCATTGCCCATGATTTTGAATAAAAATTATTCCCTTTATAATGTTTTGCTTGATGGAATGATTAATATGATGATTTTGAAGTGGTTAGGTAATGAATATGAAGTAGAAATTTTGAAGTGATTTGTAGATTTGGTAATGAATTTTTATTCAAAAATTCATACTCCCGTTTATGCTCTCTGCCTATTTTATGCTCTTTGCCTCTTTTTCGTTTGTTTTATTGATGGCAAATTCAGTAAAGGAAATATATTTAATTGTTCATAATTTTGTTTTATGCTCTTAGAAATGGAGAGGAAAACAGAGAGAAAAAAAAAATAGAATTGTCAAGAGAAATGGGGAGGAAAACATTTTCTTGTCATATTATGATGTTACTGGTTTATTTATTGGTAAAAATTGTTTGGTGTGTTTCCAAAGGTTGCTTTTTGTAATGATCCGAAATTTAAAAATCATCTGAAGATATTTAATCACTGATTCAATATTTCCACGAATCCACCATCCACTTGATTGTCCATACAACATGCAATTTGTAGATTTTTTTTTTTTTAGTTTAACGTGGGTGTCCGGGCAGCTTACGCTCACCTCAACTAATCCCACGAGCCCTGAAGTTAACGACCATGTAAGCCTCCAGTGGTCATCATATGAGCAACCATAGGGCTCGAACCTGAGACCACAGAGGGAGCAAACCTCTTGATCCTAAGCTCTTACCACTGGGCCACCACCTAGATGGTTAATCTAGGTAGTAGTATATTTTAGAGAATGCCATGCATGAATTTTAATTGTTTAGTTGCTGAATGAAAATATTATAGTGAGTTTTGTTTTCTTTAGGGGTAATAACTTAGATTCATAAAATAGAACTGAAACAATAATTTAAAGAAAATTAGAGGATAGCTTAGAACAACAGATTCGGTAGACACATGTATATGAATTGTGATCTCTAATTTAGTTTTGCGAATTTTTTAAAAATGCTTCTGGATTATATAAATTGTTATGTATAACACTTGTATTATGATATTTTTTTTAACAAAAATTTAATTAGAATCATAATTATTTAAATTATATTTGAATTGTTATGAAAAATTACTTAAATTATATATAAATTTTTATTTAAAACATGTATTTTAAGATGCTTGAATTATATATAGATTTTTATTTGAATCATGTATTTTAAAGTGTTTGAATTATATATAATTTTATAATCTAATTTTTTTTATATTTTTTATGTTATATTAAAAAAATATTTTTGTCAGCTTGGTTTGAAGTTCGAAGGCTGTCAGAGAAGGTATACCACACCGTACCGTACCCTTGACGGACACGTTGACCTTCAGCCACGATAAAGCTAAGCATTTCCATCTTCTCCTTGTCAATAATAGTCATCGAGGAGAGGAAAACAAAACCCACCGATAGCCCTCTCTTCTTCACCGTTAAAAGGCATCATGGACACAGTCAAAGGTTCACAATTCACAATCAAGGAAGCCACAATCCAAGAAACCCAACAAGCATTCACTGAAAACAAATTAACCTCAAAACAGTTAGTCAACTTCTACTTGAACCAAATCCAAGAACTGAATCCTCTACTTCACAGCGTGCTAGAAGTCAATCCAGACGCATTAGATCAAGCTGAAAAGGCTGATCAAGAAAGGGAAAGCAATCAGGGCCGGCGGTTCCTGGGGGACATGCATGGGATCCCAGTGCTGTTGAAGGACAACATAGCTACAAAAGATAAGTTGAGCACCACTGGTGGGTCCCATGCCCTGTTGGAGTCCGAGGTTGCACGTGATGCTCACGTGGTGGAGAGATTGAGGAATGCTGGTGCTGTGATTTTAGGGAAGGCGAGTCTTAGTGAGTGGAGTCATTTTAGGTCTTATGGCATTCCTAGTGGTTGGTGTGCTAGAGGAGGTCAAGCTGTGGTTAGTTTCTTTCCCTTTCCCTTTATGTTTTTGGTTCTGCATTTTATGTTCTCATTGTAGTTAGTAACTTGTTATAATCCTTGATAAATTTGTGACACTACTTACCCTCATAGTGCAAGATGTGCTCGTCGCGACTGCCCCATTTGCGTTGTTAGTGGCCCAAACCAATGGTTTATAACTGTAGAACTGGATGAGTGATGATACATCGCAATGAAGATTTTCTCGAGTTGTTTCTACCGTAGGCTTAATTTAGTCATTTACTTCTAATCTTGATCGCTAAATGTATGAGCATGATAGAAAGTATTGGAAAACAAATTTATAAAGGAATCCTCAATGTTGAGCTCTCTTTCTTTTCTTTTGTCTTTTGTTTTTTAAATTTTCTTACCGATTCTGCTGTTTTGATTTTTTTAATTCAAGCATTCAAATTTTGTGTAATGATCAATTACCAAGTGTGACAATAATAGAAAATGCATCAATTTTTATGTGGGATGTGCAGAATCCATATGTGGAAGGGGGCGATCCATGTGGATCAAGCAGTGGATCAGCAATATCTGTAGCTGCAAACATGGTGGCAGTATCACTGGGGACTGAAACGGATGGCTCTATCCTCTGCCCTTCAGATCACAACTCAGTTGTTGGGCTCAAGCCAACTGTCGGACTCACCAGCCGCTCTGGTGTGATCCCAATTTCATCCCGCCAGGACTCAGTTGGGTGAGTAAACCAGCTAAACTAAGTATAGGTGTTAAGTATAAATTAGTTGACTGATCTGTAATTTGCCATTTATGGTTTGCAGATGTTTAACCGATGATTTTTCATTGAAATGAAAATGCAGGCCTATATGCAGGACAGTATCAGATGTTGTGTATTTGCTTGACGCAATTGTTGGTTTTGACCCAAGAGATTGCGAAGCAACGAAAGAAGCATCCGAGTTTATCCCTGCAGATGGTTATAAAAAGTTTCTGAAAAAAGATGGTCTCAAAGGAAAGAGACTGGGAATAGTCAGAAATCCATTTGAGATATATTTCAAGGATCCAGTGATTGTATCAACATTTGATCACCATCTGGAAGTATTGAGGTACGTATTGAACACGAGCAGAGATAGGTCCTATAAACTTGGACACAATCACACACATCAATGTTGATACTCCAGTCGTGTTACAAAACTTTGCCCCTGGAAATTGTAGGCGAGGAGGTGCAACTGTGGTGGATAATCTTGAAATTGCAAACATTGATGTCATTATGGATCCCGATCAAAGTGGTGAAGATTTGGTGATGCTAGCTGAGTTCAAGGAAACCATCAATAAGTACTTAGAAGAGCTTGTCAAATCTCCTGTGAGATCACTGGCAGACATTATAGCTTTCAACACCAATAATCCTGAACTGGTTAGTTATTTCTGAATTTAGTGATTTTTTGCCAAGCAAAATGAAGTTGGCAGAGAAACTTAACTCGCTCTCAATCAATTTACAAAATAATCTGGCACTCAATTTGTGCTTCCCTATCAATGAGGAGATTCCTGCATGTTTCTGCGTTTGATTTAATATATGGCATACATGCCATTGTCTGTTTCAGGAAAACCTGGACATATATGGTCAGGTACTACTTGTCAACTCGGAGAAGACAAATGGGCTCGGAGAGGAGGAGATGAAGGCAGTGAAGCATATGGAAAGTCTATCACAAGAAGGATTTGAAAAAATGATGAAGGAGAATGAGTTAGATGCCATGGTGACACTTGGTGCAGCTGCTTCTACTGTGCTAGCTATTGGAGGTTACCCTGCAATTACAGTTCCAGCAGGGTATGGCAGCAGTGGAATGCCATTTGGTATCTGTTTTGGGGGACTGAAAGGCATGGAGACGAAGCTGATTGAGATTGCTTATTCTTTTGAGCAGGCTACACTGTCTCGCAAGCCTCCTTGTCCTTCTCTTTGTACTTGAACCAGAAGTTGTCCCACTACATTTTGAAATAAACATTTGCAACTGCATCACATATCTTCAATCTTCTCTCTCCCTCTCTGATTTAGAATATATTTGGCAGAACTGTAACTCGTCGGAACAAGAGAGATTGGAGGATTTCATTTAATTTTAGATGCCAAGCCAGTGTTTGTAAACAATTTTAGTCTAATATCAAGAAAGATACTTAGGACAGGTTCTTGTTGACATTGAACTGATGCTTTAGCGTGAATGCAATTTAGAAAGGGTGATCTCTGATTGTTTAGATAATCCTTGGCACAAAGGAAAAAAATTGTTGCTTTAAAATTTTGAGAACTCTTGTTATTCTCTGAATATTATCCAAAACAAAGAAAGAACTCACTTAAATTAAGGATTCGAAAAGCAATTTAAGTCCACTTAAACTTGGGATTCCCAAGGATTTCCATCTCTCTCTCTATATATACACATACTTGCTGACATTAAGGACATAACTTTTGCAGGCGCATATATTACTTTGTTGCCGAGTTTAATGTACTTTGTCTTCCTCATCTTGTTTATTTTCTCCCTTAATAAAAATATGTGAAAAAAAATAATCTAAGAAACCTTAATAATTCAATTTCTAATTTTAAAACATCTTCTAATATGTTCTAAAACTCAAAATCAAAGAGAATCTAATTTTTACTAATTATTCTGCAGTTATTGATACCTTACTCTTCGGTATACCTGAAGTTCTATTTTCTTCTATAGTTCACAAGCTCCATTTGAGATTATGGATCCATCTCTACGTCAATTCATACATATTTGTAAGTCCATAAAGTTGTCAGATTTTGTTTATTATTGTTATTTTTTATCTTTTACTTTTTTTTTAGCTTTTATTCATTGTTTATCTGAGCCCTCTTTCTATGAAAAGACAATTCTTGATCTTCTTTGACAGCAAGCTATGAATGAGAAATTTTCTGCTTTGCATAAGATAGATACTTGGGATATGGTTCCTCTACTTCCTGGTAAGAGTATTGTTGATTGTCATTGAGTGTATAAGATCAAGACTAATTTTGATGGATCTATTGAGCGATACAAAACTAGATTGGTTTTAAAAGGATACTCTCAATAGTATGGTATGAATTATGAGGAGATATTTGCTCTTATTGTAAAAATGACTACAATTCATACTCTTATTGCAGTAGCTTCGGTTCGTTAGTGACATATCTCTTAACTTGATGTTAAAAATGTTTTCTTGAATTGAGATCTTCATGAAGAAGTTTATATGATGCCTTCTTCTAGTGTTTCACATGAATTTGGGTATGTTTGCAAGCTCAAGAAAGTGTTATATAGTCTCAAACAAGTATCTTGTACTTGATTTGAGATTTTATTGTTGTTGTGATCTCTTCTTTTAGATTTGTTTCTAGTAGTTATGATTCTGTTTTTTTTTGTTAAATGTATTGATGTAGGTCGTATTATTCTGTCTTTATATGTTGATGACATGATTATTACTGGTGATGACATTGATGCTATTTTATTTTTGAAGACAGAGTTAGCAAGACAGTTTTAAATAAAAGATTTGAGTTCTTTACAATACTTCTTGGGTATTGAGGTAACCTATTTAGCCAGAGGTTATCTTCTTTCTCAGTCGAAATATGTTGTAAATATTCTTGAGCGGGCTAGAATTACTAATAATAAGATTGTAGATACTCTAATTGAGGTTAACTCAAAGTATTCTTCTTTTGATGGTTTACCTTTGTCAGATCCTACTTTATCCCGTACTATTGTTAGGAGCTTGATATATCTTACTATTACTCATCCAAAAATTATATGTTATTCATGTTGTTAGTCAATTTATTGCTTCTCCTATTATTGTTTATTGGGTACAGTCGTTCAGAGCCTTCTACTTTCATCCACCTCTTCTTAGAGTTGCGTGTATATTCTGATGTTGATCATGACAATGATCCCACAAATCACAAGTCTGTTAGTGATTTTTGTATCTTTTTAGGTGATTATCTTATTTCTTGTAAAAACAAGAAACAATCTATTGTTTTTCAATCTTCAACCGAAACAGAATATCATGCTATGACATCTACTACCAGATAGATTGTTTGGTTAAGTTGGTTACTTGCAAATATGTGAGTTTCCCTTTCTCATTTCACTCTTATATATTTTGACAACTAGAGTTCTATTTAGATTGCTCACAACTTGATTTTTCATAAACGAACTAAGCACATTGAGATCGATTGTCATCTTACTCGTCATCATCTCAAGCATGACACCATTACTTTGCTTTTTTTTTTTGCAGATTGCAGATTTCTTTATCAAGTCATATTCTATTTCTCGTTTTTGTTTTCTAGTTGGCAAACTCTCGATGATTGTAATTGTCACATCGCGAGTTTGAAGGGAGATGTTAAGAAATATAAAGTTATTTTGTTTTTTATTAAGAGTATAATAATATTTTTATTTTGTTTTAGGTTTAGCCTATATATAATCTCTTTGTATTTAGGTTAACTCTATTCCTTTTAGATTATTATGATCACATCATGCAGTATCAATAAAACTTTAACCTCATTCTTTTTTATTTTTGTATTTCTCTTTTATTTCTCTGGATTGTTTTAATAGTCTCCTCACTTTTCCATTGGCTTTGTAATACAATTAAACCCAAGAAATAAGAATCAAAGAACTAAGAGGATGAGATTATGCAGAAGATGGAATCACACAAAAATCCTAATTTACAGTTTTATAACTAAACAATTCTCTTATAGAAGTTTACCCTCGAAACATAGATTACAACCTTTTAAATAGGTCTTTTATTTACTTTACATGTGAATAATCAAAGTTCCAATTCAAATAGAAAAATAACATAAAACATGAAAAATAAGCTAAAATTATGAAATTAACAAGAAAATAACAAAATTGGTAGTGAAAACATCTTCTAAGTCTAATTTAAAGGTCCTTTTGATCTTGGCTAGTTACGGAAAGCCTACCTGTTATAAAACAAAACTTATATATTTTTCTAAAAAAATGAGTCTGATCCAATGATTAATATAAAAGTTATGAATATTTTTTTATCAAGTAGGTGGTTTGTTGCGACTAAACCTCTTCTTGAACTTGTATTTGTCTATCTAATTTAAATGTATAACTACCAAGTATTTGTCCGATCCAATGATTCTAGGATTTATAGACAACGTGTCATTTGCTGAGATAGACAAAATGTTATTTTTTTTTTATTTTGACAAAGAATAGGGCGAACAACATCCGCCCCATTCACTAAAGAGGCCTGCACGTGTGGGCCTAAACTTGCAAGCCTGCGCGTGGGGCCTTTTTTTATGGGCTAGGTGCTGAGCTTGGCTTACCAAGCCCACAATATCTGGTCTCATTCTTTTTTTTCTTTTTTACTACTTTTTATATGTATTTTTCAAAATAATTTTTGCATTTGTGTTTTGATTAATACCTCTTCTCTATGATTGTTTTTGGTTTATTTAACCTTTTTGAAATAACGATTATTTTTTAATTATATAGAGTGTGTTTAATTTTTTTATGAGATTATTATGGTTCGTTTGTAATTATTTTTATTTTTTATATAGACTAAAATTATTTTTTAAAATAAAACATTTACTTTTTTTACGAAATTTGTAATATATGCAGCCTTGCATAAAATTTTTTCCTTTTATTTATCCCATAAATTTTTATGTATGTGTTGCTTTCTATTACAAATTGATTTTCATAAATAAATTTATTAAACACAATTAAGTAAATAATTCGTATTGCAATATTAAATATATTGGTCTCTATATATCTCTCAATTTTTTTAAATTTTCTGTTGGTAATTATTAATAATTTTATTTATTTATTTATATAAATAATTATCAATTTATTTAATTAGATATTTATATGACTCTTTTTATTTATATTTTGAATTTTTTAGAAAATAATCTATATATCTAGCGGGACGGGTGTAAAATAGCTAGTATGTTAAAAGGCATTATGGATATACTTTAGCAATTTATGGTACAAATGCAAGATTAAAAGTGTATTTAGCACTGTTATTAAACCCGGCCCGGCCTGGCGGGTCGACCCGAGACCTGGTCGACCCGGTGGCTGGGCCGGGTTTAATAACAGTGGTAAATAAAAGACTGGCTGTGGCAACAGCCCGGCCAAACCCGGGCGAACCCGAACGAGACTCGGTTTTTTTTTTTTTTTCAAATGTGGGATTTGAAACTCATTAGTATATATACTCTATGTTCCCATGAAAAAAGTCATGTTTTTTCATTGTGGGATAAAAAAACCTTTTGGTTTAAAAACTTCAACTTAAAAGGATAACATAGTATCTTTTCAATGTGGGATTTGAAACACTTTTATATATATACTCTATGTTCCCATGAAAAAAGTTATGTTTTTTCAATGTGAGATTTGAAACCCATTAGTATATATACTCTATGTTTCCAAGGAAAACGTTATGTTTTTTCAATGTGGGATAAAATTTTTTTTTAGTTTAAATACTTTAACTTAAAAGCTTGACATAATATCTTTTTAATGTGGGATAAAAAACTTTTTAAAATATTCTTTTAAATTTCATAATATGTATAATCTATATTTACATGGATTTTTTCATATGAAGTATTAAAATTTTAATTTTTTTTTAATTTTTCCGGGTTGACCCTAGTTGACCC
>Ga0307514_10006379_pt1 | contig 10281 bp, 10 predicted proteins | sample 16_EM_MG_FD_203088 | JGI IMG/M metagenome (GOLD analysis project Ga0307514, IMG submission 203088) | Populus trichocarpa ectomycorrhiza microbial communities from riparian zone in the Pacific Northwest, United States - 16_EM | ecosystem: Host-associated > Plants > Roots > Unclassified | place... | reverse complement strand
TGGGGGTGGGGGTGGGGGGGGGGGGATGGTGGGGTTCGTCAGGATCCTCCACAGGCGGGGACGCGGAGGTTATCGTTGTACGGGGGGTGAGTTTTGGAAGAGAGAAGGGAGTGGTGGAGGTGGGGGCTTTGGTGTCTGTGGAGTAGTAGAGCCGTGTGTGGATGGGGGAAGAGTGGGGATGGGAGAACAGGTGGAGGGGGATTTGGGGGGTGCGGTGGGCGTTGCCCCCCAGGGAGGTGTTTGGGTGGAAGACGAGGTTACCATTATCTATACCAGGAGGCGAGATTGCATCAGCCTATTTCCTTTCTTCTTTTTGCCGCGATGAAAGGGAGCAGAGGCGAGGTGGGATGTATTGTGTGGAGGGGAGGAGGGGTAGGTAACACTGTTTTATGAATGTGGTACATTCGCGGCATTGAGGTAAGGAAAGAAAAAACGCCAGCCCTGTCCCCACCCATGGATATTGACAACCAAAAGGATATAATGAAAAGCACATAGGACAGAGCATATCCCAACATATGATATCAGGGTAACCAAACACGTAGCTACAGAACAGAAAACCAAATAGGAACCCATTCAGCAATGACAAGAAATGCTCAGGGACTCTCACCCACCAATTAAAATCATCGGCCTATTCTTCATATGTTCCAAATCCCCCATCCCCGCATGTTTCTCCCTTTTTCCTTTGACCGCCACGCCAATCACCTCCAGCATCTGCCTCTCCATCTCCACCCTCTCCCTCTCACGCACATCCTGCATCAACCCCACTCCCCCATCCTTCACAATCTCTCTCCGCGCTTCACTCGTCCTCATCATATCCCTCAAACTGACTTCCTCATTCCCAAACAAGCACACCTTCAAATTCCCATCACTTGTCACTCGTAGCCGGTTACATGTGCCGCAGAAATTATGCGTCATGCTGGTGATGAATCCGATTTTCCCAGAAAAACCGGGGATCTGGTAGGTTTTTGATGTTTCGTTCTTGTGGTCGGCAACTTTTGCTATGGTGGGATGGAGGGATTGGATTTGTGAGAGCATGGAGGAGAAAGGCACCATTTTGTTTTCGTTCCATTTATTCCCCTATTTACTCACTTAGATTAGCTAGCTGTGTGGAGAAGGGGGGTAGGCCAGAGGTGGTGGCCGCACATCAAATGGCATATACTCAATAAACCTAACCTCCACCGGCTTCTCCCTCGTCATCTCCACAAACTTTGGAATCTCATAATCATTCACTCCCCGCATAACCACACAATTAACCTTCAACGGCTGCACGCCCAATTCCAGTGCCTTATCAATCGTCTTGAGCACACTCTCCAGCCCCTTTCTCCTAGTCATAACCTCAAACTTCCATGGTTCCAAAGTGTCCAGGCTTAGATTCACGGCAGTCAATCCACTTTGAACCATCTTTTCCAGTTTCCTAGCTAGAATAATCCCATTGCTCGTTATAGCGAGCTCTCTGAGGCCTTTGGATTTAAGCTTCCCGAGCTCGGCCACGAGCTCGACTATGTCCTTGCGGATTGTGGGTTCCCCGCCAGTGAGCCGGATTTTGGTGACGCCTTGTGAGACGAAGAGGTTTGCTATGTGGAGGATTTCGGGGGTGCTGAGGAGTTTTGAGTCTGGGGTGAGGGGGACGCCCTCTTCTGGCATGCAATACACACCTATATAACCCCTCTGTTAGCAACCTCACTAGGCAAAGGGGAAGACAGGCACATACACCGCAGGTTACATCTCTCCGTAATGGATATCCTCAAATACGTATGCTGCCTGTTGAAATTGTCCGTCAGGAATTCGGAAAACGGTTTTGCATTTCTCACGGCTTCCCTCCGCGAGGCCAATTTCTGCTGTAGCGGCTGTGGTTCCGGGAGCGCTGGCGCTGTATTTTGTACGCTTGACAGTGGATGGGGTGGTATCGCCGAAGGTGGCTTCCGACTGTCATTCACGGAAGTAGAGGCTGTAGCGATTCCCCGCCCGCAGGCTGCGGTGGGTATTATGCATGTAGGCCTTGAAGCTAAAGATCTCGACACTCTCGCTGCTGCACCATGAAGCTGCCTTCGGATGAGCGCCGACATGGTGCTAATAGCTATAATAAAATCGCAATGTCGACAGCTTCACATCACATCAGGCTGGTGGCAATACTCGCGGGGTGACTGAGGTCATCACGGAAGCCTTCTCCGCTCCTCCGCGGCCTTGGCGGCGTGAGCTCGATGCCTCGATGTCTGTCGATGTCTGTCGATGTTTATCCGAATTCTAAGTTGTACGTACTCCTAATCCTTAAAATACTCTGACTCTTTTGCGTAAGATTAGACTCGTGTCGGACGGACAGATACCATACCGGTAGGTAGGTACGTTGTTGTGAGACCGTTGCATGCAGCTCCAGGGTTTCTCACACAGGTACCAGCCCAGCAAATACATATTAATCAATGGTTGGATTTCTGCGTTACTTAGCTCTGCCGATGTCTACATGAACCGTTGTTCGCCAGTAGATGTGGTATTCGATAAAGAACACATCACACACAATACACACAATACATACAACATAGGTAACGACACACAATACAACACAACGGCGCACACAATACAATACAACTACGACACTATCCCTTTGATCGTGATATTTATACTGTATATCAAACCATGGCCGAAGTACTAGGTGCGGTCGCAAGCGCGATGGCTGTGGTTCAAGTTGCTGGCAAGGTCTGGTCGACTATCCACAAATACTATCAGGTAAGAATCCCCCCCCCAAGCAATTTGAGCCACAATCAATAGTAAATAATTTGATATGAGGTTAGGATGCTAAGGATGCCCAATCCGAGATGGGTGACCTTATGGATAGCATTACGGCTCTCCAAACTGCATTTCAGCAAGTTGACCACTTGGCGAAAGGTCCTGGTGCCGCCAAGTTGGTTGCACTGAAGCCGCTCCTCGAAAAGAGCTCTGCGGAACTTGAAAAGAAGTTTGACCGAATTCTTCAGATTTTGGAACCAAGCGAAAGACAAAATAAAAAGAGAAAAACGCTGGGCCAGCGGTTAAGGTGGCCATTTCAGAAGGCGGATGTGGAACAAATTATTCAGTTACTTGAGCGGCATAAATCAGAGTTGACTTTTGCCATGAATTCTGACCAGACGTAAGAGCCTATCTCGACTGGAGTCGTGGTATACGCTAATATCTATATCTAGGACGGCTGTTATTCAAATTGGCAATCGAGTTGAGGTAAGTGACCACTATTGATCCGTGCCAGTGATACATATAAAATTGCTCAGAACTAATACTAATTGGTGGTACGTATAAAGTCACAGCAGCAAAGCTCAAATATTGCAAAGTTACCACGCGCTGAAGGTGCTGCCCATAACGACTGGCTCCGCCAACATGAGGATCATTGTTTGCAAGATACGCGAGTAGAGCTCCGGAAGCAGATTATGGACTGGTGTGAGGATCCGAACAGTAAATGCATCTTCTGGCTTAACGGAATGGCTGGGACTGGCAAATCTACAATTTCTCGCACAATTGCTCGAGAGCTTGCAGAAAAGAAAAGACTTGCAGCAAGTTTCTTTTTTACTCGAGGAAAAAAGGATATCAGTCACTCTCGCATGTTCTTCACTACGATCGCCGCCCAGCTTGCAAACAGCTTACCAGTACTCCGGGCATACATCTCAGACGCCATCGACAACAATGCTGACATCTTTCAACAAGGATTACGAGAACAATGGAATCAACTCATTCTTAATCCTTTAAAGAGTGCCCCTACTCAATCAATTCAACTGGTTGTAGTAATTGATGCACTTGATGAATGTGACAGCATGCGAGATATCCAATTAATCCTCCAACTCATTGAAGAAGCCAAGGACCTGGACACAGTTCGGATCAAGATCTTCCTTACTAGTAGGCCAGAAGTCCCCATCTTTGATGGATTTCGTCAATTATCTGGTGAGGCGTATCAGGATTTTATACTCCATGATATCTCGCTTGATATAGTTAATGGAGATATATCTACTTTCTTCCAGCAAAAGTTGGCACCACTGAAAGCCAAACATGGGCTGGGGACGCCATGGCCAGGTGAGCTCATTATTGAGCAATTGGTGGAAAGGGCAGCTGGGCTGTTTATTTATGCTGCAACAACGCTTCGATTTATTCGAGATGGGATAGATGATCCTGAAGAACAACTCTCGTTAATTCTTAATACAACCAAGCTATCCCAGTCAGCAACAGAGCATCTTGATGGCATATATACAACACTGCTCCAGCACTCAGTTCTTGGAAAACGAGGTGATCAAGAATGTGAAGAATTAGCACGACGGTTTAGACAGGTGGTTGGATCCATTGTGGTAATGTTTAATACTATGCCAGCTAGAAATCTAGCACAGCTGCTTCAAATACGATTCAACATGGTTGCAAGAACTTTGGACTGTTTGCGTTCTGTCCTCTATGTCCCCGAAAATGAAAGCCAACCTGTCCGATTATTTCATCTATCCTTCCGTGACTTCCTACAGGATTCTCAGAGGTGCAGTGATTCTCGATTCCAGATAGATGAGAAAGAGAGACATATTAGTCTATTTCGGAAATGTATGGAGCATATATCTCGGCTTCGGGAAAATATGTGCGATCTTTGGGGGCCCGGAGTTTTGATTACTGAGATTCCCGATAATACGATACAAGAAAGCATTCCACTACACATTCAATATGCATGCCGTTACTGGTTTGATCACTTGCGACTTGGGAACCCAGTAGAGGAGGACATCAAGATTATTCGCCAATTTCTCGGACAACACTTTCTTCATTGGTTGGAGGAACTTAGCTTAATCGGAGAGGTATCAAATGGAGCTCATATGATAATAGCTCTAGAGGAAATACTATCTGTAAGTTGCAAAGCTCATTAGTTTATACAGAGAATAGTATTGACCTGAATGAATACAGGGACCATTGGGAGACTATGATCCAGGATTGTTAGAACTTGCATATGATGCGAAACGGTTTATATTGTATATGAGGTCAATTATTGAAATGGCACCCCTTCAGGTCTACTATTCGGGACTTTTGTTTGCTCCACGATCAAGCCTGATTCGAATAGAATACCTAAAAAATAACCCTTGGGTTACCATGGAACCCAAAGTAGCATATGTGTGGAGTCCATTGATACAGACACTAGAGGGTCATACCAGTACAGTCCGATTGGCTGTGTTTTCACCTGATGGAAAGCTTGTAGCCTCTGCATCTGATGACAAAACGGTCAGATTGTGGGATACATCAACAGGAAAACAATGTGGAGTTTTGGAAGGCCATACTGATTGTGTCAATTCGGCTGTGTTTTCACCTGATGGAAAGCTTGTTGCCTCTGCATCCCAGGACAGAACAGTCAGATTATGGGATACATCAACAGGGGAGCAATATGGAGTTTTGAAAGGTCATACCAGTGACGTCAATTCGGCTGTATTTTCACCTGATGGAAAGCGTGTTGCCTCTGCATCCTGGGACAAAACGGTCAGATTATGGGATACATCAACGGGAAAGCAATGTGAAGTTTTCAAGGGTCATACCAGGATGGTCTCTTCAGCTGTGTTTTCACCCAATGGAAAGCTTGTTGCCTCTGCATCTTGGGACAACACGGTCAGATTATGGGATACGTCAACGGGAAACCAATATGGAGTTTTGGAAGGTCATACCAGTGACGTCGGTTCGGCTGTGTTTTCACCTGACGGAAAGCTTGTTGCCTCTGTATCCGAGGACATAACGGTCAGATTATGGGATACATTAACAAGAAAGCAATGTGCAGTTTTGAGGGATACCAGGAATGTCAATTCAGTTGTGTTTTCACCTGATGGAAAGCTTGTTGCCTCTCCATCCTTTGGCGACATGGTCAGATTATGGGATACATCAACAGGAAAGCTATGTGTGGTTTTGAGGGGTCATACCAGTAAGGTCAATTCGGCTGTGTTTTCACCCAATGGAAAGCTTGTTGCCTCTGCATCCAAGGACAATACGGTCAGATTATGGGATACAACAGGAAACCAACATGGAGTTTTGGAAGGTCATACCAGTGACGTCAGTTCGGCTGTGTTTTCACCCAATGGAAAGCTTGTTGCATCTGCATCCTGGGACAACACGGTCAGATTATGGGATGCATCAACAGGAAAGCAATATGGGGCTTTGGGACATCATACCGATTGTGTCAATTCAGTTATGTTTTCACCCAATGGAAAGCTTGCTGCCTCCGTATCCAAGAACCAAACGATCAGATTATGGGATACATCAACTGGAAAGCAATGTGGAGTTTTCAATCATACCAGTTGGGTCAATTCGCATGTGTTTTCACCCGATGGAAAGCTTGTTGCCTCTACATCCTTTGACAAAACGGTCAGATTATGGGATACATCAACAGGAAAGCAATGTGCGGTTTTGAGGGGTCATACCAATGATGTCAATTCGGCTGTGTTTTCACCTGATGGAAAGCTTGTTGCCTCTGCATCCAAGGACAATACGGTCAGATTATGGGATATATCAACAGGAAACCAACATGGAATTTTGGAAGGTCATACCAGTGACGTCAGTTCGGCTGTGTTTTCACCCAATGGAAAGCTTGTTGCCTCTGCATCTTGGGATAAAACGCTCAGATTATGGGATACATCAACGGGAAAGCAATGTGGAGTTTTGGAAGGCCATAGCAGGCAGGTCAATTCGGCTGTATTTTCACCTGATGGAAAGCTTGTTGCCTCTGCATCCTGGGACAACACGATCAGATTATGGGATATATCAACAGGAAAGCAATGTGGAGTTTTGCAAGGTCATACCAACTCGGTCAATCCGATTGTGTTTTCACCTGATGGAAAGCTTGTTGCCTCTTCATCCGAGGACAACACGGTCAGATTATGGGATACTACAAAAAACACAACCATAGAAATCATAGAAACTCATGCCACCATCAAGATTATGAAGTTTTCTAATGACAAAATGCACCTACACACGAGTCACGGCGTACTGCAGCTCAAGTCACCTCTTCACAGCGGCGGCAATCGGGAACTAGCACGCACGTTAACTCATTCCCTGTATGTTACTGATCAATGGATCACATGCAACATGAAGAAATTGCTCTGGCTTCCTGCTGAATACCGATCATCCTGCTCTGCAGTAAATGACACTGCTAACCTTATTGTCATTGGATCTGCTTCCGGTAGAGTTACTTTCATATCTATTGATTTTACTGCTCTCCCGCCTGCGTATCTCCAGCCATCTATTGCCGTCATAGCAGGTAAGGACTTCCTTGGACTTGTTGGCCGTTACAAGCTTTGATGAGCTAATTCACTGGTTGGTGTATTTAGGTGCAAGTTAAATCAATGGAACCACAGTTTGGGTATTCTAGGCCTGGTATTGGATGTTGCTGTGTTTTTTTGTGTGATGATTTGTATGAGCAACGCCGGAGGTATGTGAGTAAGGAGGGGAAAGAGGATCATGTCACAAATCTCCCCCACGCAAGTTGCATACCACGTGAGAAATGACCTTGGCAGAGAACCGATATATCGGGGAAGAGCAGGGTACCCTAATCAAGGCACGGACGAAGGATATAAACATTGGATTTGCGTCTGTATTTAGAGTTCTGTTTTTGTATTCCTAAGAGTTCGAAGAGCGCAATAGTTTAGCTGTCAAACTAGCAAGCTCAAATATATCTTTACTTCACTCTCGCAATGAGCGAGATCATAACCTCGTAATCTTGCAGGTTGTGGGATGGGGGTCACATAGGAGACAGTGATGTCAGGTGAAATTTGCAGCTAGCGAGGCCGCCATATATATATATGTTCTGGGCTGCCCCCGAGCAATTTATATAATTCCTTAATTATGGTAGGCACACAATTGAATTGATTTGCCTAGCTACCTAGAGCTATATGACACAGAAATAACTATACATGCGGCTTCAAAAAAATCAAAAAAACTATGACTGATTCCGGTGCTGGCGGCCAACTCCGGATATCCTGTCCGTTCAGCCAAAACCGAGAGGTCATGATCAGTTGACACTTTGGTGTGGCAATAGATAGCATTTGAGGTCATTTTTAAAGTATTGGCAGCGACGATTTGAGCAGGACTTTTTTGCAAGTACATGGGACAGAGACCCGAGTGGTGGTAGATGCCTACATCGAAGTGTAGTTTGTCTAGCTTCCGGAGTATCATCCCCCAAACCCCCGCAGGTCCGTAGGGAGGGTTTTGTGGCAACCAGACTATTTGTTATCAGTTTTGGCTGTCTTATCTTGAAATACCTATCCTAACCATATCACCCACTGCAAAAAATATGACGTTTGTTGTAGCACCTGCCATACTGCCTGTCCACACAACACTGTAATGCGGCACCTGTTATCTTAGCTTAGAGCCAGAGCCAACTTTGATCCGATCCGGAACTGTTGAATTAAATGAAGCTATAAACTCTGCATCTCCCTCCTCATTCCACCTACCATCAGTTGTAGTAGTAGAGCTCGTTTCTGAAACTGGAGGTTGTATCATTTGAGGAGGGAGAGGAAGGAGAAGTAGGATGATGCGAGGGGGGGCGAGGGGGGGGGTGGAAGTAGAGTTTGCGAGACTGGGTGAGGTGCTTGGGATGTGTTTCATCTTAATCGCCAATTCTCTTTTTTTGGTGGCAGATTAAAGCTAAGGGTGTTTGGGTGTTTGGGTTTTTTGTTCTGCTTTGTTTTGTAGACAGCAGGCGCTTTTTATGCTTGGACCTATGGGCAAGTTACCCTCAACTCACCTTCATTTTGTCGAGTCCTGGTATTCCACCCACCACCCCACCAGAAAACTGTCGTGGTAGTTATTTTTGTTCTGCTTTGTTTTATGGACAGCAGGCGCTTTTTATGCTTTTCTGGCGTGGGCGACCATTAGGAGCTCTACTAGGCACGAGTCATGATACCTTAGGGAGCTTGGAGGCACCTGTGGGCAAGTTACCCTCAACTCACCTTCACCAGAGATTCAACTCAAGAGAGAAAGAATATATTCGTGAGATGTCAATCTTCTGCTCGCTATAGTATACTGAATGTATAAAATACAAGGCTATGAGGGACGGGGTGGTATCTTGACTGGAGTCCTAACACCGTAGTTTCGTGCGAAAGTGTGAAGAGGAGTTGTATTCGCTATGACTGTAAAGGCTATGGAAGAACTAAGTGGACTTGATACCGACAAGGAGAAATCTAAATACATGCCGAAGCCCTTTGGCTTATATGCCCTATAAATCCAATCATCTTTTACCCTTTTAGGAACAACTAGTCTATCACGTGGACGAGAGTATTTCCTACAGAATGCTATGGGAGAAGTGCTCTATCCAGAAATCTAATTACACTTCGCAGAATCCAGCTGCTTATATCCTTCGTTCTCATGTCACCAATAGCCTTTTCGGGGATCCTTGTACTCAATGCCACCGTTGACCCTTTTCGACGGGATCGAGAGTATTTCCAATACCATCTGTCCAACTCCCCCCAAACCCCACACCCCTACCCACAGCCAATAGCCTCCCCCCATCCCAACCCCCTCCCCTCCAACCCTCCATCCCCCCTCCCAAACACCCACCTCCCAATCAGAACCCACCTCCACCTAACAATAACGCCCACATCTATCCTTCTGTTCCTCACTACAACTTTCAGTGCCCCTCCTCTTCCTCCTGGACTCTACCGTCACAGGGTGCAATTCCGCTTGTGGGTACCTCTGAACTTCAGATAATCCTCGCACAGCTCAATACTCCGCAAGTATTATTTCTGCGCGGAGGAGGGTATCGGTAACGCCTCAGTCGGCAAGAATCTCCTCGTAGTATCCCCCTCTAGCTCTTTCGCCCCAGAGGCAGTCACCTCGTCATATAGCCCCCGCAGAGCCATTACTCGCTTGTTGTCCTTGCTGAACCGCGTAGTGAGCCGCTCGAGGCAGGCGCACGTGGAGATATCATCGCAGCTGCGAAAGAAGGTCAGGAGAAAGTTCCCCTAGTCGTAGAGCAGTCATGTCTCGGGAGTGTTAGTGTAGGAGGGGGTGGAGGCTAAGAGGGGGGGGAACGTGTTCGGAATGTGAAGGAGTGTGTGTGTGTGGAGAAGGGTGTCGGGTGAAGAGTGCGGTGGCCGCGGGACACCCTTGCCAAGCGCGCAAATCTTGGCAGTGGCTAGTGCATGAAAGCCCCACCAAGTGATCTCGCACACACAAAACAACCATCACTCCCGCCACACCTGCACTGTGCCTCCCCCCCACGCACACACGCATCATTATGCCATCCCTACCCCAGCCCATCCCCTCCTCCGCCCCCCACAGCCTGATAGCCTTCCCCCCACCTCC
>Ga0307514_10006378_pt1 | contig 10287 bp, 6 predicted proteins | sample 16_EM_MG_FD_203088 | JGI IMG/M metagenome (GOLD analysis project Ga0307514, IMG submission 203088) | Populus trichocarpa ectomycorrhiza microbial communities from riparian zone in the Pacific Northwest, United States - 16_EM | ecosystem: Host-associated > Plants > Roots > Unclassified | place... | reverse complement strand
ATTAAGAAACACCCCATTATTCGGTAGCCAATCCCTGGCACAGATCGTCGAGTAGATCTCGATATACAGTATGTATGTACATATATGCACAGTCCATGTAGCACTCACTGGATGGTAACTCTGGTATGGTGTGTGCTGTTGTTGGCGAAGGACAAAGAGAAAGATAACAGATCGTTATACGTTAGTCCTTGTATGCGCCAGCGCCCTTGCAATTCGCAGTTGAAATTCCGAATGGTAGAGAGACTGATTTTCAGCTCCGGTACCCGACACATTAGTCGTCGAAGCTTAACCCAACGCCCGGGCGTCGTGTTTGCCTTCCACCTCGGCTCCAGAATTCACCCACTATCTCAACAAAAATCAGCCCAAAAATTCAACCAAGGACCCCAAACCTTCCACCCCCTTAGCCGTATCGAGGGGAGAAATGTACCTTCAATTGCTAGTCCGCCGTCGCCTATCCGACAAGTCACCACAGTAATAGGAGGTAGTAGGCAACAAGGTGAGTTGGGTAGAATGGAAAGAACAACGGCACTCAATCAAGGATACTGCAAACATCCTCCTGGCAACACCAAGAGAATATAGATGCAAGAAAGTAGCATTGTATCCGCAAGAAAGGGCCTGGGGCTAGTGAGAAAGCACAAAAGACAACGAAAACGAGAAATATGCAATTATTTCTGTACATACGTCTATCTGGAGAGAGGCATGGCAAAACCAGTGGTTGTAAGACCAAACTCCGTTACCCATCTAATCCACTGGATCTGAAAATAGGAAATATGAACGCCATCCTTTTATATATCCGAACCCCAAATTCCCAATGATGTGCGACCAATTCCTTCTCGTGCTCTCTCCCTACACCATATCCTCCTCTTGCTATACCGATATCATCCAAAATATTCGGAAAATACACTGGAAACAAACAATAATGTGGTGGAAGGGAGGTTGGTAACTCCGGGCGCTCCTACAGGCATCATGACCAATGTGAATATCAGAGGCCTCCTGGCTTGCGGCCGATGCTGATATACCTACGTTTCATCTCTCAGGTTAGACAGCCCTAAATGTTGATCGATTTCATTCTATGAAAGAGGGAGGGAGAGACGTACAAGCCCAAATACGGACGATAGCTCAGATTTTCAAGCTCGTGTCGCGCACTCGCAATGAATGACAGTGCCTCATTCAGGGTCCAGCCGAAGGTGTCTATCAAGGGGTGAAGACCGAGCGCACTGAGAGTAGCCCGAAATACTTCCTTGTAGGCCTCTCCAATGATACGCTCGTTAGGGTCTGGATAAGGCATCTGTCAGCACTATTCGCGGTATGTAGGAAGACAATGCCAGGGCAAAGGGGTCGAAAGGCTAATAAGGACTTCCTACTTCTTGACCAGCCATTAAGGTGGACAGGAATCATTCTTGTCTCCACATCTACAAAGCCAGCTTGGTCAAACAAAGTTCTGAATCGTAAGGGTGCCCTTAGGTCCCGAGATTGTTCATTGGCCCTAAGATACAGATCACTCCATCGGCGTAGGGCATGGTTATCTGTGAGAGAGCCATTGTCTGACTGGATGTTATAATAGAACTCAATCATCTGTAACCACCCGCCTGGTTTGAGAACTCTATTCAGCGATGTCAGCTTTCGGTTACATGGCAATGATAGTAGTAGAGAAGTGCTCAAGTTAACCCCACTTCTGACACTCATCATGGCATCAATGCTAGAAGGTGTGGTTATATAACGCGCCTCTGCAATGGAGTCATTTACCTAAAACAATCGCGAACGTAGGTATCCCATCGAGCACGGTCAAGTCCAGGGCCCACACACCGAGAGTGGACAAAGTCAAATTCACCTTCCTGAAAGGTGAAGGGCTTATTTAGGTCGTCGATCTGTCCGCTAGGTGTCAGTGCATAGAGCTATAGGTAAAGATCTTGAAGGCTTTTAAGATACCTGAAACCAGAGGTTAAAAGGTGCGGGGTCTGGTGCCATGTGAGGTGACAGGTCTATACCAATTATCTGTCAAATTGTCAGCAACTCAGCTAAATGCAAGGAACGATATAACCTGTGAGAGCGAACCTCAGTCTCAGGGTATCGCTCAGCGACATCAATGGCCCATGCAGCAGGTCCACAGCCACAATCCAGAATTTTCCTAAGATTTGGAATTGGTGGAAATATCAACCTGTCCTCGAAGACTCTCTGCAAGGCCCTGTGCTGCTGACTGAGCCTGTCAAGTTCGATCTAGGCTGGCATAAGCTGGTGGTGACGCTATGGGAAAATGTGGGAAGTTGCGTACCTCATCTATTGGTACACAATAGATAGATTGGTCGATGGAAACTTCCTGGTAAAGCCTGCCGTACAATTCAAGCGTGCTCCGAATCTCTGGGTCCAGCGAGGAGATTGACCCCGTGCTATCATGAGGGCTCTCGTTTTCACTGCTGTTAAGGTCAGCTGGTGAAAGTTGGAAGCTGACAAAAAGTAGGAATCCTTTACCTCATCGGTGTTTGACAAGGTCTTTGAGACTTTTGAAAAGACTAGTATTGCAGGATCAACAGGAGGCCTCACAAAATCCAAGCAATTTAAGTCCAGGTGAGGCAGAGGAGTATATAAGTTGGTAAGGTCTAGGTGTCTGGGTTCAGTGAATCAGTGGTGGCTCTGGAGTGGCCCAAAATGCTGTCCTCTTTTGTGTAAGCCGATGCAGTTGCAAGACAGACAAGTCAGTGATACGCCCAACAACGGACAACAGGGCCCTTTTAACTCGCTGCTCAAATTGCGAATAGAAGCCTGGTGACGAAATGAACTGCGAGAGGGGATCGGCTCAAAGATAGGAAGTGCAAAGTGTATAACGAGCCAGCTGAGCCCTGTATGGTGGGGAAGAGGAATCACTAAGTGAGTAGTAGCTGTGCTTCCACACATATAATCAAGAGCCACACACCAAGAGTAGCATAAGTGTGTAGAGCACGAAAAGTGAGATGTTCATTATGTATTCACGCTGACTAGCTGGCTGTGATTTCTATCTGACCCAAACGTCCGGACTCAGTCTCAGTTCCCTTGCTGTGATTGCCCCTTGTTCTGCTCAGTCTACGCAATCAATCAACCCTGTAGCAGGCTTATAATGGGCTTACCGTGGTCCCGGGATATACAATTGCGAGGGAAAGGGCTCTTAGTGCTCTCCCGCCTCATTATTTCAGATGAACAGTCCTATGGATTGGTTTTTCAATTGCCTGTGCGCGGCGGGCCCCATAAAGCATAACTCCTTCACCATCTGAGTGATGTCTTTTTTAATTTTAAACTTAGTGCTGGGCCCAAATTATCGGATTGCTTGCACCCAGACACATCAAGAGCTTTCAACCACTCAGCCGGTTCCGGGAGCTTGGTGAAGCGGTCGGACCCAATGCCAGGGTGTCGGGATTGTTTTGATTAGAAAGTGACCCCTTGAGAACCAAGCGTGTTTATTGATTGGTATGCGTCTCCCTTTTCTCATATGTGAAACAACTTGTTACTTATCGCTTTTTTTTCCAAGTGATGTCGCTGGTCAAGGTCTGAGCGTATGCTGAAAAACCTTGCGCACTGGCCATTTCCCAGCAAATTGGTAACGAACAGCGTTCAATTGGTTAGCTCATACGTTGGATATAGGTAAAGTCAAATAATCGAATAACGACAAAATAATCGTTTCCTGCGCAAAGGCATGCGGGCCAGAATGAGGCGGGAATTGGGATGGTTCGGCAGTGGTACGACAGGGGTATCTTGTGGGACATAATTTCCGCATTGCCGCATGCCACGGAGGAAGATATTCTATTTCTTCGAAGTAGGTAGGTAGCCTTGCCAACTCGGCCCCAGAGCGTACTCACAATTTTGTGCTTTTTTTTATCTAGGCTAGTTGACTGTAGGGGGCTATCATATGCGGACGTTTAGACCCAAAATTGCCTTTCTACTTTGGCACAACGCGACACCAAGTTGCTGGGACGGACACCTGCCGCTGAGCTCCTTGAGTAAAATAGAACTGTTTATAAGGCGTGAGACTTTCCCTCTGGGATTCCAACCCGACTCTCTCATATCAAATACAAACCAGATCTTGCATGACAGTAAAAGAAAAAGAAAATGTGGCATAGTGTGTCGTAGTATGTGTGTAAACCACACTTTGCGGTGTGGGGCACCACTGACCATAGCCAAACCTGTAGCCCATAATATCCAGGTTAGGAGGCTATCCCGAAAATAACACCCCTGGTCAAGATAGACAAAGTAAAAAGGTAGGTAAGTGATTTTTGTGGGGACTACGGTCAGCGAAAGAGATACTATTGCGAGCGCAGTGTGACCCAATGACTATATTTTAGACAATTCGTTTAGCTTGCAAGGTGTGAGGTAATGGCCCTTTTCCTGAAGTCATATATGCTTCTAGCTCCCAGCCCCATGTCCCTCTCCCGGGCCCAGATGGAGCCGGGTCACATATGAGAATCCCTGTCATACATGTGGTCATGACACTAGGGCATCATACTCGATGCTCGCCCCGAGGTTTAGCATAAGGGATACACGGCCGCAGATTGCTAGCTTGGTGGAGATCGTACCTCCAACACAATCCGCGGTGCAAGGTGAGTGTGATATGCAACTAGAATTGACCCCATCACGCCAATCTGCAACGCTAACAGTCCTTCCCTGTGGCCGTGATGTAGTTTCTTTGGTGGCCATGAATTCGTTTCAACCCGGGCCGGCAGTTGCGTTATGTACTTAGTACTCATTAGATAAGAAGCAATAGGCTCATCCCAGAACAAATCTGCGCGGGGCTGGCAAATATGTGATATTAAAGAGACGAGTTTGCCATGACTGCCCCCCGGCACACTTCAAATGGCATCATCACTGCCCGTGTGGTAAGGGGAACATGACTTGATCGAACTAAATTTTGGATCAGTGCTCTATGACTAACAGTACTCTTACCTCACCGTAGCATCCCCCCCCTCTTTGCTGGCTAAGCAAAAGCAAGTCCTCCAAAATCACTTATTTCACTTGCAGCATTTCCAAATTACATTTAGCTTGCTCTCGAACCCTTTGAGCCGACCTTGCAGAACCTTGAGGCCCAGCAGTAGCTTGGTAACAGTGGTTGGTACTTAGTGAAATATATGCATAGGTGTCTGTGCAGGCAGACGGGATATCGCCCAGTTGCCGGAAGGGTTCTCAGCGTGCTCTTTAATACTAGTCAGCATAGGGTTATCTTATCGCTTCGCAAGAATATTCTAAAATTTCTTCAGCGTGAGGCCATCCTAATGTAGTGGAACCAATCTCGCCAGCTGATTAGTGTGGTTGGCACAAGCCGCTCGTAGAGCGCCAGCTGATGTAGGCGATATCCCCTCGCAAGGGCTGTGCACTACCCCCCACTGGCGGGTGCGCATCTGTCGACAAGCTCAGAACCTAAACCAGATAACAACTTGGAATTAGCACGACTGATCGAGGGTTCAAATGTCAACATGGTGCGTGCGTATTTATACACTAGTCTAAGTATCACGCAGAGTGGCCTAGGTGGATATGTTTTCTGTTGTGTCATCACATCCGGGTGTGTGTTTTACTCCGAATCGATCCCTGCAAGAGCTGTGTTTCATCAGTATTGATGCCAAAAGCATACTTAAGTATGGCCTGTGATGATGGCGAAGGTTTTTTGAGATCTAGGGGGTTGCTATCTGGAGCCTGGTGATTGCAGTTGCATACACCTACCTATATGCAAGAGAGTACTTACGCATGGTATGAAATTATCTCCTGGTAGACACGTAGCCTTCAAGCCACCCCAGTGGCAATTTAGATTCGATACCCCCTTCACAAGGGGCTGTTCCATACCACAGCACGGGCACGAAGTAAAACGGATTTGGGTCCGTACCTGAAACGGGCCCGCACCGCCTGCTGTTGCAGGCATGCACTTGATATGAACTTCTCAGAAGTACAGTAAGTACCTTGAAGTCTGGAATACTGAGTACTTAGGTAGCCTCGTACCCAGGTACCTGCTGCTGGCTGCTCAGGAGCGTAGACTTACTTTATGATAGCGCTCTCAGTGAGTGCATGCGCCCTACTGGGAGCATGGGAAACACTACTTAGTAAGCTCCCACCACAAAAGAAATCAATTCTACCTTCCACTCCTCCAAGATTCTAGCAATGTTGTCGAGAGAGAGATACTTACTTATCCGGACCGACTTCACAATACCAATACCAAACCCACCCTACCACTCTAGATAGCACTGACATATTAGGTTGAACGGCCGGCCACCCTCACAAAGATTGGAGTCTCTCAGCAATGCTTTGCTGTAGTGAGGGCGGCACTTACAGCTATTTCAATGTCAGTAGCCTCAACGCCAACCACCCCTAAGCCTAGACGCAATCAGTTCCTCCAATTGGGTATAGGTGGAGCCTATCTTCCTACCTCTAGCTGGAAAACCTGTGGTGGGTTTGCAGTGCCATTCCAAGACCATGCAGCCTGGTACACGCATACTATCTGGCCTACTTACTCATGTAAATACTATAGCTAAAGCACTGCCAGCTCCGATACCATTGTGAATAAATCCACAGCCCACCACCCCATCCCCTGCCATCTTAATGCAATCGAACTTGACTCACTAGGCAACCCCTCAAAATTGAATGTCGAAACGGAGGTGGGATTAGCTAGGCGGGTATCAACCCACTCTCCACTTTGCTTCATATACTGATGAAAATATATGACTCCGTATCGATATATCATCGACCTTACAAGACGCGCCCGCAGAGGATCGCCCTGGAGGCCACCGACAATCTAGACGCCATAACTCACAGTAAGCATCCTACAGGTTTTGTGCGCTCAGGATACCATCGCTCTGGTACCTCTTTTCCCGCAGTTCCTGTCGTTTGATATGCCCATGCTATGCCGGAAACACCCCATATCCTTGCTCTGATTCAATGAGGCCGAAGTGGTATCATAAGCATGGAGGGCGTGCCACCAGTGATGCCTACATACTCCCTGCCCAAATTTCCACCACGAGCACACTGCTCTGTCTCTCCCACTAATGGGAGGACATATGGCTCATGCCATGTCAGGAGGGATAACTCAGGGCCCGGAACCACAGTGCCTCGCCGGTTTTTGTGTGAAATCTGCAGGGTATAGCGAACAGCGACATTATTACAGTCTCCAGTCAAGGCTGATACCCCCTGAAATCAACTTACGGTCACACAGACTCAACAGTACTAAGTCCTACATCAGAGTGGGGTTCTTATTAACGCACAACCGCTTCACCCCTTCAGCCCCGAGTCTAATCCTCGAGCTTCAGTGTTCAGCTGCTTTTGTGGCCATATAGGTGTATGGTGGCTAAGTATCCCCAGATGGTGGCACCTAGTAATCTGGTTGGCACAGGGGCACTAGATGACACGCGTCGAACACCCTGTTCCGTACCCTCAGTGGTAATTACCAGCGAGAAGTTGGGAGAACGAGCGCTAGCTAGTATAGGGCATTAGAAGTGCTATACAAAGGTTTTTTTGCCTAAAGGGAACGAGGAAATTCGCCGCAAACCACAAGCATGAATCGCGATTGACTCCGGATAACATGCAGAATATATTTTGGTCCTATCCGGATATCAGTAATCCCAACATGGCTCCAATGTATATCCCCTTCTTTGGGTGTGGGCTTGATGCGAAAACGGTCTATTAATATCAGTGTCTGTGCAGTTTAACACGAGAAGGGAGGAGGGCCTGCTCCATGCTAGAAGATGTCTGGAGGCATGCTGGCCACGTCTAGTGGGGACTGGAGCACGTCAAAATAGAGTTTTGAATGCCACTATACTAGTCTCATGTCTCATGGCTGCTAAAAGTGGAACCGCTAGCGAGATCAAGAGCAACTAAGTGAGTTATAGACTGATCACACTTACATGAAGCCGAGGGTAGACTAACAGTGCTGCTGGAAAACATGTCTAAGGAATAAGCTCCTCCTTGTTGATGTCGACCCGGATCTTCAAATGAGTTGAAAGAGGACGATCCAGCTCCTTTTGCAAATGCCTCCCTATTGTTAACCCATGGTCTTAAGTAGGGAACTCTCAAGCCCGCTCGGACCCATATTTTACCCTCTTGGTCGTTCTTACCCAATGTGGTGTCTTTGACATTTAGCGTTTCCCAGGAACCAGGTACCTGGGACACCAGGATGTTGCAACTCTCTGGGACTGTCACATGAGCGATCTAGGTCAGCACGAAATACCCAGGCCGGCCGTTACTCTCTTGATTTCGGAAATAGTTCCTGAAAAGTGCATCTCATCCGAATACGTTGTCGATTCCTGGTGCCCTTCCTGCCCCTTTCTGCCGGGTTACCTCCGAAGTGAGTAGCGAGGGAGTGGGCTTGAATACCTAGCAACTTTGTTAGACGCTCATATGCACACATATGAATACACAGAGGTCGTGGCCAGCGGCTTCTCACTCATGGTCTTATTCGTAATGAGACTAACACTAGGCGCGCTTATTGAGGGGCAACCCCGCAACTACATACCAGAAGGATACCATCCCAGCCAATGGTAGTTTCAGCTGTGGAACTCCTTATACTGTCATATTTACGGTAGTTATTATGTTGCTCATACAGCTCTCGGGTGCGCTAAAATACGGAAGCGTAAGGCACGATACAAAGCTAACAAGGTATATGGATGGGTATTTTTATCAATCCACAGATGATGCGGGGGTTTTTTCGATGGGCTACGAGCTGTACACTCAAAGTTAAGGCATGTGCAAGTCTCGAGACAGTTTGGCACGAGCTGTTATGCCCTACATCAGGTAACAGGATATTATAAGACGCGTCAAGTGATTACCTGAATCGTCTTTGTATTGTTCATACGCTAATTGCTTGTGGTATTGTCTTGCGGCAACCATACAAGGTATCCTGACTGGGGTTCCTCTACACCTCAATAATTTTATGGTAACCAGCATAGAGTAAAGAGCTAAAAACAATGCATTCGGCGGATTTATGGTCCTCTGCACCTCCACATGATCAACATGTACTCAGTTTCTGGTCTATCAATTATCTTTGACGCACAGTTGTCAGGTTGAGCTGGGCAGCTGATAGAGTTGGAGGGACAGATGCCAGATATGCAGGCTCGAGGCGCAGGTACTCCATTGCCGTATCACTGCTTTCTAACCACCAGTGATAGGACCCAACCTTAATCGACACATTTATAATCGCAGTCGTTGGATAGCTTTTGCACTTACCCCGATACAGAAGCACACGGCAGAAAGTAAGACATTTACATGGCTGTCACTAGGTTAGTCAATTACGATAATATTGTGGCCCGTGCTTAATTCTGTGTCAAAATGAACGGTGTCGCCGAGACATTTAATGAAGGCCACCACGTGAATGACACTGGCAGCTTGGACGGGCGTTGAGGAGTGATATTGCTTTCTGGACTGGAGTTACTTTTTTTTTTGTTATTCTCTATAACTACATCCTAAAACGGTAGTCACTGAATGCAGTAAGTAATATATAGTCCAGTAATACTTCTACCTACCCATAGGACCAAAGCAGTCTAGTCGAAATTAATCTCTCGATATCACCACTAGTCCTTCTCAAATTGTTTTCAGATCCGCAGGGGTACCGGCATGCTGTATGTAGGTAATCTTTATAAGCACAAGTCCACAGACATCACATGAAAGTTTTGAGTTTTTCTATTCTCTAACTACTTAACCAGTTTCTGTTTATATCCCATTATTTCCTTTGGAAGGTTAATATCAACAGCTATGAGTATACGTATGTCCTGTATATATGAAACTGGAACTAGTTCCTTCCCTTTTCTGGTGAGGGGGCCTCAATAGAGTGCGAATTCTGTATACATACTGTACATGTAGTTGTATGTGCTTGTATGTATGCATGCGTAATTAACCACCCGTGATGTAACTATCCTCCGTAAACCGGGTTTATACTGGTCTGGGTACCTAGGGTTTATTCAGATTCGCACAGTGAGTCCGTAAACATTAATACTGCCCTCATCTATCCCATCAAAGGGTTGGGCGAGACGCCTAGTGGAATATTTCTCCCCACACACTATTCCTAGTACCTACACCTTTTTGCATTCCGATACATAGTTTGTAGATCTGACTGAGGGTAACACCCAGGATTGGGTACTTGCAATTAATTCTGGTAATATGATTCGTGGACAGTACTAAGTTATATACCATTTCAAGGGACCTAGTAGGCTACAATGGGGGAGAGAGGGGGGGGGAGAGGTATTGAATAAATAGTACTAAGACAGTATGTATGTATGTACAGCTTGGTGGGCAAAAAAATCATAACCCACCAAGCAAAAAAAAAAAAAAAAAAAAAAAAAAAGGTATTAG
>Ga0307514_10006377_pt1 | contig 10287 bp, 7 predicted proteins | sample 16_EM_MG_FD_203088 | JGI IMG/M metagenome (GOLD analysis project Ga0307514, IMG submission 203088) | Populus trichocarpa ectomycorrhiza microbial communities from riparian zone in the Pacific Northwest, United States - 16_EM | ecosystem: Host-associated > Plants > Roots > Unclassified | place... | reverse complement strand
AAAAAATAATTAAGAAATATTTTTATTTTTATTTTTTATGCATGTCTAATAAGTGGAGTCTTGAACGGTTTTCATTTCGTATTTAAGGTTTTTTTTGTTAAATAAATACAATTTTTATTTAATAAAATATAATTAACAAATATGTCTTTTTATTAAATAGGAGGGTCTTCAAGGCAAACCTTCAAAATCTATAACATATGTGGTTTGATTCAAAGCTGACCTGGCTATAGCGTGGGCCGCTGCATTGAAAGTCCTGGTTTCTAGGTTGGGTTAAGGGTCCAGAATACCTTTCCAAATGAAGAGTGAAAGAGCTCGAATTTGGAAGAGGCTCTTCAAGGCAAACCTTCGAAATCTAAAACATGTGGTTTGATTCAAAGCTAACCTTAGCGTGGGCCACTGCATTGAAAGTCCTAGGACCATATCCTAAAGCCTGGTTTCTGAGGTTGGGTTAAAGGTCCAGAATGCCTTTCCAAATCAGGCCAGACCAAAAATATTCTTGTTTTTGCTCATTGATCGATAATATTTCACGTCTGTTTGAATTTGAAATTTGAAATCGTATTTTTCATTTAGATATATATTAAAATAATAATATTTTTATTTTTTAAAATTTATTTTTAACATCTTTATCTCAAAATTATTAAAAAATATTAAAAAAAATTAATTTTAAATAATAATATTAGTAAAAAAATTAATTATAATTAATTATTATACATTTAAATAATAAATCTCACTATAAAAATATTGTATTTTTATTTAAGAAAATACTCCATCCAATAATTAAAAAACATGTAACATGATGTTGTTACATGTTTAAAGTGATATAATCTTTAAAGTTCAAGTAATCAATTGTTAATAACTCTTTGTTAATAACTCTTAAGGATGTAGTTTATCTGGTTAGGTTCTAGTTTTATTTCAAGTTTGTTCTTTAGAGATTACCAGTTTGAGTTTTACAAATTTCAAAATCATTGGAGATTTACATGTTTGTTAACTTCAGGACCCGTGAGATTAGTCGAGATACGTACAAACTGGCCTGGAGATCTACGTTAAAAAAAAAAAAAAACTAATTGATAATAATAATAATAAAAAAAAAAACCAGTTGTCTTTCATCATTAAAGTGTTACAGCTCGTCGGAAAAAAAAAACAGGGACCTCTTTAGTTTTTACAGACTGCTGGTTCCACGAAGGAACGTATGCAGAAATCAAATGGGGTTGACTATAGGAAATGAAGAGTGAGAGCCAATTGCTTCGATTCCATTGATCAAAATTAGTTGCTCGATGGCTTTTCTTCTTTTTTACAGATTGATGGAGTGTGCTAAGGCCATTGAAGGTGGTAACTTGGACGTTGCAGATTCACTTTTGGCAGAAATTCGATCTCTAGCTCCTAAAGAAGAGAGCATATATATCGACGAGGAAAGTTGTCAAATACTGTGCTGAGGCTCTTGCCCGGCGTGCGTGTCTGTGGAATTCGTCCTCCATATATGGATCCTTTACCCTTGCTACCTCCATGCTATCCATCCGATTACATATATTATCCTTTCGACCGGTTTGCTGAAATCACTAGATATTTCGTTGCTGATGCCTTCAGTTCGGGAAATAAAGGACTCCACACTATTGACTTCTCCATCATGTTCGATCCTGGGCGGAGTATTTATTAATTAATTGAAGAGCTCAAAGGGCAATATGGTGGCCTACAATCAGTCATAATCAAATAAAGGTTTTTATCCCATTAGTATTGGCTCAAACATGTAATTAACATACAAGTGATACTTGCATTTTTAACCTTTAAAAGTGGATGAAATCTGGGGAAAAAAAAAAAGCATATATGCCTCTCTTTTCCATAGATATATATGAGGGTAACGTGGGAGGGTGATAGTGGAAGAAGAGGTTTGCCTGGTTGCATGCATGTCACAGTCTCAGTCTAAATCGCAATCAGAAAAGGGCGTTGGTCTCCAGCTAGGGTGAACTACGGCATGCATGAGCATCCCTTATGTTATTTCACTTTGTTAGATTCTTCATCTGGGATCATTTTTAATGCTTGCGATGTGGAATGCAACCACCATAGTTAAGGCTCAACAGTGAAGACTGTCACGTTGTCTATGTCTGCAAATGCAGCATCCGATTAATGCTTTTTAGATCAAAGTTAAATATCTTTAATTATTACAGATTATCAAAATAAATTGGTACTGTTGACACTAGCTCTTCGTATCCATCAAAATCTGAAATAACTACAGAAGCTAGCGTAAAATCTCATCTCCCATGAAACAAATGTTTGCACAGATAACAAGAAAGTTGTTAATAATAATAAAAAAAAACTTTTGGACTTTCATGTGATTATTGGGATTTTGCATGATACTGAAATATTTAATACAATTGATTAAAAATCCCGTTGTCGGCCACTGCTATCTTTAACCAGCACTTACCTACCCTTGCATGTTGTGGCCCTTACGTTTTACCAGCTCCTTCCAAAGATTTATTAACCTCATCCATCATCCCGAAAGAAATTAAAAGAATTTTTTTAAAATTTTTTTTTAAATCAAATCGATTTTAATTAACTAGATCTACCAGATTTAATAGAATCAACTCACTTTGTTTAACTGAAGTATATATAATAATAACACTGCATATAATATTTAGATTGAGTGATTAATGTACCCAACCTATAAATGTGTATCCGTACGTGGAGTTACCACTAACCCTTCATTGTTAATGAAAGAAAGGGCCTCCGCATGCGCCGAATTGGTGCTCAAGTCAAAATTGATAGGCACCAGTTCAGTGCCAAATTAATGCAAGGTTGAGATGATTAAGCTACATTCCCATTATTTTTGTGTTTGAGAAATATTTTTAAAAGAATTTAAATTTTTTTAATTTTTTTAATTTTAAATTAATTTTTTTCATATTATACAGACCGGCAAATAATAGTCTAATTTAATAAACATGCATCCCTCTTAATTTTGGGCCCTCATGATCTTAAAGCCCTGTATTTAGTGTTCTTCTGTCTTCTGTCTCATTGTAACTGTAGCCGAGACCCTGGTTGGTAGATTTGGTGCTAATTCAATGGGCCTAAGTTTTAATGCATTAGGTTTGAATTAAACTCCATGAGTAGGTTTCTGACAAATTTCATCAATGATGGTACTAACTGGTTTCATTTAATTATCCATCAATTAGTTTGTATTGGACCTTAATGATTATATTATATTAATGAAATTGAAATTAAAATTAAATTTGAATGCTGCATAATTTGTTTGAATGAAAATGTTTTCTTTTTCATATTTTAGTTCAACTTTTTTTAAAAAAAAACTTTTAGAGATGTTTGAGAATACGATATAATTTATTTTTCAAAAAAAAATTATTTAAAAATTTATTAAAATAATATTTTTTTATTTTTAAAAAATTATTTATAGCATTAATATATCAAATCAATTCAAATATATAAAAACAATAATTTTAAACATAATTTTTTAATTCTTTTTAGTCTCTGCTTGGGTCGTGTTCCAAAAGCGTCTTCCTTGTAAACATAAAACTAGAGCAGCTTAGAAATTTTTGTTTTACCATGGCTTGGTCTTAAATTATTAAGCAAGGACAGAGCAATCGGATTAGGTAACCACTGGAAGTCTGCAAATCTAGCTGCTGATAGGTCAGGGCAAATTTATGAACCATTTTTCTTGTTAGGATTACAGGTAAAATATTGTATTCTTGAACGGAGGCTGCTGGTAGAAACCAGTGAAGTCAGACCAACAGAGCTGGCATCCCAACTGGTCATTGGCTTTTGCTATCATGGCAGAAATTAAATTGCACATAAACATGGTGCTACTGTAACAATCCTTTTCAAGTGTTTGGCCATGGCAATTGACATTCTAGAGGGTTTCAAAGTTCATGTCCACTGCCTGTTCCTAGAGGGCATCCCAAAATTAATGATGTTCTTAACCACTAATTATTGAGACACAAATTAAGGCTGATTTTTTTGACCAAGCTCAACCTCCACATTACTGTCATTGTCAATTTCAACTGCCATCCAAATTTCATAAAAAGATAACACTTTTCCTTCCCCACTTTTTCAATTCATTTACTTGACCTTCTTATCTGTTTATATATGTATATCTCAAGGACCACTCTTCACATGCAGGGATATCTCATATAGCATCACCACACCTTACGTTTTTGCATCATGTAACACAGCCAAAACTTTGTTATCTTTGGCTATGGACTGGTTCTCTTGGCTGTCAAAAAGCAGCCTCGAGCCCTCACTAATCTATGAGTATGGTCTTGCCTTTGCTCGTAATGAGCTCCAAGCAGAGGACTTGACGTACTTGAACCATGAGTTTCTTCAAAGTATGGGTATTTCAGTAGCCAAGCATAGGCTAGAAATACTCAAGCTTGCCAGGAAGGATGTTGGGGGAGGTCCACATAGCCTCTCTAAGTTCATTATGGCAATCAACAAGACCAAGAAGAGCATCCAGAAGTGTATCAATAAGTTGGTTTTTCATCGGGATTCTGCAGCATTTAAGGCTGAACTAGAGCCAGAGCTAGCTAGATATCAAGGACAGTGGAAAAGAGGAGCATTGACAAGGAAGTACAGGAGTGAGAAGGAGTTGATCAAAGTAGAGCAGCCTCCAATACTCAAAATCAGGAGACAAGCAAAATCTGGTCCTTTGGATACTAGGATGCAAGAGAATTTGATGCATGCCAATAGATGCTTGAAGTTGTCTGGGCCTCTGGATGGGAAAGTGCAGGAGAGATTGGTGTTTGCTTACAGGAGCCCAAAATTATATGGGACTTCAGATGGAAGGGTGCCACAAAGTTTGATGATGACTAATAGGAGCCCACAAGTACGTAGCCCCTTGGATGCAAGATCCACAAGCCCAAAAATTCATTGTGATTACAGCAAGGAAAGAAGAGGACTCAACGGTGATTTTGACGATCAGTCACTTTGGTCTGCACTTTTTCAAGACATGAAACCCACTTAATCGAATAATTGTTTTCTTGGTGTGTCTTCCTTTTTTTTTTTTTTTGTTCCCAATCTTGAAACAAACTCTTGTATGTTTATGTACTTTTACTTGCATCTCTTTTTCAGCGTGATTTGGAGGTTTACCTTCAGACATCAAAACATAGTATGGCATTCTTTGGTTTCAATAATTTGGTATTCATTTGGCACAGTTGCTTCCACCAAGTCATTCTTCAGCTCTAATCCTGCTTCTCCTTTTTTGCGTTGGAGCTGAAATATTTAAGTTGAAGGACAAAAGTTTAGATAGGTTAGAGATTCATGGACCCAGTGACGAGGATATTGTCCTATTCTAGTCAGTTTGGCCACCCAATCAGTTGCTCTATCAGCAGTTCTAGCTATTTTTCAAACCCAACTATGAACAAAATTATGCATGAGAGCTCTGTTTTTTAAATCTGTGAGTGATGGGTCTAGACAAAACAGTCCTTGTGCATTTCACAGCCCAGGTGTTGGGTTAAAGATAAGGCATAGGGGTCTCCTTACTCCTAAGCATGCTCCACGAGGCATGGTTTTATGTTTAAGGAAATCCAAAGTTGGTCTTTCCTCCTGGTAGAGCTAGGACGAACAGTACCCAAACTCAAGGCCAACTCTTAGCTTTTTTTCAGATTGGCCTAGGACAAGCTATGCCCGAATCCAAGATCATCTCTTAGCCTTCTCTTAATTAAACTCGATCACTTTTACATCTTTACTTGATGATCCCCTACATTATGCATAGGATTTGTTTTGCAGGAGATTATGACTCTCACGTCAAACTCTTCTCTAACAATTTCAAAGCTCATCAACTAGTCTTGAAAAAAGCTTAGCATCGTTTACTCCAGACTTTGTCGCTAAGCAATGAAGATTGTATGAGAATCAAACACATTCAACTGCCACTTCTTCTGCAACTGCGGCTGAGGAAACTTTAGCCATTTGAATACTACAAATGGTCCCTATACCTGCCAACTATTTGCATATGAAATTGATGTTAATCTAGCTTTTTTGAGGAAGCACCCATCTGCTCTGTATTTGACGAGCAGCCACGGTTGGAGGCCTTGGTTCAGGGTCAGAATGGGAGAAGTTCTGTATTTACTCTGCTTGTTTTATTGCTTGGGCTGCTGCCTTTTCTGGCTACAAGTTCCTCTTGTTGAAAACAAACTAATTTCTCGCCTTCCATTTAGCTCAACAGAGCTTCTAACTGCTACTCTGGCCTACAATATTCAAGCTGCATCTCATCAAAGAATCAATGGTGTCTTGTCCCATTTGGTGTTAAAGACCTTTTCTTACCTGATTCTAAACTCTACTACTTCAAATCAGTTACAATGGCCAAGTTGGGCGCGGCGCCTTGGGTGTAAATTTAGAGCTTCTATCAAATCCAATCCTATCGTAGACGGAAAGTATATCGATAGAGGAACTTATTGGTTGCTGAAAAAAAAATGGAAAGAAATGATTTCTTCATCACAAATTTGCTATGTCCATTCAAGGAAAAGAAAAGGAAAAGGAAACACTTGTATAAAGAGCACAACACAAGTTTTCAGACATAACTTGTACTAATACGATAAGATTGAATTCAGTCTTGAATTTGAAAAGTAGAAACACCACACATGCTAAAAATATCTACACAAAAGGTTTCGGACCTCTAACCAGGATGGCATATGAAGATTGTCCACAAAAAAGTAGTAGCAATTATTGATGCTTTGTTTAATGAAATAAAACCATGCTCGTCTCCAGTTGGGGTTTATGTACAAAATTGCAGCTGTTACCAACAGCATCATGATGTATGTCACAACAAAGCTCACATAGAAAACATCTGTATCCATGAAGCCACTTTCTTCTATATCATCCGTTGAAGTCCTTTTTGGTAATGACGAAGCTTCTTCTTCTTGGGTGGTGCAATGTCTTGAGAGTGGTGGTCCACAAAGGAGAGGATTTCCCTCATAGCTACTCTCGTTGAATGTTGAAAATTGTGGAATCATATTAGGTGGTGTTCTACCAGATAGGTTATTGTGGGCTACACTAAAAAATGCCAGAGAATGCAATTGTACAAGTCCAGGAGGGATAGCCCCAGTCAAGCTGTTATTGGAAAGATCCAAGCTCTCAACTTCACTCAAGTTTGAAAAAGTTTGTGGGATAGGACCTATCAAAAATTATTTGACAGGTTCAGTACATGGATATGATTAAGGTTTCCAATTTCCGGAGGAATCTCACCTGTCAAATTGTTGCAAGAGAGATCCATTCCAGACATGATGTTCAAAATGCTTATCGGGTAAGAATAGGATACACTCTTTGTTGTAATCTCTAAAGGCTCTCGAATCAAATACCTATCAGGATATATTCTAAGATTGCTGTACCAAATACTGCTTCTAAATCTTAGACAAGGGAGGATATGACCAGAAAACTTATTATGAGAAAGATCAATGAAACTCAATTTGTCCAACTTGCACAACTGGTTGGGTATTCTGCCTTCAAGGTTATTATAACCTAAGAGAAGATAGCTCATGTGGGAAAACTCACCAATCCATTCCGAAATGTTGCCAGTCAATTGATTATGGCTAAGATCCAATGTAATTAGCTCAAAGGACTTATGAAATGCATCCTCCAAAGATCCCTGTAATTTATTTTGTGACAAATAAACATGAACTAGTGGCAAAGAGCTAAAACAAGATGGCAGCTTTCCAGAGATGTTGTTTTCTGAGAGATCCAAAACTTGAAGAGAAGACATAGAGCCAAACGAAGAGGGAATGATACCGTTGAAGTGGTTTTTAGACATGGATAAAAATGTCAAACTTGGGAAATATGCTCCAATTTCAGTTGGGATGTGGCTGTCCAAGTGATTGTCAGAAATATCTAATTGTGACAAACTCACATGGGGATGAATTGGCAACTGGAAAGGTCCTGAAAGAGAATTGTTGACCAGGAAAAGTTCATGTAGGTTTGGGTTGTTCTCTAGCAACCAATTTGGAACCCCTCCCCTCATTTTCATGTTAGAAAAATAAATCTCCCTCAAGTTGTGTTGATAGAAGAGGAATTTGGGAAAGGGCAATGCTCCACCATATGCTTGACCAGATAAATGAAGTCTCTCTAGTTGGAACTTTGGGATCAAATTGTGCTCCTCTAGCTCTGCACATATTTCATTATTATAACCGAAGAAGAATTTGAGTTCAGAATGGTTGGAAAATGACCTCAATGAGATGGGGATTTGAAAGTTATTGTCCGAAAGTCTTAATTCTTGGATGGATGTCAGAGTTATAAGAGGAGACGAGGAAATATCTCCCCCAAAGTGATTGGAAGAGAGATCTATTTGTTTCAGGGATGTCAAATTTGCCAAACAATTAGGCAAGACACCGGTGAGACTATTATTGCTGATATCAAGACTTTGAAGATGCTTTAACTCGCATAGACCTGAGAATTATCAATTTACAAACTATTTAACATGAGAAAAAAAAAAAGAGAGAGATCAGCAAGAGAGATCAGAAAGGACCATCAGACTTACCCTCGGCTATAGGTATGCTGCCACTGAGTCTACAACCATTCATCTTTAAACTCGTCAGAGTGGTAATCCTTCCTATTGTTTGCAGAGAGCTATTATCGAGAGTAGAGGAACTCAAATCCAACTTGTGCAAATTCTTGAGAGAAGGCAAGGCTACGATAAATCAAACCGACAAGAAATGATTAGTATATTTTGAAGAGGATAAAGTAAGGGATACCAATTAGGAGAAGCTCAAGTTGATCTCTATATCCAAATTAGACATCAGTACATATTGCAACTCACCTTGAGCTAATATTGTTCCTTCGAAATTATTGTTCCCCAGATCAAGTGTCTTGAGGTTTGGGAGTTTTGCCAATGATTGCAGTAATGGAAGTGAAATTCTTCTTCCATTTGCGGTGATATTAAATAAACGAACTCTGCTTAGATTTCCGAAACCTCTAATACCTGCAAGAGAGAAGAGAAACAAAACAAGTTTCACACCTTACGAGCAAATCAAAATCGTCCTTACTGCATGGAATCTTGGGTAAAAAGTTAGGTGGGTCGATCGATCCGTGAAGCCACCATCGTTCATGTGGAATATTTAAGTAATACCTTCTGAGAACACAAACTCGTCAATCTCATTTCCGCTGAGATACAGCTTCCTCAAGTTGCTCAAAGCTTCCAATTCTAGGTTGCAGGAAAATAGAACTGATCAGGTCACAGCAAAGCCTTGGAACTCATTTTTTGAAATGGAATAACGTGTGAGCAATAATTGGTTTATAAACCTTTCATATTGAATGTTCCTTTCAGATGGTTCTTTTCCAGACCGAGATTCTTGAGAGATGAAAGACCCTTGAAGGATGATAAGATACTGTTATCAAAGCGATTACCTCCCAAGTCAAGATACTCCAAATTGCTCATTTTCAGCACTTCATCCTCACCACCTGTAAGAAATAATTGTACAAGGTTTGATGTAAAAATAGCGAAACTGTGAAAAGATAATGCGTAACTCAAAAATCTTTCGTACCATGAAGGGATTTAAACCCTTCAATGTGATTGCTCGCAATATGCAGATTCCTTAAGTTTGTCAGATTATTCAATCCTGGAAATACGTAGAACATAAATTAATGCTATATATAATTGCTTTGGAATCATGATTATGTTTGAGACAATTAGTTTAAGAACTGAGATGAGAAAAGCCAGGCTCACCTTCCACGCTTATTGTTCCTTCGATTTCATTATTGTGTAGAGATAAACATTTCAAAGATGAAAGACCACCTAAGGATGAAAAGATGCTGCTGTTGAATTTGTTTTGGCCCAACTCGAGTCTCTCCAAATTGCCAAGGACTGATAGTCTTTCAAAACCTGCATGAGAGTGCATGGTTAGCGTTTAAGCATTAAAGTTATAAAACTTGTATCAATTTCTAAAATTGCAGCTAAGAGGCAAACCTTCATTCTCAAGACATCCAGCAATACGATTTCCATACAAGTTAAGAGCGTTCAGTTCTGGGAATGGAAGAAACAAAGACGCATTCAGGAGCCAGTCTCCCAGCTCCCAACCCCTTGAGAAAGAAAGGTCTATTTTGACAACTCGAAGTGTGGTGGAGTTGCATTGGACTTGTTTCCATTCGCAGCAGTTAGCATCTCTTCCCCAGGAGTGCGGGAAACTGCCATTTGGGTAACTAAAGGCATCTTTGATTTGCAAGAGAGCAACTCTCTCTTCCTCCAAACAACCATGGCACCGCCACCCTTGTATTAAAACCACCACATTTATAATCATTATCACTGCTAAACACAACCTGTTCAACTCCATTTGAAGAACTTTGCTATTAGTTAATTCTCAG
>Ga0307514_10006376_pt1 | contig 10291 bp, 12 predicted proteins | sample 16_EM_MG_FD_203088 | JGI IMG/M metagenome (GOLD analysis project Ga0307514, IMG submission 203088) | Populus trichocarpa ectomycorrhiza microbial communities from riparian zone in the Pacific Northwest, United States - 16_EM | ecosystem: Host-associated > Plants > Roots > Unclassified | place... | reverse complement strand
TGTATGGAAGACGTAAACAGTGGGGAATAAACAGAGATAACAAGATAAGAAATTGTAGGAATTACAGATTCCTTGTATCCTTCCCTCATTAGGTAATGACTACCCAATTAGGACATACCCAACCCAAATAGGAAGTCCCACAAAGTTAAAACAACAACAAGAGAGGGAAAGACAAATGAAAACCCAATCATAAAATGTGCATAGAAGTACAAGATTCATTGCCAAAGATAAAGACAAGTTGGGTACCAGCCCAAAACATAAAAATGCGGAAATTCCAATGTTCCAACACATAAAACCCAAACCAATTGCGAAACCAAAGGTCAAGATAAACAAAATCACACACGGGGGCGGTTCCTACCCCCAGCATGCCTAGTCTGCACCTTTCCAGACCATCTGCTCTTTTCCCAATATACCCTAACAATATCCTTGTCAATATCCTCTCTATTCTACCATGAGTTATATTCATCCCCATACCCAAGCCACTTGACAAGGAACTAAAGTTTGTCCTTCCGAGTTCGATGCTTAAGGAGACATTCAACTTCGTATCTCGGAGCTGTAGCATCAGCAGTGACAGGACCTGAAAGGGTATGCGTCCTAGAAGGGAACTTCTGATCTGAATTTTCCAACCAAGGAGCCAGAAGACAAGTATGGACAGTCATAGCACTAGAGGGAACAAAGGGGATTTCGACAGAGGAGTTGTCTGTTTCGGGGATGCAGCGGATGAGGTTGTAGGGTCCTATGAAGACAGGCTCGAGTTTATTGAACTGAGTGTCTTTGGAAAAGCAGGAGGAAGATATCTTGACCAAGTTTCCTACTTGATATAGAGGAGAGGGACAGCGGCGTTTGTTGGCTTGTTGCATCATGACAACACAGCTGCAAACGAGCTTTGTCTTGACAGAATCCCAAAGAGCGTTGGATATCAAGGCAGGACGGAGGGAGGTAGCAGGGACAATGACTCCCTTTTCAAACTTGGGAGTAAAACAAATGCAGAGAGTATGAGGGGAGGCGTCCCTAGAAGCATCAATACCAATATTAATTGCCACTTGCACAGAGGGTAGAGCAGCCAGCCAGTCCAGTCCTTGAGCCAACAACTTGGAATGCAAGATTGTTATAATAGACTTATTGACAATCTCGGATTGCCCATCTGTCTCAGGATGGTAAGCAGAAGACATAGACTGGGAGATGCTGTGAACTGTACAGAACCTCTGCCAAGCCACTGAGGTAAAGAGAACATCTCTGTCAGTAATGATATCCTGTGGCAAGCCAAAGAAGGGATATACGGAATTGTTATAGACATTGATGAGATGCTCTGCAGTATAGTTGAGAGGGAGCGAAAGAATGATTGTGTACTTGGAGAACCTATCCACAATTACCCAAACATGATTATACGAAACCTGCATAGTCTTGTTGGTAACTTGGGGGAGAAATAGGAAATCCATAGAGATGTGAGTGAAGGGCCTCTCCGGAATTGGCAGAGGCTTTAGCAGACTGAAGGGGCGTTGAGTTGACTGCTTGGTCAACTGATTGATACCACATGTCCTGCAATATTCGAAGGTATCTTTTGCTATATTTGGCCAATAGTAGTGAGAAGTGAGTCTGTGGTAGGTCTTGCTATAGAAGGCATGACCTAAAGACTAATGAATTTTATCGAGAAGGCCATTCTTGATGTGTACATTGCAATCCGTAGAATCTGGTACGCATAGTTGTACCTGATTGTCCAAGGTAAAGTACAGAATGCCATTTCGGAGTGTGTATACTTGCGCAAAACTCTTCGATTGCTTGAGTATCTTATAGAAGAACTTGTCATGAAGATACCCTTGGATTCGCATAGTATACCAATGTTGGAGTTCAAGAACAAGTTCAGGGTAAGAGAGGTCAACAAAACTGAGGAATTCTCCAATATCCTTCAAGTCCTCCTTGGCCACAGCTCGCAAGTATTCCCACGACTTGTTTCCTTTGCCATCAATGAGGATATGACGAGATTCTATGTCAGAGTCAGCAAAGTTAAATAACTTGAATGTAAGTCCTTCTGTAGTTTTATTTGCATCATCATTGTAGACAATCCTGGGACGGAATGCGTATTCTCGTACTTCAGGAACTGGCAAGTAAGAGTACAGAGTTTCGGGATCTGAGGAATAGTTGGGTCCTAGAGAGTGAGGACGAGGAGCCAGCTTCGTAACAAGAGATGGAGGACATGAGTTCATGGTTTCAGAAGAAGTAGAAGAGTCATAATCGAGATCGAGGGGCGGTGTTGAAGCCCCAGGAGGAGTAGTAGACTGCGGAGGAGTAGCAGGAAGACCAACGGAGATATCTGACGAGTTTGGAAGACTTTCCATTTGCAAAACCCAACTTGGAATGCCTGGCTGCAGACGTTGAGGAGGGAGCTTTGGGGATTCAGTATATGTATCATCGTAGAGTTTGACAGGACACGAGCTAGTGTAGTGTCCATGGTTGTTGCAGGACTGACAATGGTTCCAATCCTTAAAGCTTTTCCTATACTCATGCGAGGATCGATGAATAACACAGGTAGGATTGTCACAGGCAGTCTAATGCATTATGGCATGCTGTGCTCACCAGCCAGCAGCTTCGACAGATGCTTCATTCAAGAGGTCATGTCTGTGCAACTGCATCTTCTTAGTCTGGTAACGTTCTGGATGAGCCTTCACAAGTTGTTCAATAGTCTGCACAGCAGACTGGGGAGCAGGAGTAGGAGCGGGAAGAGGAGAAGCTGGAATGGCAGGAGAGGCAGGAACGGCAATAGCAAGAGGAGAACCTGTCTCCTGACACTTGGGAAAATGAATTTCGAGGAGTGGACGACGAGGGGTTCCTTCTGCCTTCTTGGCCATAAATCAAGTGGTTGATGCAGCAGACATGATGATAGGTGTTAGTGCTGTTATTGGATGTAGAGGGCTATTCATGCAGTGTGCAGGAGCAGATATAGAAGCGTTGATAGTAGTAGAGGCAGGAGGTTCTGTAGAGTTAATTTTTGAACGAATAAAATCTGATAGAGTAGGGAGAATCTCTGGGTTTAAAAAAACTCAAGAGAAGGCATCTGCAATCACGTTCTTGTATCCATCGATGTATTGAATAGTACACATAAAATGATTGATTGTATTTTGCCATCTAGCTTGTCTTCCCAACCATTCAGTTTGCTTGGGGAATGCCACTAAGGGTTTGTGATCTGTAAGGATCGTAAATCTGCATCCTGATAACACAGGTCGAAAGTGCTCTAGTACGTCAACAATAGCTAAAAGTTCCTTATCAAATGTTGAGTAATTTTATTGTGCTGAATTGAACTTTCTTGAATGAAATGCAGCTGGTCGAATTTCCGAAATACTGGGTCCTTGACCAACCCATGCCCCTGTGCCAATAAGACTGGTATCAGTAACAAGGAATATAGGTTCCGTACTTTCATAATCCAACGGCCTAACTGCTGGGTCAGCTGATAGTGTTTGCTTAATTAATTCGAACAACTTTTGGTGTGTATGGGTCCAATCCGAGTTCGCGGTAGATCCCGCCATTGCGGTCAATGGGCTGCTGATAGTAGCTAAATGTGGGGCAAACTGAGTGCAGTAATTAACGATACCAAGGAACGACTTGAGTTCTTTGATAATAGAAGGGGTAGGCCAGTCGAGTATTTTCCTAACTCGACCTGGCACTGGTTGTATACCTCTTCTGGTAATCACATGTCCGAGAATACTTAGCTCTTCAGGCAGGAATGGAGACTTCTTTCGATCAGCAAAGAACTGATTATCTCGTAACTTTTGCAGTACATGTCTGATATGGTAGATATGTTCTTTATAAGTCTTACTGAAGATAAAGATGTCATTAATATAGATGTAGACAAAGATTCCGAGTTCGTCCTGGAAGAGGGTGTTCATAGCATTCTGAAACGTCAAAGGTGCATTCTTATTATCTTGTTGCATGACTCGAGTTCGATATATCCCAAAGGCTGTCTTGAATGCAGTGTACTTCTCGTGCTCAGGAATAATGCGTAAGTTGTGATATCTATCATTAAGGTCAATCTTAGAGTGGAACTTAGCGTTGGCAACTGCATTAATGATATTAGATTGATCAGGGATATTTGGTGGATCATCATAGGTGTTGTCATTTCGAGCCACAAGGTCATGCAAGGACCTTGCTTCGTCACGCTTGTCGATTTTGGGTATTATAAAGATAGCGGAGCAGCTCTGATCAGGGGAGTCAGGCTTGTATACTTGGCTTGACTTCCGTTCCTGTCTTAGCTTCTCAAATAGCTGCGGAAGGAACTTGTGCTTGAGCTTCAGATTTTGAGGATTGATCTTAAGATTAGGATTTTTGAGCTGAATTCGATGGTCCATGCCTGGTCTCCAAGGTAGTAACTTGAGGTTCTTAGTTTCTGGAAATACATCAGGAAACTCATCAAATGGATTGATAGTTTCCTTGAGTGTAGTGGCTACAGAGACAATCTGGTTCACAGATTATGCATAAACAGGCTTCGGGAAAGAAGGTTGCATCTTCCTCCTTGTTGTTTTTGTAGGTGGGACTGGGATTTATTGTTGTAGGGTAAAGCGTGGTTCCTTAGGGGGTTGTATTGAAACTGTCATGGTGCCCATGTTTATTATAGCTTTCATCTCCCTAAGAGCTGGAGATCCTAAGATTACATCCCAGTCTTCATGAGCGGCCACAAGCATGGTTCGTTCTTCAAGATATCCTAACCAGTCGAGCTGGATTATGACGTAATAAGTGAGAGAACTTCTCGACCCTTTCATAGTCATCTGCAATGTGACAGGCAGATTCATCTTATGCAGGGGAATCTTATGTAATGTACAAAATGTCGAACTGATAAGATCTGCACCAGCAGTTTGTTGATCTACTAAGGTCTTTGCAATTTGAGCATTGACTTTGGTAGTCACAAGTAGGTGTTTCTTAATCGAGTCTAGGACTGGCGAGGCACTTAGGCCTTTTGTAGGTGATACAGCAGCTTGCTGGACAATAGATTGAGCTGCGGTCTTAATCTCGGATGGGGATTCTTTGTCAGGAGTGCTTGCTGCACTCGATATCTTTTGTTTCCTATCTGGGCAATCCTTTAGAACATGACCTGATTTCCTATACTAAAAGCATGCTCCTTTCTTTGTGAGGTCGTCTCGTTCTTGTTGCGTAAGCTTAGTAAATCGAGAAGTAGAGGGAGTAGGCTTTCTGTTCTTGTCAAACCTGTGATGGGGTTTGAAATAGGAATTCGAGAATGGCATAGTATTGTTGTAAGGCTTGGATTGCGGACGAGGTTCCTGGTGAGGTCTAGAAGAATTATATGAGAAGTGCTTGTTAATTCTTCTAACTGAATCATGGATCTCACACTGTTCGATAAGCTTATCCCATTCCATATCTTCATTTATGGATGGTCGAACAGCTTGAAGTAGCGGTGCATCCATAGCCTCAAGTAATTAGTGATAACATTGCCAATTGGAAATCCGTGGTAGCTGCATCTGATATTGCTTAATCCTGTTGGCAATATCTTGAATAGGCAGCATTCTGCCATTGAGCGTTTGGCATATTGCTTGGAATTCATTCCAAAGCATTCCCTTGCTAGTAAAGGGGATACAATACTGTCTGAGAGCTTTCAAGAATTCTTCAACTCCCAAATGCTTTGTATCTTCATTAGCTCTAAACTATGTGTAAAGCATCTTAGTACTATCTTTTAGATACATTCCAACCCATATCATAGCATAACTACTTTCAAGATCCATCTCTGCAAGTTCGAGATGATCTCTCAAGTCTCTAACCCATGCATCAAATACAGCAGCAGTTTTGTAGTTTCCTCTGCCATCATTGGTTGCCAATTTTGGTAATTTCAAGCTCCTAGATTCTAGCATAGAACTAGCGGAGGTACGTGCAGTATCTGTAGTCTGGGATCTTCTAGATCGACCCCGAGGAGTGCGTTGGTTATAAGGCAATGACACACCTAAGTCAGAAGAGGATAAGTCATCTAGGGAGTCGCCACCAGGTGGTAAGGATACCCTTCTTGGTGGACCCCCTGGCGGTGGCTTATCTTTTGTCTGTGGAGGTAGGGGTATCTGATGTGACGTATTCTGATTTCCGGAGTTCAGGTTAACATCTAGCATTTTCTGAAACCCAAATGGTATAGGCCCTGATCTAGCTGAGCTGCTTGGAAAGTTTGCAGGGTGTTGCATAGGTAACGGAGCTGCGGAGGTAGATGTCGTAGGAGCAGGCTGAGCTAGCATGGGATTGCTTGTCCCAAATAGACTTGTACTGAGTCTCGGAAGTCCTAATACACTTGCAGTCCGGGATAGGTATCCAGTGGGTTTCTTAGGAGCGGATCTGGAAGCTGGATATGCAGCGGAGGGTCGTGAGGGCTTCCTTGGTATCTTAGGATACATTCCAGCCATCGAAGGCATTGGATTATCCCTAACTAAGTCGTTGATAATTGCAGCAAGTTAAATTAATCCTTCAAGTGAAGGGTCCATCATAGGAGTCTTCGGATCCCATTTCCTATACAAATTGATGAGGTTGTGATAAAGCTTTGCCATCTGCTTCACATCTTCGTCTGTGGGAGGATGATCGAGGGGATCGTCTACCCATTCCTGTTCAGGTGCTGCATGGCTTGGAGTGGGATAAATAACTTGAATCTCAGGTGCCTTTCCCTTCTGAATCTGCGGAGGAGTTACAGGATCGTCCTGTTCCTCGTATTCTTGTTGTGCTTGCTCCTGAAGATACTGATCATCAGGATCGGGCGAAAGTTCTCTTGTAGGCTACCTAGAAGTATTTCTAGAAGCAGTTCTTGATGGGTGTAAAGAAGGTTGCTTAACCATGGGAGGCATTTCGAGAGTCTGTCCAGAGAGTCTTCGACTGGACCTAGTATCTTCTACAACTGACATGTTGCTTTTCTAATATTCCTGCGTTCAGATAGAAGTGCTAGCATAGGGATTCTGCTCAGTACGTTGAGCTATTCGGTTCGAGATTGTGCAAGATAAGAGTGTAGAAGTCGTGGTCTGTATTATTCGGAATACTAGTACTGGCCACTGAGAGCTCTGTTCTGGAGGTACGACAGGCAGGTCGAGAGACTGAAATCTTCTGTTATCCTGAAGGTCGACGGTTCGAAATAAATCTAAGAGTGATCAAGTCTTAGGGGAAGAAACTTATACTTGCTTAATATAGGTCAAAAAAATGTAAATAGTGGCCTATTTAGACAGCGAGTACCCAGGCCAGCTGGATACTACGAACTATCTAAGTAGGCACGATCTAGAGGGTCTGGCTAAGAGCACAAAGGCTTTGAGACAGACGCTCGAGATATAGAGAGTTCAAGAAGTGATTGAGTTCGAGAATTCTGGAGAAAAAGAAGTGACCAGAATAGCGAGAATTGATTGTTACTAACTAATCTGATAAAGAGGAAATTGAGTGAAGAAGAAAGGCATAATGGAGCGTGGAAAACAGCCTCTTTAATAGAGAACTGGAATATCCAAATGCAGAAGTACAAGACTCATACCAGATGAGTCCAACAGCAATCATAATGACACAGTCATTATGAGCAATACAAAGAGTCATAAAGAAATAACAAAAACATCATCAGGAGCGTAAGCTGATGTCGAGATAACAATATGAAACCTAGGCTCCAGCCTGGTATACAAGATGACTCATGAAGACTCAAAAAACCCAAGAATTGCTCATACTTGCTTAATCAAGTCATAACACAATTATAATGCTCTAAGGAAGACGTAAACAGTGGGGAATAAACAGAGATAACAAGATAAGAAATTGTAGGAATTACAGATTCCTTACACTAGTACTAGTACTCCGAATAATACAGACTGCCGCTTTTACAGTCTTATTTTGCACTCTCTCGAACCGAATAGCTCAAGTACTGAGCAGAATCCTTATGCTAGCACCCCTATCTGAACGCAGGAATATCAGAACATTAACATGTCAGTTGTATCAGATACTAGGTCCAGTCGAAGACTATCTAGACAGATTCCGGAATTGTCTCCCATAGTTAAGCAACCTTCCTTACACCCATTCAGAACTCCCTCTAGAAATACTTGTAGGCAGCCTACAAAAGAACCTTCACCCGATCCTGATGATCAGTATCTTTAGGAGCAAGCACAACAAGAATACGAGGAACAGGACGATCCTGTAACTCCTCCACAGATTCAGAAGCGAAAGGCACCCGAGATTCAAGTTATTCATCCCACTCCAAGTCATGCAGCACCCGAACAGGAATGGGTAGACGATCCCTCCAATTATCCTCCCACAGACGAAGATGTAAAGCAGATGGCAGAGCTTTATCACAACCTCACCAATCTGCATAGGAAATGGGATCCGAAGGCTCCTATGATGGACCCTTCACCAGAAGGATTAATTCAACTCGCTGCAATTATCAATGACTTAGTTACGGATAATTCAATGCCTTCGATTGCTAGAATGTATCCTAAGACACCAAGGAAGCCCTCACGACCCTCCGTTGCATACCTGGCCTCCAGATCCGGTCCTAAGAAACCCGCTGGATACCTATCTAGAACTGCAAGTGTATTAGGACTTCCGAGACTCAGTACAAGTCTATTTGGCACCAGGAATCCCACACCAGCTCAGCCTGCTCCTGTATCATCTACTTCCGCAGCTCCGTTGCCTATGTAACATGCTGCAAACTTTCCAAGCAGTTGAGCTAGATCAGGGCCTACACCATTTGAGTTTCAGAAAATGCCAGATGTTACCCTGAAGTCCGGAAATCAGAATACGTCATGACAGACACCCCTGTCTCAACCGACTCATAATGAGCCAGCGTCAGGAGGTCCACCAAGAAGAGTATACTTGCCACCTGGTAGCAACCCCCCAGATGACTTATCCTCTTCTGACTCAGGTGTGTTATTGCCTGATAACCGATGTACTGCTAGTGGTCGATCTAGAAGATCCCAGACTGCAGATACTACACGCACCTCCCCTAGTTCCACGCTAGGATCTAGTGGCTTGAAACTTCCCAAATTGGCAACAAATGATGGCAGAGGTATCTACAAGACTGCTGCTATATTTGCTGCTTGGGTTAGAGACTTAAGAGATTATCTCGAACTTGCAGAGATGGATCTTGAGAGTAATTATACTATGATATGGGTTGGAATGTATCTAAATGATAGTACTAAGATGCTGTACATGCAGTTTAGAGCTAATGCACATACAAAGTATCTGGGAGTTGAAGAATTCTTGCAAGCTCTCAGACAGTATTGTATCCCCTTCACTAGCAAGGAAACGCTTTGGAATGAATTTCAAGCAATATGCCAAACGATTAATGGCAGAACACTGCCTATTCAAGATATTGCCAACAAGATTAAGCAATATCAGATGCAATTATCTCGGATTTCCAATTGGCAATGTTATCATCAATTACTCGAAGCTATGGATGCTCCGCTCTTACAAGCTGTTCGACCATTCATAAATACAGATATAGATTGGGAAAAGCTTATTGAACAGTATGAGATCCACGATTCCGTCAGGAAGATCAACAAGCATTCTACCCATAGTTCTTCCAAACCTCACCAAAGACCTCATCTGCAATCCAAGCCCTACACACCTATGGTACCCTCAAATTCCTCTTTCAAACCTAATCACAGGTTTGATAGGAACAGAAAGCCTACTTCTTCCACTTCTTGCTTTACTAAGCTTACACAATAAGAAAGAGATGACCTCACTAAGACAGGAGCATGCTTTTGGTGTAGGAAACCAGGTCATCGTCTGAAGGATTGCCCAGATAGGAAACGAAAGATCTCGAGTGCAGCAGGCACTCTCGATGAGGAATCCTTATCCGAGATTAAGACCGCAGCTCAATCTATTGTCCAGAAAGCTGCTGTACCACTCACGAAAGGTCTAGGAGCCATGCCGGTCCTAGATTCGGTTAAGGAACACCTACTTGTGACTACTAAAGTCAACGATGAAATTGCGAAGACCTTGGTAGATCAACAGACTGCAGGTGCAAATCTTATCAGTTCCACCTTCTGTACACTGCATAAGATTCCCCTACATAAGATGAATCTGCCTGTCATATTGCAGATGACTATGAAAGGGTCGAGAGGTTCTCTCACACATTACGTCATAGTTTAACTCGACTGACTAGGATATCTCGAAGAACGAACCATGCTTGTGGCCACTCTTAAAGACTGGGATGTTATCCTGGAATCTCCTGCTCTTAGGGATATAAAAGCGGTAATAAACATGGACACCATGACAGTTTCAATACAACCTCCTGAAGAAGTACGCTTCACCCTGCAATAATGGATTGCAGTCCCAGCTACGAAAACAATAAGGAAGA
>Ga0307514_10006375_pt1 | contig 10291 bp, 14 predicted proteins | sample 16_EM_MG_FD_203088 | JGI IMG/M metagenome (GOLD analysis project Ga0307514, IMG submission 203088) | Populus trichocarpa ectomycorrhiza microbial communities from riparian zone in the Pacific Northwest, United States - 16_EM | ecosystem: Host-associated > Plants > Roots > Unclassified | place... | reverse complement strand
ATTAGGTAGAAGAAACAACCGATAGGTGGGAAAAACATCCGACAGATGACTTGGTGAGCTAGGAAAGGCATTGATCTAACAGAGTGCATGAAAGAAATAAATACACGATAAGGTAGGTCAATACGCCAGTTAAAACACAACGGTAGGGAAAGAGGGTGTGGTGGATGTCATGTTCCAACACCTGGACCCACATCAACTTCCTCGGGCTCTTCCGCGTCAATGTCACCAATCTCTCCTCTATCCAGGAGCGTGGCTGGGTGTAACGATAGGGCGCTACCAGCGCTCCGGGATGTAGCCGAGAGAATATTGAGCGAATAACTTGGCTCCGGGGTAGAGCTAAGGTGGATGCAGGAGAGAGAGCGCGTGCAGTAGTGGAAGTAGTGGGGCTCGGGCAGGGACTGGCTCGGGAGTTGAGAGAGGTACCTGGGCAAACCAGGAGACTGCAACCCATCGTCATAGTCTAGATATAGTGTACATGTCGAGCACGGTAAGGGATCCGGAGAGGAGACTGACACAGCGGCAAGGGGGCAGAGAACTGCGGCAAAAGCGCATGGAAAGCTACTCGCCCCTTCCTTTCATCGGTGATTTGAAGGTGTGAGAATAGGGGGCGAGAAGGAAATGGACGGAGCGCTGAGGGCGGCAGCGGATGAGGCAGGCATCAGGTAGGATAGGGCAAAGGATTGGAAAGTGCAGACACCTGGGGGTGACGATGCAAGACCAACGACGCCATCAAAAATATAGGATTCAGAAGGCAGTGGCGGCGTGGGAGGTAGTGAAACGGTTGTGCAAGCTGCCGGCGAAGGGGAAGCGGACACTAGTGACTCAACAGCTGCTCCCGATTCTGACATATGGCTGCGAGTTGTACCAGGAGCCGAGCGAACAGCAGCGGCGGATTGTGAATGAGATATACCGGTGGACGGTTGGAGCTTACCGAGGGAGCAGGGCTGACAAATGCAGGCCCTGGTGGGGTGAATGACGTAGGGCGGTGATGCATAACAAGAGGATTCGATGGGCGGCGTCAGTGTAGGTACGCCAGATACCTGCCAGAACTGCGGGAGATTGCGGAACCGACCCTGAGAGGAGTGATGGAGGAAGACACAGAGCTACGCTGGATGCAGGGGTTAGGCTCAGGGATGGGCAAAGTAGAGATAGAACAGCTAGACACGGAAAGAGTGGAGGAGTGGTTGGACGAGGCAGGGCAGATGAAAGAGCGGCAGCAGCAACGCGAGCGAGGGGGCTGTACTTAGGAGAGTAGGCAACAGTAGCAGACGCGGAAGAGGTGGGCGTGCCTGGCTTGGGAAGACTGTGACAGGGTAGCACTAGACAGTCAAGGGGTAATGCAGAAGATGTGGAACTGGCAGTATGACCAGCCGCGGTCACTTGTGCCAACCAGACTACGAGTGAGCAGGTATAGGAGGATGAAAGGTGGTGCGGGCAGCGGCGGAGTTCATATAAATTCTACATAGGATGCATGCAATTAATGATTCTTTAAAATAAAATAAAAAAAAGGCTGAATGCGATTAATGGCTCCTTAAAAATGAAAAATAAAAAAAATGGTGGAGCCCGACGGCTCGCAAATGAAGGATCCGGACGGGAGCAGAGGCCAGTAGTCTAAGGGGCCAGTGTGGGCAACAATCAGTCAGGACTATAAGCGGACTAGTCCACCCAAAAACAATCCGTCTCATTCCATGAGAAAAATCGCCTATGCCGTCCCCGTCAAAAATTTGGACGGTATAGACCAGGCTAGGCTGCTTATAGTAGACTGACGCCACCAGGATTTCTCAGCAATCCGCCCAACTCACTATCACAAAAGATGGAAATATTGGCACTATTACCAACAGACTCTTTGACCTTGAGATCAACAAGAAAGAAGGATAATAGATCAAGATAGATTAGGGGACAGGTATCTATGACGTGGGATTTAGGCACTTTCTTACTCGTACTTTTTTATCATTCAAGTCCTGTCTTTTTCTCATTGCCTTCCTCATCATTGCTTGAATCTACTCGTGAATTTCGTTTTACGTATACGCGACTTGTAAAGGCAACTTTGACGGACTCGTGCAAAACGAATACGTATTTGCTAATGCTGATTTGCGTATTCGTCTTTCCGAAATACGTACTCGCTTCGCTTATCAGTCCGCTTATTTACCGCACATTAAATCTTAAGCCTAACCCTTGGCATGCGACACCCGACCTCATGTATGGCTGGCACCCAATCAGGTGGGATCCGGTAGGAAGTAGCAACTAGAACTTGGCATTACAACTAGCTCGTCCCAACTAGAATTCGTAATTACAACTCAGCGTTACAACTAGATAATCCAAACTAGAATTCATTGCTACAACTAGGTAGTTACAACCATAACTTGTAATTACACACCGACAAGAGTATTTTTCGGGGTTACTCATAATACTACTACCCCTCATAGTGTCGCCGAATGCACTTTGGTCTAAATTACCCCCTTGGGGGTTCCTTTTTTTAGTTGCTTTTGCCGAGTTTTTTTGGCTTACCCTGAACTCACACTGTTACCCTGAAATCGGGACTTGCAACTGACATGAATTGCTTCACTCTGGTATTGAATAGGCAATTCACGCTGTTTCAACTAGGTAATTACAACTAGAATTCACCGCTACTACTAGGTATTTACAGCTATAACCTGTAGTCACAAATAGCAAGTAACAACTAGAACTTGCTATTTCAACTAGGTAGTCTCAACTAGAATTTATAGTTACAACTAGGAAGTCACAATTATATAGTATAGCATAGCTCAAACTGGGCGCGGCAGATGAGATAGATAAGTTGGGGCAGTAAGCACGTAGTATAGCATAGCTCAGACTGGGCGCGGCGGATGAGATGGATAAGTCGGGGCAGCAAGTGTGATAAAGGGCGAGACGAATACGTTTCTAGTGTGGTTGCGGTGAAGCGAGCTCGTACTGAATAAAAGCGTACTCGTACTGAAAAAAAGCGTACTCGTACTGAATAAAGCGTACTCGTAGTCTGGTTGCTTGGACTCGTTAGCAGTAAAACGAATACGTAAAAGACAAAAGGCGACTCGTCTTGGCAAAATGCGTTCGTGAGATAAATGCGTACTCGTCAATCCGTTGGAGACGAGTACGCAATCTAGTTGACGAGTACGCAACAGAAAGGCACGAGTAGAATAAAGTTTTTTACGAGGCGACAAGCGAAGCGACTTAGGAAGAAAACGAAGACACATTAGCAGAAGAGAATATACGCAAAGTGAAAAGTTTGTATGAGAATGAAAGTACGAGTAAGAAAGTGCCCAAATTCCACGCTATACTATAGAGGTATACGGAATAGAACATGATAGTGTCAAACAAATGCATGACACATTTCATACGATACCCTCAGAAATCTGCCTGAAGACCCTAAAAATACCATGAAGCCTCCTCACGAAGCTTGCGAGAAAGGCAAAGCAGCCAAACCTCCATCGCCGGAATCGAAGGTTGGTCCTATAAGGACAAAACAACTTCTTGAGTTAGCAATTGCACTGCAACCTGGTAGGAGCTATCGAGCCACCAAGCAATACTAGTGGTACCTGGTAACTATACTCAATACACATCAGCTAAACCACCCAGAATAAAGAATCGGACAACAGATGCCTTGATTGAGATCACCAATATGTTAAAAAAGGCGAGGATGGGCAATTCGTCAATCAGATATAAATGTATTGGAGGGGAAGACACATATATCTCCTCTGATACAAAACCCATAGTTCGCACTCATGTCAACAACCTACTAGGGATTGACCCACCAAGGCAGACTTAGACAAAGCCGAAAAATCCGCCGAAAAATACATCGAGCTAGACAAGCGAGGAAAACCATCGCGAATATTAGGGATGGAACTGACATGGAAAAAGGGCAAAGTAATACAAACTCAAAAAGCCTTGATAAAAACTATTCACCAAATATTCCTCCCAAATGTCTCCGAGCGTACTGGCAAAAGGAGCTCACTGCTGTCAAATGCATATGATTATGAACAAGTGGCCAAGGACGAAAGGGCGAGAGCGACGAGCGGACAGACCAGAAGAAATACCAATCCCTAATAGGGGCATCATTATTCATAGGAAGAATGGCCCAACCAGAGATATTCGTTCATGTCAACCCCCTGGCACGAAGAGTGACCTCCCCATCAAAACGCCTTGTACGGGAGAGAGGGAGCTAGATCCCAAACTGGAGCGATCCTGACATTAGGGGGACAACCGACAGGATGATACAACTGCAGACAAGACATCGTCACTCTATCGATAATGGAGGCGGAATACATAGCGGATTGCGAAGCAGCAAAAGACGCTGCCTGGATCCGACAATCCTTAGACGAACTCCAGATAACAACATCAGTACCAGTCCTGAAGATCGACAGTGAGGGGGCATACAACCTTGCCCAAACCTCTAAATTCCTACGGCGGAGTCAATATATCGAACACCACTATTATTATACGTGCTAGATAGAACAATTCGCTCAATTCACGCATTCTTATATCAACTCACTCACTCTTATATTCGCATCTCACACAGTGAGCGCACCCTAAACCATCAAAAATGCACCGCTACTACGTTGAAGCGTTCCTTCGTTGGACGCATAGCTGAGACGCTACCTATACCGCATAACCTATTCTCAATAAATAGTACAGATTCTCAGGCACCTTAGACAGCAAGCTTCTACTGTAGGTCTTAGCCCTGTCATGCTTTCCTGGGAGTGACTACATCGAGAGATCTAGAGGCTTTTGGGCAGTCAAGATGAGGGACTTCAAGATCAATGGCGCAACGGGGTACTCCGTACGATGAATTTATGCCATATTCTCCGAGACCTTGTGGCACCAAGTGAGGTACCTGTGCCTTATACGGAGTAGCCAATAGGCGTATAGACACAAAAAAAAAAGAAAGGCGAGGTATGGTGTGCATTTGCTGCCAAGACAAATTTGCACAGCCTTGTCGGCAACTCCACTTCTCATGATGAGGGATATTTACATACTTGGAGACTGTGGCAGTTTGTGTATATTTGAATCCATCTACTTAGCTCATATATACATGCCTATATCGATATCAGTACTTCAATAGGTCTGAACCAAGCCTAGAATTCATCATCCAACCGCACCACCCCATGCAGTCCGTCCCAGTTCCGTCGGCAGTCACTCCACCACTCCCATCCTCCGGGACACCTGCTCAACCTCCTCCTCTGCCAGGCTCAAAAATCTTTGAAGATGCGTTAAGTGACTTCAAGAAAGGTCTCTCCAGGAGGGAATTGGCACAGTTTCAACTCGTGGATTTCAAAGATGTTGAGGAGACTATTAGGGACATCGAGCATAACCAGAAAATGAAAAAGAAAATGCAGAATATTGCGCGAATCAGGCCATTCCTGGAGGGTATGAGGCAATACGGAAAGATTATAGAGGTGTTTCTCAACGCCTCCAACATCGTTGCATATATCTGGGTTAGTTCACAAACTTTAGTTATTGCAATCTGGATATGTTACTGACTCGAAAATTCTATCCTACAGGGTCCTATTAAACTCTCACTAACAGTAGGTACCCTATGTACATCAGCGCCAAACCTGTCTTGTGTCATTCCGGGAGGTCTTTTCTGAAATAACACTTTATAGATTTCTAGTAACTTTGTGGATGCCTTTGAGTGTGTTCTCTCTGCGTATGAGGACATCGGAGAATGCCTGCCTTTGTATTCCCAGTATGAAGAGTATTTTCACCGGAATCAATATATGTATAAGATGCTCGGATATGTGTACAAGGACCTCCTAACCTTTCATGCTCAAGTGTACAAAGTCATGAGGAGACCAAGTCAGTGTTTGCATTCCTGATATTTGATGGCATTATTCTCGGAACTGACACATGCCACAGTGTGGATAGCTGTTTTCGATATTGCTCGTCCTAAGTTTAGTGTGGTCCTCGCAGATATCCGCACTAGCCTTCTCCGTCATAAAGATCTGGTCGAAAAGCAAGCTAATTTACTACATTTCGATCAATTCCGCAGGCAACATGAAGAGTCCGAATTACGGTTCAGGCAACAGGAAAAGGTGGAAATACAGAGACAACAGATGGAGGCTTTGGAATGGTTGGCAATGACTCCAACAGAAATTATGCCTACGGGAGATCAAGAATACTATGCGAGCAAAAGAAGGGACTACCCTGCCAGTGGACAGTGGCTCTCCAGTTGTCATGAGTATCAGGAATGGATTGACCCCCAGACAACCCACATATCTTGTATTTGGCTGAACGGGAAGCCTGGGGCAGGTATGGGACTATGATTGTCATGAGCTCCATTGTTCAGGCAACAACTAACGTTTTCATAGGTAAGACGGTACTTGCTTCATATATAATTGAGCAAGTATGCAAGGTACCCGAGTTTGATGTGGGTTGGTTTTATTGCAAGTTTGGGAGCAAGGATAAGAGTACCTTCTTGGCAGTCTTAAGGGGGGTGATAGCCCAGCTTGTTATGGCGAATGGCCAACTGTATCCCCATATTCTCGCAGCAAAAAATACAACTAGGCACCTCAAGCTAAGCTCGGACAAGGTGGGAAAGGACTTATTGGCCGCATGTTTGCAAGTGTTAGACAAGACTTGTATAATTATTGACGGTTTGGATGAATGCGACAAGGATGTACGAGGAGAGATTATCGCTATATTCACCAGACTGGTAAAAGAGCGGAATGATGCTATACCTGGCTCACTGCGGATTCTCTTTGTTAGCACAGATAACGCTGACATTAGGAAACTACTCTCTAAAGCTGTGTGCTTAACTCTGAAAGTCACCGATAATTTTTCTGAAATGCGAGACTATTCTCGCACATGGGGGAAGCGAATTCAGGACTTACATTGTCTCACGAACCAGAAGACGGAGGAGATTGTTAGCGAGGTGATGAAGAGAGCAGATGGTAAGCACTAAGCGATTGTACATTTGTACATATCTCTTCAGCGCAACTTAAACTTACATCATTAGGGATGTACCTCTATTGCTACTTGGTATTTACTCGTTTGCAGGATCAGTTGACGCTTGAGGATCTTGATCGTGAGCTGCAGCCAGATTCCCTACCTAGAGGCCTTGGAGAGGCGTAAGGGAAAACTCTCCTACAACAGGTATGCATTTACTGAAATTCTGTTAGGTATGATAAGATTCTACTTAGAATCAATTCGGATTACTGGGTTCATGCAGAGAAAGTTCTTGGGTGGCTGGCTTGCACCAGACGTCCCCTCAAGTGGCATGAGATACAAGGCACCCTATGTATTCGCACTACCGATGGAACCTTCGATCAGAGGAGGCGTATAAGACTAGTGGCAAAGGAGCTGTGTGGTGCGTTGGTAGAGGTTCATTCTGATGAAACTGTACAGTTTGTTCACACAACTGCTAGGGAGTGAGTCGTGGAACTAAGGAGCCCTAGGATCTTGATCACAGCTTTGCTGACACTGGTGTACAGATATATTATTAGGCAGCGGTATCAGACAGGTACAGGCCAACTCAGACCTACGGAGCCTGAACCATGGATCAAGATTGCAGACGCTCGATCTCAAGCTGCTTTGACGTGTGTTCAATACCTTACCCTGGATTGTTTTAAACTTAACCTCAGTGATGATGAGGTCAGGAACTTTGTGCACCATGGGTATTACTGTTTCCAAGATTATGCTGTAGTATACTGGTATGATCATGTGGAACTCAGTTTGTCAGAGGCCCCCGTTCCTCTGATCTCCCGATCTCCCATAGCCACTGCCGTTGCGGTCCTTTGTCCGTCACCATGTACACTAGCCCCTTCAATACGTTCGGGGACCACTTCAGGTGTGCTGGCGCCTTCGGGTATACTGGGAATTCTTGTTTGATACCCGCCGGCGTCGCAACCACTGTTTTCTGCATCCGCCGTCCCATCTTCACCTCTCCCCGTGCTCTCATATCTGCCTCTTCATTCCCCGTTACCCCCTTGTGTCCCCGGACCCACATCAACTTCCTCGGGCTCTCCCGCATCAATGTCACCAATCTCTCCTCTATCCAGGAACGTGGCTGGGTGTAACGATAGGGCGCTACCAGCGCTCCGGGATGTAGCCGAGAGAATATTGAGCGAATAACTTGGCTCCGGGGTAGAGCTGAGGTGGATGCATGGAGAGAGAGCGCGTGCAGTAGTGGAAGTGGTGGGGCTCGGGCAGGGACTGGCTCGGGAGTTGAGAGAGGTACCTGGGCAAACCAGGAGACTGCAGCCCATCGTCATAGTCTAGATACAGTGTACATGTCGAGCGTGGTAAGGGATGCGGAGAGGAGACAGACACAGCGGCAAGGGGGCAGAGAACTGCGGTAAAAGCGCATGGAAAGCTACTCGCCCCTTTCTTTCATCGGTAATTTGAACGGTGTGAGAATAGGGGGCGAGAAGGAAATGGACGGAGCGCTAGGGGCGGCAGCGGATGAGGCAGGCATCAGGTAGGATAGGGCAAAAGAAAGTGCAGACACCTGGGGGTGACGATGCAAAACCAACGACGCCATCAAAAATATAGGAGCCAGAAGACAGTGACGGCGTGGGAGGTAGTGAAACGGTTGTGCAAGCTGCCGGAGAAGGGGAAGCGGACACTAGTGACTCAACAGCTACTCCCGATGGCTGCGAGTTGTACCCGGAGCCGAGCGAACAGCAGCGGCGGATTGCGAATGAGATGTACCGGTGGACGGTTGGAGCTTACCGAGGGAGCGGGGCTGACAAAGTGCAGGCCCTGTGTGAGTTGAATGACGTAGGGGTGGTGATGCATAACAAGAAGATTCGATGGGCGGCGTCAGTGTAGGTGCGCCAGATACCTGCCAGAACTGCGGGAGATTGCGGAACCGATGCTGAGAGGAGTGATGGGGGAAGACACAGAGCTACGCTGGATTGGGGGTTAGGCTGAGATAGAACAGCTAGTCACGGAAAGAGTGGAGGAGTAGTTGGACAGGAGCAGGGCAGATGGAAGAGCGGCAGGAGCAACGCGAACGAGGGGGCTGTACTTAGGAGAGTGGGCAACAGTAGCAGACGCGGAGGAAGTGGGCGTGCTACTGGCTTGGGAAGACTGTGACAGGGTAGTACTAGACAGTCAAGGGGTAATACAGAAGATGTGGAACTTGCAGTATGACCAGCCGCGGTCACTAGTGAGCAGGTACATCTTCTGGCTGCACTGCCCCTTGTATAGTCTCATGCCAAGACCCCCATACCCCTCGTAGCACAAAGCATTGATTTTTACTAAGCAGTCAAGTTCGTAGTGGTGCCTTGGCTCAACACACCAAATTTCTTCGTACTGTACATAACTCACTCACCTATAGTTCATCTACAATCATTCCCATAACTTGTAAGACATTGAATACTGTAATTGTGCCGAGTCCTTGTAGTTCTGCATCTCTATCATATCGCCCGAAATGCTGTACTGTGTCAAGCGTCAAAGCTCTAGCTTTCCATTGGATAAATCTTTGCACATACTTGTTATTGATTCTCATTCCTCAATATGACTTCATAGTCACAGAGGGGGTAGCATGATAGGGGGTTACATAGCCTCGTTCCCAGTCTCTTGACCGTGAGAGGGTAACCCGGTGAAGTGGGTAACCCGGTGTTGTGTTGTCATGTGATGTTGCTTAGTCAGTGGTTCTAAATTCTGAATTTGATTTCTACGTTGATGTTGAAATGTTGAAAAGCCACAGCGTAATGATCGCTGTTCTTTATTCTTGCAAGCCTGTATTCTTTGCCACAGTGTCATAATCGCTGTCCTTTGCAAGTTTCTATTCTTTCACGTATGTCATAGCATATGACATCCAGCACAATCATGTACAGTATGCTCACTCACTCGCTCTATATACTAGTGGACGCTCCCTCGCTCTCTGCTATATGGATAAGCTCAATACTGTAGGGAATACTAGTGCTCTCGCTATGTACCTATCAAAGGTCACGAGGGTAAGCTTCCGTAAAGGGCCAACAGGGCAACACAGGGATATGAACTGGGATGCCAAATAGGGCCAACGGGGGAAAATGAGAAAGGCATAAAAGAGCTGGAAAAATGCCATGAATATGATGAAAAAGAGCATCAGATTCCTAGTCTTCAATAGCCTACAGTTACTTCCGAATAAAATCATCTTCACTCCATATATTCTTCCACCACTTCCATACTCGTAGCTCATAATTTTTATGGGTTATGAGCCCAGCGCTCAGGCTAAGCTTCACATACACAAACTGAGTTGAGATATCCTGGGTTCAACCCGGTAATACTCAGTACGAGTTATTGAAGTCGCAAGAGTGACGGAAGAAGGAGAACCAAAACCAATGAACCA
>Ga0307514_10006374_pt1 | contig 10292 bp, 7 predicted proteins | sample 16_EM_MG_FD_203088 | JGI IMG/M metagenome (GOLD analysis project Ga0307514, IMG submission 203088) | Populus trichocarpa ectomycorrhiza microbial communities from riparian zone in the Pacific Northwest, United States - 16_EM | ecosystem: Host-associated > Plants > Roots > Unclassified | place... | reverse complement strand
TTTTTTTAAGAGATCATTGGATTCGATGCTTATTGATATTCAAAATCTATGCAATTAAATTTTTTATATATAGTTTAGGATTGTAATTTAAGATTTGAAAAAACACAATTTATTCCTTAAAATTTGAGATTTCGATTTAAAGGTTTGAAGTTCAAATCCAGAAAAAACTGGGGTTTTTATGTAATTTAGTGTTGTCCATCGAACCTTAGCGACTTCAAAATTCTCTATTTGACTTGTAAAAAAGGTTTACGTCGTGCATGATATTTAAGTATTAACATAGAAAAATCAAAGTCATCCTAAGAATTGGAAATTCACCTCACGAGACAAGAGGGTGATGATGCCATGTCGTGTTGTGTATCCACGAAAGAAGATTTGAGAGGACGAACAGAAAAAATCATATGGATTTTTTCGATTTCTGGATACGCTCGTAAAGGCAATAATTATTTGATTCCCCATCTTCTACACCTTCATCATCATCATCATCATCCAATAGGAGGAGCCTTTTCAAAGTCTCTGAGCTGAGAATACACTTCCAGGATTTTTAGCTGGGACAGTAGAGTGGGTCCGTGATTATGAGAGATCTCCTTCCTCTCAATTTTGGGTCAATGCACCAGTAGAAGGAAGACAAAGACCGAGTTTGGATTATCTAGTTTGAATGTTATATTTAAATCTTGCAGGTCACGGATGAGAAAAATGAAGAGCTAAAGAGTAGGACCACGGAACCATAGAATGGTATCCTGATAATTTTGATGACGTGATTTCGAGTTTTTGGCTGTTTTCGGCCACTTTCCTTCTTAATTACTCGATGGGCGTTATTTGCTATTTAGTCGGCTAAAAACTACTGGATCAGCAGTCAGCACTCAGTGCCCAGATTCATGAACTAGAATTGCAGGCAGCAGCTTCTCTTTAAGATTTTCCAGTCCTCAGGAATTTCAAGGAAATTGCAGTGGTCTACTAGACAGTAGAAATCAGAATTCTTTGTTGCCGTGTTTTTTAATTTTCAGCTCAGCAGGGGTCCAAGAAAGTGAGACCCGGAATTTCAGCACTCTGGGTTTTTAATGCTGGAGCATGAAATATGCTTCGACAACATGTACACAAGCTGCTGCCCGACCACTTTTGACCTAACAATTCATTACCGCCAAACAAAAATAAAATAGAACTCAAACACTAATATTTTACCTAGTTCTGCAGGGCAATGGACTTTAAAAATTTGCCTCTTCAAGAAAAGTCGGTAACATTCTGAGAGACCAAACTCGAGATGATATTCGTAATTCTGTCTCTCAATTGGGGAACCATGTCTGATCAAATTAGAATGTAGGGGATTCACAAAGAGATGGACATTTGATGTTGTTTCTATGCCTTTATCGAAGCCTAAACTTCCGACTGCGAACAGACTTTTTGAATAACAAAAGGTTGGTTGGTTTCTGCCCCGGACCTTCCCTCCGAATATTTGCTGTATCCGAACCAAAAGGTTATTTAATTGTTACTAGATCATATAAAACGCCACTCTTTATCCTGCTGTTATGCATTTTCCACTGCAACCAGATGAAGACAAGCAACGATAAATCATAAAAAGACGTGGAACAAACTTGCTACAGGAAGAGAGGTGATGGCTGATGAGACCTCCAAAAACAAGTTAGATGATGATACAAGAGAGATCGCACTTTCTGATTAACTCCTCTTGACCTGTTCAGTCGTCTAAAACGCCTAAAATGCACACACAGACTATAGGGATCCCCCCCCAAAAAAACAAAAAACGATGATATATGATTTTGATTGATTTTGGTAGCTCGGATAAAAGTATTGTGGCATACCCAGACCCTAGGAATCGAAGCACACTGTGCAACACATTAGGTGTCAGTAACCATCATGACCTGCAAGGCAAAGCAGCAGCTTTTCATACAACTCATCACCGAAGTTGGTGCGAGGGGGATGCTAAATCATCTTCCCTTCAGGTGTGTGCAATGAAAGGTCCATGCAGACTAGTAAAGTCCCCAAAATTCTTCAAGCACAACATACACAAGACAAACAAAATCAGCCAACTCTGGAGACTTGAGTAAACGATGAGACTTAAATTCGTTGACTAAAACCTTTAAGCTAAGTATTAGCCTGCTATTAAATTGAGTAGGAGGGACAGCACAATGTTATCACTCAATAACATCAAAATGCTCTAGCAAAGATAAAGGCATTTGCAATTTTAGATTCTCTGTCACCTCTTTGGATGCTTCTGCAATAAATCGGTGAGGACAAACTTGAAACTGTTTACCTTGTCACAAGACAACAGAGAAACCTCTATAAACATTGCTTCCTAAAAGGCCATCTAAAAGTTCAAAACATTTGTCTGTTTCAGTCAGTCACCCAATCCAATGAATGCTTTCCATGGAGCAAGAACTTTTATTTGCTATGCAATCTCCCCATGCACTCAACTCACCAAACAGAAACCAAATCAAGCTCCTATTTGGAAATGGACTATGCATGAAAAATTAGGTCATCAATCCGACACTGCCTCATTGGAAGGGGTCCAAAAGGGTAGAATTTGAAGGCAGTCCTGCTATTTAGCATTTTTGGAGGGGGAGTTCAAAAGTTATTTTTTAATGAATGACTACTTTCAAGTTTTCCAACTTGCATCTATGAGATGGTTGGAACTTGCAAGACCAAAGCTTTCATCAAAGATTTATGTGTGTGGCATACAAGTGCAGAGAGACAGTTCACAAGAGAATCAGCCAGGAGCCAAAAAAGTGATTGGCCAAGGGCTGTGCAGTGTCCAACAATTGTGACACGCATGCTTGGATTGCCAACTGGCATCAATCGTCATGTGCTTCAGTTGACCCTTCTGTTACTGATGAGTCCATGACTCCTCAAGTAGTCGCTCGAATTACTAATCATTTGGAAAAATTAAAACAGGAAAGAAAGAAGCTAAGAATTAAAAGTAAAGAAAAAAAAAGCCAGAAAAAAAAAAAAGAATAGGGATTGGAAAAGTCTGCAACTCCGTAATTTTTATTCAATTCATCAAAAATTGTCTTACAAACTGAAAGAAAAACATATAAATAGCATAACCTTAAAACATCTAACTATTAGTCTCAGCCTATCAATTAAAACTATCTAACATAAATAACCCAAATAAATAAAACAAAACAATGAAATAAGCTCAGTCTCCCAACCAAAGAGTGACAAGTTAGGTCATCCTACGTCGTTCTCGTCCATAAACTCGTGTAATTTGCAGTGTGGGTCTGGTGTCTCCACCACATGTCCTAGTGAATCATATGGATATGATAGAATATCGAATTTCTATTTATGCATCACATGTTTGATTGATTATAATTTGAAATTTTAACTTATACAAGCCCAAAGTCATTTCATATTTCAAATTTCTGAAGTCTATATTATAAAACCAATTAATTGAAGAAAATAGAACTGAATGAAGTTATTCCCTAACTTCTTCCTCATAGGTTGATGTCTTGTCAGGATAAACTAACCAAACTATCCTGGTAAAGAATCTGCTACATTTGTACATTGTATGTCACCCACCTAGATAAATTCTGAGCTCAAATTACCCGACCAATATTGATAAGATTAGAATCATTAAATCAGCCAATAATTATGTTAACAATATACCGTTGTAGTTGAATGAGGTCTAAAATGATGCGGCGTAGAGCGTGGATAAAAGCTAGAGTTCTCAAACTCTAAGATTACAGACCTAAATTGTAAAAGAATATAGAGAAAACTCTCTAGTGTTTTATTAAAAGTCTGAATAGTCTGAATCTGATGATCTCTCCCATTAGAATAACCAGCAAGGTTGTTCTTCTACTCAAAACATCAGCAACTCTATTATGATATCAATTTATAGTGTGGATAAAACTAAGATTCTCAAGCCTTAAAGTTACAAACCTAAGCTATAGAAAAATTTAGAAAAAACTCTATAGTGTTTTATAAAAAGTCCGAATAGTCTTAATCCAATGGTCTCTCTTCTTAGAGTAATCAACAATGTTACTCTTCTACTCAAAACATCAACAACTCTATTCTGAACTTCAACCTTGTATACAATTCTAATTGGAAACCGTTGTAAATAAGTGATTGCATGTATGTTATTACTTATTCTCCTTCTATTATGTAAAAATTTCAACACCTCATGGTCAGAATACAACACAAACTCCTTACCAATCAAATAACGCTCCCACTTCTTAAGAATTCAAAAAACAACATAGAACTCTTTATTGTATATGGACCACTTTAATTTAGCATCACTCAACTTCTTATTAAAAAATGTCATGGGTCTCTGCTCTTAGGATAAAACTCCACCAATCCCGACACCACAGGCATCACATTCTACCTCAAACAGTTTATCAAAATCTGAAAGTGTAAAAACCCGAGCTTTGCTTAATTCTAATGGTTGTTGCCATGGAGCAAACACCATTATTTTCCATACAGCATGCTATCACTGCTTAATTCAATTCAGTTAAGTCTCAATCCAAACTAGATGGAGTTGACTACATGGCTTCTCCCCCAACAAATTCTGTTATGGGCTAGACTTTCTGTAAGTTAATGTGTTAACATACCGCAATGCTATCACTGCACCCCACATAATTTTTGGTATCCTCACGTGCTGCCTCAGATTTTTCAATTTGATTGCTCTCCTGCACTGGTGGATCCATGGGTCAACACTAAGTACAGTTAAACCATTTCAAACAATCTGTGTTATCTTGTCCGTAGTGGTATCACAGGCACTTTACTGCTGATGTACTCATTTATTTATACATTCCTTGTTGATGGAAAGTAAAAGACTTCTCAAAAGGAGACACTGAAACGAAAAAATTCCATAAAGAAATTGCAAATGTACACTTGTGAAGATAAATGTGTGTATGTGCGTGCATCCATGATAGAGTCCAGCAACTAACAAGAAAACCAGGTAGTTGTGACAAAAATTGACATGATTCAACCTAGGGTCAGTAGCCATCAATTTGGACGGCCTATTACATGATAAGAATGCCAACTGGCACTAATGTTTTATTGACTCTTCTGGTTAGTGATGTGTCCATGTCAAGGCAAGGGCAATCTTTGTGAAAGATTAGCTCCTAAAAATAAATAGTTACTGCATGAGTTATCTTAGTCCACTTGCTCCTAATTTTATTGAATCTATAGTCCATATGATCCATACTTTTTTTATGAATTAAGCAGAGATTCTTCTGGTTTTCACCAGCAAAAAACTTACATCATCAATTTTTTCTTAGTGAAACTATAACAGTATGAGATGCATTACAGTTTTATAAGGATACATCAAAATACAATATATTATTCAGGACATGGGAGCTAACTATGCAATAGATGCTGTTCTCAGCTTATATCCGTGCAAGTGTGCAACCATGTCTTTATAAGAAAACATGATTTTTTCCTCTATAGTAACTTAGACTATGTTTTGAAACTTGGATTTTTAACAAGGTCATTCGATTCCATTGTTTCTACTTCTTAAGATGATTCTTATGTTGATTTAGACAACAGAAGATGGAGGTGAATCAATGAGTAACTTCTTCCCTAACAACTACTTCATTATATTGATGCCTTACCGTCAAAAAAGAGAATTGAAACATTCTTTCGAGCATGATACATTGTATCTACCATAATGCCACCCACAAAATTTTTGGAAACTCAAGAAATCGCGACAAATATGACACAATCAACCAATATCAAGACATATCTTATTGATAAGAAAAGAATCATTTTATTAACTTGAAGAAGTATCTTCATGATGCAAATCATCGTGTTTGACAACAATATAAAAGGAAAGGTGATAGCACGCAGTCATAAAAGTTTTTCAAACTTTTTCCATGTAAATGATAACTAATTTCTTCTTGCTATTGAATCACAAGATGACTTACTACTACTTGATATCAAAATTGACAGCCATTTTATCTCTGTATTACTTTCTGGGACAGGTTCATTCCTCCCTTATCGAAGAAAGAAGCCATTTTCTCACTTCAAGACAGCACTCAATAATGGCAGGAAAAAAAATAATTAAAATATTTTACCCTTTCACCACAAAGCTTCCTCTCGGAAGCCCTCCAACAAAGGATTCATGCTTTCTGTAGAATTTCTTCTGTGTTCACCTCGCATAGAACTGGGACAAAGAATTTCTGTCAGCTTATCTATAGAAGTAAAACGTCGTAGGGCCACAGTTTGAACAAACACAAGAAAAGTACAGGTGATAGTGAAGCATGCTAATGGCCATATCGTGCCAATAAAATAAGTCAAACAAGAAAAAAAGTTTAAAATAATTACGAAATCAGCATTACAATGTTCAGCGTCGATGGTATTCTCAGACAAAGACAAATGATCTATTCATGGTTTCATAACTTGCATCAAATGGTATAAATCCCTAATTTTTAAATGTCTCATAAGTTTTGAATAGAAAATCCATTTAGATAGCGTAAAATTAATAATTTGGAAAATTTCCCAATTCCTGATGACTACAACAAGTCAACAACGCACTCACAATAAACCTAACAAGTAATAGTGAATAATCCCAAAAAAATGACAAATTCAACAGAAATAAATAAATTAACAGATAAGCTAAGATTAAATTAGATTAAACAAATAGATCATCAGCATCATTATTTCTGTCATCAGTATTAACTGAAATGAAAAGAACTACAAATGCAAAGAGATTTTGAAGCTGCTGCAATATATGGATGGGATTGAGCTTATAGAAAGGAGATTATCGGAGATTAATTAAGCTAATCAAGTAAAAGAATAGCATTAATTACCAGTTATTGGTAGTAATAACGGTCAGTTTCTGCAGAAGTTTGACTGGGTAAGCAGAACTTTTGTTCGCTTTGAAACGACATCTGCGTTCTGTACTAGAGAATTATTATTTTATTTTTTTTTGTAAGCGGACTGCTTACGAACACAGACCTGAACTCCCTGGAATTTAGCCAATAGTTAGCCCAGCCCACAAACAATTGCCCGGCACTATTTACAAGATTATTTCAACGGACAGATGCTTTTTCCAAGCAAACAAGAGTATGACAAAGATTTTGCTTATAAATATATTAAAATAATATTTTTTATATTTTAAAAATTATTTTTAATATTAATATATTAAAATTTGAAAATATCAAAAAATATTAATTTTAAATTAAAAATATTATTTTGTTTTAAAAATATTTTTAAAATATAAAAATAAATAAACTCTAATTATTATGAAACCAAATTTTTTTTAAGAGGTTTTGCACACCGTCACTGCGCTCGACTACATTCTTTAAGAAGGTGTTTAAGAGTGTGATAACGGTTACTTTTTAAAATATATTTTACTTGAAAATATATTAAAATAATATTTTTTTTATTTTTAAAAAAATATTTTTAATATCAACATATTAAAAGATATAAAAACATAAAAAATTAATTTAAACAAAAAAAAAATCAAATTTTACCCAACATAAGTTTTAAACACAATATCAAATGGAGGCTTAAGACACTAATTGGTATCTAGTAACTTTTATTTTTTTGTCTAATTATATATGAAGATTCGTTTAGATAGTTAACTAGTTTTTTTTAAAAAAAAAATTGGTTTAATTATCAATTACTTTTCAAATCTTGATTTTATAAAAGCTAAAATAATTTGTTTTTTATTTATTTATTTTACATGCAATAATTTATCTCAAGGTAGTTTTAACAAAATATATATTTATTTTAAATTTATTTTTTAAAACCACAATTAAAAGTGTTTTTTTACTATAATCGTAAAATTTACCACAATATCAAACATACACCGAGACAATGTTTGTTTTTGTAGTGATTTTGTGCTTTTGAGAAAATTTAAATTATTTTTTTTTCAAATTGATTTTTTTTATATTTTTAAATCATTTTAATGTACCGATATTAAAAATAATTTTTAAAAAATAAAAATATTATTATTATATATTTTCAAATAAAAAATATTTTAAAAAATAATCACCACCTCATCAATCATCACCTAAACACACAATGCAGCATTTTTCAACCAATCCTCTATTATTGTAATTTTGACAATTTTGGTTTTTGGCGGTGCAGCTGTCCTTTTTTTCTATTTATTAATAGAAGATCTAAATTTGGAGCTACATTAGAAAAGAAAAAAAAAAAAAAAAAAAAAGCTTTCGCTTTCTCTTTCCCTAGATCCCAGGCCACCTAGAACCAGAGACCTTCTGGTGGAAATTGCAAGTCGTGATTATTGGGTTGTCCACTCAGGTAGGGATGGCAGCGGATAAGGTAGGAGTGGGTTTTTTACACACCCAACAGGACCACCACGCCTCATCCGAACCCATTATCTACACCCGATATGATCAAGTTGAGTAAAGCGTTCTGACCTTTTTTCGTGTTTTTTAAAAACAAATCTCTTTTTAAAAAATAAAATTACATCTTCAAAAATCTATGCAAGGATTCTCACATGCTCGGTAGTTATATTTTTCTATGTTGTATTTAAGTTATTAATACTAAATATGATGTAAAAATATAAAATTACATCATTAAACATTATTGTATTGATGTGTACTTATTAATAAATTATTAGTGGTTAGTATAATTATATATAACATTATTCAAGACTCTTTTATGTTTAAAAATCATGTATATAGTGTTAAATTATATGCTTATTATTTACCAGGTTTATTTATATTATTTTTTTAAAATTATATCAACTACCCAACTCGTACCCTATACTGTGTGATATTTGGTAAAAGGATATTATATATGACAATAAGAAAACCAACATAATAATTTTACATATTTTTAATTAACAATAATAATTAATTATCATTATTGTCATGCATACATAGTTAAAAAAAAATAAACATTAATTACAAAGTAAAGTTAGAAACTTAATTTATAATATTAATAGAGCAAACTACACCTGCCCCGCTTTAAATGCTGATAAAATTAAGTAAGAATACAATGCAACTAGATTTTGGGTCTGCACTCTATTGCGGTCTTCGTATTTATATTTTTTTTATTGATAAAAAAATAAATGTTCAAGCAATGTTTTAAAAAATAATACTCGAAGTATAGACCTAATAAATGAAAAAACAGGAAACTTGTAAAAACAACAAAAAGACTTAAGATCATAACTTTAGATTATTTTGAAATTATCAAAAAAATCATATAAAAAATTGATAAAAAAAAAACAAAACAAAACCTAGTCACTAATGATATAAAAACGATGAATGATTAAATTGAAAAAACACAAGCTTAGAAAAACAGAAAAAAAAATAAACAAAGTAAACATAGACGAATCTTCTAAACCTAAACTAGGGTCTCAGACTCGCAACTCATTCAATTCTAAACTTGGATTAAATCAAGAAATTTAATTTACAATCAATTTAATAGTAATTAGCCAAAATATATTCAAGAAAGAACAACAAGTAAACTACCAGAGAAAACCTTGGTCATTTTTTAAATTAGTGAAGAATCTTATAGAAAATAAATAAATAAAAATAACAACACTCGGTCTACAACTCAATAAATATTGAAGGATAAAACTTAAAAAATATAACTTTAAAAGATAAAATAAAATAAAAACAAGCGAACCTGAACAAACTTTACAAACCCTGGTTAATTTCTAAAACGCAAAGCTCATTAAAAAGCTCAATTTCCAAACAATCTAAAGTAGAATTATGAAATAAAAAAATATTAATTTAAAAATTTTATCAAAACACCCCTAAATGATAATTTTGTTAATTTTGAACCCATGGGTTATTAAGTAATTTAACTTTAATAAAAAAATATAAAAGACATTAAATCCCACGGGCTTAAGCCATCATTTTTTTTTTGTTCGTGAGGTATTTAAGTAATTTAACTTTTCTAAAAAATTAAAAAGAATAATCCATCCCTAAACAATTTTAAAATGACATTGAATCATGGTAAAAAATCCATCATGCCCTTAAATCACACCTTAATGTTTTTTCAAGTCAATGACATATTTGTCATAACATTATTTTATTGAATAGTTTTCACTAGTTTGCATTGCAAGGTTGTTCGGGTCAAAACAATTTTAATATAAAATATATTCAGCATTGGTAATGTTTTTTAAAGTGAAAAATGTTTTTAAATCATATGGAGACTGACCGATGTAACCCAGATAATTTGATGGGTCCAGAGTCACCTTGAATGAATAGTAAAAGCATAGTTTGACTCGAAATAAATATTAAAGATGATATTTTTTTATAAATATTGAGACGACAACATATTTGATTTATTTGAATCAATACGGGTTAATCTATCAATTCGCATGTTGATTCATGAGACTATAATAACCTCATGGAAACCAA
>Ga0307514_10006373_pt1 | contig 10293 bp, 14 predicted proteins | sample 16_EM_MG_FD_203088 | JGI IMG/M metagenome (GOLD analysis project Ga0307514, IMG submission 203088) | Populus trichocarpa ectomycorrhiza microbial communities from riparian zone in the Pacific Northwest, United States - 16_EM | ecosystem: Host-associated > Plants > Roots > Unclassified | place... | reverse complement strand
GACCCCATGGCCGTTAAACTCGCTTACATCTTCCTCCTCCTCGCCTTCGACTCGATTACGTTCCTTCTGACCGTTTACTATACCGCCACCCAATACCGATTCGTTGCGAGGCATGGCATCACCCGACTGAGCAAACTTTTTATGTCCATAGTGGAAGGCGCAGTCATGTATTTCGGCATATTGGCCGTCTGCCATGCTGTGTTGGTGGCCGGCGTTCTTACCTGGAGGGCACGTATTCTAACTACTGTTGCGAGAGTCGAATCCTCTGACCGATCTTTACAGCCAACGTTGAAATTCTTACCAGCATGGTGCGTCGGAATTTTCGGTACATTCCTCGCTTTCGGACTCATCTACCACACCACCTGCACGACAGCCCGACCGTACTGTAAGCGCACCCATGCTCAGCCCAAACTGTCCTTCAACCAACTCGAATGTTTCAGATTCACATGCATTTTAATCAACCGCATGTCCATATCTACTCTCAAAGCCAACCAAGAAGATGTCAGGATCCCTGGTCGTCAACCGCCTCCTGTCTCCGTCACCGGTCGCGGTGCTTCTCAGCTCTCCAATCTTCACTCTCGAAAAAATTCGAGCGAGCCGCCCGAAGGCCCAGACATCGTCGACGGTACTTACGGGGGTGCTGCAGTGACGATCCTGTCGAGTGTTCATGTATGCACGTGAATTAACATGGGGGACTCGTCAATCACTTTCGTTACTTTCTTGTTGATTTCTTGTCTCATTTCCCTTCGAGTCGATGATATTCCGGAAGGGATGTAATTTTCTTTACCCAGTCGATTCGGTGTTAGCGCTTTATCCCTGGTTAACCTTGCAAAAAAGTGTGCACAGCTCATCTGTAAATTAATATTATGGGGAAATAATCCTCCTACCCTTGGATCGCGCACGTGGTCGTGGGACAGATCAGGATGATGCCTGATTTGGAAGGATCACTCTGAAAACCTCGATCTCTCGTGACACAACTTGCATCAGGTGGATGTCTCAGCAGCAAACCGCAAAGCCTTCATTGCAGGGGGTACGAATCAAAGCGAGAAAAGGCACCGTCAAAGCACAAGCCAAACACGAACCTACAGGCAAGTAAATCAAAAATCCTCCCTCCCAGTCCGTGGTTCAACGGAAGGATCATCGTCTGACTCTACTCTATTTCCTCATCTACCCGTGGGTCCGCAAACTTCGGTCGGGATCCGCAGTCTTTAGAGATCAACTTTACAAGCATTTCGAAACCGTTCCTTCAGGAGATTTCGAAGCTTTCACGAACAAACTCATCCAAGCAGGCTCTACCCTCGAATTCCTGAAATATGCAGACGCCTTGTTCGAGATTCTATTCGTCGGCGGTCTTTTGCAACCTGGAGGTAGCTACATCGACGATGGGTCACCTATTTGTTCGTGGGCCATTGTAAACGCCCATGAACCTGCTTCTACCGATGACCTCAAGAAATACATCGATGTGCAGAACAAGCTGATCAGGAGGTGAGGATGCAACCCCCAGAGTCACTGGTTCGTGAAGCTAATCCCGTCGGGCTATGCTCATTCAGATACAAGTATCTTCAGAAGCCTCTAGAGGAATCAGCTCTCCCGACTCTTTTGCAGTATATCAATAGATGGCCGACCGCTCAGAAGGACAAGATCGCGATCACTATTGGAGTCCTGCTATCTCAAGGTCTCGCGACCGCCGGCTGTCTTCAGAGTTTGACCAAGGACCATCTTGTCAAGAACGGTGCGTCACATGTTCCTTCCGTTTTAACCGCAAAAAAGCCTGACTTGTTGTTTTCCGTGTGATCCAGATGTGGCAGCCGACATTATCGCTATCGTCTTCCGTACGTACATCGCCGAGCAATCGATTGACCAGCTCGCGGGCATCCTCAAGAAGGGTGGGATCAAAGACCTCTTGTTGTTCTTCCCACCGAACAAGCGTGAGGATAAGCTCCTCGACGAGTTTTTCAGAAAACAAGGGTTGGCTCAAGTCGCGGATTGGTGGACTAAGAAGAAGTACGCTATGCTCAAGGAGGAAGTGATCAAGACCATAAAAGGACACCTAGAGCACGGTGATTCTAACCCGGATGTGGGCAAAGATGTTCTCGGGACTGATCCTTCTTTGGGATTGACAAAGACTTTCTTTTTTTTAAGATTGTGTCTGCGATTCAGGCGAAGCAGGAAGAACAGTCTTTGCCAGAGGCGGAACTCGTCCAGTGCATTTGGACAGGCCTTATAAGTTCCGTCGAGTGGAGTGCACGTCCCGATCAACATGAAGGGTTGATCATTAAGGAGGTCGCGGTCCGTACACTCCTCCCGCTCAACTTGTCATAAGCTCCGCAGTTACTGAGTCCACCGTCGTCTGTCGCGTTTTTGTGTTTCCTTCCTTTGCAGAGATTTGCCGAAATTCTCGAACCGTTCTGTAACAACCCAAAGACGGAAGTTACGCTCATCAACACGGTACAAGTGTACTGTTACGAAGATACCCGGGTCATGAAATCTTTCCCACAAATAGTGAAGGTCCGTTTCAGTCATGTATTTTTGCCTTTTTGAAGTTCCTTTCGTCTCATCGGAGTTGGGGGATTCGTAGACCCTGTACAACAAGGACTGTGTTTCCGACCAGGCCATCATCTACTGGTACCAGAAGGGGGCCAAGACGCATGGCAAACAGCATTTCTTGAAAGCCGCGGAACCTTTGGTGAAGGTACGTGGCAGGGTCTCAATGCACTAGGCCTCCGGTGCTTACTTTTCGCGTTCAGTTCCTGCAAGAACAGGAGGAAGATGAAAGCGAAGGAGAGTGAAATTCCTGAAGGCGACCTCTAGATTCCGAGCCCCAAGCACCGAGCAAATAGAAAGCTCCGCACCATTCAGATTCCAGAACCGAAGATCAAACCCGGCCCCTTGTAATCCGATCATACACCTACCGATGTGACGTGTACCTGTATTTGTGGATCCTTTCGCTCCCTCTGTTGTTGTTGGACCGTTTTTCTTCTTCCTCGCTCTCCATACGTATACGAGTACATGACTTTACAAAACGTCAATGGAAAACAGGCATTCAGACATCATCAAGAGGGTGACTGAGCGAGAGGGTGGGAATAAAATGCATACAAGATACTTTTGGAACGGAAGGGGGCGGGCATTATGACAAACGGAGAACGCAAGGTGAGAATGAAAGCAATAGGCAAACATTTCGAGGCGAGGTGAAGTCGTCTCCGAGAGCGAACGGTAATTTCTAGAGTTACACGAGAGAGAGAGCTCACCGAGCCTCAGGCATCTGTGGAAACCCTCTATTCCACCCGTTCGGATTACCAAGCTGCAAAAAGACGCTATCGGACCCGTTCGCGGGCAATCCCAAATCCGTCAAGTTCTGCTCTTGTATCCACACCGGCAAACTCGAAGGACTGATCAATCCCCAATCCGACGGCCAATTTGACCCTAGTTCCTCGACAGTGAACGGACCGGTAACGGGAGACTGAGAGGTCGACCCTCCCGCTGTTCTGGGTGTGGATGTTTGGAATGATCCAGATGCTACGAGAAGGTTCTCTGGAGGTTGTCCTCCAGCCGGGTTGGGTATCGGCTGATTACCGGGAGCGTTGTTGTTTGGGGCCAGCCCAATCTTCCGACGGAGGTTGGCGAGCATCACCCTGAGCGTGATGGCGTATCTCTCCGCGGCGACGTCGCTCAACAACTGAACGAGCTGTTCTACCTGACCCGTGATCGAGCCCAAATCCAAATCCGCGGGGAACATATGCGCCATCTTCAGCAAGAACAAGGCGCTGAACGCGGTCATGACGAGGCTGTCGTGAACGGCGTATCGTAACGCGGCTCGGTAAGTTGGGGAATTCAACAAATTAGAGAGGCAGTTCGAAGCCGCTTCTTTCCCTTGGAACGCTAGCTCACGCTGCTCGAAAGGCATCTTGTCCCATGAGACCCCGCGCAAGGCGACGCATACAAGCCATAGCTTTGCGTAGTGAAGTTCTCCAGCGAGGATTATCCGTGGGAGTGATTCCTCGTCCATGGTTTTTCCTGGTCGCGAAAGGATTAGATGGTTCTCCAAATGACTCCAAAAAAACTCGTACGATGCAACTCGTCACATTCCGTATACCAGTTATCCAGCGAGGCGCTTGCTCGACGAATTATCGCAAGCGAACTGTGGTTGAGAGGTCCGTTAAGAGGTGCCAAGGTCTCGTAGATTTGAGCTGCACGAGATTCGGAGACACGTGAGATAACCGACAGGGGAGGTTGGTAACACGAGTACTCACTCTTTTGGGCGACGAGGTCAACCAGGGAGACGAGTCTGACATCCGTGGGGGAAGCCATGGGATGGTTCAAAAGGACTCGACTGAGTCTGACGCAATTCTCGTCGCGGAGAATGATTGGACGTCCTGTACCCAAACTCATCCTATGCATTGTCGTCAGTTCTGAAGAAAACGTGCAGATTCCAGAACAACGAACTGATGATCAAACCAATATAGGCACAGCCAGATTCTAGCGGAAACAACTAGGGAGTTCCGTTGAGCGATGGTACGGCGTCACACGACCGGTAAAGTCGTACCCAAGTTCCTATCCTCTTCCTCCGTGCGCTTCTTTTCATGTTCAGAGTCGACGGCTAACTTCTCCAATGCGCGGTTCAATCCCAGGTCAAGCGCCATGCGCATCGCGTGTCCGCTAGGTAACCACCCGTTCGTACTCCAAGCTGCGAGGAGGAGCATGCCTTGTACCGCTTCCTTCCTTACAATCGGCCCGAACAACGAAGAGCGGGCAATGCCCTGCGCCTCATTGAGGCATTTGTAGAAGGTAGGGTTTAGAGGTCCATTCCCACTGCGAATTTTGGCTGCGACTGCGAGAATCGAGTCGAAGGTCCAGGGGGTGCGTTCCATCAAGCTCTCGAACGTGTCGTAGGAGGGATCGAAAATCGGGATGAAGAGGTGACACCCTGAGAAGAAGCTGTAGGAATTTCAGTTTTTGGGAAATATATACACGATGGGAAGGCCAACATGTGGTAGAGTTCTCTGGCTTCCGTTTCCGTGACCAGACCCTGTGTGCATAAACCTCATTAGTCGATGAAGGAAAATAGGAGGCTGGATGTCTCAACCTTTTCAACGACGTGAGGGAATGCATTACATGGGATTGGCTCAGCCCTCTTCTTCTTGCGTACCCTGATATGGTTGAAAAGGTATGGAGGTGCTTAGAATGTCGACATTGACATACCTGGGCGAGAGTTCTGGTGCATTAGCCGCTTCTACTGCAGCGTTTGCGAGACCCTGGAGCGCTTCAATCGGAGCGTTAAGCGTGGACCTTGGAAAACCATCCTCTGATTGGCTTTCATCATCCGATGGCGCGTTGCTCGAAACGATGCCGTATGTGGCATATTTGTGTGGCTGGGGCGGCGTGAATGAATTGTCAGTCAAGAGGTGGGATCTCCCCGTACCGGTGCTGCGAACCCGGGTAAAGATGGGAACTGCGGTCGCGGTGAGAGTGGACGTTGTCCAAACTCTACGCCTGGAGATGGTTGGGCGACGTGTCCATGCGGAAGAACGGGGGAGTAAGGGAGTGATGGTTGAGAACCTCCGGATACAACGGCCAAAATACGGTCCAAGGTTGTTTGCATGCCAATCATGTGGCTCTGCATTACCTACGACCATTAATATGAGCCGGGCAGAAATTTGTTGTGGGGAGAATGAGGACATACGAGGTATTGACCCTCGAGACGGGACAGTCGTCTGTCGTCTCTGATCAACGGTAAAATTTTGGGCGGAAAGCAGGAAGGCTTACTCGATGCTGGGAGCTGGGCTAGCTTGGACATTTTTCTTCTCTGGCTTTTCGAAAATGCAGGGTGTGCCGTTGATTTGGCATCGACGACATGGAGGCTAGGGCCGGGCCGGGGTGGAACGGTTAGCGGCTCGCATTCCAGGAAACATTAAAGCTGATGGTGCACCTCGCCTTCACAACGGTTCTTCCCCTTACGACAGGCAGTACACGCCCGGGCACCGCGCTTCGGGATGTGCACTGGCTGAGGCGGGACTTGGGCAACGTCGAGCTGAGCGTCCATGGGCGGATGGTTCATGTCGTGTTGGACAAACTGCTGTGGACGTTGTGGACCTCCGTTTACTCCGTTCCCGTTGACGGGAATGCTGTCTGTGCGACGTCGCTTTTGAGGGTTCTGACCTACACTCGTCGGCTGCATGAACGTCGGGGTAGGGGCTGTATGGCCAGAGTAGGCAGGTGACCTCACGGTGCTCTGCATCGTCGCGCGCTGTGGTGTCCGGTGTTGGCTCACGGTCAGCAAGGTTATCCAGTGAGTACGAGTGGCTGCTGTGCTCTCTATTTGTCTATCTATTTCTTTTTTTAATCACACGCTTGAGCCGCACGACAATCAGCTTGGCCGCTCGTCAAACGTGGGTCCATCCGAAGCCACCTCAGTGCCCGTGTACCTGGTATGCTGACCATTCGTGCGAAGATTCGTAAAATTAGGTGTAAATCATATCCCTCTCTTTCCCAACCCTCGATGCCATGGAAAACGAACGCATTGGATGGGCGTGGTTTTGCTGGATGCCGGACTGAGACCCAAGTCATTTTCCCGTAACCGTGGGAATAATTTCTAGTTTAGGAATGATTTGTAACTCCGCCCAGTCGCTGTCTACGCTGAATCCACAAACACACCGCTCTCTCTTTGTGTCTTTCCACACCCCCTTCCACCCGTCAGCCTACCCCCATCCTCAGTTCATGGAACAGCGAAAACGACCACACATTGAAGGCTCTGAAACTGTTTATCCCAAGAAGAGGGTCGCGTTGGACTCAAACGGAACACCCAGTCATATGAATGGTGTCAATAATCCGGACGAACCGAAGGATGGCGATAACCTCGAGGTACGGGATCTACCTTGTTACCGGACGCATGCATGACTCTAAATTAAACCGCCCTAGATGTTCCGCAAGGAGGCCATCTTCCGTCGTATGAGGTATTATTCAAGGGAGAGCGAAAGGTGTCAAATAAGAATCGTCGATTTGGAGCGTCAGAAGTTAAAGTGTGAGGCAGGCCTCGCGGCCATGGAAACATGCTGGCAACAGGTAAAAACCCTCCGCGACGCAAACGTTCAACCACTAACCGAATCATCTGAAGCTCATTGATGTCATTGGGTCCTTGGTGCAGCCAGAACAACTCCCGTCAATCCAACTGGACACGAGGCGTGCGTTCCCCATAAGATCACCCTCGGTCGCCTATGCTCACATTTTCACAGAGATTTTTGATTTGTCCCAGCATATCTCCAACGATTCTGAAGACATGAACTACCTGGCTGAGGCATTCAACTCGAAGCTCAAGGCAACAGAGAAATTAGTCTCGGCTTTCATTTCCATCTGTGGGAAGGGCACCGCTGGCTTTCAACAGGAGGATTTGTTGTTAAAGTATCATGCAGCCCAGAGCGAGGTACGTCCTGCATCCTCCACACCTATTAGTTGATGTTGAGTTTCAACCTGTTCAGGCAAAAAGCCTTCATTCGCAACTTTCCCTATTACGATCCCAGCTCTCGGAAGCGACGACGCAAAAGGAACGCTACCTCAACGACCTCGTGCTGGCCCAGTCACGCGTCGATCGGCTCAGCAGCAAGACCATTCAGGCTATGGCTCCATCCCCGAAACTCAACGGAGATACTGTCCAAAATAACGAGTCTGATACAGAAGTCAAGACCGAGAACAAACCGTCCTCTCCTCCAGTGAGTCGTCACGGTTAACTGTTGGAGAGGCTCGGCCGCTGATGAACCTCGAATGAATACCCTATGTAGGTCAAACCGGATTCTCCTGTCCATGATGTTGCTCCTGACTCTGAAGAGGCAGAAGAAGCTCTTGAGGCCAAACAAAAGGAGCTTGACGACCTCCAAGCTAGGTACGATCAGCTGCAAGACAAAGTTTTGGAGTTTGAGAAGCAGGTTGGTTGTTTCGTGATCACCGAGGGCTATACTCATCTACCACCCAGCAAACTGCGCCGTCAGAGGCTTTCATCTCAAAATCCCCACACTATGTGCTTCTCCTGTCTCATGCGTCAAAACTCGAGTTTGATGTTAGACGTGGGGGGAAAAAACTCTCGGAGATGACCACAGAGCTTGAAGTGCTGCGTAAGGAAAGAAAGGAGTTAGAGATCATCTTCACTGTGCGCACCAAACCGATCATCGTGTTCGCGCTTGGCAGCCTGATGGAACCTACAGACTTCCAAGGAGCAAGAGTTCGCCGAAGTCGTCTCCAGGCTCAAGAAGCGTGACGTTGACAATGCCAGGTTGCGAGAACAGAGGGATCAACTACAGGCCGAACTCACGGAACGTAAACATATCGAATCTGTCAAGCTTAGCTCTGCAAACGAGATGAAAGTGCTGGCGGAATCTAGATCGGTATGTTGGAACTGACATAGGCGGGGTTTTGGAGCTGACATTGTCTAGGAGCGAATTGCTGTACTACAGTCCGAGCTACGCAGGTTGAGAGCACGGCTGGCGGCGCAGACGGGCGATGAGGACTTGATGAGCTTCATTCTAAACCAACCGGATGCGGATGTCAACTACATCCAGGATTTGAAGACCCGCCTCGAGTGAGTTTAATATTCCGGTTTATTCGTGAATCTCGCCGACCGAACCCACCATAGGCAGTCCGAGGCAATGGTCAAAGGTTTCCAAGACTCCCTCCTCGCTCTTCAAACACAGGACTTGGATTCTGCGAAGTGTCTGGAGGCTGAAGCTGCTGCTCGGATCCAGGTTGCCCAGCTACAGAAACAGCTCGAATCTTACCGGAATATTTACGGGCAGGCAGGTGACACATCGAAGCAGCTCGATGAGAAAGAGTCGGATTTGAAAAAACTGCGGCTGCAAGTGACCCAACATATGCAAACTGAAACAGCCTTATACACCGAGCTGGAGAGGCTGTCCGCTGCTTGGGAAGCCTTGGACAAAGAGGTTAAGAACAAATTGTTTGATTTGGCCACCATAGAGGATCGCTTGAGCAAGAGCGCCATCGAGGTATCCTCAATCTCTTTTTTTTTCTGAGATGAGTGCCTGATTTCCGCGTATTCAGAAAGCAAAATCTGAGAACAAGTTCTATTCTGCGATGCGAGACAAAGAAGCCATCGAGAATGAGCGGAAGAACCTCATTAGGAACCTAGAAAAACAGGCCAAGGTTGTGGAGAGGTTGATGGCTTCTGAGAGGAGTTTGCGGGATCAACTCGTTCGTCATCTCACCCACTTTGTCGCGATTTTTCAACTCAAACTCTTCCAGAACACCCGTGACCAATCAGTTCAAGTGATGCAGGAAGTAATAGACGTTCACATCGCATCCATTCAGGGCCTCACTACTGAGAAACTGGACGCTGATACCCGTTCCAAGGCGGATCTACGGAAGGCTGAAGATGTACGATCTTCCACCACCGTTTCTACGCGATTTCTAACGTTTGTTTCCCAAGATCTGTTCGAAGTGGATTGAGCAGGTCAAGCTCACTGAGAAGTACAAGTCCGAAGTATCGAGACTCGAAGCCGCACTGGCGAGGAAGAAGTTGGAACTGGACCGACAGAGTAAAGCAAAGAGCGCCCCGACGTCGGTTAAGGAGGCTCAGCTCCAGGGAGAGGTAGACAAGTGCATGAGCTTGTTAAAGTGCTCGACGTGCAAATTGAACCTAAGAACGACAGTTTTGACGAAGTGCATGCACAGTAGGTTTTCCCTTTCTGATATGCCGCATGGGTGATTGTCTTACAGCTTCTCTCTTAGCATTCTGCAAACAATGTGTGGACGCTCGATTATCCACAAGACAGCGGAAGTGCCCAGCGTGCAACCTCGCGTTCGGGCAGGGGGACGTTCAGCAGCTTTACTTCCAGTAAACGGATATTTATCTTGACTGGCGTTTCGCTACTTTATGTCCTCTCTTTTGTATGCCTGGCGTTCTACTCCTTCTCTCTTCCTTACCATACTTACGGCCCATTATTCCTTACTATCTCACTCCACTACTTTATGGCTCTTTATTACACCCCCCATGTCAAAGAAACGGATCCCATCTTATGAACTGTCGGACCTCGGATTATAGACTGCATTCCCCATAAATGGAGTACAGAGAGTATTGGATTACTAGCAGAACGAAGGAAAGCGCATAGGATATTAACGCTTGACCCATGCGTACTGTGGGGTGCAGATAGGTGAGAACAGAAGCGCAGGCTCGTGAGGAGTGGGGAACGTACACGCTTGCGAGCCTTGGCCAAGCCAGTCTTTTTGCGCTCCACCGTACGCGGATCACGCCTGGTCAGTTTAGCTGTTGTGACTGTGAGAAAGCAGGAA
>Ga0307514_10006371_pt1 | contig 10295 bp, 10 predicted proteins | sample 16_EM_MG_FD_203088 | JGI IMG/M metagenome (GOLD analysis project Ga0307514, IMG submission 203088) | Populus trichocarpa ectomycorrhiza microbial communities from riparian zone in the Pacific Northwest, United States - 16_EM | ecosystem: Host-associated > Plants > Roots > Unclassified | place... | reverse complement strand
CGGTCAGTGGCTCGTCCGTGGTCGTCGGGGGCTGGGCGGTGTGGCCGGACTCGCCGGCGACATCCGTGAACCTCGCGGTGCAGGTCGGGGCATCCTGGTATGGTGCGGCGGCCGCGCTGCCGAGCGCAGCCGCGCAGTCAGCGGTGCCAGGCGTTGGCCCGAACCACGGGTTCTCGTCGACGATCCCCGTCGGGGCCGGAACGCACCAGGTGTGCCTGTGGACCTCGCAGCCGTCTGGAGGGGCAACTCTTGTCGGCTGTCGATCAGTTCGGGTCTTCTGAGCGTGGGCAATAGACTCGCCGTATGAGCGACGGATTCCCGGGCGACGGCAAGCCGAAGATCTCGACCGCTCGCATCGCCATCTGGATCGCGGTCGGCGCGGTTGGCCTCTACTTCGTGATCAGCGGGCTCGTCGGCGCGCTCTCCTAGGCCTCGCGCGGTTTGAGCCGCACATTCGGTAACTCCGGTGCGGGGAGGGCAGCGCTGGGGTACTCCGCGATCGCGCCGAATGGGCCAGAGGCGGTGCCACCCCCGATCACGTCGGACTGCCACTCCGCGCGATAGGCAACGATCTCGTCGTGGCTTCGGCCGATGAAGTTCCACCACATGACGATGCTCTCGCCGAAAGGGGCGCCGCCTATGAGGAGAGCCCTGGCGCCGTCATGGCCCGCGGTGAGCGTGAGCGCAGAGCTGCCGGTCTCGCGGAACGCGAGGTGCGACAGCGCGACCTCGTCGCCGTCGATCGACAGGGTGCCGCGGTCGAGCAGGATGCCGTGCTCGAAGCCGGGCTCGACCGGCAGCTCGACGCTCGCGAGTGGCGGAAGGTCGAGCTGCGCGCCGACGATGGGGCTGAACGCGGTCGCCGGCGACGAGCTGCCGGCGAGCGTGCCGAGGAAGACGTGCAGCGTCGCCTCACCGAGGCGCACCGGCTGCGGGGCATAGTGCTCGAAGAACGGCGGGCGATCCCGCTGCGCATCGGGTAGGGCCACCCAGAGCTGCGCGCCGTGCAGCACGGTCGTCGCGTCGGTCGAGACCTCGGAGTGCTGGATGCCCCTCCCGGCCGTCATGAGGTTGAGCTCGCCCGGCCGCACCATCGCGTGGCGGCCCGCGGAGTCGCGGTGCTCGATCTCGCCGGCGAACAGCCAGCTCACCGTCTGCAAGCCGGTATGCGGATGCGGCGGAACGGTCATGGCGCCAGGCCCGTCCACGGGATCCGGTCCGTAGTGGTCGACGAAGCACCACGGCCCGATGAGGCTGCGCTGCCGCTGGGGAAGGGTGCGCCGAACGGTCAGGGCTCGCGGTCCGCCGAGTGGTACGTCGCGAGGCTCGAGCATCACGGTGCTCGAGCCGGTCGAGACGACGACGACCTCGTCGGGCTCCGGGTCGAGGTTGCTCATGGGGGAATCCTAAACTGGGGTGATGGTCACCCGAGCGCGAATCCTCCGGGCCGCGCTGTGGGTAGCGGTGGCCGCCGTGTGCGTCGCCCTCGTCGTCCTTGGCGTGAGCGGCATGATCGTGAAGGGCATGTGATGGATCGCCGCACCTCCCGCCTCATCATGACGGTCACCCTCGTCGGCATCCTCATCGTGATCGCCATCGTGACTTTCACGCGCTGAAGCCCCGCAATCCCCACTGCCCCAAGGTGATCGCCGCCAGTACGCTGACGCCATGTCTCGTTTCCGCGGAGCCGTGCTCCTCGTGCCGTTGGTGCTCGCGCTGGCCGCCTGCACTCCCGTGCCGCCTTCTCCCTCTGACAGCCAAAGCCAGAGCCCGAAGCCAACGGCAACCGTCACGGCCGAGCCGCAGGATGACGAGTCGCCCGCGGTCGACGGGCCTGTCGACCCGCAGAGCTACCTGCTGGAGGGAGCCCTCAACGAGGATCCCGACGGCGACGGCTTCTGGTCGGCCCACTACGGCTTCTACTTTGAGCCGAGCAAGAGCGCACGGTGCGACATCCACATCTTCTCTGGTGACGACCCCGAGATGAGCTGCTCGATCGTGCCGGGCAACGAGTCGAAAGTCACGTACGACCTCCCGGTGGGCGCCCAGTGCGACGACACGACGGCCGGCCCGTTCGACGGGTACACCCTCGCACTCGGGTCGAAGGGGCTATCCCCCGCCCGCGCCGGCTTCATCTACTGCCAGGAATCGGCCGATGGCCCCGCCCCCTTCGCGGCCGAGACGAAGACCCTCGGCGAAGGGCAGTCCATCACCGTCGAGCCCTTCGGCTGTGTCGTCACCGGTGAGACGGTCGGGTGCTCCTTCACCGACGACTCCGGATCGATCACCTTCGGGCTCCACTCCGCGGCGCACGCAGGGTGACTGGCGTACCGGACGTGTCGGGCCCTGCCCCGCGGCTCGACGCCCTGACCGGAATCCGGTTCGTCGCTGCTATCGCGGTGTTCAACGCGCACGTGATACCGCCGGCCGACGGTCCTGCGATTCTCGCGACCGTCTCGCTCGCCGGCCACGACTGGATGACGATGTTCTTCATCCTGTCGGGCCTCATCCTGGTCTGGAACTACGACGCCGTCATCGGCGATCGTCTCACCGGCCCTGGGCTCCGCACCTACTACGTGGCACGCCTGGCTCGCATCTATCCGCTCTACCTGCTGGCGCTGGCGCTCGCGGTCATTCCGTCGGTGACCTCGGGCGCCGACGTCGCGGGCCTGCTCACCGACCCGCGGTTCTGGCAGCACGTGGTCGCGCTGCAGACCTGGAGCGGCGACCTGTCCGTCGCCTACGGGTTCAACCCGCCGGCCTGGTCGATCGGAGTCGAGTTCTTCCTCTATGCCCTGTTTCCTCTGCTGCTGGTTGCGATCCGGCCGATCCGGCAGTCTCCCCGCGCGCTTGTCGCCGTCGCTGCCGCCGCGATCCTCGTGGCGGTGGCGATCACCCTCGTTCTCGTCGTCGCCGGTCTCGCCGAACTGCCGAGAACCGATCCTCACTCGGCGCACCGATGGATCTACCGCACGCCGCTCACACGCATTCCCGACTTCGTGCTCGGCATGAGCCTCGGCTACCTGATCATGCTGTCCCGTTCGCGGTCGATGAAGCGGGTCGGCGTCGTGGTGCAGGGCATCGGCGCGGCGCTCGTGGTCGGGTCGATGCTCATCGCCCCCCTCGTCGAGTCGGTCTGGTCGCTCGACGTCGCGGCGATGATCCCGTTCGCGCTCGTCATGCTCGGGCTGGTGTGGGCACCGCGGACGGGGCTCGCACGCCTGCTGTCAACCAGGCTGTGCGTGTTCCTCGGCGAGGTGTCGTTCGCCTTCTACCTCCTCCACGTCCTGGTCATCTCGGCCGTGGGCCAGCCGCGAGGCGACGGCGTTGTGGCCTGGGCCGCGAGCTGGATCGCCGCATTCGCCCTCACCCTCTTCGCGGCGGCCGGTGCCCACATGCTCGTCGAGCGACCGGCACGCGTCGCCATTCGAGCTGCCCTCGACCGCAGGGCGAAAACGGCCCCGCCTCCGACATAGAGTTAGACCGTGGACAACGAACTATGGACGGGCGTGCTCTACGCCCTCGCGCCGACCGTTCTCATCGGGCTGCTGTTCTGGTTCATCATGCGCGCCATCATCCGCTCCGACCGCACCGAGCGCGAGGCCTACGCGAAGATCGAGGCAGAGGAGCGCGCCAAGCGCTCAGCGAGTCGCGAGAGCGCCGTCTAGCTCCTCGAGCAGACGGTCGGCGTCGGCGAGGCTGAACGGCAGCGGCGGTCGGATCTTCAGGATGTCGTTGCCGACCCCTGATGCCGCGATCAGCACCCGCCGGCGGCGCATCGCATTCACGACGCCAACCGCCACGTCGGATCCGCCCTCGAGTTCGACCCCGATGAACAGTCCGGCGCCGCGCACATCGCGGATCGAGTCGTGCCCGAGCGAACGGAGACCGGTGAGCAGGTGCTGCCCGACGACACTCGCGTTGTGCTGCAGCCGCTCGTCACGCAGCACGTCGAAGGTCGCCTGTGCGGCGGCGATGGAAACCGTGTTGCCGCCGAAAGTGTTGAAGTAGCGCGCTGAGGCGGCGAAAGCATCCACCAGTTCCCGCCTCGCCATCACGGCGGCAACCGGATGGCCGTTGGCCATGGGCTTGCCGACGGTGACGATCTCCGGGTCGAGACCGTGGCGCTCGAATCCCCACAGGTGGCTGCCGAGACGGCCGAAGCCGGGTTGCACCTCGTCGGCGATGAGCACGCCGCCGGCGGCCCGCACGGCGGCGGTCGCCTCGGCGAGGCCGGCGACATCCGATAGAACGCCGTCGGAGGCAAGGATGGTGTCGATCACGAGCGCAGCCGGCCGCAGCCCATGAGCGGCGAGGTCGTCGATCGCAGCGCGCACCCCGGCAGCGAGGTCGAAAGGGTCGACCGTGCGCGTCCACGGAGCGAGCGACTCCAGCCCGCCGAGCGACGGCGAGATCGCCGCCACCTCGGTGGTGACCCCGTGGTACGCGTTGCCTGTCACGATGACCCCGGCGTTGCCCGTCGCGAGCTTCGCGATCTTCAGGGCGAGGTCGTTGGCCTCCGACCCGGTGCAGGTGAACATCATCGTGTCGACGCTGCTTGGCAAGGTCGCGAGCACCTGTTCTGCGTACTCGACGATGCCGGCCTGCAGGTACCGCGTGTGCGTGTTGAGGGTCGCGGCCTGCTTCGCGATCGCGGCGACGACCCGGGGATGCGCGTGGCCGACCGATGGCACGTTGTTGTACGCATCGAGGTACTCGACTCCGTCGGCGTCCCACAGTCGGGTGCCGAGCCCGCGCACGAACTGCACCGGCTCGTCGTAGAACAGGCGGTAGGCCGGGCCGAGCACCCGCTCGCGGCGCTCGATGAGGGCAGTGGTCTCCGCGTTCTCCAGCGGTGCGCCGTCGTAGTACGTTGCCGGACCTGCCATCACATCTCCTCGAGATGGGCCGCGAGGGCGCGCCAGTTCTGCTCTGCACTCGCCACAGCAGAGTCACGAAATCCGGGGTTGCCACGGGAGAGCGCGAGGTTGATCAGGATGCGCTGGGCGAATCGCGCGGCAATCAGGCCGGGCAACGCCGAGCGCTCCGCGTCCGTCACGGGCACCACCCGTTCGAAGCCCTCGACGAACGGGCCCGTGTCGACGATGCCGAGCGGCGATCGAAGGTAGCTGAGCGCGACGGCGAGGTCGACGATGCGCGCGGTGTGCACCACATCCCCGAAGTCGAGCACACCCGTGACGTAGCCGGGGCTGGTCGGGTCGACGAGCACGTTGCCAGGGTGGAAGTCATTGTGGATGACCTGCTGGGGCAGCGCTGCGATCGCCACCGGGTCGGCGAGATCGAAGGCGAGGTCGATTTCCGGCCACGGCGCTTCCTCGCGCAGCGGCTCCACGAGGTGCAACCGGGCTGCATCCCAGACGAAGTCGCGGTGCGCGGCGGGGTGGTCGAAGGTCGAGAGGGCGCTCGACAGGAGGCCGAGGGTCTCGCCGAGCAACTCGAGCTGGCCGGGGTTCGGAACGGCATCGAAGACCGGGATGCCGGGAAGCCAGGTGAGCAGGCGTGCGACCCGCCCATCCACTACCGGTTCCACCTCGCCCGTGCGGTTGAGCAGCACGCGCTGCAGCGGGAGCCGAGGCTCCAGCTCCGCGGCGAACGACATCGCCGCCGTCTGCAGGTTCACGTACAGCGGGTCATCGGCGGGGTGCGCAACCTTGAGCACGAACTCGTGCTCCCCCGTGGTGACGTGGAAGCTGTCGTCGCGCTCTGTGTCGAGGCGCTCGAGCACGGCATCCTCGATGCCCCAGTGTTCGGCGAGGATGCCGCTCGCGGCAGCATCGGACAGTCGCGCGAAGGGGGCGGCGATCTCCATGCCGCCAGCGTACTTTCATCGAGTCAGTCGGTGACCAGCAGCTCGCCGACCTCGCAGTCGAGCGCCTCGCAGATGGCGCGTAGCGTCGAGAACCGGATCGCCCTCGCCCGATCGTTTTTGAGAACGGAGAGGTTGACGATGCTCACGCCAACGAGCTCGCTCAGTCGGGTGAGCGTCATGCCCCGTGCCTCGAGCAGCTCGTCGAGCCGACAGTGGATGCCGGTGTCCTCCTCCTGCTCCGCCGGCGCCATCAGACGAGCCCCTCGGTGTCGCGGCGAAGCCGCTCGCCGATCTGGAATCCCGCTCCGATGGCTCCCAGCGCGAGCGCGACGATCGGCTGGGTGAGGTCGGTGCTGAACAACACCCCGTCATAGCTGTACTCGCTGACGGCAGAGAGCGCGCCATTCACCGACATCGTCGTGAACAGCGAGCCGACGGCCCAGCCCGCGATGACGGTGCCGGCCCCAGCGAAGATGATGCGGGTCGTGCTTCGGTGGAATGCCCGACCACGGGCGAGGTTCCAGCAGAACAGACAGAGCAGCACGATGGAGGCGAGCAGAGCCAGCCCGACGACGATCGGCTCGGCGACGAGCGCGAACTGGGTTGCTGGGGCGGGGTGTGGCACGATCACCGTCGCCTGGTCGACGTCGACCGTGACGAGGGCGCCATCCGGGCCGATCGGAAGCTTCGCGCTCTCCCCGATGAACGGCACGAGCACTGGCACGTGTCGGCCGGGTGCGACCTCCAGCAGGCGGCCGACCGTGGTCCAGAGCACAGCGGCAGCGCCGATGGCCCCGAGCACGATCGTCAGGTACATGCCTACTCGGTCAGAGCGGCTCAGGGATGAGGTCGTGGTGTCCATGTCCATCCTTATCGTTATTCGTTATTATCGACAAGCGTTAACATACGCACAACCATGTGTCCCCGCAAGTGGCGATACCGGCCCATGTCGTCGCTCGGTACCGTGAGCACATGAAGCGACACGCAGCCCTTGCTCTTGGCGTAGTGCTAGCCGCGACGCTCACCGGGTGCTCAGCGATCACGGCCGTCGGCGAGCAGACCGGCATCGACCTCGCCCTGACGGGACTCGTCTCCTCTCTCGAGTCGGACCACGGCGTCACAGCGGTGACTACCAAGAACATGGATGCCGACTACCGATTCAGCGTGACCGTGACCATCGAGGCGTTGCCGGTCGACAAGCGCGCCGATGTGATCACCGCCGTCGACGAGGTACTCGGCGGCAGCGCGTTCGGCAGCGCGTCCGCGAACCTGTGGATAGGGCCCGGAGACTATCCCGTGTTCTCCCAGTCTGTCTTCGGCGAGGACACCCTTGCTCGTGACCTTGAGTACTGGTCTGCGGTCGAGGAGGCTGTCGGCCCGGTGAGCTTCGGGATTTACGAAGACCCAGACGGCGACGGGCCTCGCACCAGAACACGGGGCGTCAGCCTGCCAACCGCGATGGACTACTCCGCTCTCGTGGGAATCGAGCTCGACCCAACCGCGCTGGATTCGTGGGGCTCGCTGGGGGTGTCGGCGGTTGGCACCCTCCCCGGGTCGGAGGCCGCTAACGCGCTGGCAGTGGTTTCGGCAGACATTCCGTTGCGCGACTACGCGGACCCTGGCCAGCCGATCGGGCTGAGCCTTGACTGGACCGAGCCAGACGCAGCCCAGTGGACGGTGACATCGGGGAGCCTGCCGGATGACGCGAGCAACCCGACCGCGTCAACGGACTGGCCCGCTGTCGTTGATGCGGCGGGGAAGATAGCCGCCAGCGGCATCCGCAATTCGCACTTCGCGTACTTCAGCGACTTCGGGGCGGGCGGCGTCGTTTTCTTCGGCGATTGCATGGTCGACCTCGCAGTCGGTCCCGTCGACGCGGACCTGTTTGACGGCCTCGTGGCGGCGGGCGTCGCCATGCCCGCTGGCTCGGCTCCCGGCTGGTGTTCAGGCGGGTAACGCCCACGGCGAACAGGGGAGTATTGGAGCAGGCCTCCTCGTTACTCTCTTTATATCGGCGCCCCACCTGCAGCGCCTAAGGAGTGAAGATGTTCGAGAGATTTACCGACAGAGCCCGTCGTGTCGTTGTGCTGGCCCAAGAAGAGGCCAAGATGCTCAACCACAACTACATCGGCACAGAGCACATCCTGCTCGGCCTCATCCACGAGGGCGAGGGTGTCGCGGCCAAGGCGCTCGAGTCGCTCAACATCTCGCTCGACGCCGTGCGCGAGCAGGTACAAGACATCATCGGCCAGGGCCAGCAGCAGCCGACGGGCCACATCCCGTTCACGCCGCGTGCCAAGAAGGTGCTCGAGCTGAGCCTGCGCGAGGCCCTGCAGCTCGGCCACAACTACATCGGCACAGAGCACATCCTGCTCGGCCTCATCCGCGAGGGCGAGGGTGTTGCAGCGCAGGTGCTCGTCAAGCTCGGCGCCGACCTCAACCGGGTGCGCCAGCAGGTCATCCAGCTGCTCTCCGGCTACCAGGGCAAGGAGGCCGTTGCTGTCGGCGGTAATGACGCAGCCCCCGACAAGGGCAGCCAGATCCTCGACCAGTTCGGCCGCAACCTCACCCAGGCTGCGCGCGACGGCAAGCTCGACCCGGTGATCGGTCGCGAGAAGGAGATGGAGCGGGTCATGCAGATCCTCTCCCGCCGTTCGAAGAACAACCCCGTTCTCATCGGCGAGCCAGGCGTCGGCAAGACCGCCGTCGTCGAGGGCCTCGCCCAGGCGATCGTCAAGGGTGATGTGCCGGAGACCCTGAAAGACAAGCAGCTCTACTCGCTCGACCTCGGCTCGCTCATCGCCGGCAGCCGCTACCGCGGTGACTTCGAGGAGCGACTCAAGAAGGTGACGAAGGAGATCCGCACGCGCGGCGACATCATCGTCTTCATCGACGAGATCCACACCCTCGTTGGTGCGGGTGCCGCCGAGGGCGCGATCGACGCGGCCAGCATCCTCAAGCCGCTTCTCGCCCGCGGTGAGCTGCAGACGATCGGTGCGACCACGCTCGACGAGTACCGCAAGCACTTCGAGAAGGATGCCGCGCTCGAGCGCCGCTTCCAGCCCGTGCAGGTGCACGAGCCCACCATTCCCCACGCGATCAACATCCTCAAGGGACTCCGCGACAAGTACGAGGCGTTCCACAAGGTCTCGATCACGGATGGCGCCCTCGTCTCGGCCGCGAACCTCGCCGACCGCTACGTGAGCGACCGCTTCCTTCCCGACAAGGCGATCGACCTGATCGACGAGGCCGGCGCACGCCTTCGCCTCTCGATCCTGTCCGCTCCGCCGGAGCTGCGCGAGTTCGACGAGCGCATCGCCGCCGTGCGCGGCCAGAAGGAGTCGGCGATCGAGAACCAGGACTTCGAGAAGGCCGCGTCGCTGCGCGACCAGGAGAAGACCCTGCTCGGCGAGCGCCTTCAGCTCGAGAAGAAGTGGAAGGCCGGCGACGTCGGAGCGAGCGGAACGGTGGATGAGGGACTCATCGCCGAGGTGCTCGCCCAGGCAACGGGCATCCCCGTCTTCAAGCTCACCGAGGAGGAGTCGAGCCGGCTCATCTTCATGGAGAAGGCGCTGCACATGCGCGTCATCGGCCAGGAGGAAGCCATCTCGGTTCTCGCCAAGACGATCCGCCGCACCCGCGCCGGCCTCAAGGACCCGAAGCGCCCGAGCGGCTCGTTCATCTTCGCCGGACCAACCGGTGTCGGTAAGACCGAGCTCGCCAAGGCTCTCGCCGAGTTCCTGTTCGACGACGAGAACGCCCTCATCTCCCTCGACATGTCCGAGTACGGCGAGAAGCACACGGTCTCGCGACTGTTCGGTGCCCCTCCCGGATTCGTCGGATTCGAGGAGGGCGGCCAGCTCACCGAGAAGGTGCGCCGCAAGCCGTTCTCCGTCGTGCTGTTCGACGAGATCGAGAAGGCACACCCCGACATCTTCAACTCGCTCCTCCAGATTCTGGAAGAGGGACGACTGACGGATGGCCAGGGTCGCGTGATCGACTTCAAGAACACCGTGATCATCATGACCACCAACCTCGGCACGAGGGACATCACGGGAACGCCGATCGGGTTCAGCTCGTCGACCGACACAGCAACCGGCTACGACCGGATGCGCGGCAAGGTCGTCGAGGAGCTCAAGAAGCACTTCAAGCCGGAGTTCCTCAACCGCGTCGATGAGACCATCGTCTTCCCGCAGCTCAGCCCGGAAGAGCTGCTGCAGATCGTCGATCTCTTCATCAAGCGGCTCGGCGAGCGCCTCATGGACCGCGACCTCACGGTCGAGCTCACCAAGCCGGCAAAGGAGCGCCTCATCGAGGTCGGCTTCGACGCCTCGCTCGGTGCTCGCCCGCTGCGCCGCGCCGTGCAGCACGAGATCGAGGATCAGCTGTCGGAGAAGATCCTGCACGGCGAGCTCAACGCGGGCGACCACGTGCACGTCGACTTCGTGGATGGCGCTTTCGTCTT
>Ga0307514_10006370_pt1 | contig 10295 bp, 11 predicted proteins | sample 16_EM_MG_FD_203088 | JGI IMG/M metagenome (GOLD analysis project Ga0307514, IMG submission 203088) | Populus trichocarpa ectomycorrhiza microbial communities from riparian zone in the Pacific Northwest, United States - 16_EM | ecosystem: Host-associated > Plants > Roots > Unclassified | place... | reverse complement strand
CAACCCCGACATGGAAATCCTTAAAGACATCAAGCACCTAATCTTTGAATTTCAAACAAGTGGCCTAAAGTTTCCTAGAGTGATCATCAATGAAGCTAACAAAGTACAATGCACCTCTAAGAGACTTATCAATCATAGAGCAAACATCAATATAAACTAAATCAAGAACATGTGATCTTCAATGTGAAGGTGATCTTTGAAATGTAACTCTATATTGTTTATCAACTAAACAATGAGTACATCTGCTCAAGTTCATATCTTTTAATAGAAGGTAGGTCTTCTTGGCAAGGATGCCAAGGCCTTTCTCACTCAAATATAAATGCAATAAATCAGTAAAGCAATCTTCAATTGCATTCACCTCCCCTTTAATCACCTTGGTCTGTGACTTGTAGAGACTCATCTTCTTTCTTTTAACAACAATTAAAGAATTTTGGATAGCTTTCATTTACCATTATGATAGCCTTCTTCATCAAGAGTACTTGTAGAGATCAAGTGTAGGCACATATTGGGCACATTCCTAACATCTTTAAGTAGCAACTTGCACCCAATATTGGTTTCTAACCAAATGTCTCCAATGCCTATAACACTAGCCATCCCTTGATTTCTCATCCTAACTTAACCAAAGTCACCAGCAGTGTAAAATATGAAAAAATCACGTTGGGGTGTAACATGGTAAAAAGTTGTTGAATCTGCAACCCAAGTGGTATCCTGACATACAAGATTAACACAACCATCGAATACAACTGCAGTTGTACCATTCTCTCCATTCGTATCTTTGTCTTTGCCCTTTTTATCTCTTTTATACTTTCTACAGTCTTTTTGAATATGCCCAGGCTTGTCACAATAATAACACTTAATTCCCTTCCTTGACTGAAATCTCCCTCTTCCATTTGTCTTTTCTATTACCAGATTCTCTATCACTAGATTCTTTATCTTGCTTACCGTGAGAAAACCTACTTTGACTTCTCCCTCGACTTTCTGTAACAAATGCATGAGACTCATGATAAGTTTTTATCTCTTTCCTCCTCCCTTTATTGAGAATATTATCCTTCACTTTCTTTAAAGTGATCTTTCTATTCGGAGTAGAATTGCTAAGTGACACCACCAAAGTCTTTCAACTATCCACCAATAAACTTGATAAGATCAGTGCTTACATCTCATCAGCTAACTCAAGATTCATCAATGACAGCTGATTCAGGAACCCTTGGAATTCATTTATATGCACTGAAGCATCTTCATCATCTTTGTACTTCAAATTCACAAGGTCTTTAATTACAAAAACCTTGTTTTGTGCACTCTTCTTAGCAAAGGTTTCTTCCAACATCTTCCAAATTGTATAACAGTCATATTCTTGAAAAATATGATTAATGGACTTAGAAGATACTTATTTTCTAACATTAGCAGTCGCCTTTCTATTAAGCTCATTCCATTTTGTCTCATCTATTTTCATCAAGCTTTATTCATTTACACTTAAGCACCAAAGCCAAATCATTGCACAATATAAGTGATCCTCCATCATTGTTTTCCATAAAAAATAATTGGAGAGAGTGAGCTTTATCCTGCTCAAAATTTCCTGTTCCATTTTAACTGCATAAGAAATTCAATCTACACAACCAGTGCTCTGATACCACTTTGTTGGGAAAAATATGAACAATCAGACACCAATCTAGCCAAATCACAATTCACAATTGTCAAGTCCCAATCCTTTACCTTCTTCTCGCTTTGTGTAATCAAAATTAGGATCACCCAATCAATAAAATAATGCAATCAATCACACAAATCAACACCAAGATTTTTACGTGGAAAACCCGATGCGGGAAAAACCACGGGACCATAGTCTACCTGAAAAACTTTCACTATCAACAAATAACTAAGGGCTATAAATATGTATATCATAAAAAACAATCTACTCTAGTAATACAACAAGATTAAAGAGAGAAGTGTTTGACAAAAGCTCACAACACTGACAGTCACGTTTTCTAACACAAAAACCAACTTTTGCATCACCAATCTTCGATCCAACCGTTTAGAATGAAGAGTAATGTGTCTAGAAGCTACTATCAAAATCGCAGCCTGATCCAACGGTTGACTAGTTGAAAATCAAAGAATGAATCCAGATTGTTCGGTTGCCTCTTCTTCCTTTCTTTCTCTCATGTTCTCTCTTCTCTCTTTTCTCAAATTCAAATTTGCTGCTACAGTGGTTTTTATTCAAAGAGACAGTCTTCCCCTCTCTTAATTAATTTTGGTCTGTGTGGTCTTGCACCGTGTGATAATAGGACCGCCACAAAATTAATTAAGAGAGTGAAATGATGTCTCTTTGAATAAAAAGAGATTTGCCAGTGTAGCAGCATATTTGAATTTGAGAAAAGAGAGAAGAGAGAACACAAGAGAAAGAAAGGAAGAAGAGATAGATGAATAGTTTGTCTTCATTTTTCGATTTCCAACTCGTTAACCCAACATCGGGCTGAGATTTTGACAACAGCTTTTAGACACGTTACTCTTCATTCTAGACGGTTGGATCGAAGATTGGTGGTGAAGAAGCTAGTTTTTTTTGTCAGAAAATGAGGTTTTCAGTGTTGTGAGTTTTTTTCAAACACTTCTCTCTTTAATCTTGTTGTATTCCAAGAATAGATTATTCTTGATGATATGTATATTGTAGCCTTTAGTTATATCCAAGGAAGAACACTTGTGAACTTATTATTTGTTGATAATGAAAGTTTTTTAAGTGGACTACGGTCCCGTAGTTTTTCACGCATCGGGTTTTCCATGTAAAATTCTTGGTGTTGATTTGTGTGATTGATTGTATTATTTTGTTGATTGAGTGATTCTAATTTTGATTACATAAAAAGGGAAAAGGATTAAGACTAGACAATTATGAATTGTGATTTGGCTAGATCGGTGTTTGGTTGTTCATATTTTTCCCAATAAAGGTTATAGATAGATCTATCTATAAAATCTTATATGCTGTATTCTTTTAAGATTGTAGATTAATAAACAACTCTTTCTCTTTTGAAATTCTTCTCTTTATGCTTTTCTACATGGTATCAAAGCTGTCTAAGACTCACGTCTAAATGTTTGACTCCTAAAATTCCATAACGTTAACTGCTTTTGAATCCAATCTTTCTATCTTCAACCCACCCTCCTCTCAACCTCATTAAACTCACACGAAGCCACCATGTTACCCCACCTCAATGGTCAGAAAGTATTTGGCTACGTAGATGACACCATTCATAAGCTTACTAAAACCATCACTGCCTTTAATGGTTTTACACTTCCCAACCCATCCTATGCTAATTAGGAAACCCAAGATAATATCATCTTTAGCTGCATCAATTCCTCTATTTTAGATGAGGTATTAGCATAGGTTGCTCCTTACAACACCTCTTTGAAGTCTTGTGCTAAAGCAGTACAAGTTCAATCTCAAGCACTCTCTACTCTGTGAAAAGAAAGTTAATCTACAAGTGATTACTTCATGACAATCACATGTCTCACAGACGAGTTGGCTAATGCTGGACAACCTCTAATGTGTGATGATATCATCACGTATTTATTTGTTGGGTTTGGTTCAGAATATGACTCTCTTGTTTCCATGGTCATTTACCATGATACCTCTCTCACCTTGGAAGAGGTTTATTCTATGCTCTTAACGTGTGAGACTCGTATTCAACATAATAATCAACCTCTATCTTTGCCCACTACCTTTACCAATATTATCACTCGACCCTTTTCAGGTTGACAAGGTCGCAACTACTCAATAGCACCCAAAGGCAGGGTACATGGTCAATTCAGTGACAATCATGATGGTGGTCATGGAAACATAATAATTTGTTGTGTCAACTTTGTGAGAAATCTGGTCATACAACCTCCCATTGTTGGAAACATTTTGATCCCATTTTTCAAACTCTACTACCGCTTCCAAATCTTCAAGCAAACCTTGTCTTCAATCAACCTCAACAACAATTAGCTGAATAAGAGTGATATCGTGACACTGACGCCACACATAATCTGACCAACAACTTAAGTAATCTAAACATCAGAAGTGATGATTTTTCTAGCAATGATTAAATTCATATTAGTGATGATACAAGTTTGAAAATCACTCATATTGTAACTGCTTTTTTTATCTAATTCCTCTTCATCTTTTATTCCTGATTAATTTTTTTTCCTAAAAAATTATAAAAAAATCTTTTTTCTATTCAAAAAATTACTCTAGATAATCATGTTTATTTTGAATTTTATAATTTTTTTTTGCTTAAGAATTACTTAGGAATGTGTTACATAAAGGATCTATGTCTGATGACCTTTATTGCTCCTCTCCATCTTTTTAATGCTGCTTTCCATTTTCTATTTTTTAGCGCTAAGGTTTCTATTGCTATTGGATTGGTCATGCCTCATATATTATTGTTCAAAATGTGCTTGGCCATAATAATTTACCTTTGGTTCCAATAATAGACAAATTGTTTGTCTTGAGTGTGAGATGGCTAAAAGCTGATTCACCTTTTTATTCTTCAATTCATTTTGTTTCAAACCACTTGAATTAATTTATTCTTATGTTTAAGCTTTGTTATTTCTAGTTATAGATTATGTTATTATGTTTGTTTCTAATTACATGCCTTTACTAAATTTCATATGGATTATTTTCTTCAAAATTAAAAACGACTTTGTTCCTTCCAAAATTAAAGCTCTTTAAAATTAATTAGGGGGCTGATCAGAACAAATGGGTTATGTTGAATATCTTTCCATGCCAACAAGAGTCCTCTCCCCAAGTTCCTCATAAACCAGAAATTTCTTCCTTACCATCCTGTTTATGTAACTAGACTGCTCATACTAACACTGTAGGTCAACTCCCACCTTCCACGAACCAGCTGCCAGGTGATCAGATCATGCCATAAAATCAGCCGCACTTGAATGCTCAGTCTACCTTGTTATGCTTAGGTGACACTTCAGTGTACACAACCAATTCCATTCCATCTTCAATTACTGCTGCTGTAATTTCTCAACCATCTGCTCCTCTACATTCCCCTACTCTGCAGGATGTTTCCAGATGAGCCCCGACAACACCATATGTTGGTATCGCTCGCCATCCATTACCTCGGTGTTTACTGACTAAGCATGTCTCTTATATCACAATTTACTTGTTTCTTCGAGGCTTCTAAACATCACCAATGGCGTGCAACCATGGACATTGAATTTAATGTTCTTGTCAAAAATGGTACATGGGATCTTGTACCTCCTAAGCCTAGTTATAATCTAGTAGGCAACAAACGGGTGTTTCACATAAAGAGACATGCAGATGGTCGTGTTGAGCGTTTTAAAGCATGACTGGTGGCTAAGGGATATCATCAGCAACATGGTGTGGACTACACATAAACCTTTAGTCAGTTAAGACAAGAACTATACATTTATTACTATCTTTAGCCATCACATGACAATGAAGCATTAGGCAGATTGGCATCCAAAATGCCTTTCTACATAGTCTCCTACAAGAGGAAGTTTACATGCAACAGCCCTAATTAAGGATACATTTATCTCTTGACTTTTCCAATCATATCTGCCGATTGAAGAAGAGCTTATATGGCCCTGAAATAGGCTCCTAGAGCCTGATTTTCTAGGCTGATAGACATTTTACAGCAGATGGGCTTTGTTGGTTCAAAGGCAGATTTCTTCTTATTCACCCTTTACACTGCTATTTTCTCTAATTTCATCCTTATATATGTTGATGATATAATCATCTCCGGGACTAACTCTATTGAAATTGATAAGTTTATTCAGCAACTTGGTGCGACTAACTCCATTGAAATTGATGAGTCTATTCAACAACTTGGTGCTGTCTTTCTAGTTAAGGATTTAGGAACTCTATCCTATTTTCTTGGTGTAGAAGCCTTGGTTGATGGACATGATATGTTTTTGACGCAAAGAAAATATGTAGCTGACCTGTTACAATAGGTTCACATACATGAAGCCAGGCCTTGTTCAACTCCCATGAGTACCACTTGTATTCTATCTAAGTTTGATAGCTCTGACTTTCAGATCCTCAACTCTATCGATCGCAGCACTATTGGTGCATTACATTACTAAGGATTCACTCGTCCAGATATTGCTTTCGTGGTTCACCGTGTTAGCAAATTCATGCATCAACCCAAGGACAATCATTGGCAAGCTGTCAAATGCATCCTTTGATACTTAAAATCCACAGTGAGCTATGGCGTTCATTTTATAAGCACATCAGATCACTCTTTTCAGGGGTTCAGTGATGCTGATTGGGCTGGTGACAGAGATGATAAAAGTAGTGTTGGGGGCTATTGTATTTTTCATGGAACCAATCTAACCAGTTGGAGCTGCAAACAGCAACAAACTGTTGCTTATAGCAGTACTGAATCAAAGTATAAATCCCTCTCAAATACAGCGGCTGAAAAACGTTGGCTCCAATCCATTCTCCACGATCTGCAGCTTCCCTTAGTAACCAGTCCAAAACTATGGTGTGATAATATTGGAGCTACTTACTTGTTCTTTAATCCAATTTCTATGCCAGAACTAAACATAGTAAAATTGATTCTCACTATGTTAGGGATCAAGTTTTAGTAAAACAACTTCAGGTCTCCTTTCTATCTTCTAGGGATTAGTTTGCAGATTTATTAAATAAGCCACTGTCAGCCATTTGTTTTCAGCTACTGCAGGATAACCTTCATGTTCAAGACCTACCCATTCGGTTGAGGGGGCGTGTTGGAGATTGAATTCAAAAATGAAATTTCTTGCTGATATTTCGGGATAACTAATTTGGTTGTTAACATTGTGATGTTATCCTTTAGTTTTAAAATAGCTAACGTAGAGGAGAAGGTTAAAGATAATCTATCTGTAAAACCTTATACACTGTATTCTTTTAAGATTGCAGATTAATATTCAACTCTTTCTCATGTGAAACTCTTTTCCTTGTGCTTTCCTACACTTTCAAAGATGCTATTTTTGTCGTGGTTCATTTAAAATTGAAAAGCTTGAAATGACTATGGATCACTTGTGATGAGATCCCAATGGAGCTAAGTGAATTGGCAAGCTAAGGTTCTTAGCCAGCCATGGCTTTATATGGTCATGTTGACATAAAGAATGTCGCTTTGATCATATTAAAATATTAGACTTGCATATAAGGTTGGAGAAACAATCGTGAACTTTACCGGCGATTAAGAGATGGGTTTTCTCTCTATTAGGAGTAACAATCAGCATGTCTGATGAGCTGTGGTTAGTGTTGATCCTTTCAGTACATTATGATATGGTCGGTATGCATGGTTCTGCTAGATTCTTTGGTGTCTGGCAAAAATGACAAGTTTCTCGGAAAAATTGATGGTTAGGGATAAACCTTAAGATTCTCAGTTATCTTGATCAATCCATGTTGACCATCCTATCCTAAAATAGCAGTAGTACCTAAATTTAAGGCATGAGTTTGCATGCCTGTTTTTTTCGAGGTATGAATTTAAGGTACCCTCTCCTTTGTCATTGTTGATACTGGTAGAAAATGCTGCATAGCTTCAATGTAAGTTCTTATTCCTCTCTCCCTCTTTCGGACTCTCTAAATTAGTAATGCTTTAAAGAATAGGTAGGGAAATATGGTTATGGTTTTGTTATTATATCTAAAAACCATTTGTTTTGGATTTGAAATTCTTGTATGATTTGCTTGAGAGTTTTTTTTTTTTCCTCTCCATGTCTTTTGTCATAGCAATGGGGGCATTTTCTGAGAAATTTTGCGTCAGAACATGAAAGAGAAGCCTCTAATTTTTATGAATTCACATTTGGCTGTTTCCTTCTCCCACCTTAATGTGTCTTTGATTTCATTTCAACTTTTTTCTGTACGTAAATGGACGTTCAAACAAGTTTTCTAGGAAATTTTGGCTCTGAAACAGATTGGCATTAAGAGTTCTTGTATTTAATATTTGATATATGATTATTTTTCCTTTCCTTCTGATATGATGCCCTGCCTTTATGTTATGAATCGAAGTGGGTTGATGAGGTTATTTGTTCTTGATCCTGATAGCACATTGTTTCGGATTTTCTCCTCTGCACTTTTCCTTTGGCATTAGTCTTTATGTTTGGAGTCTTGTATGATTATCTTAGGATACATTTTATGCACTGATAAAATTGCTTGATGACGTTCATCTGCACTCCTAACATCAAGTTTTGAGCCTCCAGGAAGGTGTTTCGACAGATAGATTTTATTTTTTCACCTGTTATGACTATTACATCTTGTATTCTGTTCAAGGACAACATTTCTTATGCAACTAATCTTTCAGAATCTATAATATCAAAACTTCAAAATCTTAAAATCTAGTATGCAGGAATTGTGGAGTACTTGTTTCTGCAACATCTTCTCAGTTAATGTACATTATTTTTTCTTCATGAGATTGTCCTGCGAATCGTTACTATGATAGATAAGTATCTTTATGATTTTTTTTTCGTTTCTTTTCTAATTTATCTGGTAAAGTTTCTGTAATTCTTTGCTGTAAATGAAATTTGTGTAAGGCTGCTTTCTGGGTCAGAATATGATTCATTTCGTGTTTCATTGCTAGTTGCTACTGTCGAACATGATTGTTCTGATTATTTTTTTTTGAATATCCTATGGTTGCATCAACTGCAGATTGATATGATAATGCCGAAATGCTATGAGTACAGTAGATAAGACAAAGCTGAATTGCTAAGAGCCAGTAGATATCCTCATTGATTTGCTGTTCTTGCATAATTAATCATCTTCTGATCATGCCCTCACCTCGGTTTCTATTTCGTGTTACAGCATTAAAATCGGAATCGGTGTAATCATACACCCGATAGAAGTTCACTCGGCGTTCACTCAGTGTATGCAACAATGGAAACACTTCGTGGACCTCAGCTTACAATGAACGATGGTGCTACACTGGTGACAGAGGTGGTATCGGATGATGATTCGCATCTTTGCCTCTATATATTATTGCAGGACATGATTAAAATTGGTGACATGGTTGTTGGGTTTGACATCGAGTGGGGCTTCAAAGGGACTTCTGCTAGCAGATCAGGAAGCACTTCTGGCAGAAACACCGAGAATCATTCTCAGTCTGACAAGTCAGAGCACCTTCCTAGGAGAGTAGAACATCACATTGCTGTGTTGACTTTCTGCACCAAACTTGGCTGCGTCCTAATAAGGCTCTCTCCTAATCATATCTCGCCATCTCTAAAACGCTTTCTCTCGATTAAGGACATTATGTTTGTAGGAGTTCATATCAAGGAAGATCTTCAAAGGCTAAGATGTGTTGACGGTCTGGTGGTTCGGAATGCGGTGGAGTTGAGTGAACTGGCTGCTAAAATATATGACCAACCTCGATTCGCTGCTTATAGTGCAAGGGAATTGGCTTACAGAATAGCTTCACTAAAAGCTGACTCAAAACCTCTCAATGTTTTATGGTCAAATTGGTTTGATCATACTCTTTGCCCTGAACAGATTGAGTCTGCAACCATTGATGCTTATGCAACGTACAAGATTGGCAAAAAGCTTATGGAAAGCGGCAGTAGCAGTGTCAAGAGGCTGTTCTCATAACCTGTACACTTATGTCCAATTTCAGCCTTGAGGAATTGTCGTGTCTGTTTATTCAATAATCCATGTCAGAGTGAAAAATGATTGTGTTCTGTTGTTGTCGTTGTCGTCCTCTGAGTTCATTGTTAGCCGATGGTGTTCCTGGTATTTCAGAGCCTTGCATTTCTTTTGTTTTTCACCATTTTGACCAATGTAGTACTCTATTATTATTATTATTATTATTATTATTATTATTATAAATTAACTTTAAATTATACAATACAAATATAATATCAAATAACAAAAAATAATCTTAAAATTTAAAATATTTATAAAAGAATTAAGAGAATTTTAACTTAAAAGTAATTATCCATAACCTCACATTTGGCTACTCCTAGAAAGTTATCTGTTTAGTATAAACACCAATCTCACGTCAACTAGGAGACAAGTATCTTAATCATTTATAAATACAAAAGATATTTCTCTTTAAGAGATGCTTTTTAAAAGGAAAAAAACACACCATGTTAGTGAGACGATACATCTTGAGAAGCCTATCATATATGGGTGTGAACACACATCATCATTGGTGTCATCTGTAAGTACGTTAACCATGAGTAACTACCCAAATCCCTCGCCTTGGAGGCTATGATGGGCCCATCAATCTCTCTTCGGTCAAGAGACGAGAACCTTAATCACTTATAAGAACAAAAGATACATCTCTTCCCATGAGGCGCCCTTTAAAAGGACAAAACCATTATGTGGTTCT
>Ga0307514_10006369_pt1 | contig 10296 bp, 9 predicted proteins | sample 16_EM_MG_FD_203088 | JGI IMG/M metagenome (GOLD analysis project Ga0307514, IMG submission 203088) | Populus trichocarpa ectomycorrhiza microbial communities from riparian zone in the Pacific Northwest, United States - 16_EM | ecosystem: Host-associated > Plants > Roots > Unclassified | place... | reverse complement strand
GAGCGCAACGTTCTCGAACGACACAGACGATTGGGAAAAGCAATGTGCGGCCTGGAAGTATCTTCCCTGGTCAAAGTACGCCTGAGCCTGAGCGGATATCACGATATCCCTCTGCGCAGCCGTATGCGTATACTCCAGAGCCGAATCGAATTGACCTTTCTCCAGATAGATCTTCCATACGTCGTTCGCTTCGCCTTCGGTTGACAGTTCGTAGATTGATTGATCGGTATATAACCAGTACGTCCCCCGTACCGTATCCGCGCTAATCCCTCGCACTTGCTCGCCAGCCTCGAAAACGACGTTCTTCAAAAATTGCGCTATGCCAGGGAGAAAAAGCACTTACGAGAGGAACGTCGTATGCCATCTTCTCGTTCAAGTTACATATACCCACGAGGCGGTCTTTATATAGCAGTACGAAGTGGAACTTGGTCATGACCATGGATAAGGGAGTATCAGCTTGTAGGTGCAGAGGGTACGGCAGGAGTTGAGCAGAGTCAATCAGATCGTCGGTGTTGGATTCGAAGTTCAGCGTCCCATGATAAATCCCGGTGGCTAGAAGCACCGGTCAATTGGTGAAGGATATACTGAGAACTGCGACATTACCGTTCATCCATGCGACGAGCCTCGGAAGAGAGTGCGCCTGGTCGGCGTGATCGGTAAAGACGTGGAGCTCAGAGTTCTGGATTTTCCCAGGAAGCTCAAGAATCTCTAATACGAGTCAGAAAATCGCACCACATGGCAAGGAATTCTGAGAACACACTCGGTGTCGCGTCCCGATAACTCGCAAACAGACTCGTGAACACCTTTCCTTCATCGCCCTTCCTCTCCGGCGCACCGACGAATTGATATATCCTCGTCGGCGTAGTAGCAACCACCAACGCCTTCTTCGGGTCCAATGGGGGGAACATATCGAACCTCAATCCCGTGATAGGTTGTTTCTCCGGCATTGAAAACACAGGGTGGAGGTACCGATCCGTGCTCTTGAACAAATCCTCAGCACCGTCCAATAACGCCTCATAAATCGTCCCACTCTTCGCCCCGATCAAAATCTCCCGGCTCGAAGTCGAAGTGCCCTGGGACGAAGCCAAAAGAGCAGACCTGCTCCACGCGACGGATTCGATAACCATCTTCCACGATTTGAGATGTTTCGGTTTTTTAGACGGGATGTACATATACCACGTCTCTCCCTGTGTAGAAGTCACAAGCAAATGTCTCCCGGAAGGGTCAAAGAACATCTTGTAGATTGTCATCTCTGTGGGTTTGCGAGGGATCTGGATGATGGATAGGTATTGTTCCCGGGTCAATTCGAGCATTACCAGCCGGTTGTCGGATAACCCCATGACGAGTGTGTTGGATGACACGACCAGGGCGACGAGTGGAGCAGGGAGGGTATACTGAACACGTTCCAGGTTGTAGAGTGGTTTAGGTGTATCATCAACCCCCGGGAGCTGGGGAATTGTCGATACGACTGGAGTCAGACGGCGCGTAGCACTCACAGACGGGCTCAGGTCGACAGCTCTGTTATCACCGGGCTCGTAGGTCTGCTCGAAGCCTTCATACTGCAACTGGGTGCTCGACAGCCCAAGAGCAGGCACATTCGAATGCTCTACATCTGCAAGGAGGAAATCGGTCTGTTATAAAGCGTATGACATCGAGGTGTAGCACGAACAGTCGTCAAACATGGCGAGTTGGGTCACCACCCGCTGTGGCTGTGACAATGGTAAGCCAACGCGCAAGTGATCGGGCGACGGAAATATAATAAGCGCTCATCGGAACGGACAAACTGAGATTCCCTCTGGTCAAAACTGTACAATCGGATACGCGATACACGGGCTACTGAGACACGAGGAGGGAAGGAGGACCTTGGGGAAAACACAAGAACAATACGACGGGCATGGTGCATAGTAATGTCTGGGTAAAGTAGAGGGGTGAAAGAAAAAAAGGTAAAGAGGACGGGGACAACGCGTCGGCGGTGAAGAAAGATAACGTGTGAGTCGACCTCGACTGGTAAAAAAGAGAGGGAAAGGAAAAAGAGACAACGATAACATTTCAATGGGTGGATAGCAAGTGGGAAGAGGAAAAACATCTGCTGGACGAGGGTCGTTGCGACTAGGCATTATTCAGGTTCAAAGTTCTCTATCGGTCCTCCTTCGCTTTGAGGGGGGGAGCATGTCATCCCAGGATGTTCCTGAAACGCCGGATTGTTCAAAAAATCTGTTATGACTCGAAGCGTCCAACTTACCGGTCAAGTTCTCGTCAGGGAAGAGCGAATTAAAATCGCTATTAATCCCCGCCAGAGGACTACTGAATGGCGCACCGCGGATAACCGGCAATGGGCCAGTCCTAACAACAGGGCTTTCCTCAGACGCAATTGGATTCACAACCTCGCACTTTTCCTTTGCATCCTCCTCTGCAACTCCGGGCCATGTCTGATAGATGTCGGCAAAAGGATCTTCGCCAGAAAGCCTGATAGGCTCAAGCAACCCGCTGTCTCTTAGGGAAGCCGGAGACGCTGGGGTTTCGGAGCTAGGGACAGAAGCAGTCGAAAATATGCTGGAGCTGCTACTCTTGGAAGAACGGAAGCTGTTGTCTGGCGAATCCAACGTCCATCGACGAGGGATAGGAAGAGAGAATAATCTACGAGGAGAAGGCTTTGGGAAGCCGGGAGTTCTATTGGCAAAAGAGTTTAGCTGCCAAAATGAGCGCTTCTTGGAAGACGTGGGGATACTGGGGCTCCCTAGAGCGCGCCGCTTAGAATCGGGTGGTCCGAGAACAACTGGACTGACATCCAGACCTTTTCCGGGGGTGCTTGTGGCTTCGCTGCGGATGAAAGAAGCGAGGGAAAGGTCCCGAGCAGCCGAATGAAGGGGATGACTTGGACTGGGAAACCTCCAAGGTTGGTCAGAGGGGTACCGCGGAGTGGAGTGACGGAACGAGGGGGTAGCTAAAGGGTCATATGGTGGTGTCAAACTTTTCAGCGGTGACCCTAGGGTGTGGGATGGAGTGAACGGCGTGGACTTGGGAGATAGTTTGGATGCCGATGGTCGGGGTGGGCTGGCCTTTGGATCCGGCAAGACTGTGCTTTCTTCTACAGGTTCAGGGGCAGGAGCGGGCATGGAATTTACTATGGGTGAGTAGGAGCGCTTTCTGTCATTGGACGCATCGGATTCAGAGCCGTTTTCCTGCGAATTTTTTGGTTCTTCGGCCTTGTCTTCTTTTGATTTCCAGTTCTCCTCTGTATGGTTGGTCATACGTGTGCCTGAAATATATTAGAATGAAAAAAACGTACTATTTCCGGCACGACGCCGGCTGCGGTCGGGGTTTGTGGTGTCGCGACGGTTTGCCATTGCAATTTTGTGCTTCTCGTAGACATGGCGTCGCCACATACTCTTCGCATTCACCCCGGCATAGGTACGACGACAGAAAGTGCACCTCAGGCGAGGCTCCTGACCCTCCGGCCAGGGTTCACCCCCGCGTTCCTTTAGGTCCTTTTTCTTTGCAGGACACCAGCCCCTGGGAGGTTCGAGCTGAGCCGGATATGGAATAGCGTCAGGGTTGGTGTTCGAGGGAGAGGTGAAGTCTTGTGGGTCCAGAAACCAGTTTTCGTTGTCGGCCATGACGGTGTATGTAAGACCTTGAGAATAGTTCTCGGCGTTCGGGAAATTTGTGAACGGAGGGTGTAGGAAGACAGTATTTGGGTCAGCGGGAGTGGGATCCATGGGGTACATAATATGAGCTGAATCCTTGCGGGACAAGAGAGACCTCGAGGTAGAGGCGGGAAAAGCTTGTGAGGAGGCTGCTGGCAGCATGAAGTTTGATGCAGGCTGAAGATCCTCAGCGGTGAAGTGGCGCTTTAGGATGGGTGGGGTGGGATCTACCCCCAGTGATGCGGAGAAGGTGTACGATGGCTGAAGTGGTGCTCGTGATCTCGACTGGGCCATCACGAAGGATTGACCAGGCTGAGAGGAGCGACGTAAGCAAGAGAAACAGAACAAGAGAAGACAGGAAATCTGCACAAGTTGTCTGGGAAGTCTTAACGGAATGAAAACAGAGCTGGAAGAGAGACGAAGAGGAGGCAAGGAGACGGAGAGGAATGAGAAGAGCGTCGAGGCTCGGGTAGAATAATATTGCAAGCGATGGGTCGAGCCGAAGGCGAATGGTAGGACAAGGACCAGGACAGAATCGATCAGAACACAACTACAAAGCGGAGTTTCAACTCCAACTGTGAGAAAATCTGGTCGCGACGCGAAAGTCACGTGCTAAACCTCAATCCCCCACCCCGCGTTATTTCAAGTTGACAGTAATTAAGTTATCTACAGTGCTAACGCGACGTAGCTGCATTTCAACGGGTTGAGAGTGTGTTTAGATTGACTCTAGTTTCGATTAAGGCTTACCCTGCAACCATGAGGACCCCGCCCAACGGGGTAACCGGTCCGAGGGAGCGGGCTCTGGATCACACCGGGTCTCAGCAACCATCGACAAGGACGCGAGTAACGAGACGCACTTCTCTTTGAGCGCGGCCAATGCAAGGATGGAGCCGGAGAACAAAATCGTGCCCCCGAAGATAGCCGGTCCAGCGAACTTGTGAGTGGAAAACCTCTTGTGCTGGGAAATCGCCAGCAACGCAATCCCATTGAAGGTCTGTACACAGGCCGAAATGGTCACAGCTAGCTTCCGGCAAACTCGGTTGATCTCCGCACCATATAGTTAGAACCCCTCACCCAACTGACAACCCTTTCCGGCGTCATTCCTGGCCTGCCCTTCAAGATGTGCGCTCCGAAGGCCGCCGCAGAGATCCCGATGGCGGCTGACAGAACGAGAGAAAATCGGTTCCCATCCTTTCATTTGTACCCGACATGCTCACCGAGCACTGCGCCAGAACGCCACAAGTTAGCAGAGGTTACAAGTGATTCAGCCATCCTATTCCGAGGCAGTAAGGGCGTGTTAGACATGTTCCGTGACACCTGGTCACGATGCGGTCACGGAAGTAATTTTTGAAGAGTGATCGGCTGCAAATTCGATCTTACTGCCCGTCATGGGCAAAGCACAGAAGAAGACTGGGAAGAATCGGCTGGACAAGTACTACAAACTTGCAAAGTGCGTCCAATCCTCCTCGCGTCTCTTGCAATCCTCTCAATCTTCAACGCAGGGAACAAGGCTACAGAGCCCGCTCGGCGTTTAAGCTAATACAACTGAACAAAAAATACAACTTCCTTGAATCTGCACGATGTTGTATCGACTTGTGTGCTGCGCCAGGAGGTTGGCTGCAAGTTGCTAGCAAGTACATGCCCCCAAACAGTGTCATCGTCGGTCCGTCGATTTCTTTCTACCCCGTCCTTTTCCTTCCTCATATGTAAACAAAGGCGTTGACTTGGTCCCTATCAAGCCCATCCCTCGTGTTGTCACCTTCGCTTCCGACATCACGACCCCGCAGTGCCGAAACCTGCTTCGAGGAGAATTGAAGGATTGGAAGGCCGACATTGTGCTGCACGATGGTGCTCCCAACGTTGGTACCGCTTGGGTCCAGGATGCTTATAGTCAATCCGAGCTCGTGCTCATGAGTCTCAAACTCGCGGTAGAGTTTCTGATCAAGGGTGGGACATTCATTACCAAGGTCTTCCGGAGTGCCGACTACAACAACTTGATCTGGGTGTTCAGTCAGCTGTTTGGCAAGGTTGAGGCAACCAAACCGCCGTCTTCACGGTAAGAGGACCAAACCCTACCTGTGTTCCCGCGTGACTCATACCCCAGTGCTCTCTAGTAATGTATCCGCTGAGATCTTCGTCGTCTGTCGTGACTTCCTCGCACCAAGGCAGATCGACCCTAAATTCCTTGACCCGAAGCACGTCTTCAAGATGCTTTCATCTTCGTCGTCTGCCGAAATTGGTGCATCTTCCCATGTCAATGTCTTCCACCCCGAGAAGAAACGCAGGCAACGACAGGGTTATGAGGACGGAGATTACACGCTGTTCAAAGAAGGTACAGCGGCTGACTTCATCCAGGGAGCCGACCCGGTTACCTTCCTCGGAAGCGTCAACAAAATCACATTTAAAACAGACGAGGAGAAGGAGTACGTTCGATCTTCGATCTACCCGTGACTCGGGCCACTGAGGTCCTTTTCAGATGGCGTAACCTCGGCTTGACAACACCAGATGTTCTGGTTAACTGTGAGGATCTGAAGGTTCTTGGGAAGGGAGACTTCAAGACTCTCATCAAATGGCGGTCTGCTCTACGGGAAGAGGTACACCGACACCGCAAAGACATTCACTGGTATCTGCGTTCCTCACTGCTCTCCCCTAGCTCGGATTGGATGTGAAAAGTAAACTCACAGAGGAACTCACTGAAACTGTCGATGTCATCGATGATGTGGACGAGGAACAACAGATTCAGGAAGAGGTAAATCATCAAATCTTATAATGAGATCCCCCCTGACAGCTGACCAACAGTTGGAACGCCTGAGCGCTGAGGCCGCAACTCGGAAGAAGCGCGAACGGCGGAAGGCCAACGAAGTCAAGCAACGAACCATTCAACGGATGCAACTCCAAATGACCGCTCCTCTCGACATCGGATTGGAATTTCAGGACCAGTCCCTCGGCCACGGACAGGAAGATATCCTCGACCTTGAAGCGTCGGAGAAACAACTCGCCAGGAAGAAGAGCCACGTCGATCTCGTTAGCCTCATTGACGACAGGGTCGATTTCGAGAGCGACGAGGGAGGAGAAGGAGAGGATGCGATGGAGGACGACGAGATTCCAAACCCAGAGGACGAAGTGGGTAAGAGAGCGGACGACCTCGAGGTGGAGTTAGATGGGTTGTACGACGCATATCAGGAGAGAATGAAAGAGCGGGATGCGAAGTACAGGGTCAAGGAGGCCAGGCGGAAGGATAAGTTACGGGAAGAGTGGCACGGAATTCAAAAAAAGGACAGCGATGATGAAGACGACAGCGACGGGTCTGACGGAGGATACGACGTGGTGCAGGCTGCCAAGGCTCGGTTTGGGGAAGACTCTGACTCGGACTCTGCTTCCGAATCTGAAAACGAATTGGATGCCTCCGCTAGCAAGAAACTCAAGCGGACCAGAGGAGCCGACGCTCAGGTTGGCGGGAGGCAACTCAAGAAGGCCAAGACGGGACAGCTGGAGACTAGCCGAGCTACGAGCATGTGGTTCGATCAAGACGTATTCGCTGGGGTTGACTTGACGGTCGGTGATGACGATGACGAAGGTGAGGGCGAAGACGAGGATATGCATGACGTGGAGGATGAGAAAGAAGGCGAAGAAGGTGCATTTCAGTCTGAGGGTTCGGCGGACTCTGAGGACGAGTTCGAAGTGGTCCCACAGGAAGACCAAGACGAAGAGATGTGGGACGTTAACGACGAGGACCAGGACGAGATCAAGCGGTCTAAAATACAAAGTAAGGTTCCCGAAACTCACTCTAAAAGGACGACGAATCTTGACAAGGGTTGCAGAATACGGTCTGTTAACAGACGAAGCTGTCTCTATAGCCCATCGACTGGTAAACCGGGAGACCACAAAAACCCACCTGATCAATGACGGGTTCAACCGTTACTCCCTCAATTCCAAAGAAGGGTTACCGACGTGGTTCCTCGACGACGAGCACAAACACTACAAATCCAACATTCCCGTAACGAAGGAGGCAGTGGCCACCCTCCGAGCTCGCCAACGTGCTCTGGATGCTCGGCCGATCAAGAAAGTCGCCGAGGCTAAGGCTCGTAAGAAGCTCAGGGCCACGCAGAGATTGGAGAAGGCAATGAAGAAGGCCGAGGGTGTTCAGGATGCTTCGGACTTGTCTGAGCGTGCGAAGGCGCAACAGATTGAGAAACTCATGAGGAGGGGCGCGTCGAACGGCAAACCTAAGAAGGACATCAAGGTTGTCGTGGCCAAGGGATCCCACAAGGGACTGAAGGGCAGGCCAAAGGGTGTTAAAGGACGTTACAAAATGGTGGATTCGAGAATGAAGAAAGAGGTGATTTTTCTTTGGGTTCTACTCGGATTTTCCAACCCCACTGACCTTTTCGTTCCTCAGGTACGCTCAGCGAAACGGAGAGAGAAGGCGAGCAAGAAGAGATCGAGGTAGAGTAATGGTGCATTAGAAGCATAGTATTAGCGGGTAATATGAGTATCATTAATACCAGGACCATCCAGTATTAGGCTGCTAGTTTGACGGTGTTGGAAGGCAGTCACCTTATCACATTTGGACAGGAACTCGTTCCATTCTTCGTCTACCGTGGGGTTCCCACCATCGATCTAGACATCCGTCAGTTCAAGGTCGAACGTTGCAGAAACAAACAAGCATTACCAAACAAACTGAAGACTTTTGACTCGTCTCGAGATCTAAGATAGTCTCCGTCACAACCCCTCCCACTTTCTCAGTGCCACTGGGGCTGACGTTCCGCCTCACACTCTCGGTCGAGTGGAGCTCATAGTTTACCTCCCGGAATTTGAAGGAAGCAGGGGGCACTGGTTGATCCACCTTCCCAGATTCTTGGCCCTGAAGGCTATTGACGCGACTAAGAGCCCAGTGGTAATGGATTCGTGATCATTTACTCACGATAGGTCTAACTCAATGACATATTGCTCGAGAACAAGGGGGAGGGTAGTATCAGGGTCCGATGAGAAATCTTGGACGGAAAGTCGGATGTCCATCGGTCTACAACGGACGTCAGTCACGGAATACGTTCAAATGGAAATGTTATCTAACCTATGAGGCATCAGCACATCAACTTCGGATTGATAACCCGTCCACATTCGTGGAGACCCAGAGGCTTGCAATACGTGCTTCGTATCGACGTTAGCACCATCGGTATCCCCTTTGACGTCGCACGTCTCAAGGGGAATCTCGAGCTTCAGAACTCTCGGGGACGATGAGGGTGATGTGAGTGTTCCCGAAGCGCGGTACGTCAGTCGATGAAGATTTTGAAAGCTAGGATCTGAAGAAGTAGAGAGGGAGGGAGGTACGCTGGGCACGAACTCGGATCTGGCGTGTTCAGACTGGATCCACTTCAAAACTTTGGAGTATGGGCCGTGGCCTTTTATCGGAGGCACCAGTGTGGTTTTCGGTCCATCAGGATGCGAAAAGAGGATATGTCCGATGCTATATGCCACATTCAGTTGCTGTCACGACGTGAAGATCACATTGACATACGAAGCAGTGCAAGTCCTAACTCTGTTAGGGAGTTCCTCTGGGAGGGAACCCAGAAGTGCACCCCGAAGGTCGATGGATTCCCTAAGGCAACACATGAGCGGATATTCGCGCATGAAGAATTACGACTCACTGCCGGGTGTTCACCACACTGCCGGAATCCAATCCTCCGACCCCAGCAACGCCGGTCGCGAGCCAGTCGGATAATTTACGGACCCGGAATACGTTGCCGTCTCTCATTGTCCATGGAAGTGATGTGTGAAGAACGAAGGGGTACATGGAGTAACGCTCCTCTTCTACTGAATAACCAAAGGATGACGTTGCGGGTGGTGGAGGGATGTGGGATAGAAGCGGGAGCATTGGCCTTTCTCGCAGCTTGATTACAACCGTACATCAGCGTCGACATAGAACGAGGACCTGAAGGAATAAACCGACATGGTGAGCTGCCCGATTTATCAGCCGTTTAGCAGCTAAAAGGTTACGAGAGTCTGCTGCAGAAATCTTAAGCTGTCCAGAGGAATCAGTGAGGGTGGGTAAGTTTTGAGGTGTTCAGTCGAACCTGGTCACCATGACTTTCAACAAACGCAGATGATAGCCTGGAGATCTTCTCGATATACTCTTTAGAGAGGGGCTCGGGACCATCATGTTGAACCGTTTCTTCGACAATGGACTATCGTGGGCTGGGGTTAGTGACTTAATGCATCTACAGCGAACAGGGATTACCCGCTTCAAGGTGCCAATTCTTTCCGAGACTTGCTTCAACGAATTTCTTAGACCCTGAACCTTGAGTGCAAGTGGTTTGGGAATCGTTGATATCCGAACGGAGAAATCATTTGCGAGTTTAAACAGGTCCGAACCGTCTTTGGAATTGGGATGTCAACCTGCGTGATACTGAGAGCTTACCAGGGCACACACCTTTGCCCAAAATCAGGAACAGCTGGCTGCGCGAAAGGTTGAAAGCTGAAAGAGAGATCAGATCTCCGAGCGAGAGGAGATGTAGTTCTGCTTACTTTCTGTTACAAGCTCCGTTTTCTCTCGTTTCTTTTTCTCGATGTCTCTAAGCGAGGGCAAACCCCAGGCGTTCTCAACAATTGCACGCGCATAATCGACCTTGCGCCTCTTGGAACTCCATAA